>Ga0187868_1000363_pt1 | contig 37800 bp, 29 predicted proteins | sample June2016WEW_13_4_FD_133014 | JGI IMG/M metagenome (GOLD analysis project Ga0187868, IMG submission 133014) | Peatland microbial communities from SPRUCE experiment site at the Marcell Experimental Forest, Minnesota, USA - June2016WEW_13_40 | ecosystem: Environmental > Terrestrial > Soil >... | reverse complement strand
GCGCCGACGGTGGCCAGCGGCGGATGGGTTTCCTCAAAATTTTTCGCCGCCGGTTTGAGGCGCAAATTGTTCTGCTCCAAAACGCGGCGCAATTCGCCGAGATGCTCGACAATCAAATCCGGCTGCGCCGCGCGCAATTGCTCCAGCGTGTTGTAGCCGGTGAGCACGGCGCAGGAATGGACGCCACCGTGATGCGCGGTTTCGATGTCGTGCTGCATGTCGCCGATGAACAGCGTCTCGTCCGCACGCAAATGATTTTCGGCGAGGATTTCGTGAATTTTTTTCCGCTTGTCCCAAACGTCCGTGTAGGGCTTGTCGAGGTAGGCGTCGAATCCGGTGACCTGGCATTGCGCCCTGAAATGATCGTGATGCACCGTGCTTAAAAGAAAAGTCTGTAACTTCTGCGCGCGGCAAAATTTGAGGAAATCGCGCGCATACGGCAGTTCGCCAACGGAATCCTGTGCCTGCTTGAAACTGGTGTGGAACCAGTTTTCGAGCTGCGGCAACGGCACATGTGGCGTGTGGCGGTCGTAAAAATTCGTGAACGGCAGGGAAAACTCGGCGCGAAATTCGTCCAGCGACATTTCGGGCCGGTCAGCCTGGTTGAGCACAAAATTTGTTGCCTTCCAAACGGCGGGCAAATCGTCCACGAGAGTGCCTGACCAGTCGAAGATGATGTTGCGAATCACGCGAAAAAGTTAATTTTAAAGGAACAAAAACACAAAGTCAAACAAATCACTGTCCCAATCGTTTCGTCGCTGGAATTTGTCGGGCAAAAAGGAGTCGCTGAAAATCCGCCGGCGTTGTAAATTCCGCACCGTATGGCGATGGCGGACATCAGACGGGAATACTCGCTCGGCGGCTTGAATCGCGCGGACTTGGACGCGAATCCGCTCGCGCAGTTCAATCAGTGGTTTGCACAGGCGGCCTCGGGCAGTCGCTGGCGGAAAATCGGTATTGCACTCTACAAACTCTGGCACGCCATTCTCGGCCACGTGCCGATTGACGTGAATACCATGGTGCTCGCCACGGTGGACCAGGCCGGCCGGCCTTCAACCCGCGCGGTGTTGCTCAAGGGTGTGGACGAACGTGGTTTCGTTTTTTTCACGAACTACGACAGCCGCAAGGGTCGTGAACTGGCGGGAAATCCCGGCGCCGCGCTGACTTTTTATTGGCCGGATTTGGAACGGGAGGTCTGCGTCGCAGGCGCGGTGGGCAAATTGTCACACGATGAATCGGAGGCGTATTTCAAAAGCCGTCCGCGTGGCAGCCGTCTCGCCGCATGGGCATCAAACCAGAGCGAGGTGGTCGCCGATCGCGCGGAGCTGGAAAAGAGATGGAATGAAATGGCGGCGAAATTTCCCGGCGACGTGCCGCTGCCGCCGAACTGGGGTGGCTACGTGTTGCACCCAGAGCGCATCGAATTCTGGCAGGGCCGGTTGAACCGGCTGCACGACCGGTTTTGCTACACGCGGCAGCCGGACAATTCGTGGAAGCTGGAACGGCTGGCGCCGTGAACCGGAAAACGGGCTGCCGGTCATTTCTTTGGACCGGCAGGCGGATGCCCTTTACTGCCCGGCTTGGGAATCAAGGTGGTATCCGCCTCCACCATTTCTTCCAACGTGATAATATTCATGCCCGATGTGGATGGCGCAGCCTTGGGTTTGGGCGGTTCGCCCGGAATTGGTTTTGGCGGCGGTTCTTTCGCCTCGGGTGTGGGCACAGGCCGGGCGGTTGGCGGCAGTTGGGTGGCACGTCCTTTTTTTGTGATGAGGATGGTCCCGTCGTCGTCGGCTGAATACTTTTCTTCATCCCGCACACGGGCGGCTTCCGCGAGCAGCGATTCCCACTGGCGTTGCACGGTGCGTACGGGGGGCGCCCGGAATGGTATCAGGCGAAATTCACCGTCGGTCAAGGACAGCAATTGATGGAAGGCCTTTTCTCCGACCAGCTTTCCGGCCGAGGCATGAACAATGGCGCCGCCTTCAATGTAAATCTCGCCGGCGGTTTGCTGGTTCCGGACTTCCAGGACCGAGGAGTTGCCGCCCAGGCATTCCAGTTGGATGACATTGTACAATCCAGTCTCGCTCAAGGTGCTGACAAAATCGTTGTGGTTCTCCCACCGCAGGAGGCTGGTCAGCAGGTTGAAAATGAGCCTCCACCCGTCCTCGTCGCCCGGTTTTAAGAGGAAAAGTTCCGCTCCGTTGGCCAGGCAGGCGGCGCGGTGGCTGTCATCGCTTTCGCCGGTCAAAACAACTTTTTTTATGTTGGGATATCGCTGGTGGATGAGGCCAAGCAACTGGATGCCGTCCAGCAGCGGCATGCCGATGTCCAGCACAACCAGGTCAATCAGCTTTTGTTGCAGGATGGCCAGCGCCTTGTCCGGGGAGGCGGCCGTATGGATTTCCCAGGTTTTATCCTCCCGGGCACCAAACAGGTCGGTGACCATTTCGAGGAAGGCCATGCTGTCATCCACGAAAAGCACGCGATATTGTTTCGGGGTGCCGCCCGCGGCTTCGGGTTTTTTCACCGGGGCTGGCGCGGTCGCGGAGGCCGGCGCGGAGGGGACTGGCGCGGTGATTTCGAGACGCAATTCCACCTCGCCCAGGCGCAAAATCTGCCCGGGCTGCAGGACGGCCTCGATGATGGTCTTGCCTTCGATGAACGTGCCATTGGTTGAGCGCAAGTCGCGAACGACGAGTTCGTTGCCGCGCAGCAACACTTCGCAATGCTGGCTGGAGACCGACGTTTCAACGATTTGGAACGCATTCTTGTCACCGCGTCCAATCGTGACCCAGCGCGTCCCCAGTTCATATGACATTCCGGTCAATCCGGGATTGATGGCAACGAGCCTGGACATACGAAACGGATATTTTCCGGGCGTGGTTTTATTATTAAAAAAGTTTCAGTCAAAGAAAAAGTTGGTCTTAACCAATCCTTTGTCAATCAATTCCTGATGCTGGATCCGCCGGCATCGTGAGACCGGCACTAGAACTTGTAAACCAGACTGCTGATGAGCTTCACATCATTATCCTTGCGTCCGGGTGCGGGCTGGTTGACAAAGTTGTCCTGCAAAGTGACCTGGAGGCTGAATGTTTTGGTGAGCGCAGCCTCCGCCCCAATTTCGGCGTTCACCAGGAAGTTGTCAGGTTTGTTTACTTGCGGGAGGAATTCCACTTTTTGCCAGACCCGCGCATTGTCATGGAACTTGTGCTCAAACCGTTCCGCCAGACGCAGTGACGCGTAAGTGGTGTCCACGCCACCGAGTCGTTGGAAAATCAGGCCGGGACCGACTTCGCCAGCCAGCGTTGTATTGGTCTCCTTGAGAAAATAATAACCGGCGCCGGGACTGAGCGTGAAACGATATTGCAGATCGGCGATGCCGTCGTGCAGACCCTCCAAATTGAAGAAGCCGTAAAAGCGTTCGCCGAACAGGTGGTTGTATTGGCTGACTCCGTGCAGCGTTTCATTGTTTTTGACGGAATCATTTTCACCATACGAGCCATCCACACCGAACATGAACTCGTTGGTTGGCGTCTTCGTGTGGGTTTTGAAAGCCACGGTGGTCAACAGCGTGTCGCTGTTTCCCTTGGTGAGCGAAAGACCCGCCGAGACGCTGCTTTCCCAGGCCGGTTGGTTGGTTGAAACAATGGCGATTTGATTGGTGTCGGTTGCGTGACCGGACACGGCCAAAACTGCCGGAACAAATACTGCGAAAATGCGTCTTTTCATGATTCTTTTACGCCAACCATCGGATCTGGGGAACCTGATACGGCAGATTACCTGACCGGCAAGGGACGTTTGAAAATTATTTCGCCGGCTCGTCTTCGGCGGCGGAATCTTCCTTGTCCTCGCCGATGACCGGCGCAATGGCCTGCAGCTTGTCGCCGGATTCCAATTCGATGAGCTTCACGCCCTGGGTGTTGCGGCCGGCTTCGCGGATGTCCTTCACAAACGTGCGCACCATCTGGCCCTTGACGGTGATGAGCATGATTTCATCCGCATCGCGCACGGTGAGCGCGCCGATGACCGCGCCGGTCTTCTCGGTGGTCTTCATCGTGATGATGCCCTTGCCGCCACGGGATTGAGGCCGGTATTCCTTGAAATCTGTCCGTTTGCCGATGCCGTTTTCGCCAGCGACCAGCAATTTGGCGTCCGGCACAACAATGGCCAATGCGACGACTTCATCGCGTTTCTCCAATTTAATGCCGCGCACACCGGCGGCTGACCGGCCCATGGAACGAACATTCGACTCGTTGAAATGGATGCTCATGCCATCCCGGGTAATCAGCACGACGCCGTCCCCGGGATCTTTAACCTCATCTTTTTCAATGATGCTCCCGCGAGTAAGTTTTACGTCAATCAACGTGTCGCCTGGCTCGATGGTGATGGCGATGATGCCGCCTTTGCGCACGTTGGTGAATTCATTAAGTGAAGTTTTCTTCACCGTGCCCTGTTTTGTGGCAAAGAACAGTTCGCCGGGCTGTTCCCAGGTCACGTCTTCCTTGTTCGCGTTGGTCTTGGAAAGAACGCGGATCAACGCGGCGATGGTTTCGCCGGTCTTCAATTCGAGCAAATTGGCGATGCTCCGGCCCTTGGCGGCGCGGCCCATGTCGGGAATTTCATGCACCCGCTCGACATAAACGCGGCCCGTGTTCGTGAAGAACATGAGGTAATCGTGCGTGCTGGCGGTGAAAAGGTGCTCGATGAAATCATTGTCCTCATCCGTCGCACCCTCTTTCGTCGTCATACCGATGACGCCTTTGCCGCCGCGGCGCTGCGCGCGATAGGAACTGACGTTCGTGCGCTTGAGGAGGCCGTTGTGCGTGAGCGTGATGATGACGCCTTCGTTGGCGATGAGGTCTTCGATGTTGATCTCGCCTTCGTCGGGCATGAGGTCGGTCAGGCGCGGGGTGGCGTATTTCTCTTTGATGGCCTTGAGTTCATTCTTGATGATGGTGAGCACACGAGCTTCCTTCGCGAGAATGTCCATCAAATCCTCGATGCGCTTGAGCAGTTCCTTGTATTCGCCTTCGACCTTGTCAATTTCCAGACCGGTCAATTGATACAGGCGCAATTCCAGGATGGCGTCCACCTGCCGTTCGGTCAGCGCATACCGGCCCTTGGTCAAACGCGACTCGTTGCGAATCAAAATGCTCCAGCGCTCGACCTGTTTCTGCGTCCACTCGAAGGCGAGCAGCTTGACCCGGGCTTCCTCGCGCGTTTTGCTGCCGCGGATGATTTTGATGAACTCGTCGAGGTTGGCCAGCGCGATGAGATAACCTTCGAGCAACTCGGCGCGTTCCTCGGCCTTCTTCAATTGGAACCGCGTGCGGCGCAACACGACCTCGCGGCGGTGCTCAATGTAGCAATTGATGAGTTCCTTCAGTCCGAGCGTCTTGGGCCGGCCATGGTCAATGGCCAGCATGTTGACGGCAAAGCTCGATTCCAGCGCGGTCTGCTTGTAAAGATTGTTGATGACGACCTTGGCGATGGCGTCACGCTTGAGTTCAACGACCACGCGGGTGTTCTCGTCCGATTCATCGCGAATGGCCGTGATGTCGGTGAAGCCCGCCGTTTTTTCGTTCACCAATTCGGCCACGCGCTCGACGAGCACCGCGCGGTTGACGTTGTAAGGAATTTCCGTGACGACGATTTGTTCCTTGCCGCCTTTGAGCTGTTCGACGCCCACCTTGCCGCGGATTTTGATGCTGCCGTGGCCGGTGGTGAAATATTCCTTGATGACTTCCAGCCCGCACACCATGCAACCGGTCGGGAAATCCGGGCCTTTGACGAACTTCATCAGCCCCTTGACCGAGATGTTCGGGTCGTCAATCTGCGCGCAGATGGCGTCAATGATTTCGCCGAGATTGTGCGACGGAATGTTGGTGGCCATGCCGACGGCGATGCCGGTGCCGCCGTTGACGAGCAGATTTGGAAACGCGGCGGGAAAAACGGTTGGCTCGGTGCGGGTTTCGTCGTAGTTGGGGACGAAATCCACCGTGTCCTGATCCATGTCCTCCATCAGCGCTGCGCCGAGGTGCGCCAGCCGCGCCTCGGTGTAACGCATGGCGGCAGGTGGATCGCCTTCAACGGAACCAAAGTTGCCCTGGCCATCCACGAGCCGTTCGCGCATGGCCCACGGCTGCGCCATATGCACGAGCGTCGGATAAATCACCGCTTCCCCGTGTGGATGGTAGTTGCCGCTGGTGTCGCCGCAAATTTTGGCGCACTTGCGATGCTGGCGGTTCGGAAACAACGAGAGATCGTGCATCGCCAGTAGAATGCGCCGTTGCGAAGGCTTGAGGCCGTCGCGCGCATCGGGCAAGGCGCGCGAGATGATCACGGACATGGAGTAATCGAGAAAGGAGTTCTTGATTTCCTCGGCCACATTGACCTTGGCGATTTTTTCCCCGGCGGCAAACAACGGCGTGTTGGCTGCGGGCAGTTGTTCGGAACTTTTGTCAGGCATAATCAAATCAGTTGGCAGCGGTTAAGTCCTCCAGTTTCGCCGGGACAAGCGCAATGGCAAATTGTTCGCAGGCGCCGCGGATCCGCCCATCGGTCGTTGACAGCGCCTCGCTGTGGTGCAAATCACACGTCGCAACATGAAGCGCGTCCAGCGTCCGCAGTGGAATGCGCGGATGACAGGCAAGTTGAATGGCGCTGGCGCGTTCGAGCACCCCACGGTTCAGTGGGAACAACCGAATGAGATCATCTTCCACCATCATCAGAAATTTTTTCCCGGCCATTATTCGTTCAGATGCGGTGATGTGCCCCGCTCGCTCTTTGGCGAGCAGGGCCGACCGCACTTCCGCCAGGGCCAGCTCGGAAGTTTCAAAGCTATGCCTCGCCAGATTGCGACTAAACCAGTCGCTGCCGGCTTCGCGCACAATCAGCTTCACGATGATGGCGGAGTCAAGATACATCGCTACCAGCCGCGCGCATCGCGGTCCTCACGGATGATTTCCTCGGCAGGCGGTCCACCATGGATCGGCTGTTTCAAAAGGTAATCGCCCATGCCTTGGAAAACTTTTCGAGGTTTGGCCGTCGCGGCACTGACCAGCCGGGCCTTGGGTTTGCCATTGCTGGTGATGGTGATTTCATGTCCGCCCGCCACCAAATCAAGCAACGCAGAGAGATGCGCTTTCGCCGAACGAACGCTGATGATCTCTCCGATGCCGGGCGCCACCGCCACTTCTTTGAGCGCCATCGGGTCTGATTGCGCGGACGGGTATTTAATTCTCTTTGTTTTCATGGCTCTAATGTAGTCACGCGTGACCACATTGGGCAAGTAAAATTTTCAAATATCCAAGTTCCGTACGTTGAGCGCGTTGTCCTCGATGAACTGGCGGCGCGGTTCGACTTCCTCGCCCATCAGCTTGGTAAACATTTCCTCGGCCTCGACGGCGTCGGTGAGGTCAACGCGCAGCAGTTTGCGCCGCACCGGGTCCATCGTCGTTTCAAACAGCTCCTTCGCATTCATTTCGCCGAGGCCCTTGAACCGCTTGATGGACAGCCCGCGCCGGCCGATTTCCTTGACCCCGGCGAGGATTTCCGGGATCGAAAACAGCGGCTTCACCGTCTCGCGCTCACCCTCGCCTTCAATCAATTCAAACAACGGTTTGTCCTGTCCGGCGTAGTGCTCGATGCTGAAACCTTTTTTGTCGAGCTTCCCCAGCAATTCAACGATGGCCTTGCTTTCGTGCAACTCGATGTGCCGCGCGCGCCGGGTCGAGCCGTTTTTCTTCTCGATCGTCGTCGTGTCGCCTTCCTCCTCGCTGCCGAACAATTTCAAATCGGCATTCTTGGCGCCGAATTGCGCCAGTTCGTCTTCGGTGTGAAAATAGTGCACCGTTTCGTCATTGCCTTCGCGCACCTTGACCAGATGCCTCGGCAAATCGCCGGTCTTCTTTTGGCGATGCTCGACGTATTCGGCAAAATCACCGCCGTGACGGCGCAACGCGCTGGCGTATTTGTCGAGCGATTCGAGCAACTCCAAAATTTCCGCGAGTTGCTTTTGGGAAAGTTCCTTCTTGTCGGACAGGTTCTTTAAACGCACCTCTTCCGTGCCGAGTTCGAGCAGAATTTTATTCAACCGCGCGTCATCATCAATGTATTCAACGCGCTTTTTGCGCGCGATCTGGTACAGCGGCGGCTGCGCGATATAGACGAAGCCGTTTTTGATCAGCGCGGGCATTTGCCGGTAGAAAAACGTCAGCAACAGCGTGCGAATGTGCGAGCCGTCCACGTCCGCGTCGGTCATAATGATGACTTTGTGGTAGCGGAGTTTTTCGAGATTGAATGCGCCCTCACCCTCGCCGTCGCCGATGCCGGTGCCGACGGCGGTGATCATCGTGCGGATTTCGTTGTTCTGAAGCACCTTGTCCAGGCGCGCTTTCTCGACGTTGATCAATTTGCCGCGAATGGGCAAAATCGCCTGGAATTTCCGGTCGCGTCCCTGTTTGGCCGAGCCGCCGGCGGAATCACCCTCGACAATGAACAACTCGGTGTTCGCCGGATCGCGGTCGGAGCAATCGGCGAGTTTGCCGGGCAAACCGCCGCCGGTAAGCGCGCCTTTGCGAACCGTCTCGCGTGCTTTGCGGGCGGCCTCGCGCGCCCGCGCCGCGAGCAGACCTTTTTCAATAATTTTCTTGGCCACGCCGGGATTCGCGTCGAAGTGCGTCATCAACCCGTCGTAAATAACGGACGAAACAATGCCGTCAATTTCCGTGTTCACCAGTTTCACCTTCGTCTGCGATTCAAAGCGCGGATTTGGCAGTTTCACGCTTAGCACGCAGACCAGGCCTTCGCGGACGTCATCGCCGGAAATCGTCGGGTCCTTTTCCTTCAGCAAATTGTTTTGTTTCGCGTACTGGTTGATGGCGCGGGTCAGCGCGGAGCGAAAGCCGGTCAGATGCGTGCCGCCGTCGGTGTTGGGAATCGAATTGGCAAAGCAGAGAATCTGGTCGCTGTAGCTGTCGGTGTATTGCAATACGCAATCCACAAACACGTCTTCGTCCTTGCCGTCAATTTTGCTGGGCCGTTTGCCCGCGATTGCGATGGGCTTGGGATGCAACGGCTGCTTGCTCCGGCCAAGCTGGCGGACGAACTGCTCGATGCCGTCACGATAAAAGAATGTCTCCGTCTTCTCGTCGCGCTCATCCTTGAGCACAATTTCGATGCCCGGATTCAAAAACGCGAGTTCACGCAGCCGGTTCGCCAGGATGTCGAATTTGAATTCCGTCGTGAGGGTGAAAATCGTCGGGTCGGGTTTGAATGTGATCAAGGTCCCTGTTTTTTTTGATTTGCCGATGACTTCGAGTTTCTGGGTTGTTTTGCCGCGCTCGAATTCCATCGAATAAACCTTTTCATCGCGCGAGACCTCGACCTTGAACCAGTCGGAAAGCGCATTGACACATTTCGCGCCGACGCCGTGCAGACCGCCGGAATATTTGTAGGCGCCTTGCCCGAATTTTCCGCCCGCGTGCAAATTCGTCAGCACCAGTTCGACGGCGGGCATCTTCCACTTCGGGTGCATATCCACCGGAATGCCGCGTCCGTCATCCCGGATCGAAACCGAGCCGTCCACGTGAATCGTCACTTCGATTTTGTTGCAATAACCCGCCAGATGTTCGTCAATCGAATTGTCGAGCACTTCGAACACGCTGTGATGCAAACCGCGCTCGTCCGGATCGCCGATATACATGCCGGGCCGCTTGCGAACGGCTTCCAGACCTTCGAGCTTGTCTATTTTTGAAGCGTCGTATTTTTCGGTCGCAGACGGTCTGGTTTTGCTGGTTTCTTCGGCAATATCTTCTTTGGTTTTCGGCATAAAAAGCTCACTTTTACGGTCGTTTTTACCGGGTCCGTGAAAGCTTAAAAAGAATAGAAAAAATGGCGCTTTAACACAACCTTTATTTGGTCAAAAAAACGCCCAAAAACACAATCAATTGTGGCCATGCCGACCGGCTTATGCCGCATATTGGGGCGTCCCCAAACTGTGACAGTCACTGATTTTGTGAAAAAATGACGCCGGGTTTTGCCATTGTTTTGCCCTGAATCCGAATACACAGATTTCGTGATTCGAACGAAGCATCGGCAAACCAACACCCTTTGCCTTTTAATCAATTAAAGACGTGTTGAAAATTCCCGAAAAAATTCTGGCAGTGTCTTAATTTGGGTAATTATCCCTTGACAGCAAGTAATGGTTGTGGTAGATTTTAGGCATGAAAGAGAAATACACGATTAAAGAGTTTCACGCGCAATTTCCTGACGACCGCGCCTGTTTGGACTTTATTTTCAAAACCCGCTGGCCGGACGGTGGCAAATGCAAATGTGGCAAGTCGGATTGCTTTTACCTCGTCAAAGGCCGCCGCACATATGCTTGTTCTTGGTGCGGCACGCAGATTTCTCCGACCGCTGGCACGATTTTCCACAAATCCGAAACATCCTTGAAATCTTGGTTCTTTGCCATGTTCCTGATGTCCAGTTCCAAGAACGGCGTGGCGGCAAAGGAGTTGGAACGCCAGCTTGGAGTCACCTACAAATGCGCTCATCGCATGGGTCACAAAATCCGCCAGCTTATGCAGAGCGGCGAAGGCGACATGATGAGCGGCATTGTGGAAGCCGACGAAACTTTTGTCGGCGGTTTATCCAAGAACATGCACAAGGGAAAACGGAAAGTGCGCGGCACTGGCGGCATTGGCAAAACGCCTGTCATCGGAGTTTTGGAACGTGGCGGGAACGTCAAAGCCAAAGTCGTGAACGATGTCAGAACTAAAACCCTTTTGCCGAACATCATGGCGAATGTGGCAAAAGGCACGACGGTTTGCACCGATGAATGGTGCGGTTACAACGCGCTTCGTAAAGCAGGATTCCAACATCTGAGCGTGAATCATGGTGTGCGGGAATATGTTCGCAACGGTGTTCACACAAATTCACTTGATGGTTTTTGGTCACAATTAAAACGCTCCATCAATGGAACTTTTCACCACGTTTCTCCGAAGTATTTGCCGTCGTACGTGAATGAGTTTGTGTATCGCTACAACCTGCGTGGTTCAGAGCAGCCGATTTTCCATGACTTGTCTGCGAAAGTGGCAGAGCAGCACGCCTAAGTGTGCTGAAAAATGTCGCTTTGTTGGTTTCAGTGATTTTGGCTTTTTTCATTTTGATGCTGGTGGTGGTGGTGGTGTCAGGATTGTCCGCACAAAATTTTTGTTTACCGACCCACCGGGCAAGCTGTAACTTGCCCGGTGGATGGTGTGGCCGTAGTGTCGAATGGAGCGCATAGCGCCTTGCGAACACGTCTTCAACGGCTTCTCTTTGAACGGAGATTGCACAGGGACGGGATGCTGGTTCAAGTCCAGCCGGTCACGCCACCCAAATTTCTTTTCTTTTCTCGCTGACTCCAAAATTTCCTTGCCAACCAATCTCAATCGTTTCATGTTTGGCCATCGGCACGCGGTCACGTGCCGATGGCCGGTTAGCTCAAATGGATAGAGCGCGTCCGCTGTCACAGGCATCTAAGGACAAGATCAGGTTCAACTCCTGCCCGGCCACCCAAGCTAAATTTCAAAAGAACAAGGTAACTACCAACGCTGGCGCGTATTCTTGGGGTATCCTGTGCTATACCACCACCACCAGCATCGTCAACACGATAATTTAATGATTCAGAGGGTCAACTAAAATTTGTGGACATTTTTCAGTACGGCGTAAATAGCCAATGTGTAAGCCTATTCGGTTGCGGTTTTTGACCTTATTTCCCTTGTTTTTGGTCGTAAACCGTACCTGACACAATGGCAGCCGAACAACCCATCTGTTCGGGGGGCTGGACAGGTGACGAGTGCGCCACTCCGTACACCATGTTCGTCAACCGACGTTTCCATTCGGCCTTAAACTCGTCGTCGAACTTGTTGAGCTTTTGCACCCGTTCCTCAACTTCTTCCCGGCTCATCAGCACGGTCTGCATTTTCATTTCAGGAAAATCTTTTGACCCAACCGGAATTGTATATGCAGCTTTGGTTGGCCCTTGGCATCTGAAGTCAGTCTTTTTAACATCTTCAACCACGTAAAGGGCTGCCGCGACGGCTGCCCCAAGTTGCAAATCCGCTACATCACAACGGGAGAGGATATAGTTGCCAAGGGGCGCACCAATGCCGATTGATTCGTATGCGGCGAGCACTTTCTTGGCAATCCCAAGGTAAAACTGGAGCGTGAACAGGTGGGGTTTTCCGCCGTAGTAATAGCCTACCAAGAGTTCAAAACTGTAATCAAGGCAGTGCCGCTTGAAACCTTCTTCAGAGCCTTCATACTGTGCCCTGAACTGCCGCCTCAAGTCAGCAATCGCTTTTTCTGCCAATTCCGCTCCCTTCCGATAGTCATTCAGCAGTTCCGACTTGGCGATTGCAGTCAGTATCTCCGCTGCTCTCGCTGACATTACTTCGTGCCCAGATTGAGCAACCAGCCCCGTTTGTCCATCCTTGAACTCCAGTTTGGTTATTTTGTCCACATCCCGGCGTGTCTTGCCTGTCTCCATGTCGGCAGTTTGGCTGTCGCTGGCCATGACAATGGCATTGTTGCAGATAAGTCCGATTGCGATAGTCACGGGGCCTTTTTGTTTACGTTTCTGCCAGCATTGACCGGCTGTGAATGGCGGTTCAAGCGAATTTTTAGCTAAGTTATTCATGGTATTTGTCCTCCGTTTTGTGTTTACAAAAGCGATTTGACGATCAATTTAGGCGCGTGGTGGGCGCAGTCCCAAAAATCCCAAAAGGGAATCGCTGGACTCACATTAGCTGCAAGGCGGTTGTGCTTCCTCGACGGTTCCCGTAGGTAAATTTGGGCTGGCTTGTCCCACCACACGTAAAATAATTACTGATTCACGCATTGACTTTCCAACCTCGGCGTGACTCAACTTTCACTGTTGGCAAAAGGCTGCACATGATTCATTCAATTCCAATAGTTTTTGATATGCTCAAAATAATAAGCAAAATCTGCCCGTGGCTTCTTCGCCGGTATTACACGAGCGAAAGGCTTGACCCGCTCATAAAATTGGATGTTTCTTCATCCGGGGAGCGGGTTAATTATAATTTTCACTCACAGGAGGGGTCTTGCTGGCTAACCGCAACCAATCTGTCTCCATTCGATTTTACGATAGACCGCATGGAAGTTGATGTCGTCATAGATAGCGGTGCCTCTTTTTCATGCACAAAAATCATGCCTGAAGTTCTGAAAGGAACAGGTAACCAGCAGATATATGTAAAAAGCACTTCGTCCATGTTGGCAGAAACGGCGCAACGAGCAAAAGACAGTAAACGAGCAAGAATTGAAATTCAGGCTTTTATAGTTTCCTCAATCCGGTCATTTACAATCAGGAGAAGCATTGCCGATGTCAGTAATGTTCGGGTGCTTGCCTAAGCGTCTCCGGCAACAATCTAAAACCCCTGTTTTCAACCGTTACTTGTCGTGAAGGGTCAATTACCTTAATTTGAAATGGTGGCGGGCTTTACTTTTGGGGTGTTGGCACGAAATTGGGTCATGGACGTATTAAGGCATCATTTCAAAAATTGCTGATATACCATTTCGCAGGAATCCCAGATGTGGAATTGGTTAAATTGATTACGTTTGTTTTGTATTCTACCATCAAACCGCCAAGCACGGCAAAAAATGTCGTTATTGCTTCTACCACCAACCAAGACAATGAAGAGGATGAAACCATCGTTGAAATCATTTATTTTTCAGCTTCCTATTCAATGTATTCTGCACCAGCAGACAGTTAATTCCAACTCGCTTTTTTCAGACGCGAACCGTAATTTCCATGAATGGCTTTGACTGATAATCTGACCGCTTCTCCCGATCGGTTTGTCCGCCGCCATATCGGCCCGCGTCCCGCCGACGCCGGCGAAATGCTCAGGCTACTCGGTTACGCGAGCCTTGACGCGATGATTGATGACGCCGTTCCAAAACCGATTCGACTCGCCCGTCCGCTGCAACTGCCCGCCGCGCGCAACGAACATGAGGCCCTCGCCGCGCTTAAGGAAATCGCGTCGCAAAACCAAGTCTGCCGCTCGTTCATCGGGATGGGCTTTTACGATTGCATCACCCCGGCAGTGATTCAGCGCAACGTTTTGGAAAATCCCGGCTGGTACACGCAATACACGCCCTACCAAGCCGAAATTTCCCAGGGCCGCCTCGAAGCACTCCTGAATTTTCAAACAATGGTCGCCGATCTCACCGGCCTCGACATCGCCAATGCGTCACTGCTCGACGAAGCCACCGCCGCCGCCGAAGCGATGACGATGTGTCACGCGCTCAAGGACGGACGAAACATTTTCTTCGTCTCCGAAACCTGCCATCCGCAAAACATCAAAGTCATCCAGACCCGCGCGAAAGCGCTCGGCATCGAAATCGTCGTCGGCAGCCACGGACATTTTTCGTTCACCGAAAAAGTCTTCGGTGCGCTGGTGCAATATCCGGATACGTTCGGCGCGATTTACGACTTTGCGCCGTTCGTCGAAAAAGCCCACGCGGTTGGGGCGATGGTCGCGGTTGCCACTGATTTGCTGGCGCTCACGTTGTTGAAACCGCCGGGTGATTTCGGCGCGGACATCGCCATCGGCAGCGCGCAACGCTTTGGCGTGCCGCTGGGCTACGGCGGCCCGCACGCGGCGTTTTTCGCCGCGCGCGACCAGTTCAAACGCAGCATGCCCGGACGCATTGTCGGCGTTTCCAAGGATTCGCGCGGCAGACCGGCCTTGCGCCTCGCGCTTCAAACCCGCGAACAACACATCCGCCGCGAGAAGGCCACCAGCAACATCTGCACCGCGCAGGCGTTGCTGGCGAACATGGCGTCCATGTACGCCGTCTATCACGGGCCGGAAGGCTTGAAGAAAATCGCGCAGCGGATTCACGCCCTGACCGGAATTCTCGCCACCGGCCTGGAAAAATTGGGATTTAACGTAACCCAGCCGTCTCGGCTGCGCGGGCAAGGGGGAAATGAAAGGTCCAACGAGCAGGCGGGACGCCTGCGCCACTTTTTCGACACCATCACTGTCAATCTCGGCAAAAAGCCGTCGGCGGACGTTTTAAAAATCGCCGAAGCGCATCGGATGAATTTCCGCGAGATTGACGACCATACGCTGGGCATCTCGCTCGACGAAGCGACCAGTGAAAGTGACATCATCGAGATCTGGCAGGTTTTCAAAGGTGACAAGGCAATAGGTTTCACAGTGGCGGACGTTGCCGATCACGCATCACGCACTTCGCCGTTCCTGACTCACAAAGTCTTCAACCGTTATCACTCCGAAACCGAGATGCTGCGTTACCTCAAGCGGCTCGAATCGCGCGACCTGTCGCTGACCGCCTCGATGATTCCGCTCGGTTCCTGCACGATGAAGCTGAACGCCGCGGCGGAAATGCTTCCGATTTCCTGGCCGGAGTTTGCAAAGCTTCATCCCTTCGCGCCGCTGAAACAGGCCCGCGGCTACCAGATTTTGTTTCAAAACCTCGAAGACTGGCTTGCGGAAATCACCGGATTTGCGGGCATTTCGCTCCAGCCCAACGCCGGTTCCCAGGGCGAATACGCCGGCCAACTCGTCATCCGCGCCTGGCACGAAAGCCGGGGCGAAGCGCACCGCAACATCTGCCTCATCCCGACCTCCGCGCATGGAACCAATCCCGCCAGCGCCGTCATGGCCGGACTGAAAGTCGTCGCTGTTGTGTGTGACAAGGACGGCAATATTGACGTGGCCGATTTGCGCGCCAAAGCTGAGGCGCAAAAAAAGGACCTCGCGTGTCTGATGATCACTTATCCCTCCACGCACGGCGTGTTCGAGAAGACGATCAAGGAGATTTGCGAAGTCGTCCACGCCAACGGCGGACAGGTTTATATGGATGGTGCGAACATGAACGCGCAGGTCGGCCTGTGTCGTCCGGCGGACATTGGCGCGGACGTGTGCCATTTGAACCTGCACAAGACATTTTGCATTCCGCACGGCGGCGGCGGGCCGGGCGTCGGCCCGATCGGCGTGGCCAAACATCTGGTCCAATTTCTGCCCGAACATAGCGTTGTTGGAGTTCACGCTTCAGCGTGTTCGGGTACCGGGAACAACCTAAAGGTTGAACTCCAACACATCGGCCCGGTCGCGGCCGCGCCGTGGGGCAGCGCGGGCATTTTGCCGATTTCGTGGATGTATATCGCCATGATGGGTGCGGACGGCCTGACTGAAGCCACGAAGTTTGCCATCCTGAACGCGAATTACATCGCCAAACGGCTGGAAAATCATTTTCCGACACTTTACTGCGGACACGGCAACCTGGTCGCGCACGAGTGCATCCTTGATTTGCGCCGGTTCAAGAGCGTCACCGCCGAGGACGTGGCCAAGCGGCTGATGGATTACGGCTTTCACGCGCCGACGCTGTCATGGCCGGTCGCCGGCACGCTCATGGTCGAGCCGACCGAGAGCGAATCGAAGTTCGAGCTGGACCGTTTCTGCGACGCGATGATTGCCATCCACGCGGAGATGACCGCCATCGAATCCGGCGCGGCGGACAAGCAGAACAACCTGCTCAAGAACGCGCCGCACACAGCAGACATGATTGCGGCGGACAATTGGACCCGGCCCTATTCGCGCGAATCGGCGGCGTTCCCGGTGGCGGGTCTGCGCGACTACAAATTCTGGCCGGCTGTCGGCCGCGTGGACAACGTCTATGGCGACCGCAATCCGGTCTGCACCTGCACAGGGATGGACACTTTCATTTCTTGATGTAAGCTTTCGAGGAACATGAAAATAACCGATGCACTTTTGGCGGAACATGTGGTGTTTCATAACATCTTTGACTACATCGAACGCGCCCTGCCGGATGTCAAAACGCTCGCAGAAGTGAAGTCGCTGGCGGAATTGATGGAAAGCCTGTTGCTCGCACACGGCAAGACCGAGGAAGATTTGGTGTTCGCTCCGCTGAATCATTACCTGGAACAAATTGGCCAGAGCGACAGTTTCGAACACGAGCATCGGGAAATTGACAACAGCCTGCTGCGGGTGAAGACCGCCAAGCGGCTGCCCGAAGCGCAACAGTTGTTGCTTCTGGCCGTGACCGCGTCGCGCTCACACTTTGACCGCGAGGAACGGATTGTTTTCCCGCTGGCCGAGAAAGTGATGAAAGACAAAACGCTGACTGAACTGGGCAAAACCTGGATGAAGCAAAGGAACGCGGAGTCGGCTTGAAGACGGATATGAGACAGGCCGGAGGCCTGTGCTACGTTGCCAACGCGGCGTTCACGCCCGTGACGAGCGCGTTGACGCGGGTGGTCAACGGAAAATCCGATGGCGCTTCGAGGGTGTAGGACAATCGGGTTTTGTTGACGATCAAATAAAACGCCTCGGCCCATTGCGGTCGCGTGTGCGGATCAAGGTTCGGACGGATGATGCCGCCCCGGGCCGGGCGGTCTTCGATGAAGACAGATGGGTCAATCGGGCAGACTTCCGCGATGCGCGCCATCATGGCTTCGGCCAGCGATGGCCGGTTTTCCGGATTCAATTCGTAAACATAAAAGCCGTGCGATTCCCAGTCTTCATGCAGGCAGAGGCAAAGGTCGAACTGCGGCTGGTGCTGAAGCCAGGCGATGTGTGCCCGGACTTCGGTCGTCTCCAGGTGCCGGTAGTCGCGGTTCAAATCCCTGCCGTCGGCGTTTTCACGCCGGTTCAAAACGAAGCCTATCGGATTCAGGCAGGGATAAAACCAGAGTTCGGCGTTTGCCGGCCACCGGTTTTCCTGAAGCAAGTGCAACGCGGCGAGCGGGCCGGCGGGTTCATCGCCATGGATGCCGGCGCTTAAGTAAATGCGTGACGAGGGACGAGTGTCGGGTGACGAGGGACGATGAAGCGCGAGCAGGTTGAATTCGCCCTGCCTTCCAAAGGTCTCGGAGGTCCAGCCGTGTTGTTGGGCGGCGGTTTCGATTTCGCGCAGGACGGCGCGGATGTCAATCGTCTCGCCGTAATAACCGCCGTGATTTTTGCCGAGCTTTTGCACGTGGAGAATTTCACGCAAAGGCGCAGGGACGCAAAGAAAATTGTTCAACTTGCATTTTTTGGCAGCGGATGATGATTCCAACATGAGCAGCAGAGCAACGGCCATCGAGTTTGCCAGCAAACTGCCAGAAGAAATGCCGCTGGCGGAAATCGCGCGGGAAAAGCAAACCAACCCATTATTTTCTAGTCGTCCATGTTGTAAATAAAAATGCTATAGCCGATTTTCGCGACGGGTTTGCGCCCTCTGAACCAGGCAAATAAATTTTTATCGGCAAAATAATCCCCCTGAAGATTTGTGGCACTTATGGCGACCCATCCTTTTAGAGGAAATTCATGGTATTCAGGATTAAGATCTCGCAAAACGTAGCTGGGAAGCCAATTGTAGGTTATCCCGTATCGTTCGGGAGAGTCAGTTCCGAAGTAGCTCAAATTAATCCTGGAGATGGCGTGTTTCTGCATGTATTTTTTCAAGCCTTTGAGGTCTTGTCCCCAATCAAGATTGGAATCCACCAGATATTTGTATCCATTGTTCGGACCGCCAACCAGTTCATTGAAATATGCAAGATAGTGCGGGTGTATGTAGCAAGAAGCACCTATATACCAGGTAATCGCCGCAATATACAGCTTTATCAGCATCTTGTTGGATAAAAAAAATTGTGCTGCCTTGCTCGCAAACACGAAAAGAAAGGGGTAAATTGGCAAAATGTAACGCAGTCCTATTGCCTGATGGTTCAGGCTGAAAAAACAAAAAATTACAGTTGCTGGCATCAGAAGAAATGCTTCGTCCAGCCATTCACCTTTGGGGATCTTTCCAATGAATAAAACCAGCGATATCGTCAGAAAAATCATTGTTACGATCGGCGTTTTGATAAGGAATGCGACAATAAAATAATACCACCATCCATTATTTGAGTGTTGTCCCATGAGAAATCCCGGAGAGCCTGGATTCGCGTGTTTCTGTTGGTACAATATGCCGGCAAAATAAGGTTCCAGATTCATCCCATATCCCAAAAGTAAAATCCCAACGCCTATAATTGCAAAGATAAGGTAATTACGTAAGTTTGTTGTTTTCTGTTTCCCCCTCCATAAGATCATTAACGCAAAACAAATCGGCAACAATATTATGCTGGTGAACTTCGAAAGCAGAGCAAGCCCCAAACAAATTCCACCCAGGACCACATCGCCAATTTGGCCGTCCCTCAACAGACGCCAAAAATAATACAAGGTTATGAACGAAAACGTGGTGAGCGTAATATCAGGTGTAATCAAACGGGCATAGGCCAGGATATTGGGACAGAATGAATACAACACCACCGCCAATATCGCGCTCCGCTTTCCGTAAAGCGAATAACTCCACAAATACACAAACCACCCCAGCAACACGGCGGTCAGCACCATCATGAGACGCGACAAGTCCAGTAATCGATCCCCTTGGTTTGCTGAACTTGAAAACAATGCTTGCCCTCTGACAACACGGACAAGACCGCCCGATCCAAGGTATTCAGGATCCTTTGCTCGTGATGGATCGTTTCTCCAAAGATCTGGATCGGACGGAAAGAATAACAGTGGAATACTGTGAATATAATAAGAAAGCGGCGGGTGCAGAATGGATCCAGGCACATCCCACCGATGGTTTTGCAGAATATATTTGCCCAGTCCGAAATAACCCGTTTCGTCCCAGGTTGACGATTCCTGAACCAGGCTTGTCAGCGCTTTGACGGTGAATAGGGCCAGACAAAGCACAAGGATAATGGCCGGCGAAACCTGCTTTTGGAGCTTGCGATGTGCGCCGTTGCCATTCACTCGATAAGCAGGAGTGTCCTCGCGCAACACTTGCGGGTTTGATTTGCGGCTTTTCTGTTTCTTTGGATTCAGGCGGGCAAGATTAAACCCGTGTTGTTTCACGGGCAAGCGCGAGAATGTTCTCGATGCATTATGCGACTCACTTCGCGGATGCCGGTTCCGTTTCCGTCTCGCAATTTTCTGTTCCACAACCGCCGTCGGCTTTCTCTTGATCGCTGAAACCATGTTTGTCCCAGCTTGGGTCGAGGCCGAGGTCCTTGAGCATTTGCAGGTCCTTCTCGACGGGCTGGTTGAGCGTGGTGAGATAATTGCCGACCATGAGCGCGCTCGCGCCGGCCATGAAAATCATGCTTTGCGCGTCGCGCAGATTCACCGTGCGCCCGCCGGCGATCATGATTTCCTGTCGCGGCAAAACGAACCGGAAGCAGGCGATGGTCTTCAAAATTTCCATGACTGAAAGCGGCTCGTTTTTTTCAAATGGCGTGCCGGGAATCGGATGGAGGATGTTGACGGGCACGACGTTCGCGCCGATTTCCTTGAGGGCAAAGGCGAGGTCGCAGCGGTCTTCGCGCGTCTCGCCCATGCCGATGATGCCGCCGGAACAAATCTTGATGCCGGCTTTTTTCAAATAACCGATGGTTCCCAGACGGTCATCGTAGGTGTGTGTCGTGCAGGTCTGCGGGAAAAAGCGGCGTGAACTTTCGAGATTGTGGCCGTAGCACTCGACGCCGGCTTCCTTGAGCCGGTCGGCAACGCGCTGGCTTTTGATGATGCCGAGGGAGACGTCGGGACGGGTCTTGCCGCCGGCCTTCAATTCGCGCACACGGGCGCAAACCTCATCGAGCATCAGTCCTTCATTGAGACCTTTCCATGCGGCGACGAGGCCGACGGCGGTCACGTTGTTTCGGTTCGCTTCATCGGCGGCTTCGGCCACGGGTTCAGGATCAACGAAGCCGTATTTGGGCGAGCCGGTCTGGTAAAACGACGATTGCGCGCAAAAACTGCAATTTTCGGAACATGCGCCGGCCTTGGCGTTGACGATGGAGCAGAGGTGGATTTTGTTGCCCTTGAATTTTTCGCGCAGGCGGTTCGCCCACGAGAGCAGATCGAAAATGTCGGAGCTGTTTTCGAGATTAAAGAGCCACAACGCCTCGTCAGGTGTGACCCGGCCGCCGTTCAAAACCCGTCGTCCCAATTCCGCGATGCGCATGTGATTGCTTGCGTCAAGCATTCGTGCCGTCATGGTTGACAGCATAATGTGTGAATCAAATTCCGCAAGTGGCGTTTGGCGTCTGAGTGGACCCAGCCTGAAAACGGCGGGGAAGGCAGGATTTTATTCGATCACCTTGCCGATGATATTTTGACGCGGGACCGCCCCGAAAGTGCGGCTGTCGGTGCTGTTGTTACGATTGTCGCCCATGACGAAAAATTTGTCATTGCCGATGCAAATGAACTCGTTCGCGTTCTTCTCATAGGCATAGGTTGGTGTATTGGCCGGAAGATAGGGTTCACTCAACAACTGGCCATTGACATAAACCCTGCCGTCTTTGAGATAAACCGATTGTCTCGGCATGGCGATGATGCGTTTGACCTCGAGCATATTATCGCGCGGGTCTTTCAGAGCGACGATGTCGTTTTGTCGCGGCTCGCCTATGACATAGGAGAACCGGTTTAACCAATAATGTCCCGAGTCGGTCAGGGTGGGATACATGCTGTAGCCTTCCACCCGAATGGCCTGAATGATGTAATGGGTGATCAACAGATAGCTCAATGTTCCCAAGATGGCCAAAATCATCAGGGCCCAGCATTGCCGGAAAAACCAAGACCATGATACTTGGAGGACATAACCTTTCACAAAAAAAAGTCTGGAACCGGTGTCTGGACTTAATTGCGCTGATACAGCCATAAAACCTCCATTCCTACATTTTTTACATCATGAAAACTGAATTTTGGACAACAATCTGTCCAGTTTATAGACAATAATGCCCAAGCTGACAACAAAAAAATTAAATTCCCCGCTGGAATCCGGGTTTAGTTATTTATTTGCAGGAAGTTGCGAGGGAATCTTCATGTTCAGATAACCGGCGAGGGAGGCGATTTGTATGTCCGTGAGCGGACCGCCGTCAGCGGTGGAAAATGCAGGCATGAGTGAGCCGGCTTTGCCATGCGCAATCCAGGTTTGCCAGAAATCCACATTGGTCGGGGGTTTGATGTTGTGCAAATCCGGTACCATGCTGGCGCGCATTTTGGATTCATGGCAGATGACACAGACGGCGTCGTAAAGCGGCTTGCCGTATTTGCCCTCGCCGGGTTTGACGTGACAGGCTGCGCAATCACCGCGAAAAACCGCCTGCCGGTCGGCCTTGGCCATCTCCAAAGCGCGCGCGCGATCGGCATCAGACTGGGTTGGGATCACGGGCGGCAAAATGTTGATTTTGAGGATGAGTTGTTTGAAGCCCTTCTCGGTTTTGACATTGACCGTCTTGATCTGCATTCCGGTTCTCCCGGCAAGATTGACCGTGACGCCAAACTGCGCGTTTGTGCCGGCCGGAATGATCCAGGGCAATGGCGGCAACTCTGTGGTGGTACATTGACACCCGGGATGAACATCCAGAATGGCCACGTTGCCAGGTGAAACATTGGTGAAGCTGAAAACAAAACAGGCATTGCCGGCATCCGCCGCCACCGTGGTCTCCTGCGTCAGGCCGTTCCAAGCCAGCACGCCATCGGGCAACGGGTCATTTTGATGCGAGGTGTCCGGCACATAAACCGCCCCAGTGGCTGCCACCGCGTTGGTGGGATTGCTGTCCGCCGCCAAAAGTCTTCCGCCGGCAAGAATGATGCCAGTGACTCCGCAAACAAAAATGCGCCGTAATTTCATGGTCAGGTCTGGAAACTAAAACATTCGTCCCTATTTGACGAGCCGAAAATGGCTTGGTTACAAAATATAGAGCCGCCGGCTGGTGTCGCCTACAGGCGGTTTCCTTTCCTGTCCGAACACTTGGAAGGGTGGACACCAAATGTTTGGTGTTCACGCTTTGGCATGTCATTTGATTACGACCGGTTCAGCGCGCTCAACACGGCGCGCACGGACGCGAGCTCGATGTTCGTGTCCACGCCTGCGCCCCAGCGGGTTTTGCCATCGGCGTGCTTGATTTGAATGTAGGCAATCGCAACGGCCTCTTCGCCGGAACTCAAGGCGTGCTCGCTGTAATTGGCAATTTCAAAACGCGGCACACCGGCCTTGCCGAAACCGTGGACGAGCGCGGCGAGCGGGCCGTTGCCTTCGCCGGAAAGTTCGACCGGCTTGCCGTCGCGCAAAAATTTTGCGCGGCAACGGACGACGCCGTTTTTGCTCTCAGTTTCAAAACTCTTGAGCTGCCACGGCTTGGCGCGTTCGATGTATTCGCGCCAGAACATCGCCTTCAACTCCGCGCCGGTGACTTCCCGGCCGAGCTTGTCCACCTCGTCGTTGGCAATCGGCCCAAACTCGCGCTGCATGTCCTTGGGCAACTCGATGCCGAACTGGCTCTCCAGCAAATACGCCACGCCGCCTTTGCCGGACTGGCTGTTGACGCGGATAACCTCGCGGTATTCGCGCCCGATGTCCTTCGGGTCAATCGTAAGATAGGGCACATCCCAGTATTCGCAGCGGTCGCTCTTCCATTCGTTCAAACCTTTCCGGATGGCGTCCTGGTGCGAACCGCTGAACGCCGTAAAAACCAGTTCGCCCGCGTAAGGCTGGCGCGCGGGCACGGGCATGCCCGTGCAACGCTCGTAAACCTCGATGATGGAATTAAGGTCCGTGAAATCCAACTTCGGATCAATGCCGTGCTGGTAAAGGTTCAATGCCACGGTGACGATGTCGAGATTGCCCGTGCGCTCGCCGTTGCCGAAGAGCGTGCCTTCGACGCGGTCCGCGCCCGCCAGCAGGCCGAGTTCCGTCGCCGCGACGCCGGTGTTGCGGTCATTGTGCGCGTGGAGGCTGATGATGAGCGACTCGCGGTTTTTGATGTTCCGGCACATCCATTCAATTTGGTCGGCATAGACATTCGGCATCGCCACCTCAACGGTATCCGGCAGATTCAAAATCATCTTCCGTTTTGGTGTCGGCTGCCACACCTCCATGACCGCTTCGGAAATTTCCTTCGCAAATTCAACTTCCGTCGCGCTGAAACTTTCCGGCGAATACTGGAGCATGACTTCCGTGCCTTTGAGCCGCGGCAACCGATCTTTGATCCATTGCGCGCCGCGCACGGCGACCCCGACAATTTCCTCCTTCGATTTGCCGAACACGACGCGGCGTTGGGCGGGGGAGGTCGAGTTGTAAAGATGGATGATGGCCTTCTTCGCGCCGACCAGCGATTCGACGGTGCGTTCGATCAGGTCCGCGCGCGCCTGCACGAGCACCTGGAGCCACACGTCGTCCGGCGCGCGTTTTTCCTCGATAAGCCGGCGGTTGAACGCGAACTCGGTATTCGATGCGGACGGGAAACCAACTTCAATTTCCTTGAAACCGCATTTCACGAGCGTCTGGAACAGCTCAAGTTTCTGGCCGACGTTCATCGGCACGGCGAGCGCCTGGTTGCCATCACGCAAATCCACACTGCACCAGATGGGCGCGTGGGTAAGGACGCGGTTTGGCCACTGCCGGTCGGGCAGTTTGACCGGCGGGAACGGGCGATATTTTTTCGACGGTTTTTTATGCATAGGCTCAGGCGTTGACGGAATTAAACCACGGATAAACATGGATGGACACGGATAAAATGCGCCGCGGGAGCGCGACTGTGTGCGCAGCACCAATCGCAGCAGCCACGCTACGGTTGAAGTGTTGAAACTTCCGTGAGACTTCTCTGCAAGTGGGCGCGCTGCGGCTGATCCCGCTTTGCGGGACACAGCTGCGCTCCGCCAGCTTCAGCTTTTGGAATTCGTGTTTATCCGTGTTCATCCGTGGTTAAAAACGAAAAACCCCGCCGCCGTTTGGCAGTGGGGTTCGATAAATCTCGTGAACGAATCAAAACCCAACCGCCGCGCGGCACAACCGCAGCGCGTTTAGCAGCAGGTTCAGATTCAAATTGCGATTCACGTGCGGAAAGTTACGCCAGTTATGTCTTCACGTCAAATGTTTCCTGCACATCAGCCGATAAACGCCGCGTGAACGGCTTTCATCGCGGCTTCGCCCTTCGTCAGATCAATGACAACGGAGATTTTGATTTCACTCGTGGAAATCATGTCAATGTTCACGCCTTCCTTGGCCAGCGTTTCAAAAAGTTTTCCGGCCACGCCCGTGTGGCTCTTCATGCCGACGCCGACGATGGACAGCTTGCCGATTTTTTCGGCGGTGATCACGTCGCGCAGGCCGAGTTCTTTTTTCAGCCCGTCAATGACCTTCCGCGCCTTGAGCAAATCCGGCTTGTCCACGGTGAATGAAACGTCCGTTGTCCCGACTTTGTCGGGAGTGCCGTGGCTGATGTTTTGGACGATCATGTCCACGTTCACGGCCGCGTCACCGAGCGCCTTGAAAATGCGCGCGGCCACGCCGGGTTTGTCGGGCACGCCGACGAGCGTGATTTTGGCCTGGTTTTTGTCGAGCGAGACACCGCGCACGACGACATCTTCCATGCTTTTGGTTTCTTCTTTCACAATGGTTCCGGGGTTGTTATTCAAGCTGGAGCGGACTTCAAAAACCACTCCGAATTTTTCCGCAAATTCAACCGAACGGCTTTGCATCACCTTCGCGCCGAGGCTGGCGAGTTCAAGCATTTCGTCGTAGGAAATTTCCGGCAGCTTCTTCGCGGTCGGCACAATGCGCGGGTCGGCGGTATAGACGCCGTCCACGTCCGTGTAAATCTGGCAAAGACCGGCCTTGAGCGCGGCGGCGAGCGCAATGGCCGTCAAATCCGAACCGCCGCGGCCCAGCGTCGTGATCTGGCCTTCGGGCGTCTCGCCCTGGAAGCCGGCGACGATGACGACGTTGCCCGATTTCAGAAGTTCGTGGACTTTCTTCGGCGTGATGTTGTGAATCCTGGCCTTGGTGTGAACCACGTCGGTGACGATGCCCGCCTGTGGGCCGGTGAGCGATACCGCCGGCACGTTCAACGCGTGCAGCGCCATGGCCGTGAGCGCGATGGTCTGCTGTTCGCCGGTCGCGAGCAGCACGTCCATCTCGCGTTCATTCGGCAGCGGCATGATTTCCTTGGCCAGCTTGATCAAATTATCCGTCACGCCGCTCATGGCGGAGACAACGACGACGACCTGGTCACCTTTGGCGCGATATTTGGCCACGCGCGCCGCGACATTTTTGATGCGGTCGGAGTTGCCGACCGACGTGCCGCCGTATTTTTGAACAATCAACATGATTAAAAATTCAGTCGCTCAGGAATTTCAGGCTCGCCCCGCGCACCGTGCCAGACCCGCGCGATGGCCACAGCCTGCTGTTTCTCAATCACCTGATAAACGATCCGATAAGAGCGAAAGATGATTTCACGAATATCTTCATCATTTTCTTCCGGCACAGCCCGTCCCAATCGTGGAAATTGCGCCAGCGCATCCACCTTCGTCATCAGCAAATATCCAAAAGACCCGGCGGCTCTCGGATTGTCGAGAGCAATGAAAGTCACGATGTCCCGCAAATCTTCCCGCGCCTGCTGCGACCAGATTATTTTGACAGCCATGTCGCCAGTTGGCGTTTGACCTCTTCATGCGGCACGGTCTCGCCCTTTTTGATTTGATCCAGTCCCTTGCGAATTCCGGCGACGAACTCCAACCGCTGCGCGATGGTATCCAAACTCGCGTCGTCGGGCAGGCGCTCAATCGTTTTCAAGGCAAGCTGCTTGTCGCTCATGTCTTTAAGATGGCTGAATTCACTCCAAAAGGCAATTCGCCGATATTAGTCCTTATTCAAAATTCTCGACGCGAATCATCACCGGTTTGCCTTTGACGACCGGCAGTCGGGCGATTTTTTTCAAGGCGCCGTTGACTGCGCCGTTGGTCGCGTAATGCAGCATGAAAATCAGCGGCACACTCCCGCCTTCATGGCCTTCCGGCTGGATCACGGACGAAATGCCGATTTTCGCCGCGCCGAAAATGGCGGCGATCTTCGCCAGCGTCCCCGGACGGTCCACGACGTCGAGCCGGAGAAAATACTGCGAGACGGCGTCTTCGATCGGCACAACCGCCCCGGCGCATTCGTGCGGCACAAACGGCGGCACGCGCTGTTTGTTGCCCGATTTCAAATCCAGCGCCGCGTCGGCCAGATCGCTGAGCACCGCGCTGGCCGTGGCGTCCTTGCCCGCGCCGCGACCGTAAAACAGCGTGTCGCCGACGATGTCGCCGCGCACAAACACGGCGTTGAACACGTGATTCACGCTGGCGAGAACATGCGCGTTCGGCACGAGCGTCGGATAAACCGAAACCTGAACGCGGCAACCGCCGCCAATCTTCTTGATGATTCCCAAAAGCTTGATGGTGTAACCCAGTTCGCCGGCAAACTTGATGTCGAGCGCGCTGATATGCCGGATGCCTTCGACATAAATTTTCTTCGGGTTCACCCAAAAGCCGTGCGCGAGCGACGCCAGAATGCCGATTTTGTGCGCGGCATCGTGGCCGTCAATGTCCAGGTCCGGCGGCGTCTCAGCATAGCCGTGCTTCTGCGCGTCGGCGAGCACGTCGGCGAAGTCCGCGCCTTCCAGTTTCATCCGCGTGAGGATGTAATTGCAGGTGCCGTTGACGATGCCGTACAACGCGTTGATGCGGTTGCCGACAAACCCCTCGCGCAGCGATTTGATGATGGGAATGCCGCCGCAAACGCTCGCCTCGTAATAAAGATTCGTGCCGTATTTCTTGGCCGCGGCAAACAGTTCCTCGCCGTGCGCGGACAACAGCGCCTTGTTGGCCGTGACGACCGGTTTGCCGAGCTTGAGCGCGGCGAGGACCATCGTCCGGGCGATGCCCGTGCCGCCGACGAGTTCGGAGACGATATCCACCTGCGGATCGTTGACGACGCTTTCCCAGTCGGTCGTCATCAACGAACGCGAAATCGGGTATGGGCGCGGTTCGTTGAAGGCCTTCACGGCGACCTTGCGGACGGCAACTTTCACGCCGATGCGCGAGGCCATGAGGCCGCCGTTGAGCTGGAGCGCGTGAAACACGCCGCTGCCCACGGTGCCGCCGCCAATCATACCGAGGTTGACCTGTCGCATAGGAACCCTAAGATTGCCGCGAAATGGAGCCGGGGACAATTCAATTTTGGAGGCGGAAAGACGTTGACGCGAATTTCACGAATTTACACAAATTGAAAGCCTGCAAGGCTGACAGAAAATAGCCCAGGGCAACGCCCTAGGAAGACGGTCCCAAAAAATAATTTTCCAAGCCTATCGGGGCGGCAGAAAACCAACCGCAAAAATGCGCTGGTTGCGCCAAAATCAGATGACAGTAGAGAGAGCTTTCGTGCTACCGGAGGATTACAGCGTTCCAGCCAGGACCGCGAGGCCGGCCTGGGAAATTTTTACGTCATCTACGGAAGGGCCTCCGCTGAAGGCCGCGATCAAAAGTCCCGTTCGTCCCTTGGCCACCACTCCGCCTTGCCAGCCCAACTCGCCTTTCAAGGGAGGGCGGCCCGCGCTGCCGCTGGGTTTGAGCGTGGCCGCCATTTCCGCGGCTTTGTTATAGGCAATGGCGAGCAGGTTCGCTCCGGCGGGGTCGCTCTTGGAAGGGCCGGTGGTCAGATTGCCCACCACCAACATTTTCGACGACCAGGATTTAACACTGTCACCTTCGCTGTAGGCGACCACGGCAACGCCTTTGACCTTGAGTTCCGCCGCGCGCTGTTGCATGGCCAGCAGCGCCTTGTCCGCCAGTTCATCGAAACCCCGGCCGGGCAAATTTGGAGCGTTCAACAACATGGCCATTATTGATAATGCCAGCAGCCCTTGCAGACAAGGTTTTTTGTGGGTCAGGGTGCGTCCTTCCATGGCAGGCGGGACCGGGAAAATCAAAGCGCAGCGGCGTTGGCCTGCCGTGAAATGGAGCCGGGGACAATTCAATTTTGGAGGCGGAAACACCTTGACGCGAATTTCACGAATTGCCGCGAATTACTTTGGGAGGAACCACATGTTAACTCAAGGCCACATATCAGGACGTTTTTGAGATGGCAATCGCTTGTCGGATATAACCTGTATTTTTGGTGTATTATTTGGATCGTAACTCATCTGTCCGCCTTGACCATTGCTGGCAAGTGTAATCTGTCCCACCGGCCAAACGCTTAAAATATCGTCTGCGTTAGGAGCAATTGCCGTAACTCCTACATTTACCCACAAATGCTTACCTGAAAATACAGTGTCCCTATCGGCAATGAGATGCACAACGTATTTTTCCCCTTTGGTAAGCTGTAAGTTCAATGTTTGAACTTGGTATGCAGCGCCTTGAGCATAATTTTCATTTTCGGAGAAATATAGTGTCGCGCTTCGAATAATTTCTGTCTGATTGCCTCTGTTAATTAAAGCAAGATCAAGATAAAGCTCGCCATTGTTGGTAGTGCCGGGGTTTCCCATTGCCATTTTCATTTTGAGCACTGTCGCTATGACATCGTGTTCTTCGTGTGGCCGGAGGTATTCCATTGAAAATAAAAGCGCGATTACAGAGATTATTAACGAAGCAGTTGAGAAAAAAATCGCCACGACTTCAGGCCAGCGCTTTTCCTTCGGTTTTATTTGGGCGTGTCTTTCCTCGTTTGCTCCGATGAATTTCACAATCATATGATCAACATCCTCGCGCGTTGTGACTCGACGTAATTCTGAAGTAATTTGCTTCGATGCGTTATGCACGCGTGAAAGGCCAAGGCCAAGAGCCAAAAGCAATCTGAATTTTGCATAGCGGATGACTGGATTTGGTTTGTCTTGCCCAAGTTTGAGCTGAACGAACAGCTGCTCGTAATCAGAGAAAAGAGCTATGGCATATGCCACCGGCAAATAAGTCAAGGTGAGCATGATTGGCAGGGCGAAATTTTTCAGTGTATCTACTGACCAAATCTGGTCCGGTTGATGCACAAATTTCCAGAGCACAAAAACAAGAATTAAAAAGCCAAACATAGACAGTAGAATCTTTAAAAATCGCGCGACCTGAGCATTGTGCTTGTCTGCTTCGGCAAACAAAAGTATCGCCGTGAGAAACATAAGAACGGGAAGCAGTATCAACTCAACAACAAGGGGGAATGTATATGTGTTGAACAGGAATTCGATGACGATAATAATCTTAAATGCATCACGAACCGAATTGCGAAGAGCCTGTTCACGCACTAACGACGAACGTGATTCCGGTTTCGCAACAACCCAAGCAAAAGGGACACACAGCCATATGGCTGTTGCAATCTCACGGTTGTTAAACATTGACATCATTAAAATAAAAGTTCCCGGTCTGCGTTTCGGTGGTTGGTTTGCCAGTGAAAGCTTTCTTGGCCATGACTGGAGATTAGACAAGCGTTGCCGCTCCGTCAATTCGACGGCTTTGCCGGTCTGGTCCTCAACACCAGCAGCGCGCCGAGGGAAAACAAAACTGCGCTGTAACCAAACGCCACTCTCGTGCCCATCGCCGTCCACAATGCGCCAACGATGATGCTCGACAGGAAATCGCCGGCGCCGTTCACAGTGGCCAGCACACCGAACGCCATGCCGTGCTGTTCCTCGCCCACCAGTTCCGCGCAAAACGAATCTTCCAGCGTTTCCCCAATCGCCACATGCATGCCGCTGAGAATAAAAATAATGCCGAGCAGCCAGATGGTCATCGGCGCGGCCACAATCAACACAGCCATCACCGCCGCCAGCGCGTAACCGGACGCGAGCACGAATTGTTTTTTGAAACGGTCCGCGAGCCAGCCCGCCACGTAGGCGAACCCGGCGTAATAAATGTTTCGCAACACGTAAAACCCGACGGCGATGCTGGCGGCCATGGCCAAGCCCAGCGTCGGCGAGAGCTTTTGCGTTGCCAGCAGAATCAACAACGATGGGGCGAAGTCGCCCGCGCCGAAAATTCCGACGGCGACGAGAAATTTCCGATAAGGCCGCGGCAGCAAACGCAGCCGTTCGCCAAATGAGACGTGCGACACGGGTTTGCGCTCTTTTTCACGGACGAAAAACGCGATCAATCCGGCGGCGCAAACGCCGGGAATAAGCGTCAGCAGGAAAATATGGCGGTAATTGTGGTGCAACGCGGCGAGCAAAACAAAAGCCGTGGCCGGGCCGACAATCGCGCCGACGGTGTCCATCATCCGCTCGAAGCCGAAAGCGCGGCCGTAGGTTTCACGCGTGACGGCGGCGGCGAGCAGCGCCTTGCGCACGGGCGTGCGCACGCCACGTCCGAGCCACGCGAGCGACCGCGAAATCAGGATGTGCCATGCCGCCGTTGCCAGGCCAAAGGACGCCGTGCCGAGCGCGGTGACGAGATAGCCGACGACGGCGATGGGTTTGCGGCGCTGGAGTTTGTCCGTGTAAAAGCCGGACGCCATCTTGGCGAAGCTCGACAGGCCATCGGCGACACCTTCAATCACACCGAGCCACGCCGCCGCCGCGCCCATGGAAGCGAGGAACGCGGGCAAAACCGTCGTGGCGATTTCGTGCGACCAGTCGCTGAACAACGACGCCAGCCCGATGCCGAGGACGGTACGGTTGAGCCAGCGGTGCGGTTGTTTTTCTGTCGGCGGGGCGTTCACAAATCAATTGAACAACAAAGAAACAAAGCAACAAAGAAAAACCGGCGTAGCGGCTTCTCGGCAGAGAGCCGCACTTTTCAATTTGCCGGAGAAATGCGGCGCTCTGCCGAGGCGCCGCTACGAAACGAACTGGCAATCGAATGGAAGAATTCCGGGCCGAAGGTGAATTGCCAGGCGATGTAAACTTGAAAATCAGTCGGGCCGTCAATCGAACGGCCGGCGGAAAATAGAAGATGCTGGTGTTCGGTGAAATCAATGACCGTTCCCAGATTGACCGCCGTGTCGTCCCGGCCGCCGGTTTGCATGGCGGTGCGATGGTAGATTTCACCGCCAATCAGGATGTTGTCCCGCACCTGGCACTGGAGCACCGCGCCGCCAAAGCCCCAGTCTTGATTGCCCGCACCCGGATTAATGCCGTAGCCGCCGCCGCCGTAAACCGTCCACTTGCCGAAACTTTTCTGGAGCCACAGCGGCAGGAACGCCTGCCATTGTCCGCTGCCCAGGCCGCGCGAGCTGTCGCCGGTCGGGGCTTCGACCAGGGGGAATACGCCGGCTTGCGGGAGCAGGGATGTTTCCTGGAGGAAACGGAATTTGACGCCCAGTTCCGTGTCGCCGTAACCGTATTGCGCCGCGCCGTTTTTCGGGTCGTCATACGCCAGCGGCGCGATGAGGTGGAACTGCACGTTGGTGATGACGCCGTAATTCAGTTCGAAGTGTGGGGCGGTGCCGGACCAGCCATCCGACGTCTGGGTGTGTTGGGAAGCGATGTATAATTCCCAATGCTGATAATCCACCGGTTCGGGGTCGTCGGTGACAAACGGCGGGCCGGCAAGGAGTCCAAGCGTTGAAGAGACAAACAGCCCGATACCCAGAATTGTCCGGTTAAGCCGGCGGGATTTTGGCGGAGGACCGTTTGCCACAAACAGGTGTGCGAATGACATCAGGATTTGACGATCAGTACGCTGCAATGCGCGTGGTCGCTGATGCGGTCGGCGGTGTCGCCGAGCAGGCGGCCCCATAATTCGGAATGATCGCTGTGCCCGACGACAATCAAGTCGTAGCTGCCTTCGTCGGCGAAGCGCAAAATGGTTTTTGCCGCGTGGCCGCGGCGTGTTTCGCAGCGGATGGGAATTCCGTGTCCGGCCGCCACCTCCTGGATTTCCCGTGAACGTTCCTTGAAGTATTCGTCCGCCGCTTCCGCCTCCTCCTCGTATTCACCGGGCAGGTCGGAGTGGCGCGGCAACAGTTCACGCACCCAAAGGGCGCAGAGGTCGGCGTTGAATCCTTTGGCCAGCACCGCCGCGCGCTGCAGCGCGGCCTTGCCGCCTTTGGAGCCGTCGTAACCCACGAGAATTTTTTTGAACATAACGCCTCACTTTTCCGTTGGCGCCGGTTGGCGCGGTTTTTTGTTGTTGATTCGTTCGCTGTAAATTTTGCCCCATTCGACCATCGTTTCAATCGTGGGCTGGAAAAATTTTTGCGCGATGAGCGTCGGCACGAACGCGCTGAGAATGACGACCGTGACCAGAATCGTGTATTGCGTCTGGTCAATGATCTGGTTTTGCAGGCCGAACAGCGCGGAAATGGTGCCGAAGGTCAGGCCGGTGGCCATCAGCAGCGTGGTGTAATTCGCCTCGCGGTTGCGCATGTAAAAAACCTTGGTGAGCGGCCAGACGCCGATATATTTCGTCACCATTTTTATCAGCAACAAAATGGCAATGAGTCCCAGCGACGTCCACAACGCGGGCAGCGAGACGAAAAGTCCCGCCTTGATGAAATAAAACGGCGTAAAGATCGTGAACGCGATGCTGCGCATCCGATGAACGAGCGTTTTGTCGCGCAGGAACACGCCCGCGACGACGAGGCCAACGAGATAGGCGGGCAACACGGCTTCGCTTTTGGCCGTGGACGCGAGGCCGCCGAGAAAGAACAGCACGAAGAAGATGAATTTCACCTCCGGTTCGCTCACGCGCGTTGCGCCGAGTTTGGTGATGATGAACTGGGTCCACCTGGGCATGAACCAAAGCACCACCGCCGTGACCACCACGAAAACCACCAGCCAGAGGTTGAAGTTGGCAAAGAGTGTTCCCAGCGCCAGGACCGTTCCGAAGTCGGTGATGAAGCATGCGGCCAGGATCGTCTTGCCCATCGGCGTTTGACCCAGACCGCCTTCGATCATCACCGCGTAAACGACGGCGACGGACGTGGTGGACAACGCAATGCCGGCGATTTGCGCCTGGTGCAACGGCCAGCCGAACACGAATTGCGCGAACAGCCACACACAGACAAACGGAAGCAAAAACGACAGCACGCCAATCGCCATGCTGGCGCGAAGATTGGCGCGCAACGAGACCGGGTCAATTTCCGCGCCCGCCAGGAACGTCAGCACGCCGCTGCCCAGCAGCGCCAGAAAATTGACCCAATCGGTCGTTTGCAAAATGTGCTGACCGCCGTTGAAATGAATGTTACCGACGACAACGCCCACTAAGATTTCGACGAGAGCCACGGAAATGCCGACGCGAATGGAAATCAAGCTGGCCGCAAACGCCAGTCCCATCCAGATGGCCGCCACAAACCAAATGTTCTCGTGCATAAACAAACTCCTGCCAAAAGCCGTTGGCAGGAGTCATCAGCGCTGAAGCCGGTTCAGGCGGTTTTCCCTGGAAAGGGGGTTGGCAAACTCCATTGCCACCGCCAATTATGCAACCGGAATGAAAACCTGGCAATGCAAAACGGACTTGGTGATCCTTTCCCGGCTATTGGGGAGATGATTTGAAGGAGCGAAGAAGCCGCTCCTGAAAGCGGTGTAAGGGGGCCGTCGGTCATGGCTGGCAATGGGACAAACCCGCTGTTCCGTTCGCTCTTTTCCCAGAGCCGTCTAACAAAGGCACCGGCCGTTGTCAAAATGAATTGACCGCAACGGTTTGGTTCTTTAGCCTTGCTTTGAAAGTCGAAGGTCAACCATCAGATAAATTTAATCCGTTGGATTTATGGTGCGACTGCGTATTGAAGGAAGGGCGTACGGCTTGCAGGAGATCCTGCTCAAACCGGGATTGAACCGGTTGGGGCGGATCGCGGACAACGATTTTCAAATCAACGACGATTCCATTTCCAGCCATCATTGCCAGATTGAACTGAAAGACGGCGTCATCACCGTGTTGGATCTGAACTCCACCAACGGGACCTTTCTCGACGGACAACCCATTCAACAGGCGGTGCTTCATCCCGGACAGGTCTTGTGCCTGGGAACGGTGCTCATGGTCTGTCAGGTCGACCCCGTCATGGAACCGGCGGACATTCCTGCCGGACAGCCTTCGGGCACGGGCGTGTCCCCACCGGCGGCAAAACCCGCCGGCATTCCGGTTGCCGTCAACACCGACGTGTGCAACCAGCATCCCCAGGCTGCCGCCAAGTGGTGTTGTGTCACATGCGGCGGCGCGTTCTGCACGGCTTGTGTGAGAACCACCCGGGTGGGCGGACAGTTTTTTCGCGCGTGCCCCAAGTGCGGTGGCAGTTGTGTGAGCGTTGCCGAATACACCCGCCTTATGACCCCGGCCCCCACCAACTTCTTTGCCCGTTGGCGGGAGGCATTTTCCTATCCGCTCAAGAAGTTTTGGAAATGACTTGCTGGCTTTGTCTCATCATGAGTGTCGGCTACCGTTGAGATGCAGTTGCTGGGACTGCTCTACTTCACCAACAAGTCAAAGCTGGCATGGTTTGAGTGAAGTGAAGCGCGACATCGTATTCAGCCCGACGATTTGGCAATCACAAAGCCGTTTTACATCACTGGCGGCACGACCGGCATTGGCGGCGCGGCTGGCGGGAACACGTCATACTCCGGGCTGAACTGCGCCAGAAAGCAGAGCGAATAGCATCGTTTGAACATCAGGACCGGCAGCAGCAACACCGTACCCACGTACGGCAGGAGCATCAAACAACAGCAACAGCATGTCGCGAACATGACCACCATGACCATCAAGCCGATGGCCATCGCCAGCACGATCGAGAACAGGAAATACAGGACGAACTGGCCCGCGTTGGCTGAGAGCAGCGTCCACAACTCCCGCCAGGCTTTCAAGCACCGGTTGCGCCGCAGAAACATGATCGGCACCACGAAATCCGTTGTGAGCTTGTGAATTATGGCAAACACAATGGCCAGCCCCACCAGCACCAACCCGAGGCCGACCGCGCCGAGAATGCCGCCGACGTCCGGCTCGCCACGTTGCACCATCCGGAAAATCATCACGATGATCAACACCACCAGCGGCAAGGTGAGCACCCATCCGATAAGTCCCAGCCCCAGCCGGAACAGGAACAGGCTGTTTCCCTCGTGCGTGAACTGACTCCACGGTTTTGAGACCTCCGCTTTGTCGAGCGCCACACAGTGCAGGAACATGAATTTGCCCCGGCTGTTGAGCCAGAGAATGAGCAGCCCAAGTCCCAAACCGATGACCACCAGGAAGGCTGCCAGAGGGATGATCCAATCAAGATTGCTGAGGACATAGTCTTTGGCGTGCTCGAACTCATGCCGGAGATTTTCGCCGCCGCAACCATGTCCGCCACCGCCGCCCGGCACGTGGAAATTAAACCCTCCGCCTTCCCCCAAGAAAGCCAGCCACGCGCAAAAGCCGATGACGAACCATTTGCCCAAATCGAACGGCTGGAACAACACGCGCTTCACCCGCTCCAACGCCGGGCTGATGGGCTCGACCACGTTGATTTCCCGGGGCGGGGTTGTCACGGGTTGAATCGGGTTCACTGGTATTGAACTTTATTCCGCGCCAAGTGGGCGGGGAAGTATATTTTGGAACGGAAATTGTAACGAACCACAACTCCTGCACCGGGGAAGGACGAACCGGAAAACATCGGTGCGAATGAATGGCGGAAGGTCAGGGAGCCGGAATCCAGCGGGTAATTCATTGTCGCCGAAGGACATTTTTTGCTTGGCAGCCTGATTCGGGGTTGGATAGAATAATATGACCATCAAAGGGGCGAAACTTTGCGTAGGTGAATCAGAATAAACTTATGAAAATCCGGGCGTTTTTTCCGCCAATCCCGGGCTGCGGGATGGTCACAGCCGTTTTGTTGCTTTCGTCATTTTCCCGATTGGGTGCCGTTCCCGGTGACGAGCATTGGGACGTGCAATTCGGCGCGCCGGGTGTGAGCAATACTGTCAATATTGTTTATGCGGTCGCGGTGAATAACGGGATGGTCTATGTCGCCGGCTACTCGTCAGCCGGCAGGACCAACGCCCCGTTGTACCTGTGGGACGGCAAACAATGGTCTGTTCCCGCCGTGTTTTCCGGTCCCAGTATCATGCAGGTCAACGATCTTTCGTTTGTGGGCAACACGCTTTACGCAGCCGGGAATTTTACCAATGTCAACGGGGTGGCCGCCTACGGTCTGGCCAAATGGGACGGTACGAGCTGGAGCAGCATTGGATTTTCCGGCGTCGCCTACGCGTTGGCGGTGGATGGCAACAACCTTTACGTGGGCGGCAATTACACGAATGCCGGTGGCGTGACCGTGACCAATATCGGCTGTTGGGACGGGAGCGTCTGGCATGCCTTGGGCGCCGGCGTGAGCTCTCTCAGTGGCTATTCGGTACGGGCGGTTGCGGCCAAAAACGGTTTGGTGTATGTCGGCGGGCTTTTTACCAATTCCGGTTCCCAATTCATCACCAACCTGGCGGTTTGGAACGGTTCCACCTGGTCGGCGGTGGGCGGTGGTGTCAATTCCCTGGTGGATGCCCTGGCGTTCAACAACAATGATCTCTATGTCGGCGGATATTCCACCCTGGCCGGGACCACCCCGGTGAGCGGTATTGCCAAATGGGACGGCACCAACTGGTCGGCCTTGAGCAGCGGCCTGACTGGCGGCAGCGCGGTGGCGCTCAGCATTGCCAGTTTCAATGGCATGGTCTGTGTTGCGGGTGCGTTTACGAATGCCGGTGGCGTGACTGCAACCGATATCGCAACCTGGAACGGGTCATCGTGGTCGGCTGCCGGCAACCTGAGTTCCACGGCATACCGCGCGGTGGCCTACGGCGGGAATCTTTATGTTGGCGGCAGTTTCACCGCTGCCGGCGGGGTGTGGGTGAATGAAATTGCCTCGTGGGATGGCGTCCGCTGGGCGGCCCTTGGCCTGCCCGATCGGTTGAATGGCATTCAATCCACGGTGACCGCGCTGGCCAGCGACGGCACCAATTTATACGCCGGCGGTTTTTTCACTTACGCTGGTCGGACCAATGCCAATTACATT
>Ga0187868_1000356_pt1 | contig 38329 bp, 22 predicted proteins | sample June2016WEW_13_4_FD_133014 | JGI IMG/M metagenome (GOLD analysis project Ga0187868, IMG submission 133014) | Peatland microbial communities from SPRUCE experiment site at the Marcell Experimental Forest, Minnesota, USA - June2016WEW_13_40 | ecosystem: Environmental > Terrestrial > Soil >... | reverse complement strand
GATGTTTGCGCACCAGATTCAACATGATGCGGCTGTTGATGTCGCGGACCGTTCCATTGGTCGCCACCTGAAAATTGTTCAAATCAATTTTGCGCACAAAATGCCTTCAAGGCATCGCTCAACAGGGTTAGTTCGTACCGCGAACTTTATCCGTTCCTGGCTGGGCGTCAAGGATGAAGTTTGAGGTGCGAACAAATTCGTTTAACATCAACATATCAACGTGAGTATCAACATGATAAATTCAATGCAGAATAAAAGCTGGAGGGCTTTTAAAATTGTGACTTCACTTTTTGCGCCATCAAAATCCGATGCTTACGCCGCCGTCCACGGGCAACACCACACCCGTGACAAAGCGCGCGGCAGGCAAGCAAAGACATGCCGCAACCAGGCCCATGTCTTCCGCCCGGCCGAAACAGTTCATCGACGTGCGGCCAAGAATTTTGGGGGAGCGTTCCGGGTCGCCGGCCAGCGCTTTAAGCATCATGTCGGACTCAATCCCGCCTGGCGCGATGGCGTTCACACGCACGCCGCGTGGTGAAACTTCAGTCGCGAGCGTACGCACCATCCCGAGACAAGCTGATTTCGCCGCGGAGCAAGCCGCTACGAGTGGAATCCCGAATAGCGAAGCCATCGAAGCCGTGAACAAAATGTTCCCGTGTTCTGAATATGGGCGAAGGATTGTCACATTCACCAGGGCTTGTGATTCCCGGTAATCCCCGGCCAGTTGTCCGTGCGGAATGGGGCCGCCGGCAACCCGGCTCCATTGTAAAGAGTCGCCGCCGGGTTGGCTTGCCATGCATAGCGGGCCGCCTGAGGATCCGAGACCATTGGAGATGATACGACCACTGAATCCCCTTCCACTTTGGCATCGGCCCAATGCCATTGGCGGTCTCTTCCGGCAACGGCGAACTCTTCCAGTTTGTCCCCTTTTACCACCAGTCCGCCATCGGTATGGCTGAAATGAAGTTTAAGCGCACCCGGAAGATGTTCAGCCGAAGTGAAAGTTGGCCCGGCATGGAAAATCTTTTTGCCGTATTCCCCTGCCAGGGCGCACAAGGCCAATCGCTCCCCGACCACTTTTTTATCCTTCGGATGAATGTTGTCGGGATCGCCGGTATCAATGATAACGGCCAGGCCGGAATTTTTTACATTCCGGGCCGTCAAAGCCTGGGCTTCGCGCAGTTCGGCCCAGGCGTCGTCTCCCGGCTGTTCACGGCGATGCGTGAAAGCGGGCAAGCTGACGATATAAAACGGAAATTCACCCTGGCCAAAAAGCCTCCGCCAGTCACCGATCATCGCCGGAAGCAGGGTCTGGTATTGATGCGCCCGTTCAGCGTTCGCCTCGCCCTGATACCAGATGGCTCCCCGGATGGAAAGCGGCGCCACCGGCTCAATCATGCCTTCGTAAAGGATGGCCGGCATCGTGGGATAATTTTCGAACGTCAAGGGCAGGGGATGCGGCGGGCGGGCATCCACGCTCAACGCCCCCTTCCATTCGCCGGTGAGCGGAATCACGGATTGATCGCCCAGGATCAGGTGCAGGCCATCCGGTTTGGCCAGAAATCCACCCTGCGGTTTCAGCTTGAAGACCCGCACGGCGAGGACATTCCGGCCGGGCTTCAGCACGCCGCTCTTGATCACATACGCCCGGGGATTCTCCACCCAGGAACTGGCGCCGACCCATTGGCCGTTGAGGTAGGCGGTATCCATCTTTTCAATCGAGCCGAGGCAAAGAGTGGCCAAGCCCGCGGGCAACGGATCCGGCAGGGTGAACTCTTTGCGAAACCAGCAGATGCTTGGCGCGTCCGCCACGCCCAACTCCGCAAAGCCGCCGGGAATCTGGACCGTCTTCCAACCGGCATCATCCAGATCGGCCGCCGCCCAGGTGTTGCTTTGCAATCCCACGTCGTATTCGTCCAGCCAGTGCATGAGGAAGCTGCCGTATTCCGGTCCGCCTTTGGCGTGCAATCTTTCGATTTCCGCCAGCGGTGCGTCAAAATCCTTCAGCTTGTGGAGCGATTCCGGGCTCATCCAGCTTTCGGCCGGAGTCCCGCCCCAGCAATCCTCGATCAGGCCGATGGGCACATGAAGTTCGTCCTGCAGTTTCCGGCCAAAAAAGTAGGCAACCGCCGAAAATCCGTTCCACCCGTTTGAGGCCACGGTTTGCAGCGAGCAAATCTTCCATGAGCCTTGCGGAACCGCCGTGGGGGAATACGAAACATGCTGCTGAACCATGAAGAGCCGGATTTCCGGATGATTCGCCGACTTGATTTCCTCGTCACCGTTTCGCACCTGACCCAGGCCAAGCTCCATGTTTGATTGACCGCCGCACAGCCAAACATCACCCACCAATACTTCATGCAACACCACACTTTGCTCCGGCCCGGTAATTTTAACCGTGTAAGGACCTCCCGGTGCCGGAACCTTGACCTCTGCCTGCCAGCGGCCATCCGGTCCCGTAACCGCCGTCGCCGTCTGACCGGCAATTTCCACCCGAATCGCCTGGCCGGGCTTCGCCCATCCCCAAAACCGGTTTGCCTTGCCGCGTTGGAGAACCATGTTGTCGCCAAACATCGGGCTGACAAAAGGCAAAGAGGCGTTATTGGTCGCAGCCGACGCAAGCGCGAGCTGGTCACCGGTCGCGGCCAGCAACGCCAGGCAGGCAAAAATAAAAATGCAGGAGTATTTGGATTTCATGAGTCAATTGGTGAATCATTGCGTCAGATAACGCAATTTGTTAGGAGAATTGTCCATGTAAATTATCCGATTGTCCATTCCGCGGCAAATGAGTATGGAGTTTAGTGAACGCGCTTTGGATGGAGCGCAACCGGGCATTGCGGCGGAACGCCGCATTCATGCGGCAGCGAACCCGCAATTTAACATCTTGCCGGATAAATCCGGCGTTCCAGCCGAAACGATGCGGCTGGATTTTTGCAGTATCAAGGTGAGCCGTTTGGATGCAACGGAAGACAAAGTGAATGAATTTCATGAACCATTCTCAAATCTTTAGAAGCCGGTTGATGGGACAGGCGCTGGCCATGAAGGCCGGCCTCGTGTCGTTGATTGTTTTTGCCGGTTGTGTTCTTTTTGCCAGGCCAACACCGCTTTCGCCGAACCATCTCAAGGCGCAAGACGCCACGGGCGCCTTCACCACCGGCCAATACCGCAATCTGTTCGTCGAAGCCGGGCATCCGGCGGAGGAAGTGACCAACAAAATCAATGCCGCCTTCCAGCAGTTGTTCCATGGCGACCCGGCCACGCAGGCGGTTTATTATTCTGCGGGAACCAACGCGAACGGGCCGCTCGCCTATGTCACGGACATCAAACACCACGATGTGCGCACCGAAGGCCTGTCCTACGGCATGATGATCGCGGTGCAAATGAACCGGAAGGCCGAGTTTGATGCAATTTGGAACTGGTCAAAGACGTATCTGTATCACGACTCGCCCGCGCACCCGTCGTACGGCTTTTTTTCGTGGCAGGCGCGGACGAACGGCACGGTCATGAGTGAATTCGTGGCTCCGGATGGCGAGTCCTATTATGTCATGGCGCTTTACTTTGCCGCGAACCGCTGGGGCAGCGGCACGGGAATTTACAATTACAAGGCCGAGGCCGACCGGTTGCTGACCAATATGCGGCATCGCGCGCAGATCAAAGGCCGGATTTTCTCGTCCCGGCGCGGGACCAACAGTGTTACTACTGTGACCGTCGGGCCGCTGTTCGATGCCGGACATAAAATGGTCGTTTTCTCGCCGAGTTCCGAGCGTCCGCAGTTCACCGATCCCTCCTATCATCTGCCGGCATTTTATGAATTGTGGGCGCGTTGGGGACCGGCAGCAGACCGAGATTTCTGGATGGGGGCCGCCGCGGCCAGCCGCGATTTTTTTTCGCGCACGGCCCATCCGGTCACTGGGCTGACCCCGGACTATGCGAATTTTGACGGAACGGTGGTCAGCAACGCCTGGAACCGGGGCGTGGTCAATTTCCGGTTCGACGCGTTTCGCACGGCGGGGAACTGGTCGGTGGATTGGTCCTGGTGGGGCAAGGATGCCCGGGAGCGGGAACTAAGCGACCGGTTGCAGGCGTTTTTCGAATCAAAAGGGATGACGAATTACGGATGCCAGTTCACCCTCGACGGCCGGCAGCTTGATGACCGGCATGCGCAGGGGTTGGTGGCGGTGAACGCGGTGGCCGGTCTTGCGGCAACGAATCCGCGTTCGAAGGAATTCGTCGAGGCGTTATGGAACATGCCGGTTCCGGACGGCATGGAGCGCTATTACGAAGGTTTGCTGTATATGATGGCCCTGCTTCATTGCAGCGGCGAGTTCTGCATCTGGTCTCCGCCATGAGCATCGCCCCTGGCCTTTGCGGTCCCGGCAGCAAATCAACCGGCACCGGCTTACGGCCAGGTGACGCGATAAAACGCCATGCTCCCGCTGACCGAATTGTCAATGTTGGTTGTGCTGAAGCCGCCCGACGCTATCCCGGTCGCCACCGTGGTCCAATCGGTTTCATCCAAAGAATTCTTCTTTTGCACCGTGTAAGTGGGTGTTGTCAGAGACGACTCGGGCCGGACCGAATTCCACGTGAGCGTCACCGATGGCCCGGCGGGATTGTACGTTGCACTCGTGATCTGGAATGGATCTACCTTGGCGTAGCTGATCCCGTCATACCAGGTGCGGAGAAAATCCCCTATTGGGGTATTCGTTGTACCCGCGATGATGTCGTTGTCGTCCACAAACACGCTGAGGGTGTTGCTGCTCGAAGCAACTATTCGCCCAAGGTAAGCTTGATAAAGAAAATTCGTACTGTCAGCGTGGTTCGTCAATACGAGGCTGGTGTTGTGGTCCCCGGCGCGCACCTCTTTAGAGGCCATCTGACGGAATAGTTGCATTCGGTTGGTGGACAGGCCGGCCATGATGCGCCAATCATAGGTCGGGTCTGCCCAGAAATTTGCCCACACATCATAAGTACCGGCAGCGGGTACTGTTACCGTTGTTTTAAGAGTGGGCGCATCTTCGTCAATGACATCCGCTGAGGCCAGGACCGATCCGCCATTTCCAGAGCCGGTTCGTTCATGCCATTGACCGGACGCCGGCCCTATCGTCAGTGGCGCGCCAGTGGCAGCGAAAATGGTGTTGCTAGTTGTGGCATCCACGTAAGTCATCTGTTCTACCACTTCAGATCTGTGTTCCACAATTCCCACGACCGCAGCGTCAAACATCTGCGCAGACGCATAGTAACCCCGCCACCAGAGCAATGCTGTGTTGTTAGCGTCCCACCCCGGAACAAGAGGCCGGAAGTTGTCGCAGACGGAATCCTGCGTGATGGGTGTCCAGGTAAAACTTGCTCCGTGGTTGGTCGTGACCCCTTTCCAGATTTCATGATAACTCGAACAGGGCTGATTGGTGTCAAAAACACCGGGTTGAACAGCACGCGGATCGAAGTACGTTGAAATGTAAATCGTGTTGGGGTCATTGGGACTCAAGCAGCCCAATCCAACATAATCTGCCTCGGAGGAATAGAGCTTGTAACCGGCCTGGCACAAATACGTGGGCGTCCAGTTTGTGCCGTCGTAGCGGCAGAAAAAGAAGGCGTGGTCGGGACTGATGCTGTCGTCGTTACCACCGGTATCGTCGTTGATTCTTGTGGCTATGATTGCCTCCACCGTGCCATCGGAGTAACCCTGAACATCGTCGTTCCAGCAGCGGTAATTCGTTTGGCCCGGCGGCCACACCGTGCCATTGGTGAAAATCTCTGTAAATTGAGTTATGACCGGCGCGGCTTGATCAAAGATATTTGTATCCACCAAAGTTCCGTCTGATTTGAAACTCTGTCCGTTTTTAATGTAGCCGTGATACATGCTTGTGCTGGAATCGCGGGGATGGGTCTCGGTGCCGATGAAGTCAATCCGATCCACACCATTGTCGCAGTATTTGAAGTAGCCACTGACGTAGCCGACGTTGATATTCGTCAATGACGCGATCAATTGTCCGCCAAAGGACCAAGTGTCGCCATGATTGATAGAAACCAGAATGTTTGGACAACCGTGATCATTTTCCCGGACAAAATTGTAGGTGCGGTCTTCTGCGGAAAGGTAGTGAGGATTGGAATAAGTCGCCGCGAAATCGGTGCCGCCGGGAAGGGTGTTCCAGTCAAACAATTGTTCGGCAGTCCAGTTGGTTCCGTCAAAATTGCGCCAGTAGTTGGTGGTTTCGGTATTGTGGCCGCAATACCAGGCGAGATATTTGCCATCCGGCCGGACCAATAACCCCGGGGTGTTGTGATCGTCAGCGTAGAACGCGCCGGAATCGCCCGCACCATCTTTCAGTGTGAATCTTTGCCACGCGCCGGTCTGCAAATTGTTGATGACGGCTTCAACATCTCCGTCGCGAGGCGAACCGCCCACGCCAGCCCCACAAGCATCAGAACCGACAATCAAGTTGCCTTTTGTCTTATCGATGACCGACCGCTCGTCACAATACCAGGTCCAGGCGCCGTTGTCGTTGAACTGGATCAAATTGCCGTTGACCTGGTCGCTTGGTTCCGAGAACACCGGCGGCGGTATCGGAGGAATTCCTTCTCCGCCGGCGTCTAAATCAGCAACGGTAAACGTATAGCCGGATGTTCCGAAAACCAATTTATCTATGTCCAGACCATCTTCGCGGCCGCCAATTTGAAAAGTCTGAGTGAGATTGGTTGCGGTAACGACAAAAGCAGGGCCAGGGGCGAATTCTGAAAGGTTAATCCATTTCCAAACGTTGTTTCCCACGGTGCCACCGCCGGTAACGACATCGTTTGGGTCTGTGAAACCGGCACCAGCAAGGCCATTGGCCATAATCCAGTCTGAATCCAGCGCGGGGGATTTGCTGCCAAAACCGCTGGCGTAAAACATACTGTCATCGTTGTAGTTGCCAGGGCCGACCCGCAGATGGGCATAGAGCTCATAAGCGCCAGGCGCGGGAAATGTCACACTATAGGTCACGACCCTCCCCGGGAGGCCCGGATTGTAAGCCGTGTTGTTATTGGTGTTGGTGATGTATTGTATTGCCCCGTCGGTCCGTATGGCGAAGTTTGTCCCCAACGTCCCGGATTCGGCCTCAAACGTCACTGAAGCCGCGTGGCTGGAAACAGCCAAACCGGTCAGGACGCTGGTCAGGGTGGCAAGGATGGCCGTTGAATTGAATATGTTCGTTTTCATAGGTTTGATTCAGGTTTGTATCACAAAAAAATAAGCAGGATGTCTGTTAATTCGCCGTCGGAGACGGAATTTTCTACGACTGCGGTGATACTGCGGTTTCTCATATAACCCGGCGTTTACGGCGGTTTTGTCCGTGTTCTGTCATTTACCTCCGGTAAAGCGCCGCCAACCGGTGGAATCCGACAAAAAATCGGGAACATTTTTTCACAATTGATGCTTGCCGGCTTCATCCCAGGCCAGGAAGATTTACCCAATTCCAAACCTTAATCCCCGCCGTGCCGCTCTCGGTCACGATATCGTTCAGATTTGCATATCCGCCCTGAACCAGGTTGTTGACCGTGTTCCGGTCATAGGCGTTGGTCGGTTGACCTGGTTCCAAAACTATTGCCGTATAGGCAACTGTCGTCCGTGCCTCCGCCAAGGCTGACGCGCACCCCGGCAAAAAGGCTGTAAGTGCCAGCGGAAGAAGTCACGGTGTAGGCTGCCATCCGGTTGCTGTTACCGGGGAAATTGAGACCGAGGCAGTCAGTCCGGATTGTGATGTAATCAGCGGTGCCGTCGTCGGTGCCGGCGCAATCCGGACCAGCACGCGCGGATTCCGCCTCAAAGGTCACGAACGCCGCGTGGAGGGCGCGGCCACACCAATTAAACCAGTTATGAAAACGGCAAAGCTGGCATTTGAATTCGCCCTGCTTGTTTTCATCCACTTTAAAATTGCCGGGGCCGGACGGTTGGCCATTTTCTTGACCCCACGGCAACGCTTTCCACCCGACCCGTCAAGGGGCTTGGGCGCATCAGCCACTACTTCGTCCTACGGCCAGGTGACGCGATAAAACGCCATGCTCCCGCTGGCGGAATTGTCAACGTTGGTGGTGGTGTATGCCCTGGACGTGGTCGTTATGCCGGTCGCCACCGTCGTCCAACTGGTGTCACTCAACGAGTTCTTTTTTTGCAGCGTGAAAGTCGGCGCCGTCAGAGACATTTCCGGTGGCGGCGAATTCCATACGAGCGTAACGGCCGACGGCCCGCTGGAATAAACTTTCTGGATTTGGAATGGATCCACCTTCGCATAGCTGATGCCGTCATACCACGTGCGGCAGGTATTGCCGACGAAACTGGTTCCCCCGGTTTGAACCGGCCAGTCGTCCACGAGCACGTTGACGGTGTAGTTGTTCGTAACCACGACCCGGCCGACATAAGCTTGATAGAGATAATTATTGGCCGGGCTGGTGTTGGTCAGCACGAGAGCGGTGTCCTGCGTCCAAGGCTGGACCTGTTCGCATTTCTCCGACCGATATACCTGCAGGCTGCCCACGGTGAGGCCGGCTTGGATTCGCCAGTCCGCCGCCGGGTTTCCCCAGAAATTGACCCACAGATCGTAAGTGCCGGGACCGGGCACCGTCACCTGCGTCATAAGGTTAGTTGCTTTTTCGACGACAGAATCGGCCGAACTCAGGATGGTTCCACCATTGCCGACCCCCGTTTGCGAATGCCATTGGTTGGCCGCGGGACTCAAGACCAGCGCCGTGCCATTGGTCAGGAATGTGTTGTTGGTGGTTGCATCCACGTAATGCATCTGCCCGACCAATTCCGAGCGATGCTCCACAATGCCCAAGACCGCCCCATCAACACTCTGGGCGGAGTTATAGGTTCCCCGGAACCAAAGCAAAGCCGAATCATTGTTGTCCCAAGCCGGCATGATGGGACGAAGATTGTCGCGATACGAATTTTGCGTGATGGGCGTCCAGGTAAAACTCGCTCCGTGGTTGCTCGTAACTCCTTTCCAAATTTCGTGAGCGACCGAATTGGACACGTCAGTCCGGGGATCCCATTGCGTTGAAATATAAATGGTGTTGGGATCGTTCGGGTTCAGGCATCCCAAACCGACATAATCACCTTCGTTGGTATACAGCTTGTACCCGGCCTGGCATAAATACGTGGGGGTCCACTTGGTGCCGTCAAAGCGGCAAAAGAAGAAGGCGTGATTGGGATTGATTGTGTGGTCATCGTTGGTCGTGGTTTGATTATTGTTGATTCTTGTCGCGATGATGCATTCGACTGTGCCGTCGGCATACCGGCAGACATCGTCGTTCCAGCAACGGTAATTGGTCTGGCCAGGCGGCATTACCGTGCCAGAAAGGAAAACCGGCGTGAAATATTGCGGCTTGGGCATGGTCAATCTGTCGAAAATATTGGTGTCCATCACGTTCCCAAATGAATCGAAACTCATGCCATTGCTGATGTAACCGTGAAAGATGCTTTCATTGGTATAATCGCGTGGATGGTACTGGGTACAGATAAAATCAATCCGATCCACCCCATTGCCCCAATATTTGAAGTATCCATTGACATAACCGACGTTGTCATTGGTGGTCAACTCCCCGCTCCAGGTCCATGTGTTCCCAAAATCGGTTGAGATGATGCAGTTCGGGCTTTTGTTGTTTCCCCGGGAATAGTCGTAGGTGCGACCCTCCGCCGACATATACCAAGGATTGGAATAGGTGGTGTTGAAGTTATCACCGCCAGGCTGGGTACTCCAGTCATTGGTTGCCTCCGGCGACCAGACGTCGGCGACCGGATCATACGTGCGGTAAAGTGTCAATTCGTCGGCATTGTGTCCGGTATACATGGCCAGGTATTTGCCGTTTGGCCAGGCCAACAGCCCGGGCGCGTTGTGGTCATCACCGCCCCCATCGGAGACAAAGTGGGTGTGAAGCAAGTAACGCGGTCCCATTCCGCTTGGCACATCCCATCTCGTCACGTTGATATTCCCGTCGCGAGGCAGCCCACCCAGGCCCGCCGCGTTTTCAACGCAACCAACGACCAGTTTGTTGCCGTTGGTATCAACTACAGCCCGCTCGTCCGAATACCAGGTCCAGATGCCATTGTCGTCGAACTGGACAGCATTCCCGTTGATCATGTCACGCGTCTGGCCTTGCGCGGAATCCGGCATGATCAGCACCGCCGGCACCGCGAGCCAAACGGTCAGGGCGACAGGAAACCAATAAACTTGGGATGATGTCTTCACGAGTAAAAGAAAGATTTAAGGTGTGGAAATGGGTTTGCTCATTGTCTAACGGCAATCAACGGTGATGTCAAGTCCGGGCATTTCCCCCGAGAACATGGCATCGTCCATTCCCTGACAAAGTAATATTGGCGCTGTGACGTGGAACCCATGAAGGCCGTATAATGCAACAAAAATAAATTTGCATGAAATTCATTGACCATCCCCGCGTGAATTGCCGGCCGGCAAGTCTTGAAGCCGATTCACGCCGCAAAAGTTGGCGTTGTGTTGGTCCCGGCGCTGTCTCAGATTGTATTTTCAGCCAACGATACTGGCTTTTGCCCAATCAGCCCGTGAGATAATGCGACGAAGTGAAGTTTCACCAACACCATTTACCATTTGCGCAACCAGTTCAACCTTGTAAAATCGTCAAGTGAATATGATCAAAATCCGCAAGCTGGTCGTGGTGTTGTTCGCCCTGGCGGGATTCCTGTCGACCGGTCACTCCGCCGAACCCGTCAAAATCTTTCAAAACCCCATCATCTCCGGCTTTTATCCGGATCCGAGCATTTGCCGCGTCGGGGATGATTATTATCTCGTCAACAGCTCGTTCGAGTATTTTCCCGGCGTCCCCATTTTTCACAGCCGGGATCTGGTTCACTGGGAGCAGATTGGCTACTGCCTGGCGCGCAAAAGCCAGTTGAATCTCGACCACGCCCGCGCTTCCGGCGGCATTTACGCGCCGACACTGCGCTATCACAACGGCGTGTTTTACATGATCACCACGCTGGTGGACAAAGGCGGCAATTTTTTTGTGACCGCCACCAATCCCGCCGGTCCGTGGTCGGAGCCGGTCTGGGTGGATAGCAATGGCATGGATCCTTCGCTTTTATTCGATGACGACGGCAAAGTGTATTACACCCGGCACGAAGGTCAGGGCGACGGATACATTGCCCAGGCAGAGATTGATATTAAAACAGGCAAACTCACCGAGCCGGTGAAGAAAATATGGGGCGGCGCAGGCGGTGTATGGGTCGAGGGACCGCATTTGTATAAAATCAACGGCAAATATTATCTGATGGTTTCAGAAGGCGGGACCAGCTATGATCACAGGGTAACCGTTGCCCGCAGCGATTCGCCCTGGGGACCGTTTGAGTCTGACCCGAATAATCCCATCCTGACTCATCGTTTCCTTCCGAACCATCCAATTCAGGTCACCGGCCATGCAGATTTGGTTGATACGCCCGACGGGTGGTGGCTGGTTTGTCTGGGAGTTCGACCGCAGGGCGGCAGGTTTCATCATATCGGCCGGGAGACATTCCTTGCGCCGGTTGCTTTCAATAAGGAAGGCTGGCCGGTCGTCAATGAAAACAAGCCGATAGAATTGACCATGCCCGCACCGAAATTGCCGCAGTATGCCTGGCCGAAACTGCCCGCAAAAGATGACTTCAAAAGCAAGACCCTTGCTTTGCGGTGGAACTATCTTAGGAATCCTATAGAAAGCGAATACTCCTTAACCGAACGCCCGGGCTTTTTACGTCTTTATGGTTCGGAAGCAAATATGAGCAGCCAGGATTCGCCTGCTTTTGTTGGACGAAGGCAAACGGATTTCGATTGTGTTGCTTCGACGCTGGTTGAGTTTAAACCCAATAGCGAGAATGAGGAAGCAGGGCTTGTCGTCCGCGGAAATGACAGACATCATTACGATATCGCAGTTACGCTGAAGGATGGCAAACGGCAGGTCTTATTCAGGAAAGTTTTCAAGGGCGAATTAATTGAGCCTGTCAAATACACTGAGATTCAGAATGGGCCGGTTGTTTTGACGGTAAAGGCGGCGCCATTGTCTTATGAGTTTTTCTGTCAATCGAAAGGCGGCAAACCCGTGAGCCTCGGCACAGCCCCGACCAAGGACTTGTCCGTTGAAGCGATAGGTTTCGACCACGGGATGTGCTTTACCGGCGTGTATTTTGGCATGTATGCGACCGGTAACGGCGAAAAATGCACCGGGCCTGCGGATTTCGATTGGTTTGAGTATGACGCCAAATAAACATCGCCGAAAATGTTTGTTGGTATTGGGTGGTTTGCTGGCAGGTTCCGTTTTTGCCGCGGTGACCGCTGATGCGGCCACCAACGCGCCGGCGGCTTCCGCTCCAAGTTTTGGCGGTGAAAACAATGCCGCCACGGAACAGGATCATCGGCACATGATGGATTTGCTGCACATCACGTCCATCCGCCGTGGCAAGGACGGCATGAACACCAATTCACCGTTTTACGCCAATTATGACGAGGCCAGGGCAAATCCCTTTCCGAACCTGCCGGATGCGCTCGTGTTGAAGAACGGCAAAAAAGTCACGACGGTGGAAATGTGGTGGAAGCAGCGGCGCCCGGAAATCGTGGAGGATTTTGACCAAGAAATTTACGGCCGCGTTCCCGCGAATATGCCGAAAGTAAATTGGGAAGCAACCAGCACGACGACGGAAACCAACGGCACGGTGCCGGTCGTCACCAAAAAACTGGTCGGCCACGTTGATAATTCCTCGTTCACGAACATCACCGTCAACATTGACCTGACCTTGAGCACTCCGGCCAACGCGACCGGCCCGGTACCGGTGATGATGCAATTCGGCTTCAATTTTCCGCCCGGTTTTTTTGCCAGATTCCGCGGCACGAATGCTCCCGGCGGAACCAGTGTTTTTGCGCGCGGCGGATTTGGCGGCAACAGCGGCCCGACCTGGCAGCAGCAGGTTCTCGCGAAGGGCTGGGGCTATGCCGTCATCACTCCGAACAGCGTGCAAGCCGACAACGGCGCAGGTTTAACCAGCGGCATCATCGGTCTGATGAATCAAGGACAATCCCGCAAGCCGGATGATTGGGGCGCATTGCGCGCGTGGGCCTGGGGCGCAAGCCGCGCGCTGGATTATTTTGAAACCGACAAAGCCGTGGACGCAAAGCGGGTCGGGCTTGAAGGTCATTCGCGCTACGGCAAAGCCGCCCTCGTCGCGATGGCGTATGACCCGCGTTTCGCCATCGCTTATGTCAGTTCCTCCGGCGAAGGCGGCGCGAAATTGCATCGCCGCAACTGGGGCGAGACCGTGGAAAACGTCGCCGGCAGTGGCGAATATCATTGGATGGCCGGCAACTTTATCAAATACGCCGGCCCGCAGAATTGGAACGATCTGCCGGTGGACGCGCATGAATTGATCGCGCTGTGCGCGCCGCGTCCGGTGTTCATCAGCGGAGGCGCAACGCAAGGTGACGGTTGGGTGGATGCCAAAGGCATGTTCCTGGCCGCCGCTGCCGCCGGTCCGGTCTATACGCTGCTGGGCAAAAAAGATTTGGGCACGACGAATTTTCCGCCGATGGGAACCACCTTGATTGACGGCGACGTTGCTTTTCGCCAGCACAACGGCGGACATATGGACGCGCCGAACTGGCCGGTGTTCCTGGAATTTGCGACAAGGTATTTTGCAACCGTTTCAGCGCCGCCATCAAACTGAGTTTCCCCGGCTTTATGCTCATGCGCACATTCCAGTCCGGCTCCGGCAGCTATAATTTCAGCGGCGTTCACTTGGGACTCTACGCATCAGCAACGGACGGACAAACAGCGTCCCGGCGGTTTTTGACTGGTTTGAGTGCCGTGCTGATGATAATTAAGAAACGGACACGATGAGCACAGACACATTTTCATTCAGGCGCCTGCCATGAACCGGATGTTTAACGCCCTTGCCGGCGCGCTGCTGCTTTGCGCAGTGGCGGGCGGTGCTTCCTCCCGGATGCACGCCGCCGTCGTCACCGGCGAGCACCGCAACTTGTTCGCTGAAGCCGGTCACGCACCGCAGGAGGTATCCGCCAAAATCAATGCCGCCTTCCAGCAATTGTTTCACGGCGACCCGGGCACACAGGCGGTGTATTACCCCGCCGGCATCAATGCCACCGGAGCACTGGCTTATATCTATGACCCCGGCAACAAGGACGTGCGTTCCGAAGGCATGTCGTACGGCATGATGATCGCGGTGCAATTAAACCAGAAGGCCGAGTTCGACGCACTCTGGAACTGGGCCAGGACCTTCATGTATCACGCGTCTTCGAACCATCCCGCTTACGGATACTTCTCGTGGTCCATGACGACCAACGGCAGGGCCAATGACGAAATGCCCGCGCCGGATGGCGAGGAGTATTTCGCCATGTCGCTTTATTTCGCGGCGGGGCGTTGGGGGAACGGGCCCGGCCTTTACAATTATCGGGCCGAGGCCGACCGCCTTCTCACCGACATGAGACATCGAGCGTTAATCACGGGGCCAACCGTCACCGGCCCGATGACGGTCGGGGCCATTTTTGATCCCGAATCCAAAATGGTCCGCTTTAGCCCGAACTTTGGAAATTGGAGCCAAACCGATCCCTCCTACCAGCTTCCGGCTTTCTATGAATTGTGGGCGCGATGCGGACCAAAGGCGGATCGTGAATTCTGGGCACAGGCAGCGGCGGCGAGTCGCGATTTCTTCCAACGCGATGCGAACGCCATCACGGGCCTCACCCCGGACTACGCCACTTTTGACGGCACACCGTGGGCCGCGCCGTGGAACACGAACAGCGCCAATTTCCAATACGATTCGTGGCGCACTGCAATGAATTGGTCCGTGGACTGGGCGTGGTGGGCGCAGGACGTCCGGGAAAGGCAGTTAAGTGATCGTTTGCAGGCGTTTTTTGAATCCAAAGGTATGACCAATTACAGCGACCGGTTCACGCTGAACGGCAGCCCACTTAATAATGACCACTCGACAGGATTGGTGGCCATGAACGCCGTGGCCAGCCTCGCGGCCACGAATCCACGCGCAAAACAATTTGCGGAGGCCCTGTGGAACACGCCGGTCCCGACCGGCCAATGGCGTTATTACAACGGCATGTTGTATCTTATGGCCTTATTGCACTGCAGCGGTGAGTTCCAAGTCTGGATGCCACAATGAAACTGAATGCCTTTATGAAATCACCAATCGCCACGATGGGGAAAGTCCTCGCGCTGCTGCTCGTTTCTGTGTTGGTTGCTCCTCGCGACAGCCTCGCCCTCGGCCAGGAGAGATACGTCGAAGATGTTCCGAGCCGGGGCAGTTTTCCCATCGTCCAAGGCAATGTGGCTGCGACAATCTATGTGGATTCAAGCGACCTCGCTGGCGTTGTTCGCGCAGCCAACGATTTGAAGGCCGACGTTGCCCGTGTCACGAGTCATTCTCCGGTGATCTCTCACGAGGGGGGGAAAACCGGGGAAAATGTGATCATCGTCGGCACCATCGGGAAGAGTCAAATCATTGACCAACTGATTCGCGAAAAGAAAATTGATGTTTCGGAAATCGCCGGCAAATGGGAAGCGTTCCTGATTCAAGTTGTGCCGAAACCATTACCCGGTGTGGCGAACGGACTGGTCATTTGCGGCAGCGACAAACGCGGGACCATTTACGGCATCTACGATTTGTCCGAACAGATCGGGGTGTCGCCGTGGTATTGGTGGGCCGACGTCACCCCCGAACATAAAGACGCGCTTTTTGTGAAGTCGGGCAAATATGTTCAAGGGCCGCCCGCGGTCAAATACCGCGGCATTTTTTTGAATGACGAAGCGCCGGATTTGAGCAATTGGATCACCAGTAAATTCGGCACGGTCCCGCCCAGCACCAACCCGCCGATGCCGCCGGGCGTGGCCAATTACAACCACCAGTTCTACACGAAAATGTTCGAGTTGATTCTGCGGCTAAAGGGCAACTACCTCTGGCCGGCCATGTGGAACAATGCCTTTAACGAAGACGATCCGGAAAACCCGCGCCTCGCGGATGAATACGGCATCGTCATGGGCACCTCGCATCAGGAGCCGATGCTCCGGGCACAAAAAGAATGGGACCGGCGGTATCAAAAGACATTGGGAAGTTGGAATTATGCCAAAAATCCGGACGTCCTTGAAAACTTCTGGCGGGAAGGCATCCGGCGGAACAAGGCTTATGAAAGCCTCATCACCATCGGTCTGCGCGGCGCGAATGATACGCCGATGGCCGAAGGCGGGCCGGAAGCGAACATGGCGTTGCTGGAAAAAATCGTGGACATTCAACGGAAAATCATTGCCGAAGAAGTCAATCCCGACGTGACCAAAGTGCCGCAACTCTGGTGTCTCTACAAGGAAGTGCAGGATTTTTACAACGCGGGCATGCGCGTCCCTGATGACGTGACACTCCTGTGGGCCGAGGACAATTGGGGCAACGTCCGCCGCCTGCCGACCGCCGAAGAGCGCAAGCGCAGCGGCGGCGCCGGAGTCTATTATCACTTCGACTACCATGGCGGGCCGCGGAGCTACCAGTGGATCAACACCAGCCCGATTGCCAAAATCTGGGACCAGATGTCACTCGCGAAACAATACGGCGCCGACCGGATCTGGATTGTGAACGTGGGCCATTTCAAGGGTTACGAGTTTCCCCTCGAATATTTCATGAACCTGGCCTGGGACACGAATCGGTGGACCAATGACAACCTTGATGAATTCACCCGGCTGTGGGCGGAGCGGGAATTTGGGCCGGCGCACGCCACAGACATCGCCGATATCATCGCCAAATACACCAAATACAACGGCCGCCGCAAACCCGAGTTGCTTGAGCCAAACACCTACAGCCTGGTCAATTATCAGGAAGCGGAAAACGTAGTGGCGGACTTCAATGCCATCACCGCCAAGGCGGAGAAGATTTACAGCCAGTTGCCCGAAGCCAGACAGGATGCGTTCTACGAATTGGTGCTGTTTCCAACCAAGGCCAGCGCGCTGGTGAATGAATTGTACCTTGCCGCGGCAAAGAACGCGTTATACGCCCGACAGGGCCGGGCCAGCGCCAACGACATGGCCGCAGAAACCCGGGCACTCTTCCAGACGGACACCGGTTTGATGAATTATTTCAACCAGACGCTTGACCATGGCAAATGGAACCACTTCATGGACCAGTCGCACCTTGGTTATACCACCTGGCGGGACCCTCCCCATAACAGCTTGGACGCCATCAAGCTTACCGAGATTGAAGTGCCGGAAACGGCGGCGATGGGTGTCGCCGTGGAAGGTTCCGATTCCGCCTGGCCGGGTGACCCGGGCGATGCGATCCTGCCGAAGTTCGATGTTTTCAACCAGCAACACCGTTACCTTGACGTGTTCAACAAGGGAAAAACGTCCTTTGAATTCACCGCCGCGGCCAGCGATCCCTGGATTGTGCTCAGCGAAAACAAGGGCGCGCTCGAAAAGGACAAACGCCTGTGGGTCAGCGTGGACTGGAGCAAGGCTCCCCAGGGCGCGGCCAGCGGCACGGTGACACTCGCCGGGACCGGTACGAACGTCACTGTAAAAGTAAATGCCTTCAATCCAACGGAGGTGACGCGCGATTCCCTGCAAGGTTTTGTGGAAGGTGAAGGTTTCGTCTCCATCGAGGCGGAACATTATACCAAGAAAACCGACAACGGCGCCAATCGCTGGATCAAGATTGACGATTATGGTCGGACCTTGTCCGGCATGAGGGCCGAGGCACCCGTGGACGCGCCCAGTGTCAAACCGGGAAAGGACTCCCCCCGCCTCGAATACCAGATGTATTTGTTCAGCACGGGGAAAGTTGATGTTGCCGCCATCATGGCCCCAACCTTGAATTTCGTTCCGGGCCGGGGACTTCAATATGCGGTGTCCTTTGACGATGAGGCGCCGCAGATGGTCACGCTGGTTCCGCAAAAATACAGCGCCCAGAACGGAAACCAGGACTGGGAGAAATCCGTCGAAGACAACGCCCGTTACGGCCACACGTCACACACGTTGACGAAATCCGGTTATCACACGCTGAAATTCTGGATGGTTGATCCCGGCATCGTATTGTCGAAACTTGTTGTGGACCTCGGCGGAGTTAAGCCCAGCTATCTCGGTCCGCCCGAAAGCTATTACAATCGCAATTCTGTTTCTGATTCTCGTTGAAACCAACTGGCGAAGACCAAATATCCGGGGTTGAGAATACTCCATGCAAATCAGAGGATTATCTATTTGCGAATTTGAATGCACAGTAGTCCCTGCACAGTAGTCCCAAAGATTGCCCACCAAAAAAGAATTGTTTCCCGAACGCATCCCTACAGCCTCGCTTGACTTCGTTTTCCTTTGACGTGGCTGAGTTTTGTGACGCGGCTGAGTTTTGGTAATTATTGGGGGAGCATCATAACTGAGTTCATGGTTGAACTCAGCACATCTAATGGGAGCTTATGAAAAAACTTAACATGAAAGCATTAAACAAATGTTATTTTTTCATTGACGCGGCTGAGTTTTGGTAAAATATATGGGAGTATTGTGACTGAGTTCATAGTTGAACTCAGTACATCTAATGGGAACTTATGAAAAAACTTAACATGAAAGCATTAAACAAATCAGTTTTTATTGTAATTGGGTTGCCGTTGTTTCTGGCGGTTTCTTCCATATCCGCTTTTGGACAAACTTGCTATGGTCCGGTATGGACTGCGGGTACGACGACAGGCAGTTGCGTTTGCAATTCAGTGCGAGTATTGGGGACGCCCGTATCCATGTCATATGGCTCCTGTACGGCGGGCACAACCACGACGTTTGGACATAACAATTGTATGGATAGCCAACCGAGTGGCTGTCTTGATTGCAACGATATGAGTTGGCCTAATTTGGGTAACTTTACGCCGTGTACTGCGAGTTACAGCGTGTTCTGGTACAACGTTTCTAATTTCAACATGGGCGAATGTATGTCAAATAATGGAGGCGCAAATTGTTACATGGATGCTTGTTCGTGGACTACTTGCACCCTTGGAACTCCGGTTGCATTTCCGGGCAATGTCTATGACCCCAGTTCTTGCCAGGGTGCCTGCCCTGAGTAAAATTTTCCGGGTGGCGGTTTTGTCCCTAGCCTTGCAAGGCCAGGGACTAAATGCGAACGCCAGGCTTGCTTCGACCAACGAGATCAAACAGTTGTTTGACTGGGCCATTGCCCGACCAGAGCGATGCCGGTTTGTCGCAGATATAGAGTTGATCGAGCCTCCTGCGGGCAAGGATCAGATTTCCAATGTCCTGGCCAGGATCAATGAGGCGTCACCGAATCAAGATCCCCGGCTGGCGGCAGCTCGCTCCAACGCTGTCGCCCGGAGTCTGTCAGGCAGGCGTACACTGCAGGTTCAGGAATGGTATTCGAAGCATTTGAACCGGTTGGATCGGACGGACAAAGGATTGCTTTCGTCGTTTACGAATTTACCAACGGTGAACTCCAATCGCTTTCTGGAGACTGTTGTCAATATCTATGACCCACAATTTTCCCCTTACAAAAGTTATGTGGTAAACCATTCATTGCATGACGCGTTATTGACCAGGAACCCCGAACATTATGCGCTCTTCAATCTGTGGCGGGTGTTTGGTCTAGATGAACCGCTGACGTTTCCGTTGACAGTTGGCTTGATAGATTTTAAGTCGCTGGATTTCAACGCAGCCCGATCTTCACCGGACCCTGACAGCCTGATGAGCAGCGCCAAGATTGATCCTTCAAAACTGGAGCGCCTTCGTAACGGTTCAGATCCTGTCTGGCGCATTGAGGCCAATGATGAGATTCTTGACGGCATTCCTGTCGTTCGACTGACGCTGGAGGGAAAGTTTCCTTCGCCTGAACAGCCGGCGCCACTTTCTTCAATCCAAGTTGTGTATTGGATTGGCCAGGTGGCTGGCGGCCCGATTTGTTTGCAGGCACAACTGACCAATTTTACGCTGCATAGTTCATTCTTCTCCAAGCGTGGGAATTTTGACACCAATGGTTTTCCTCACACATGGAAAACCTCCGCATTGAAAGGTGGTATGACCAAAGAGGTTAACGTGGTTTTCACTGAAATTGAGCCTAAGGCGGCGTTTACTGATGACGCGGTTTTTGCCCTCCATTTTCCATCAAGCTACACTGTCTCTGACATCTCGTCGGGAACCGGCATTCTCCTGAAGTCGCCGCATCTAAGAACCCGATTGTCGCCCTTAATCAAGAGAGTTTCTGTTATAGTTTGTATGGCTTTGACAGCCTTGATTCCATTGGCGCTTCTTTGGTTTCAGGTGAGACACCGAAAACCAATACGCTGACGAGTGCAGGACCGGAAACAATCATTCATGCTGCACGACTCTTGGTTAACGTATCCTCCATGAGAATCATAGTTTCATCCATTCGGTGACGAAATTGTCTCTGAGATACTGTTGCAACCGATCACACCCCAGATGCACGTTGCAACCAGGTTTTGAAGTCCCTACTACAGAATGGACATTGATGGGGTGGCTGCAGTAATATTATAGAACTCATGAGCAACCGTTCTTCAAATAAGTCACGCCGCGCAGGCAATACGCCTCCTTACAAATATCCGAAATTCTCTCCTGCAAAACGTGTCAAAGACCTGCTGTCGCGCATGACGCTCGAAAAAAGCCGTGCAAATAATGTGCGTCCAGCAGGAAAAAGCCCGGAAAGTGGTGGATGCCGATGGCGTCTGTCGCAAAGAGGAGCTGGCACGCGTTTTTTGTGAACGGGAAGGACGCATGGCCGCCATCAAACAGTTGATAACTTTGGCCTTGTTCTTTCCCCCGGTTTTCCGTAGAAAAGGGGCGCACATGAAAACACCACAAGCGGCACGGCAGGGGCATTTTGTTCGATGCTCGAACAAGTCATCTTCCGACTGAAGCGCGAAGGGTCAAATTGGAGAACAATGATTAATACACCAGACAAAACCGTTGCAGCAATCAACGCCGAACGCGCCGGCCAACCTGCTTTGAAAGACGTTTTCAAGGATGACTTTTATATCGGAGCCGCCCTCAGTCTGGATCAGATTTCCGGCAATGAACCAGACGCCATGGCCCTTGTGGAAAAACACTTCAACAGCATCACCCCGGAAAATATTCTGAAGTGGGAAGAGGTCCATCCGGAACCGGACAAATATAATTTCGAAGCGGCAGACCGTTACGTGGCGTTGGGTGAAAAGCACAAAATGCACATCATTGGCCACACTTTTGTCTGGTTTCATCAGACGCCGGATTGGGTGTTTCAGGATGAATCGGGCAAATCTCTGGGCCGCGAGGCGTTGCTGGAACGAATGAGGGACCACATCTTCACCGTGATGGGACGCTACAAGGGCCGAATCCATGGCTGGGACGTCGTCAACGAAGCCATCATGGCCGACGGCCGGTTTAGAAAATGCAAATGGCTGGATATCATCGGCGAGGACTACGTGCTCAAGGCCTTTGAATACGCCCGCCAAGCCGACCCCGGCGCCCAGCTTAATTACAATGACTACGATTTTGAGATCCAACCCAAATGCGAAGGTATCATCCGGCTCATCAAGAATCTGCAGTCAAAAGGCGTCCGCCTGGATGGCGTTGGCATACAAGGACACTGGTTCCAAGACTATCCGCGTATTGAGGTGATTGAGTCTTACGTTCTGGCTCTTTCCAAATTGGGCGTCAAGCTGATGATCACAGAGATGGACGTAAGCGCACTCCCTTTTTATCCGGTCGATGCCAAGGCCGTGGACATCTCCTCCTTTGATGCCGAATCGCAGAAGAAGCACAATCCCTATCCCGAGGCCCTGCCAGACTTCGCTCAGAACGCCCTGGCCAATCGGTATGCTGAATTATTTTCGCTCTTTCGCAAGCATCGGGACAAGTTCAGCCGGGTGACGTTTTGGGCCGTCCACGATGGCCAATCGTGGCGCAATTACCTGCCCATCAGGGGCAGGACCGACTATCCCATGTTGTTCGACCGTCACTGCCAACCCAAGCCAGCCTTTGATGCCGTCGTCAAAATAGTTCAGGGCAAAAAGTAAAAAACATTGACGGACAAGTTGTAACTTCGATAACTTGCCGGGAAAATTATCCTATGGAACCTAAAGTCGTGAATAAGAAAAATATTGAAATCGTAGCTGCCGGCCATACCTGCCTTGATTTGATACCTGCTTTTACCATCGAGGGAAAAGTGGACAAGATGACGGACGTTCTTGTGCCGGGCAAAATGATAAATATGGGCAACTGCGTCGTCGTCGGAGGCGGCCCGGTCACAAACGCCGGGGTATCCATCCGGCGGTTGGGCGTAAAAACCGAACTCATCGGCAAAATTGGCGATGATGACTTCGGCAAACAGATTCTCCAGTGGTATGAGGAGCGCGAAGGCCATTTCAAAGGCATCCACATGGTCAAAGGTGAATCGACGTCCTATACCGTCGCGATTTGCATCCCTGGAATTGACCGTTTTTATCTGCATCATTGCGGGGCAAACGACACCTTTGGTTATGACGACATGGATTTCGATCTTGTCGGCAGGTCAAAACTGATGCTCTTCGGGTATCCGCCCTGGATGAAAAAGATCTATGACAACACGGGCGCCGAGCTGACAAGAATCCTGAAAAAAACCAAGGAATTGGGGACCACAACCGCGCTGGACATGTCACTTCCCGATGTGAACAGTCCCGCCGGCCAGGTGGATTGGAAGGCAATTCTTAAAGACTGGGTTCCGCTGTCGGACATCATGGTGCCCAGCGCGGAGGAAATATTTTACTTCCTTTACAAGGAAAAATTCCTTGAGAAAAAGGCGAAGCTCGGCCCGAAGGAAAGCGTGCTTGACCATATGACGGTCAAAGAGATTTCCACCCTTGGAAAGGACTTGCTGAAACTGGGCACGGCGATAGCGATGGTCAAATGCGGCCACCGGGGGTTGTATATCCGGACCGCCGATAAAGACCGGTTGAAGAAGATGGGCGCGGCCGGATGCTCCGACCTTGACAACTGGGCCAACCGCGAACTTTGGTTCCCGGTTTATCAGGAGGAAAAATTCGTTGGGGCGCTTGGCTCGGGCGATTCGGCGATTGCCGGATTCCTCTCGGCGTTTGTCCGGGGGCTTACCATCGAGTCCTGCTTGAGATATGCAAATGCCGCCGGGAGCATGAACGTTACTGTTCCCGACGGGTTGAGTTGGAATAAAGGCTTCGATGATTTGACGAGACGGATTAAGGCCGGGTGGAAGACAAAAGATTTGAAAATTGACGAACCGGGGTGGAAGAAAGAACGCGAATTCTGGGCAGGGCCGGATAACCGCGGCAAATGGGAATAATCAACAACCAGCGTAACAAAACAGGAGATAAAAATGTCAAAGAACAGCGATGCAAAAAGAGATGCTTTTGTCAGTAAAACAATAGCGAAGATGAGTTTGGCGGAGAAGGTCGGCCAGCTTTTAACCTTTACCCGGCGCGGCGCGATGCTCACGCCCAGCGGCATTGAACAAATCACCCGGTTGCAATGCGGCGGCCTCTGCCTGGAACCGTACGCGGTTGAGACCTGCAAAAACCTTTACTGGGGCAATTCCCAGTTGGATAAGACCTTCAAACCGCCTAAAGATTACTTCAAAATAGCGAATACCTATTTTGCCGGCAAAAATTTCGGCGTCAGCATAACGCCGGGCGATTACACCAAGGACCTCAACAAATTACAGAAAATCGCAACGGCAAGACCATCAGGCATTCCTCTGCATATGACCATTGATTTCGAGGGCGACTTCAAAAACGATTATATGGCTGGTGGCATAAGGCAGTTCCCGCCCCCAATGGGCATGGCCGCCATCGGTGACCCCAAAATGACCTACAAAATCAATAATACCATCGCAAAGCAGTTGAGCAATATCGGCGTAACGCAGATGTATTCGCCGGTTTGCGATGTGAATATCAATCCCAAGAACCCGGAAATCGGCGTCCGCTCATTCGGCGACGACCCTGAGGTTTGCGCAAAACACGCCGTCGCATTTATACAAGGTTTACAGGATGGCGGCATTGCGGCAACCGCCAAACATTTCCCCGGCAGAGGCGATTCGGCTACCGACGCCCACGATGTGCTGGATGTAATCAGGGCCGACAAGAAAAGAATGCAGGAAGTCGAACTGGTTCCCTTCAAGGCGGCAATTGCGGCAGGCGTGAAGGCCATCATGACGGGGCATTCGGTTTACCCGGCGTATGACGACAAATACCCGACGACCTTGTCGGTAAAACTGCTCACCGGGCTTTTAAGAGAAGAGCTGGGCTTTGACGGCGTAATTGTTTCCGATGCGATTGGCATGGCCGCCATCTTGAAACAATGGCCCCTTCCCATTGCCTGCGCGATGGCGATCAAAGCGGGGTGCGATACGATACTGCTGAAGGCCGACGACGAGTCGAGGTCACAGTGCTTTTTCGGAATCAAGCAGGCCGTGAAAAACGGTGACATTTCCGAAGAACGGCTCAATGAGGCCGTGACGCATCTTTTGCGAATGAAGTATGACCAGGGCCTGTTTGAAACAGCGGGCAAGAAGGACCCGAAGAAGGCCCAAGACTACGCTCTGAGCAAACCAGTCGTTGATTTCTCGTGGGACGTGGCGAAAAAAGCCCTGATGGTAATGCGGGACGACAAGAAGATGCTACCGTTGAATCCCAAGCAGAAAATGTTGGTTATCGAGCAGCGTATTCCTTATGAATTTTGTGGGAAAGACCCCTATATGCACCAGCATATGTTCTGCGAGGATATGGTGGAACATACGCAAAACATGATCCTGGTCGATACGGATTTTGCCGCAAACGAGGAGGAGGTTAAGGAGTGTCTTGAGCTTGCCAAACAGGTGGATCTTGTCGTTATGACCAATTATTACGCACGAATCGTCAAGACGGGCAACAACCGGCTGCTGGTCAAGAAACTCAAAGAGGCGGGACATAAAGTTGTTGTCGTAACCAACTTCCCGTACGTGGAAGGCACGACCAAAGAAGCCGACGCCGTGGTCTGTAATTTCAGCGGCACGCCGGATTCACTCAGGGCTGCGACCGATTTGCTTTTTGGGAAAATCAAACAATGTCCCAAGACCAGATTGCCCATTTCCCTGGGTGTTCAGCGGGAAGCCCCGGTAAAAAAGCCGGCGTCACAAAAGAAAAACCCTCTCGTTTTATCCTATTGTTAGGAGTAATGCATAAAATCCGGGGGTGCTTTACATAATCGCTTTCCTGGCTGGTTACACCAGCCAGGAAATTGTTATGTTAATCAACAGAGGAGATATTACATGCAAAAATCACATGGTTTAAAAATTAGCGATGTTTTTACAATCTCGGGAAAACAAATATCAACAATTTATGTTGATAACAAGATGGCGGTTCATTTCCAGGGAATGTCAAAAACCCTTCAATTCCCCCACACCATTGCCCTTCAGGGTGCTCCCACCTGTTCAATCGGCATTTCTCCCGATGGATTATACAACAGACTTAATAATGCCGGCAGGCTGATCTTGTTAAATCAAAACGCGATTCAACTTGCCTCAGCGCCATTTGTCCGCATCGGTGATGAGTTTGTTATGCTCACCACAAAAAACCCAAAGATGGCGGAAGGTCCTGATGATGTGCCTGCCTTGAAAAACTATTATCATCCTTCAATAGCTGAAAAGAAGACTTCAATTTCCATTGCCACACCTTTGCTGGAAATGGCCTATAAACTGGGGAAGGTCTTCTTGATAAGAAGGCTGATTTCTCCATTCCTGTCTGGAAATGTCGAATCCCAGATGCCCATCGGCGTGGAGGAGTATGAGGTAAAGAACAATACAAATAAAGTCCGGGAAATTACTTTGGTCATACCCAAGCCATCTCTGGTTAATCTTCAAGAAAAGGAATTAAAGCCAACGGATCAGGACACTGTTTATATCTGCTCAACCCCCGTGAAGGGACATGTGCATGAAGATTTTAAATCTGCAGCCATCAGGGGAGTGGTTATGGGTAGCAAGGAATGCGCGGACAGGATGGTGGTTGCTTTGCCGGAAATGAGAGGCGTGAAAATTGATACACAACCTTATTTTTGCTTGAACCGGCTTAAACAGGATTTGTTGTTGAACGATGACGGTAGTTTTTACGAAAAGAGAAAGCCTTTATTCAATCAAGATTACGGAACAGCCATCAGTGTTACTTTTAAACTGGCGCCCAAAGCAAACATAAAAATACCGGTTGCCATTGTTTTGGACTTCCCGCAACAGCGGTTTATTGATGGGAAAACTTTTGAACGCAAGTATGTCAAAAGTTTCAAGGACAAGGAAACCAGGGCGGTGGATATGGCAAAAGTCGCGCTGGAAAGTTATCCTGAATGGTTGAGCCGGACATTGACAATTCAAAGCAGGATATTTGATCAGATGCGGAAAAGTCCCTCCTATGAGAATGACAAGGATGGTGCTTTGAGACTAACCCGGTTAATATCGAATGAGTTTAGTTTTCCCTTGTCAAATGCCGCAGTCTGGGTGGAAGACCAGGATGGCAATGATGCCGCCAGATTCCTGGAATGTTTTGATTACGCTTACATCAATCCCTCGGACGTTGATTGGTATTCGATGGTGTTGCTTGTACTCTTTCCCAATATTGAACGGGAACTCTGCCAGCGATTCATTGATTCGATTCTGGCGGAAGATCTTACCCCACGGTATTATCATATCCACGCATCTTTTGTAGAAGCTAGAAAGCATTTTCAGGAGCATCCGGAGGAATACAAAGGCAAGTCGCTTACCCAGATAAGGGATGCTTTCAAGATCAAGGGCAGCGTGGCGCATGATTTGGGCGCTTTGCCGAAAGGTCATGCCTTGCGTAATGTCAGTGATTATGCCTGGTACAATAATAACTATTGGGTGGATCTTTTCCCAAAACTGGCGTTGAGAGTGCTGCGTAATGTTAAATTCCTTGGTGACACGGATTTTTTAAAGAAAAATTGGCGGACCCTCAAATTTGGATTTGAATTTTCGCTGAAACTTGATATAGACGGAGACGGCATCCCCGAAGGTTATCCCAATGAAGTAAAAAATACCTTTGATAATCTGACCCTTTTTGGCGCAGATGCTTACGATACCACCACTTTTCTGGCTGGTTGTCAGGCCATGATTCGCATGGCAGAGATGATGAAAGATAGTCAGGCCAAAAAACAATACGAGGAATGCTTTGAAAAGGCCTCCGTTGTTTTTGAGAAGCTATGGAGAGACAAGAAAAACCGCAAGGGCCATAGATTGCAGTACTATGTCACTTGCTATGACCCGGTGACGGGAAAAACCAACACCGATGTCTGGACCAATCAGCTCGATGCCTCGTGGTATTTGATCGCGATGGGAGAAGAACCGTTTATCCCCGCCGAGAGGGCAAAACAAATCCTCAGGACAATTTATGACAATAACCGGACCACCATGGGCTGGGCCATGGCCCGGACAGAGGAAGCCGAACCGGTGGAATCGGATCAGGGAAAGGACGTATATACGACGTCCAATTATGTTTTTGCCCAGCTTCTTGATTATTATGGCCTCGTCAAAGAGAGCAAAGAGGTGTATAAAATAATGGATAAAGTTGTCTTCCACCATGCCAATTCCTTGATCACCCCGGACAACCTCAGGGCTGAATACGAAAAGGAAGCGGGCGAATCAAAACCGGGGCCTCATTATATCGTGGCCGGTTATCCCAGGCCGGGCGCAGTATTAACACAATTGGTGATGCAGTTTGTCAAAGAATTTCAAAAGCGAACGGGAGCTGCAAAAATAGATTCTCAGTCATTGAATTCTTTTGTAACTGCTTTGTTCATGAAATCTCATCAAACGAATTAAAGGGAATTTGCGAATTCTCCCTGACCTTGGCCGGGGGAAAACGGTTTCGCTTGACATCACGCCGGAGCCATTCGCATTCTACGACATCAATATGAAAAAAGTGGACGAACCGGCGAATTGGACGTTATGGTCGGCAATTCCTCCTGCGAAGCTGATTCGCAGAAGGTGATTTTTACGGTGGGAAAGTAAACCCTTCAACCAACATATCAAACTATGACGGAGCACGTTCATCAAAAACTTTCATTCAGGGAAAAAGCCGGCTACGGCCTCGGCGACGTTGCGACCAACTTCTTTTTCATGTCAATGATCCTCTACCAAAACCGTTTTTATACGGACACGGTGGGGCTTTCGGCCGTCGCACTTGGCTTTATGTTCCTCATATTGCGGTTGGGCGACGCGGTCATTGACCCGGTCATCGGTGCCCTTTCCGACCGCACCAAAACCCGCTGGGGCAAGTTTCGGCCTTGGGTGCTGTTTACGGCAATCCCATTCGGCGTCATTTTCTGGCTGGTTTACGTAACTCCCAATGTCGGGCCAACAGGCAAGCTCGTATATGCCTATCTGACTTACACATTGGTCATGATACTCTACTCGGCCAACAACACACCCTATTCGGCGTTGATGGGTGTTATGACGCCCGATGCCAGCGAACGCACCAGCGTCGCGAGTTATCGCTTCGTTGCCGCCATGTGCGGGCAGCTTTTAATCCAAGCCCTGGTCCTGCCGCTCGTCGCGAAATTCGGCCAGGGTAACAGCACCAGCGCCAAAGGATGGGCCATTACAATGGGCATATTCGGCGCGGTCATGGTTGTGTGTTACCTGACCACGTTCTTCAATACGCGTGAACGGGTGCAGCCCGATCCGCGGCAGAAGTCGTCCCTGCGCGACGACCTAAAGGATGTATTGACCTGCAAACCATGGATTGTGATGTTCATCCTCACGCTGCTCGTCTTCACCACGCTCGTGTTGCGCGGCAGCGCCTTGAATTACTACTTCGCCTACTACCTTGATCAGGGTGCAATCCGAGGGTTCCTCGACAAGGTCGGCCTTGCTTCGATCGGGGCTGGCGGAGTCACCGGTTGGAAATCCGCCCTGGATGCCCTCGGCCTCATCGTCAAGCCCGATGGTTCCAATGCCTCGGCCGTTGGCCTCGCCTTCTTCATGACGCTGGGCAGCTTGATTCAGATTGTCGGTATCATGTTCTCCAAGCCGCTTGCCGACCGCTTTGGCAAGAAGGCGGTTTTCATTGGCGGGATGACTGTCACGACCATTGCCACCATACTGGTGTACTTTGTTACTCCTACTTCGATGAATCTGATGTTCGTGTTGAGCATTTTGTGGCCGCTCGGCTGGGGTCCGACGGTTCCGCTGTTGTGGGTGATGATGGCTGACGTCGCCGACTATTCGGAATGGAAAAATTCGCGCCGGGCCACCGGGCTTATTTTCGCGGGCATCGTCTTCGCGCTCAAGGCCGGGCTCGCCCTCGGCGGTGCGCTCGCCAGCTGGCTGCTCGCCGCCTACGGCTACGTCCCCAATGTGGCCCAATCGGAGCATGCGATGCTTGGCATCCGCCTGTGCGCGACCATCTACCCTGCCATTCCCTTCGCCATTGGCATCGTGTGCTTGATGATCTACCCGATTGGCAAGGCGCTCAACCTTCGCATTCAGGATGAGCTCGCCGAGCGGCGGAAGAAATTCGCAGCGGAGAACCCAGCCGCCGCCTGAAGTATTGTGAAAATCCATTTCCCCCTGACCGGGGTAATTCCAATCATTTTGACGGCAGGCGTTTTTGCCGGTTGTGCCACCAAGCCAATCCTCAAGGAAGCCTATAAAAACGATTTCCTGATTGGTGTCGCCATCAACCAAAAACAATTCTCCAACGAGGATCGGCGCGGCGATCCCATCATCAAGTCCCAGTTCGATTCCATCAGTCCCGAGAATGCTTTGAAATGGGTATCGGTCCACCCCGAACCGGGCGTGTATGATTTTACCAATGCCGACCGTTACGTGGCGTTCGGCGAAAAACATCACATGACCATCATCGGTCACACGCTCGTTTGGAATCACCAGACGCCGACATGGGTGTTTGAGGATACGAATGGCAACCCCGTCACCCGTGAAGTGCTGCTGGAGCGGATGCACGACCACATTCAGACAGTCGTTGGCCGTTACAAGGGCCGGATCAAGGGCTGGGATGTGGTGAACGAAGCTTTGAACGAAGACGGCACACTGCGCCAGTCGCGATGGATGAAAATCATCGGCGAGGATTACATCGAGAAGGCGTTTCAATATGCGCACGAAGCCGACCCGGATGCCGAGTTGAACTACAATGATTTTTCACTGGAGGACGACGCCAAACGCAAGGGCGCAATTGAATTGATCAAAAAACTCAAGGCCGAAGGCATTCCCATCACCGCCGTCGGGTTGCAGGGTCATCTCAAATTGGCATGGCCAACGGTGGAACAGGAGGACGCCACCATTTCCGGTTTCGCAAAGCTCGGCGTGAAGGTCATGATTACTGAATTTGACGTGGACGTGGTGCATGCCACCCAGGGAAACCGAACGGCGGACATCAACGCCAACGCGCAGCGGGTCATCGGCGCGAACATTTACAGCAATGGATTGCCGGCCGATGTTCAACAGGCGCTGGCAAAACGTTATGCCGATCTTTTTGCCGTGTTTCTCAAACATCGCGATGTCATCGAGCGGGTCACTTTTTGGGGCGTGACGGACGGCGATTCCTGGTTGAACACGCCGGGACGTGTGAATTATCCATTGCTGTTCGACCGCAATGGCCAGCCCAAACCAGCATTCACCGCAGTTATTCGGGTCGCGGCAAAATAAAATTTGTCGCGCGCCATCCGCCTTGGGTAACTTTGAAACCATGTACCGGCTGATTCTTTGGGCGTTGGTGGTCCTCACCATCTGGCTTTCACCCTGCGTCGCGTTTGGTGACGAGGAAGTTTGTGTCGCCTGCGACAAAAATGTTCGTGTCCGCGGCGAGTTCAATCACCGACGGGCATGGGGAGTGACCACAATTGAAGGAGCGACGTGGCGGGGTGAAGAGGCGTTCCGCGAGGAAATTTACGGGGCGAATTTTACGTTGTCCGTGTCCGGTCTTCCGGCAGGCCAATACGCTGTTCTACTCGGTTTTGCGGAAGTTGATTTCACGAACGCCGGACAACGCGTGTTCGACATTACTTGCGGCAAGCAAGTGCTCGCGAGCAATCTCGATATTTTTGCCGCCGCTGGTGGCGCGGGAAAAGTGTATTTCGTTACCGGCCAGGTTGAGCACGCGGATGAGGCGGTGAGCGGACCGCTCACATTCAAGTTCATCGGTCGCGTTGACGCGGCGAAGTTGAACTCGTTTGAACTCAAGGATATTTCCGGACAATCCCTTATTTTCATGCGCACGGCTGATTTGCTTGACGTTGAAGACACCGCCGCGTTGAAACCGCCCCTTGTCAAAGGACCGGAAATTTGGAAGGACGCCTCGCAACCGCTGAACACCCGCGTTCACGACCTTGTGCGCCGGATGTCGCTCGCGGAAAAAGTGCAACAGATGCGCAACGCCGCTCCGGCGATTCCGCGGCTTGGCGTTCCCGCTTACAATTATTGGAATGAATGTCTTCACGGTGTCGCACGCGCCGGCGTCGCCACCGTTTTTCCACAAGCCATCGGCATGGCGGCAACTTGGGACGCACCGTTGCTGCAGGAAGTGGCGGACACCATCGCCACCGAAGCGCGTGCCAAGCACAACGATTATGTCAGCAAACATAATGGTGACAGCGCGCAATATTATGGCCTCACATTTTGGACGCCCAATATCAATATCTTTCGAGATCCACGCTGGGGCCGCGGCCAGGAAACTTACGGTGAAGACCCGTTTCTCACCGCGCAATTTGGCGTGGTGTTCATTCGCGGTTTGCAGGGTGACAACCCGAAATACGTCAAGGCGATGGCCTGCGCCAAACATTTCGCCGTTCACAGCGGCCCGGAACCGGAGCGGCATCGTTTCGACGCCGAACCGCCCGAACGCGATTTTTACGAAACGTATCTGCCGCAATTCGAGGCCGCCGTGCGCGAAGGCCACGTCGGTGCGGTGATGGGCGCCTACAATTCCGTTTATGGCAAACCCGCCTGCGCGAATCCGCTTCTGCTCACGGACATTTTGCGCAAGCAATGGGGTTTCGACGGTCATGTGGTTTCGGATTGCGGCGCGATTTACGACATATACGGCAACCACAAATTCACCGGCACTCCGGAAGAAGCCTCGGCGCGCGCGGTCAAAGCCGGTGACGATCTTTGCTGTGGCACCGATTACAACTCGCTGGTGCGCGCGGTCAAAGAGGGATTGATCTCGGAAAAGGAAATTGACACCGCGCTTGGTCGCGTGCTCGAGGCGCGGTTTCGCCTGGGATTATTTGATCCGCCGGCCATGGAGCCTTACGCCCGAATTCCGATAACACAAAACAACAGTCCCGAACACGCAGCACTGGCGCTTCTAGTGGCTCGCAAGTCCATCGTTCTTTTGAAGAACAACGGACTGCTGCCGCTGGACCGCGCGAAGATCAAGCGGATTGCCGTCATTGGCGCAAATGCCAACTCCGTGTCCATGTTACTCGGCAATTACAACGGCACGCCTTCAAAACCTGCAACCATCCTCGACGGCATCAAGAGCGTCGCGGGCACAAACATTCAAGTGATTTTCGAACCGGGCTGCCCGCTGGCGTTGCCGAAAGACAGCACGGACAAACCCGGTGTCGGAATGTTGGCCAACGCCGTCGCCGTCGCGCGCTCGGTGGACGTCGTCATCTATGTTGGCGGTATTAACGCACAACTTGAAGGTGAGGAAATGCGTGTGGATTACGATGGTTTCAGTGGCGGCGACCGCACGCGCATCGAACTGCCGTCCGTGCAAACGGATTTGCTGAAAGCGTTGCAAGCGACCGGGAAGCCGGTCGTTTTTGTCAATTGCAGCGGCAGCGCCAGCGCCATGCCGTGGGCAGCAGAAAACCTGCCCGCAATTTTGCAGGCGTGGTATCCGGGTGGGCAGGGCGGACGGGCGGTGGCCGATGTTTTATTTGGCGATGCGAATCCCGCCGGGCGGCTGCCGGTTACGTTCTATCGTTCCACGGATGATCTGCCGCCGTTTGAAGATTATTCGATGAGCAACCGCACTTACCGCTACTTCAACGGCCAACCACTGTTCGCCTTCGGGCACGGCTTCAGTTACACGCGGTTCGATTACCGTAACGCCGCGCTGGCCACAACAAACGCAACCGCGAACAGCACTTTAAAACTCACGTTCCAGATCACGAACCCCGGTTCACGCGACGGCGATGAAGTGGCACAGGTTTATTTTCGACACATAAAATCCGCATTGCCTCAGGCGAAGCTCGCACTTTGTGCTTTTGCCCGGGTTCATATCCCGAAAGGGAAAACAGCCCAAGTCGCCATGGAAATTCCGGTGGAACGTTTTCGCTATTGGGACACGCTCAGAAAGCAATACACAGTGGAACCGGGCAGGTATGAACTGATGTTGGGCGCCGCCTCGGACGATATCCGGTTGCGCCTGCCGGTAAGTGTGACCACCAAATAAAACCGCCTCGCTCATGCCGGGATGGCCGGCCTGCGCGAGGCGTCCTCAACCCTTTCAGCCGAAGCTGCTTTAAATGAATTCGTTGATGAGATTTTCCAGGAATTCCTGCCGGCCGCTAACATTGGGCGCCGCTTCGCCTTTCTTGAGCATGTACGCTTCAAGCTCGGTGAAGTTGGCCTTGCCGGATTCGATCTTCGCACCGATGTCTGAATCCCACGAGGCATAGCGTTGTTTCACGAATTCCGCGAGCCGGCCATCCTTGCGGATGGCGGCGGCGATTTTCAGGCCGCGCGCGAAGGCGTCCATCCCGCCGATGTGCGCGTAGAACAAATCCACCGGCTCGAAACTCTCGCGGCGCACCTTGGCGTCAAAATTCAGGCCGCCGGTGGAGAAACCGCCATACTTTAGAACCGTGAGCATGACCTGCGTGGTCAGATAAACACTGGTGGGAAATTGATCGGTATCCCAGCCGATCAGTTCGTCGCCGGTGTTGGCGTCAATCGAGCCGAGTGCGCCCGCCGCTCCGACGACCTCGAGTTCGTGGTGCATGGTGTGGCCGGCAAGCGTGGCGTGGTTGGTCTCTATGTTCAATTTGAGATCCCCGAGCAGATTATACTCGCGCAGGAAATTCAGACACGCGGCGGCGTCGGAATCATATTGATGCTTGGTCGGCTCTTTGGGCTTTGGCTCAATGTAGAACTGGCCTTTGAAACCAATTTTCTTTTTGTAGTCCACGGCCATGTGCAGGAATTTGGCGAGGTGCTCCAGTTCGCGCTTCATGTCGGTGTTCAGCAGGGTCCAGTAACCTTCGCGTCCGCCCCAGAAAACGTAGCCCGCGCCGCCGAGTTCGTGCGTGACTTCGAGCGCCTTCTTCACCTGCGCGGAGGCAAAGGCAAACACATCGGCGTTGCAGCTTGTGGACGCGCCGTGAACGTAGCGCGGATTGGAAAACAGATTGGCCGTGCCCCAGAGCAGTTTGATCCCGGTGCGCTGCTGTTCTTCCTTCAAGACCTTTACGACGGCATCGAGATTTTTGTTTGTTTCGGCGAGCGTTTTCCCCTCGGGTGCGATGTCGCGATCATGAAAGGCATAAAACGGCGCGCCCAGCTTTTCGATGAATTCAATGGCGACTCGCGCGCGGTTTTGCGCGTTTTCGACTGAATTGCTGCCATCATCCCACGGGCGGACGGCCGTGCCGACGCCGAACGGATCGGAGAGCGCGTTGCGAAACGTGTGCCAGTAAACGACGGAGAAACGCAAATGTTCCTTCATCGTCTTGCCGTCAATGGACTCGTCAGGATTGTAATGCTTGAAAGCCAGTGGGTTTTTGGATTTGGGTCCTTCGTATCGGATCTTTGAAATATTATTAAAAGCGTTTGTCATATCGGCGAAAACTAACGAATTGCATGTGCACAGTCAACTTCTAACAGTAAAAAAAACAAAATATTTTACAGTACATAGCACGGTAATACGGGTCTTGTTTCCCGAAATTTGTGCCTTGAAATACGACTAGGACACACGTATTGGCGCAGGGACTTTGTTGACCGCCAAAGCGATGAGAATTGTATTGTCACGGACCACAAAATCCCGTCCTTGACAGCAGCGCCGATCTCGGTTCTACTGAATCTTTATGGCAAAATTATTTCTTGGCTTGGATTCAAGCACTCAAAGTTTGAGCGCGGTGGTGATTGATTACGAACGTCGCAAAGTCGTGTATGACAAATCGCTGAACTTCGACCGCGCGCTGCCGCATTATAAAACTCAAAATGGTGTGCTGCCCAATCCCAACCCGCTGGTTAAACACAGTTCGCCGTTGATGTGGGCCGAGGCGCTCGACTTGATTTTCGCTGGAATGAAGAAGGACGGCGTGGCCCTGGGCGAAATTCTGGCCGTCAGCGGCAGCGGACAGCAACATGGGTCAGTCTATTTAAACAACCGCGCCGCCGCCGCGTTGGCAAATCTGAATCCGCAAAAAACTTTGGCCGAAAACCTGCGCGGCGTCTTTTCGCGTCCGACTTCCCCGATTTGGATGGATTCCTCGACCGCCGCGGAATGCGCAGAGATCCGGGAAAAACTTGGCGGCGTCAAAGCCACGGCACAAAAGACCGGTTCAGACGCTTTCGAACGGTTTACCGGCCCTCAAATCCGCAGGTTTTACAAGACTGAACCGGGAGCCTACGCGCAGACGACGGGCATCGCGCTGGTCAGTTCGTTTATGGCCTCGTTGTTGGCGGGCAAAATCGCGCCGATGGATTACGGTGACGGCGCGGGCATGAACCTGATGGACATTCAGGGAAAAACCTGGCAGGCGGACGCACTGAAAGCCACCGCGCCCGATTTGAAGGAGAAACTGCCGCCGCTCGCCGAATCGTGGAAAGTCGTTGGTACGGTCAGTCCCTACTTCGTAAAAAAGTTCGGCCTGAATCCCAACGCGCAAACTCTTGTCTGGTCGGGTGACAATCCGTGCAGCGTCGTCGGCCTTGGCCTGATTCGCGAGGGCATGGTAGCCATCAGCCTTGGCACGAGCGATACTTACTTTGGCTCGATGGAAAAATGCCGCACCGACGAGCATGGCGAAGGTCACGTGTTTGGTTCGCCGGCAGGCGGTTACATGACGTTGATTTGTTTCAAAAACGGCTCGCTCGCCCGCGAAAAGGTCCGCGGCCTTTACGGCATTGAAAATTGGGAAAAGTTCGGTGAGTTGATGGCCACCAAACCGCCGGGCAACAATGGCGGCATTTTGTTGCCATGGTTTGAGGCGGAGATCGTCCCGCGCGTCAACAAGCCCGGCATTCACCGCTTCGACCTCGACGAAAAAGACGCCGCTGCGAATTGCCGTGCCATCATCGAAGCGCAAATGATGTCCATGCGGCTGCATTCGCAATGGATGAAGGTTGCGCCCGACTGTATTTATGCCACCGGCGGCGCGTCGAACGATTTGGCGCTGTTGCGTGTCATGGCCGACGTGATGAATTGTCACGTCTTGCGGATTGAAGTTTCCAAGAGCGCCGCGCTGGGAGCCGCTTTGCGCGCCGCCCACGGCTGGTTGGTTCACAGCGGAGAAAAACCGAAGTGGGAGGAAATTGTCGCCGGTTTCACCGAGCCGGTTCCTGGCAGTGAAATCCGCCCCAATCCAGCCGCCGCGCGTGTTTATGACAAGCTTGTCGAAAAATATGCGGCATGCGAACGCAAGGCGTTGCAGCTTAATGCTTGATCTTGGTGGTTTTCAAATTGCCTGGGCAGGCATATTGGCATGGGCAGAATGAACAAACGCATGCCCCTCCAGATGGCCGACGAACTGGCCGAGCGACGGAAAAAATTTACCCCGGTTCCAAACACAGGACTCCTCCTATGAAAACCCATCAGAAAATCATTCCAACCCTGTGGATTCCATTGACCGGCATTTTGACGGTCAACCTGCTGCTGAATGCCTGCGCCCAAACCACCCTCAAGGACGCCTTCAAAAATGATTTTCTCATCGGCGCGGCACTCAACGAGGCGCAATTCTCCGGCCAGAACCCTGCCGCCGCCGCGCTCGTCCGGGCGCAGTTCAACACCATCAGTCCTGAAAACGCCTTGAAATGGGGGTCCATCCATCCCCAGCCGGACCGATACGATTTTTCCGCAGCGGATCGTTATGTGGAGTTCGGCCAAAAGAATGGAATGTTCATCGTCGGGCACACGTTGGTGTGGCACAACCAGGCGCCGAAATGGGTCTTTCAGAATGACCAGGGCACCCCGGTTGACCGGGATACGTTGCTGGCGCGGCTGCACGATCACATTTCCACCGTGGTCGGACGCTACAAGGGAAAAATCGGCGGCTGGGATGTGGTGAACGAAGCATTGAACGAAGACGGCACGCTTCGCGGATCACCGTGGAAAAAAATCATCGGCGAGGATTATTTGCTCAAGGCCTATCAGTTCGCGCACGAAGCTGATCCGCAAGCCGAATTATATTACAACGACTATGCGCTGGAAAACGCGCCCAAGCGAAACGGCGCAATTGCGTTGATCAAAAAACTTCAAGCCCAGGGGGTCCACATCGCCGGCGTCGGTTTGCAAGGCCATTACAAAATGGACTGGCCGGGGCCGCAACAGGTGGACGCAACCATCCAAGCCTTTTCCAAACTGGGCGTCAAAGTAATGATTACCGAACTGGACCTGGACGTATTGCCGCCCGCAACCCGGTCTCAGGCCGCGGAAGTTTCGATGAATTTCGCATTACAGGCGAAATTGAATCCCTACACCGATGGCCTGCCGGACACCGTGCAGCAGACGCTGGCAAAACGTTATGCCGACCTCTTCGCCGTGTTCGTCCAGCATCATGACACCGTCAGCCGCGTGACATTTTGGGGCGTGACCGACGGAGACTCCTGGCTCAACTACTGGCCGGTCAAAGGTCGCACAGCGTATCCGTTTCTATTCAACCGCGATGGCAAGCCCAAACCGGCATTTAATGCCGTCATCCAAACATCCAAGCTGCCCCAAGCCCCTCAAAAACCCATGTGAGTCAGGCCTTGGTTGATGATGGCAATTCAGCCGCCCGCCCCAAAAGTAATTTTATTGGGCGGCAACCATGTGATGCAAACAGGCTGGAAAAGAATGTCTAAACCCCCCGCCGTCCATGACCGGGCTATGCACAACCAGCGGATTCATGCTCGGACTCAAAGGCGTGCCGGATTACAACTTTGTTATCGAAGCATCTGCCAACCTGTTCAATTGGGTTCCGCTCGTGACCAATGCATCACCGTTTCAGTTCACGGATACTAGAGCATTTCCATTGATCATGTAGCGTATTTGGCGTGTAAAAAGAAGCCGCGACAGTCGGTGACGGAAATGGCGGCAAAAGCGCTGGCCGCCGCCGCTAACAATCCGTTCGCGTTGCGTGG
>Ga0187868_1000348_pt1 | contig 38514 bp, 58 predicted proteins | sample June2016WEW_13_4_FD_133014 | JGI IMG/M metagenome (GOLD analysis project Ga0187868, IMG submission 133014) | Peatland microbial communities from SPRUCE experiment site at the Marcell Experimental Forest, Minnesota, USA - June2016WEW_13_40 | ecosystem: Environmental > Terrestrial > Soil >... | reverse complement strand
TTCCGCGCCTGAGCCCGTAGCGGCTCCGGTGGCGACGAATCCGGCAGATAGCGCAGAAAGCCAACTTGAGAAAAGCATCAACCTTTTGGACAAACTGGGAATGTTGCGAAAGCCCAACGATGATGGCCTGAGCGGACTTGGCAAAGTCATCGGCACGCTGAAAGAGTGGGGCGTGATTCCTGGCGCTGGCGGTGGCGGCGGCGGTAAAGACGACTGGAAAGCCGTGCTCGCCGAACACGCCGGGGAGATTCTCGGCCATGTGGATTCCGTTGTGGCGCGCGTGACGGCCGCGATCATTCAAAATCGCCCCGCAGGTCCCGTGCAGGTTGCAGCACAAGCCGTGGGCAATGTCCGCCCCGGGGCGCGTACTGTTATTGCGGTCCGGACGGGAGAGACGGCAGGTGGGCAGGTGGGCAGATCGGCAGATGGGCAGGTAGGGCCGAACAGCGTTCGGCCCGCAGATGGCCAGGCCGGAATGAATGAGGAGCAACTGATAGCCATGGCACAAGCCAACGTCGATGCGTTTATCTGGATTCGCCTCAGCCAACTTGTTCGCGGTGGAACCACGGGTGATGAAGTGGCCAACATGCTCGAAAACCTGGCGCCCGAAATGGCGACGGAGCTTCGTAGCAAGACCCCGGCCGAGATTGAAGCCTTGATTGCCTCAGTCCCGATCCCCGACGTTGCCGGGCTCATCCAGCATCCGCGATTGAAGCCGTTTATTCAGGAATTTTTGGATTACTGGAAACCGGAAGAGCCGGCGGCAGGTGGGCAGTAGGCAGATCGGCAGATGGGCAGATCGGCAGGTCGGCCGGCTGTCATTCTGAGTCCTTCGCTTGTCATTCTGAGCGAAGCGAAGAATCTCGCTCTGCCAAGTTTCCATTTTCGATTTTCCCCTTGAGGTGAACCGATGCCGAAACCAACAGCAACGATCGACTGGAAAGAGAAGATCATCCGCACGGGATATCGCGTGCTGGCGAAAGAGGAGCATCCAGACCACGGCGGGAACGATCGAGACTTTGATGAGTTGAGCACTGCGAATTCCGAATTGCGGGATCTTCTCAAGAGCGGAGCCGTAGCCAACGGCACGCTCGAGCGATCGCATCAGGGCGTAAATCTGCAACTCGAAATCGCGCATATTTCCGCCTTGCTCGCCGGCCAGCCTGTCGTGTGGACCGGGCCAGACGGCTTTCGCGTTGACATCACTCTTCGCGGCGGCACTCAGGGACTCATCACCGACGTCATTACGAATCTGTTGGGAAGCAAGTTCGGAAAGAAAAAGGGCGGCAGGTAGGCAGTGGGCAGGTCGGCAGGTAGGCAGTCGGCAGTAGGCAGTCGGCAGTAGGCAGATCGGGCCAGTTTCTAGTTTCCAGTTTCCATTTTCCGAACGTACTGAACTGGCCAGGCAATCCAGCGCCCGCCTGGAAGGTCATCAATCACCACGACCCATCTTGGATCGTCAACCCAATCGCACTCAGCAACGTTAGAAACTAGGCCAAAGCAAGCCTCCCATTTACCGTACCCGTCTGCGAAGTACCGTCGGCCCGTGAGCCGGCAAATCGGCAAAGTTGATGGATTCACAACTGACTTGAATTCTTCCTCCGGAATGGGAAGCAATTCGACTTTCTGCCCAACTTCAAAAGTGCTTATCATCTGCCGACCTCACGATCTGCCGACCTGCCCATCTGCCAGGCCGAACGCCGTTCGGCCCTACGGGAGAGGGGGTTGCCCGCAATCTTGGCCACGTCCCACGCGACACGGAAGGTCGCGGGCTGGCCCCCTCGCAAAACAGTAGGCAGTCGGCAGTAGGCAGTCGGCAAGTCGTAAGTCATCACTGCGATAATGCTACCTATCGGAGATAGACCTCAATAAGTTCCTTCGTAGACACAGGCACAAAGCCCCTTCGATGACCTTCCTCAAGAATTTCGTCGCATCGTTCCGCATTGATCTTCGGCCCAGTGACCAAGCCATAAAGTTGGCAATCGTAGATGACCCTAAAGAACTCTGCACAATTGACTAACTCTTGCCATTCCAAAGGCTGCCTTGGCCATTTCGGTCTCTCGTTTTTCGGTTTTTTTCCCATCTGCCTACCTGCCGATCTGCCCATCTGCCTTCCTCCTCAGCGGTGCGCCCAGACGTTGCGTTCATGCTCGCATTGGCGAAAGTCGCAAAACGATTCTACAACTAATTCGATGTGCGCGTTCAGCTTGGCCGGGGCGGGGTGGGATTGCTGATAGGCGCGGAGCGCCAGCAAGAGCAAGCCGCTTCCACTGGTGGGGATTCCTCCCGGCGCCTGCGTTTGCCGCGCGAAGCCGATGTAATAACCAGTGGTAGACGCTGGCAGGCGGAAGCGCTCGCCGGGCGCGGCGTCGCCCAGCGACAGCGGCGGCAAGCCCTGTTGCGCTTTGCCCCAGTTATCTTTATCGAGTACCGCCATTCGCACGTTTGGATCGGAGCTGGCGAACTGGCCTTCCAGGAATAGCCGCACGCCGTTGGGATCGCCGCGCGCACCTTCCAGCCAAAAGCCGGAGGGCGCCGCCATCTCCCACGCCTGGTCAACCAAGACCCTGCGTCCAACCTCCGTCCACGACTTCGGCGCGGGCGAAGGGTCAAGCGCCGTTGGAATCCCGTTCCCGGCCAGCTTGTCGAGCAGGATCCACACCAGGCCAATGAGCATCACAACGGCAATTATCTTTCGCATGATAAAACTCTCCTGTTTGCGATTTACGATCTGCCTACCTAAAGGGCCGAACGCAGTTCGGCCCTACTGCAGTTCGAGCCAAAATGCTTTTCCACAATCGCCTGAGCGAGTGCGCTGGCGATTTCGTCAGAAACAACTATCGGTTCAGGCCAGGAGACTTCGCCGCGGCACACTTTAAACGTCAAGTCCAACATCTCTTCGCGGGAAGCTCTTGGCCCGCAACCGTGAAGTTCCAAAATATAATCAGCCAGCCGGAATTGCAGAAACAGGTCAAGCGCCCGGTCGAGCTGTCCCGGAGCCACGTATTGAAGCAATTCCCGGCGCAACTCCGCTTCATGGCCGATCACGATCTCTTTGATTCGGGCGGCAGTCCATTTCGGGTCGCGGGCGTTAGAGTGTTTCATTTGTGATTTCCGATTTGCGATTTGCGATTTCCTTCTCTACCTTCTGAATCAGCCGGAACAATCCGTCAAAGGATAGGTTGAGGTCCTGAAGAATTAGTGCTGCGGCTACCGCGTGCGGACCCTCTCGATGCCATTCCCTGATTGCCGCCTTGAGGCAGTAATCCGCCTGCCCTACAAAGTGGCGAGCATCCGCCAGGTGAAGCAGTGGCCGCGCGTTCGGATCGGGCGGGATTTCTGATTTCTGATTTGTGATTTGTGATGTCATAGAATTGTGTCCATCCGCCGCCAAAGCCGCAAGCGGAACCATAGTTCTTCGCCGAGAAGCTGCCACCAGAGCGCGCAGACGAAGATACCCATCGCCCCGGCAAACGCTCGAAAGTAGTGCTCGCAAACGAGCGAGACGGCGAAAAAGAGCATCATGCCGAGGACCGCCGCCGAATCCATTAGAAATGCCAAAAGCACGTACCGCGTTCGCCAGTGAGCCATGGAAGACCTCAAAAAGCAGTGGTCAGTGGTCAGTCGTCAGTTGCGGCCGACGTAGCTGCCGCCCGTATTCCGCAAGTTTACCTCACCGCGATTCAGCCAATCTACCGCTTTAGCCATCGCCCGTGCGTGCGTCTTTTCAACACGCTCCCACTCAGGGAAAAAACGGCGGCGTTCACTACTGATGATTGCGGTCAGCTCGTTTTGGTGTAGTCTGACTTGCACCTCGATCACATTGTGACGGTCTTGAATTTCGATGGTCTCGATTCGCATCTGAGGCTCCCGACTAGCCGAAGTAATCGAATCCCAAACGAGTCAAATTGGCTAGACACACAAGATGCTCTCCCTCGATGATCGCGAAAGCGAATTTCTCCCGCAGTGCCAAAAATCTCTTCTGATGCATAAGAGCGCGCACAGTCAGTCTTGCTGGCGCCGCCCTGCGCTCGTATTGTGGGCCAGGATTCATCAACTGGACGACCCGTTGCTTGCTTTTCGAAGAAATCGTTTGCATTTGAGTTTCCCCGCCGCTGGTCGCGGCGCTTACTCCAGACTGTCACCTGTGAACTGTCCAGTTCTTTTATCCGTGCTGATCGCAGTCGTGTTACGGTCCAATTCCATGGATCGTAGCTGGCAGCCCGAACACGTGCACCGTTGAATGTGGTATGTCGGGAGATCTCCCACCTGCATTTTGGCGCCACAAAGGGGCTTGCCGTGGGGCCCAGGCCCATTGACTAAATGTGTCATTGTTTCTCTCCCGCCGCTGGTCGCGGCTTCTGATTCTAAGGGGCCGCGTAACGGCCCCATCCCGGATACCAGCCGGACGCCCCGCTTGCGCGGAGTAGCGCTCGGCGGAGATTAACGGCTGAGATCGTAATCAGCTACGAGCTTGCCTGTAGCGCGATCAAAAAACTGGACACTGTATTTCCCGCATCCATGGTCACTGCGCTGCCTGCGAGTCCCAGGATGCCGCTTTTGCAGTTTGTCGATTTCGTTGGTGCATCGCTGAGAATCTGTTTTGATTTGATTCTTCATTTTCTTCTCCTGCGGCTGGTAGCCGCTCTGTTCATTTTTCTGCCTTACATAAATAATGACGAAGTATGACAATGTAAAGTTACGCTGTCAAGCACTATTTGAAAATTATTTTCAGCCTCGAAAAAGGGCTTGACAGACATTTGATGACAATGTAATATCTCGGCCATGGCGAACACAAAAGAAACACCCATCACGGTACGAATTACAAGCGAACTAGCCGACAAGGTGGACAAGCACGCGGAGAAAACGGGAATCACGCGCTCCGTCGTAGTGCGGCGCGCCCTGCTTCTGTTTTTCCGCGCGGGTGCGCCGGAGGATGTCTCGAAAGCGCTCTCGGCTCGCTAACGGCTTTCACCACTGAGGCACTGAGGCACAGAGCATGGTCCAGGGCAAACTTCCGCTTACGTACACGGTCTGCATTGACAAGATGCTCGGCCCGAAGATCAAAGCCATGGGCATTCGATGTCCGTGTCCCAAGTGCTCGCCGGAAGGCGTGGGAACGGCGGAAACTGGAAAATCGAAAATGGAAACTGGCGAGCCGGAAGAGGAAGCATTGTTGGACCGCCCGCCCGGCCCGCGGCGGATTCCGCATGACGCCATCCGGGACGGAACCGAAAAAGAAGATGACTGACAACTGATGAGGAGCGACAAATGGAAAGACCCAATTGGATATATATATATGGACCGTCAGCCTGTGGGAAAAGCACATTGGCCCGTGTCTTGAAGGATATTGATTCGTCCATTACGATCAACGAGAAGTATGATCCGCCTACACCTTTCGAGCTACAGTGTTATGACACCATCATTGAGATCAGGGACTCCATACGCATCAAACGGATCACACGCGCAGGACTGAGTACTGACGACTGAGGACTTCTTTTGCCTTCCACCAAAAAGCCGACTTGCCACCTCTGCCACGCGCGGCAGTCGAGCGTGTTTTGCCTCATCCACAAAACGTACTGCTGCGAGGTCTGCGTCCACTACCACGATCAACCCGGAGTCTGCCAGTGGGAAGCCGCCGCGCCGCTGGCCATCCTGCGGCAAAAGGATCAACTCAGCTTGTTCGAGGAAGAGACGGCAGATCGGCAGGTCGGCAGTGGGCAGATCGGCAGTTAGGCTGGGGTGCGGAGGAGTGCAAGCGATGGATAAAACTCTTTACATCATACATTGGGGATCACCTCTGACTGGGCTCACGGGACACGGCAGCCGTGGCTTCCCGAAGCATGAAGCTGAACGCTACATTGAATGGAACCGCGAGACGGACCTTTTGCGCCCGCTAAATGAAAGATTCTCTTACTGGATTGAGCCTGAATCCGCTGAGCAGTCAGAAGAGACGGCAGATCGGCAGGTCGGCAGAATAGGGAACAGGGAATAGGTGAGGAAGAACATGAAACAAGAGTTAGATGAGGACGGGTTTCCAAAGGGCATGCACTGGTGCAGCGAATGTCTTGGCTGGTATTCATGGAATCATAAGCCCGCGTGTGGCATGGTGCTTTTCTGGAGAAGAGTTGTTGCAACTCTGAAAGGGAGAGTCCGAGTAAGAGTCGAGTGGTACTGACCGAAACCTGACGGCTGATAGCTGAAAGCTGATAGCTTCTTTCCTCATGCCCAACGATCCCGCATCCGCCTACGCGAACCTGGAAGCCGAGCGCGCTTTGCTTGGCAGCGTGCTCCTCGACAATTCCGCGCTTGACCTGATTTTGCCCAGCCTCTCAACCGATGACCTGTTTTCATCGGCCCACCGCATCATCTACCGCGCCATGATCGAGGTACACCAGAAAGGCCGGGGGATCGACCTGCTGACGCTGAGCGAGCACTTCTCGAACAACGGCTCACTCGAAAAGGCCGGAGGCGCCGCTTACCTTGCGGCACTCACTGACGGAGTGCCCGTGGGAACAAGCGTTGCAGTGTCCGAATACCTGCGCATGGTGAAAGAGAAAGCCGCGCTTCGCCGCTTCATTAACTTCACTCAAAACGTTATCACCAGAGCAAATGATGGCGAAGATGTTGGCCTTCTCGCAAACATCGCGCGGAAGGAAATGGACACCTTCCTGGCTGACGACCAGGCCACAAAAGCGGCAGACCTCGACAGGCGAATCAAAAGCGGGCAAGTCAAGGCCCCGCTGGTAAAGTCGCTTAAGACCTACCCCGACGCGCCGAAAGCCGCATGGTACGGCGCTTCCCACCTTTATCTGCGAGCCTTCGAGCGCACCACCAACGCCAGCAACAATTACCATCTGGCGGCATTCCTCACCATGGCCGGAGTGCTCCTGGGGAAGTCGGTTTTTGTCAGCGAAGGCGCGGATGACACGTATCCCAACCTCTTCACCGTGATTGTGGGAGAGTCCGGCCGCGCGCGGAAGGATACCGCCGTCAACCGCTCGATTAAGCTCATGCGCGGGGTTGATGGCTCGATTGTGCTTCTCTCGGGGATAAACAGCGTCGAGGGATTCATTGACGAGTTGCAAGTCGAGCAAAAGCAACTCGAGGCCAAAGGACTCAAGCCGCCGCTTCGACTCCTGGTGCGCTTCCGGGAATTGAAGAAACTCATCGCCAAAGCCGGCCAAAGCGCCAATTCCGGGATTATGAACTTCCTGTGCGAGTTGTACGATAACCCGCCCGAATTGAAAACGCCGGTGCGCTCCAAGCCGGCCCGCGTGGATGAGCCCGTAGGCTGCATCATGGCGGCTACCTGCCCGGAATGGCTGAAAGACATGGAGATTGGGGATCTTGAGGCGGGCTTAGGCTCTCGCACGATTTTCGTTCCGGGCGATGCCAAGCCGCGGCTGCGCCGGCGGGAAGCGCCAGACCGGGAATTCATCGAGCCTCTAAAGATTCTCCTGGGGCAGCGTCTCTCGGTCTACCACAGGGAAGGCCCCGCCCGGTTCGAATTCACTCGCGAAGCGCGCGAGATGTTCGACAATTGGGCCGACGCGGTAGATGCCAAGCGAAGCGGGAACCCCCTGATTGATTCCCTTACCGCGCGCGACGAGGAAACCTGCCGGAAAGTCGCGCTGATTCACGCCTCACTGCAAAGCTGCGACCGATGGGAAATCGATGTCGACCAGGTTGCCGCGGCCATCGCTTTTGTGGACTTCCTATACGAAGCACGCTTCCCCATCTTTTCCGAGCATGGGCTTTCACCTATGGCTGAAATCGACAGCCGGATCGTGAAGCGGGTTCAACAGTCGATGCCCTTCGGGATCATCTGGGGAGAACTCCGGCGCGCGCTCCAACGAATCGACTACGAGCTTTTCGAGAAACGAGTCAACTTGATGTGCCAGGGCGTCGAGCCGGTGCTGCGCTCCGTCCCGGCAGGCAGAACGAGACGGATTTTCGCGGCGGAGTGAATCACAAAGAAACTGAGTTTCTGGAAATTACCTTCTTGGGGGGAACCATGGCTTATGAATATGTTAAACAGTACTACGGAGTTAAGGTGGAACCAGGAGATAGAGTTCGCATGAAGAGCATCGATGGGAAAGAGGGAACGGTAGCCCGAAAGCGCACTTATGACCAGTACGTTCACGTCAAGTTTGATGGCAGGAATTTTGATGTGCCAGTGCATCCACTGGATTTGGTCTATTTGGGCAATAAAGGCTAATCGATTTCTGATTCTCCGTGTCTCTGTGCCTCAGTGGTGATGACAATGTTCCACGTGAAACATGGTCGAGTTGGTAGGGGGGGGACCACCGGCTGGAAGAACGAGACGGATTTTCGCAGCGGAAACGTGAGGATACAAATGCACAAAGCATGGGAATATCCATACATCATTTCCAGCATTATCGAGTTGTGGCCGGGGCAGCGTAAGAAGCTACCAAATCTCACTATTCCGCCTTCCAACATGTTCCTGCTCAAATACATAGGCTTAGCCAATGGCGATCGAATGGATGTTAGTTTGCAATTGAACTTTGGTGACGACCATCCGTGGATTCCAGCACAATTTTTCCGTGAAGGTCCGATGCCACTTTTTGAGCCAGAACTATTTGAACAGGAAGAGATCATCAAGGCATCACTTAGGCGTCACTGGTCGTTTCGAGCGTTTCTGTGGTGTATGTTTTCAAAAAAGCAAAGGTTTTTTGGAGTCTCATTCATGGGAACGTTGATACCGAATCCAACAGTGCCTCAGTGGTGATGCCAATGTTCCACGTGAAACATGGTCGAGTTGGTAGGGGGGGGACCCCCCCTTACCCCGTTGAGGGTGAGGGTTCGTCTGCAAACCATTGAAAAGGTAGCTGTCTTGATTTATATCAGAAAAAATTTGCCTTTAAGAATCAACAACATATCCCTCAACGGGGGGGCGTTGAGGGTTGTTGAGGGCAGGCACTTCCCTCAACATCCCTCAACATTTCCTCTTCTCTCTCTCTCTCTCTCTAATTCTAAGAGAATACATGGGTTGCTGGCGTTTTGGAATTATCCCTCACCAACCCTCAACACTTTGCTGGTGAGGGATAATATGTTGATTACACAGGCCAAACATGGCAAAAACGCCTGCCCTCACCGCACTTTGAGGGGGTCCATGGTCGGAAATCGAGTTGAAGGTATTATGAAAGTGGTTAAAAAACAGGCGTTTTTCGAAGCGGCCGGGACCGTCATGCCCAAAGTGGCCACCGTCGGGGTAAAATCGGCCAGCGTCGTGGGAAAAATGGCCAGCGTCGGTAGTAGGGCCGAACTGCGTTCGGCCTGATCGGGGGTGAACATGCGTTGGTTCTGGACATTGGTAGAAATCGGCGGCGGGATCGGCTTGGGAGGGTTCCTGGCGGCGGTGGGCTTGGATTGCCTTGTCGATTCGATGAGGCACTTTGTTGACGAGGTGCTTCGCTTGCGCCGGCGGTGAACCACAGAGGCACAGGGTCCGAACGCCGTTCGGCCCTACGCCGCGTTTGGCGGGGGGTACAAGCGACGTTCAGGGGTGCGGCTAGACGCAGGTGCCCCAAAAGGCTAGGATTTTTCAGAAATGGCCAAAAATCGGCTACATGGACTACGAAGAATCAACGACTTACAGTCGGGAAAAGTGGCTTTGTGTCTGATAAGAACCAGTATGTTAACCGGTAGGGCCGAACGGCGTTCGGCCTGCTGAAAGCTGATCTGACGATGAAATCTTTGGCGATTGACCTTTATTGCGGCTTGGGAGGGTGGGCCGAGGGATTTCTGGCCGAGGGCTATAACGTGGTGGGGTTCGACACAGTGAGGCACGATTATGGGACGGGCGGGTATCCGGGATGGCTGGTGCTTCAGGACGTGCTGACGCTGCACGGCTCGCAGTTTAAGGATGCAGCGGTGATTGTGGCAAGCCCGCCGTGTCAAGCCTACAGTTACCGGGCGATGCCGTGGAGGCGTGCGAAGGACCTGCCACCGCCAGATAACACGCTATTCGAGGCGTGCTTTCGAATCCAGCGGGAGGCGTGCGAAGCGGCGGGGCGGCACATTCCTCTCATCGTGGAGAACGTGCGCGGGGCGCAGAAGTGGGTGGGTCGGGCCGCGTGGAACTTCGGGAGCTATTACCTGTGGGGCGATGTGCCGGCGCTCATGCCGATTGCGCGAGTGTTCAAGAATGGCGGCTGGGGTGGCGGCTCGTGGTTCATTCAAACCACGGGGGCTGTTGAGAGGCATAATCCAGACGGCCGCAAAGTTCCCGGCATCAAGTTGAGCGAAGTCGGATTCAACGTGGCGGCGGCGCAGAGATACAGGGAAGGCGTGAAACATGGTGGCAGTTGGTTCAATATCGGCTCACCGGGCCAGAAAGTAACTGGCCAGAATCCAGACGGGAGGCCGTTGAAAACTGTCGGCCATATCAACCAGCGGGAAAGCGATGCGGTGAAGCAGCACGGGAGCGGGCCAGTCTGGTTTGATACGGGGATAGCCAAGCACAGTTCAAGGTCCGACTCCCGCAAGGCCGCTTCCGCCATGATCACCAAGATACCGTTTCCACTGGCGCAGCACATCGCCAAATGCTTCAAGCCGATTCGCTGAGAGCTGATAGCTGAAAGCTGAGAGTTTCTCTTATGCTGATCCGCGGCGACGCCCGGCACATTCCGTTGCCTGATAACTCGGTTCAATGCATAGTGACGAGTCCACCGTACTGGGGCCTGCGAAAGTATGCGGGGGATCAGGAGTTGGTCTGGGCTGGGGAGCCGCCCGATATGTACGAGCCAACGCCGTGCGAGCATGAGTGGATGAGCAATAAGACGCGCGGCGAGATCCGAGCGTATACAAGCCCTTCCGTGACTGGTAATCATCCACGCGAAACGGCAGGGGTCCTACAAAAAGTGGAATACGACCAGCCTTTCTGCCTCAACTGCGGTGCCTGGCGCGGTGCCTTCGGCCTCGAGCCGACCATTGAGATGTACGTCGAGCACAGCGTGGAGATTCTGCGGGAGATTCGGCGGGTGCTGAGGCCGGATGGGGTGTGCTTCTGGAATATCGGGGATTGCTACGCAACGGGTGCGGGAAGGGTTGGTGATTGCCCCGGCGGAGGGAAGCAGGGAGAAAAATGGACGGGCTACCGTGGGTCAAATTCCACCAAAGGCGGAAAAGAAAGATGGGCAGACGGGGCGATGGGGGTTGGTCCGATCCAACAACCGAACCGGATGCCCCAGGCCGGCCTCAAGCCCAAAGACCTCTGCCTCATCCCCGCCCGCGTTGCCCTAGCCGCGCAAGCCGATGGTTGGTGGGTTCGCTCAGACATCATCTGGGCGAAGCCGAACCCGATGCCCGAGAGCGTGCGCGACCGGCCTACGGACGCTTACGAGCATATTCTCATGCTTACGAAGTCGGAGCGGTATTACTGGGATGCGGAGGCGGCAAAAGAGCCCTTCGTTTCCACAGAAAAGCACCGCGCAACCGCCAAATGGGTCAAGGGCTGGGCATCGGGAGAAGGTCCGCACACACCTATCGAGCACGCACAGCTTGCTCCGTCTCACAAGGGATCGAAATTCAACAGTGAAAGAAAAAAGGTTGTGGCTCCAAATGTCGGGAACGGCGACCGTAAAGATTCAGCGTTTGGCCGCAACCTCCGCAACGTCTGGACGTTCGCCACACAGCCATACAAGGGCGCGCACTTCGCCACGTTCCCTGTGGAGTTGGTGATACGCTGCCTGCAAGCGGCGAGCAAGCCGGGGGATTTGGTGATGGACCCCTTCGGTGGCTCCGGCACTGTGGGACAGGTAGCTTTCAACATGGGCCGGCGATTTGTGCTGCTGGATTTGGCCTATCAGGATCTCGCGCGGAAAAGAATCGGGGGATTGGCACTTCAGATGTGAAGCGTAGGGCCGAACGCTGTTCGGCCCTACGCTGGCCTGGTCAAAAACTGCTTCCAATGTTCAATGCCGGCCGCGACAAACGCCCTCAGCTTCTTTCGCGCGGCTTCCACGGCATCGCGGGGATCGTGGAGCAGGCACATCGCAACCCTTACAATCGACTCCGGCGAGCACGGATCGCACCACCAGAAATCCGGGGTCCATTCGATCGCGCTGGTCACTACGGACGGCACGCCTTCCGCAATCCCATCCGCCGTCACCACATTAAACGTCTCGTCAAACGATGGGCTGAAAAGAATGTGCATTCGGGCAACCGTCTTGCGGAACTTCGGCCACAACTCCCAAGGGACTTCGATCAGCTCGCAGCCGCGCATCCGGTGAAAAATCTCCCGGCGTGATTCGATCATGCGTTCGCCGCCGTCCGGGCGCTTCGTGTTCACATAAAGTTCGAGCCGCGTCCCGAGCTTGTGCGCCAACATCACCGCCGCCTCAGCCGCGGTCAGTTGGTTTTTCCACGGCCGGGACGCTCCAAACGAGCCCACCCGCAGCGTGCCGTTCAGCTTCTCGGTATGAAATGGAGTCACAAAGCCATCGGGGTCGTAAAGGTTTGGCAGGTACAGGCAATCGCTCTCGAGTCCGTGCGTCACGAAGTCCTGGGGCCGCTCGTTATTGAACGCTACGCTCAGATTATGCAGGCTCAGCGATAGATGCCCCACTTCGCGGATATTGCGGATGCCGTGCTTGTCGATCGAAAGGTACGCGCAGCCGGAGTGATTGAGTTGCACAAAGTGAGTCTCCGGCCAACGCAGGCAGAAATTCTTGAACGCTTCCGGCTGAACCCACGATGGCGCCGAAACTACCACGTGGCTGATCGGCGTCCCGCGATGGTGAGTCTCCGCGAAAGCCAGTTTCCGCCAAAGCTCTTTGGAGGTTTGCGCGGGCCAAGCCTCCGCGAAAATCCCGTGTTTGCGGAGAACCTTCATCGTGTTCTCGGCCGTCACGCCCAGGCCAATGTGGCAGACCCCCGGAATGGCCGCAAAGTTTTTCACCGCGAGGATAACATGCGCGCTGGAAAGAAGGGGATTTACATTATGAGGACGGCGCTCGTGTGCTGCTTCTTGATCGAATAATGCCATGGAAAGAGCCTTTCAATGAAAGTCGTCAGTTGTCAGTGGTCAGTTTTAAGTCCGGGACCTGGATCTTTCTTCACTTCGATGCCAATTCCAGACATATCGAGCATTTCTCCGTTCTCTCCGCCATCATTCCAGAGCACGATTGGCGTAGGGCGACGGCCTTCGATCAATGCCCGAATCTCCGCATAACACTCCGGCGAGACAAGGATGACGGTTTCGACGTAGTGCTCTAAGGACATGTAGTGCAAGCGTTGGTTGGCTCTTTGTTGTTGGGTCCACTCTGCGTCGTTAGCTTTTTGATCCATTTTGCCTCTGTGGTGAACTTCAGTCCGTCTCTCCGGCGAGATGTCCGGTCCAGCAATCCCACTGGCTCACGCGGTACGCCTCGAGGAAGGCATAGGGCATATAATGTGAGCCATCCTTGCCCCAGCTCGCTCCCCAGGAGCCATCCAAGAAAAACGACCCGCCGTTGACCGAATCATCGTAACCGCGTAGAAATTCCTCGTGGCCTTCCGGCGTGTTTGCGTCCGTAAGATTCGGGCTCCAGATTCCATCCGGCCCAATGGCGTCCAAGCTGGCAGCATTCTCTTTGCTCAAAGCAAATCCCACCGTCCCGGCCTGCCCGGATGCCAGCATGATTTTCAGGTCTTGAACCGTCATCAGCCGAAAATAGTTCTTGATCCGGCGATGGTAGGCATCCGCAACCGCCTTCGGGCCCGGGTCAGTGTAAAGCGTGGAACGTTGGTAAGGATCGTCCGCCTCGGGGCACACGCCGATAACCTGAAGCACTCGGAAAATGTCGCGCGTTCCGGCGCCAGCGTCCTCGTCGGTGTCGGAATTCCAGGGTAGGGCGCGCTCCCAATAGTATTGTGCCTGGCGCGAAAGGTTGGCTCCAGGGTCGGGCACAAGGTGCGGATGCTTCGCCGCCAGCCAGCGGAAAAAGCGAATCCCGGAATTCGCCGTGCAACTGCCTTCCATGCCCTGGTCGAAAATCTGAGGCATCATAAGCCCTGTGCAGACGTCGACCGCCGAAGGCAGCTTCATGCTCAGCATCCGCGAACCCGGCGTCCATTTGAAGTCCCGCGCATCGTGCAGATCTCGCTTCCGCCCTAGAAACCGTCCTGATGGTGTTGTGCGCATTGTTCCTCCGTGTCTCTGTGGTGATCTTACGGTTTTTCCTTGTCTACAAGCCTTTCGATGCGGGACAGGTCCTCTTTGACTTTGCGGTAGTTTTCATGGCTCGGGTCGCCGCGGTAGGCTGTCCATTCCCGAATGAACCGGCCAAGGGCGAGATCAACCGTCCATTCCTCTTCCTGCGTTGCGCTCGTGGACTCTAGACTCGTTTGTTGACCCGCCATCTGCCCACCCGGGCCTAACGCTGTTAGGCCCTACTGCCCAGTGCCACTCTTTTGCTGGGGCTTATCCCCCTTGCCGACGAGCTTCTTTGCTGCGATCTTCACTTTGCCCCAAAAGCCTACCACAAGGATAATCAGTTTTGCGAGCGGTCCACCGCCGGGGTCTGGCATGTTCACTCACCTTCCTCATGCCTATGCCGTTCGAGGAGATAGGGATTGATGGAATAAGAGGTTTTGGGGCTGCGCTGCCCATTTCGAACGCTCTCCCCCTGGAGCGTAAATAGCGGAGCCTTAAACTGCACCCGCCACGGCATCCCGTCTCTGGGGAAGTGCGCGATGACTGTACCCTCGATCGTTACGCGATCACCAACTTTGAGTTTCCCTGCCATGTTAGCTGCACTTACGAGGGGCAGGGCGCCGCGCCGCGCGCGACGCTCCCGCCCCCCAACCGGGGTTATCCTGGATGGGCCGAACGCTGTTCGGCCCTACGACCTGTCGATCAAAACGGAATCGGCCCGATGTGATGCTTCAACTTGTTGTCCACGGACTTTCGGACGTTCGCAATCACATCGGCAGGCAGGCCGCTGGCGTCCAGGGCGGCATCGTGGTCCGCGCGGAGCTTGGCAGCCATAACCTTCAGCTTTTCGCCCAGGCTTTCGAGCTTCGCCTTGTTGCCGCCGGCCGCCGCCGTGACCGCATCCTGAACGTTTGGAAGGATGTCCGTTGTCACGACGGTCAATACCGCTTGGATCAGGCCGACCACTACGCCAACCCACTTTTGGAATGCGGCATTCCCGAATTGCGAGGCCAACGTGACCCAGCCTTGCAGGGTTTGCTGGACTGCGGCGATGGCCGCTTGAACGGCTGCCAGAAGGCCGGTTCCGGTCTTATCCTTCTCGTATTGATCGACCGTGTTTTTGAGGTCGGTCACGGCGCTGATCGCCAATGTGTCGGCTTCCTGCGCCTCTGCTTCTTGGGCAGGAGTCAGCACCGTTACGAGCGCTTTTAGAACGATGGGCAACCCCGCCAAGATCGCCAAAATGGTATTGGCCAGGGCGTCGAATGGCCCGCACCCGCACAGGAAAAGCACGGAAAGGCAGATGCTTACGATAACTAACCAATTCAAATAGGTCTTTCGGCTCATGGTTTTTTCTCCTTTGTAGGGGCGAGGCGCCGCCTCGCCCCTACGTTCATTTTCCAACGGCCGCTTGCGCGTCCGCCTGGTGGATTTCAGCGGAAGTAGAATGCGTTGTGGAGTCCTTCGCCTGCAAGAGTCCGTGGCCGGCCGCCCAAAGTATCGCCGTCAGGAGCACGTTCTTCCAATTCACCGGCTTGCCCTGAGCGTAGTCTTCGATGGCTGAATAAAGCGGAGCGATCGATAAGAGCCACAGCACAGCCCCGCTGATGCTGGTCTTCCAATTCTTAACGATTGCGGCCCAGTTCATGGCTTTTTCTCCGGTGCTGGTTTGCGTTTGCCCGCCGCGAAGATTCTTTCGTCTTTCGCTCGGTTCCTGGCGTGATCGTCGAGCACGTTCTTGATGTACTGCGTCCGCGTCCGGCGGTCTGCCCTCGCAAAGCTCATCAGGTTTCCCGCTAGATCCTGCGGAAGCCTCAGATGGATGACAGTCGTTTTGTTAGCGTGTAATTTCATGGCAGGACACAACAGACTACAATTTTCTGCGGGGCGTGTCAAGCGGAAAATCGGCCGTAGGGCCGAACGGCGTTCGGCCAGGCAGCTCGAAAAAGCAACGGGCGCCGAGGGGAGAATAAGAAAGACCCTCGACGCCCATCGAGCAGGTTTCGGAATCGCGTCTGCAACTGTTCTACCGCCGCCGGGCGAGACTGTCAAGCGCAAAGTTACGGAAGGTATCTGCCCACAAGTTCAGCGAGCGTGAGAAACGCCAGGCCTGTTGAAACGATGCGCAGTCTCCATGGCTCAGACGGAGGCGCAAACGGAAAGCCCGCGCCGATGGCGAAAAACACGAATGCAAAAACTAGCAAAATGGTGACTCCCAGTGACTTCATGTTGATTCTGCTTTTGTCTTGGTAGGGGCGAGGCGCCGCCTCGCCCCTACGGACTCATTTTGTGTTGGCTTTCAGGCGGATCAGGCCGCGCAAAAGCATTTCGATCAGAAGCACGGCGACCCCCACGATAATGGCGGTAAGCGATTCTCCGCGCTTGTCGGATGAGGTTTTCAAGTCCTGCAAAGACGTATCCACGGCCGCCAGCTTGGTTAAAACGTCAATTTGACGGGATTCCATCGCATCCGTGCGCCGCTCGAGCTCCCCGAGCCGGTCTTCGATTTCCTTGTGCTGTTCCTGAGAAACGTAATCCTTGTCGCGAGCTTGCGCCTGGGCCTGAGCCATCCCCGACGTGCTCGCCGTAACCACGCGCATATTGAAGCCCGCGGCTAACAGCCCGGTGAGTGCGAATACGCCGACCATGAGCCGAACTGGTGCTAATTTCGCCATCCAATTACACATGAGCCTCTCCCACGGGAGTCCGAACGGGCGAGGCAGCGCCTCGCCCCTATCAATTACTTCACTGCGCGACGCCGGCAAGGGATGCTGGCGGGTTTATGTCCGAACTTGCTAAAGGGATTGTGCACGAGACCTCATTGCTCGGCGTGCTGCAAGTGGTTAGGCCGGCGTTCGGAACGCAGGCTTTGACGGTCGCATAGACAGTGGCCATCGACACGATCAGCGGCGAAGTCCCCGCGCCGCCCGTCCCGCCCGTGGCGTAGATCGTGGCCGTGCAGGAAGTCCCCGAGCATACCGTGGTCAACAGCGAAGTGTTGACCGGCGCCGTGCTTTCCGCCCCGGAACTCGATCCGAAATAAAGGTTGTATCCAAGCCCGGAAAGATTCGAAGTGGAAGCCGTCCAGGTGAAAGCGATGTTGTGCGGCGAAGCCGTAGCCCCAAACTTTGGCGAAGCCGGCGCCCCCAACTTCGCCGATTGAGGTTTTTGCGTCCCACACGCCAGCCAAAACAGCACGAATGCCACAGGCCAGACAAGAAATCCTGTAAGATAGTCTCGTAAGAATTTTCGATTGCTCAAAGTTCCTCCCTTCTCATTCGCTGGTCGAACGCTGTTCGGCGTTACAGCCGCGTTCATCGAGCGCAAGACGTAGCCTTGAGCCCGCTCCATACAGACCGGCCGCCTTGCAAATCAACCGCAAGTGATTCTTTACCGTCTGCTCGGAGATGCCAAGGTCCCGGGCGATTTCCTTATTCGTTCTGCCAAAGGAAAGGCGAGTTAGGACTTGTCTCTGGCGAGGGCTCAATCGCTTTGTAAAGTCCGCGTTCATGTCCTTATTTGTCCTTCGTGTCCAGTGGCTTCTTTGGCGCTGGCGTCGGTCCTGGTCCCATGCGCGGCCCACCGCACGTGGGTTCACTCGTCCTGGGATTGATGTTGACAACGAAATTCCCGCACGCCGCGTCGATCTCTTGCCGCACGGCGGAGAATTCATCCTGAGCCTTTTGCAATTGAGTCTGCGCCTGGTCGAGCGAATACGCCGCGTGCCAGAAGCGGTGCAGCGTGCCCTCTGAAATCACCGGAACCTTCTCGGCCGGCGCGGCTGGCTTCTCCTGTGCTCGCCCCCCAAGGCCGAATAAGAAGAACGCGAAAGCGATTATCCCCACCGGGTAGAAAGCGATTCCCAACCCCGTCCACCAAGACAACTGCCCACTGCCGACCTGCCGACTGCCGACTGCCGTTTTCATTTCTTTGTCCTCCCGTTCGGAAGGTGTACCACAAAAGCTGCCTGTGGGCAATCGCAAATCGCAAAGTCTTCACGGCCTCTGCGTCGTCGCGTGGCACATTGCGTCCCAGTTGGTCGCAACCGTGTCATCGACGTAGATCCAGCAATACTCGTTTTGCGCGATGGTCAGGGTCGATCCGCCGTTGATCGTCCAGGTGTCCGGCGTTACGGTTACGGCCGTCAGTGTGCCGGTCGTGGCGTTCAGAATTCCAAAGCCGCATCCGGGATTGTTCAGCGTCGTCGGTGTGGGCAGCGTTTCGCTTGCTGCACTCGATCCGGTGAATTGGATTTGCGCGCCTTCGCAGTCCGAATAAACTACGCCGGAAGGGTCGCTCGATCCGGTGACGGAGCGCACGGAAAAGCCAACCTGAAAAGTGGCAAGGACAGGCGTGCCAACTCCGGTATAGCGGTAGCCAAGGAAGTAGCCACCTTGCGTTGAAGGCGCGTTGGGCAGACCGCCGCAAATCTCGATGCCACTGCTCAGCTTCGTGCAGACGCCCATCCCGGTTTTGATGTACTGGTACTCATAGCCCGGCGCGGGGTTGCCGGCAGGTGTGCCGCTTTCCATCAGGGTTGCTTGCCCGAGCGCGAGGCAGGGAGTGAGAAGAAATAGCAAAATAGACAAAATAATTTGTCGCATATTGGAGTCCTCGTAGGGCCGGGCTGCGCCCGGCCTGAACGGTTCCGGGAAAACTGCCGGGCGAGCGCTGCTCGCCCCTACCACGCCGGGCGAAACGCCGCCTTGCCACTACCACGCCGGGCGAGCGCTGCTCGCCCCTACCGTTCATTGCGGAACAATTTCGCCTTTGGCCCAATCGACCTTGAATTTCTTGGGATCGGCTTTGTGAGTTTTCAGCGTGCTGGCTTCCCACGTGGCCAACTGCGCTTGAAGCTGAGGCACGCGCTTGTTGGCTTGATCCGCTCGGCGCTGATCCTGCTGCTGGCGCTGCTTCGCCTGATCGAGACGCTGCTGCAAGGGCTTCGATTGCTTGGCTTCCTTGTTTGCGGTCAACGCTACCTGCATTTTCGCCAGCGCGTCGTTGGATCGCTCAGCCTGCTTCACGGCAGACTTCTGCTCGGCCTGCGCTCTCTGAAGCTCGGAGGCAATATCGCGGGTTTTCCTCGCTTCAAGGCCATTCACCTTCGGCCTTGCCAGCGGTGCAGCCTGAGCCACGAGCAAGCCTGCAAAAACCAGAATTGCTATGATCGTTTTCAGAAGCATTTGATGTCTCCCCTCAAGTAAATCGCCCTTCCGCCCGCATGGTCTCCAGTGTTGGTGCAGGTTGCGCCCTCTGTCACTGGTGTATCCGCGTCGCTGGCGTTGAATTCGTACCCATCTCCGGGTGAGGCGAGCACGGCAAAGGTCCAATGGTCGCCCAGCGTGTGCCCCGTGATGGCTCCGCTAATCATTACTCCATTGGCCAGAAGTTGCAGCGAGCCGGTGAAAGGCACGAGCGTGCCGCCCGTGAAAGTCGTGCAAGTGGGGTCTGTGCCCCACTCGAATGTGTCCGGCGCGGTGCCGTCGATTTTGACGCAAATGGTTTCCGCCGAAGGCGCGAGGCTGAATCCGCCTGTGACGAGATCATTGAGGCCGCTTCCGGTGAATGTGATCAGCGCGGGCGTTGCAATCGACGGGATGCCCCAGCCAAGGGTATTTATCCCCGGACTAACGATGTCGCCAAAATCGACCGGACCTGCCGAGGTTTTGATGGCGTAGACGTTGGGGTCGGCAGTTTGGGAATCAATTAGAATTCCAGCGTTGACTGAAGTAGCGGGGCTGGCATTAAAGTTCTGGTTTCCTATGTGTATCCCGGCAACTTCTTCGGAGGGGAATCCTGCTGCCGCTCCCGAGTTTCCAATATAGATCCCTTCAATTTGGATCGGGTTCCCGCCTGTCGCGGCACTTGCACTGCTATTAACAGCAACCGCCTGTAAAGTGTCTCCTGCCACATCTGAGCCGTAAAGAATAGCCGTAAACGTTGCAGCCGCCACTCCAAGACCCGCGCCGCTGTTGTCAACTGCGGTAGCATAAAATTGCCCTGCTAGCGAAAAGACACCAGGCGCTGAGGCTGAATTCGATTGAGCCAATAAAGTTCCGCTAGATTCATTACCTGAAGAAAATAGATCCACTGCATCTTCGGCTGGTGCACCAGTGACCGTCAAAGTCGTGCCTACCGAAGTGGAAGATGAAAGGCTCACCAGCCCATTCGTGCCGTCCACCACGCTGCCCGGAATGCCGCCAAAGGTTGACGCGTCGATGCGGTACTGCAAGCTGTTGTCCGGCGCGCCGGGCGATCCACCGCTTCCGCCGCAACTCCCAGGCTGGTAGACTCCGTTCAACCCCACGAGGCAGTCTCCATCAGGTGCGGTGTATCCGATTTGGAAGCCGGTTGCGGCATTGATGATGCCGCCCGGAGAGGATGTCACGGTCCACTGGTCTCCAAGGCTGTGTCCCTGGTAAGGCGGGCCGCCGTAAGCAAACGTCACAGACACGCCGGAAGTGAGCGATTGCGGCAGGGCTGTAATCGGTACGGCCGTGGCGCCGCTTGTGCAAGATCCAGCCACGCCCCATGAAAAAGTGTCCGGCCCGCCATCGCCGCCCAGGCTGTCGATCGTGACACAGAACTGCCTGACCGGCAAAACGGGCGTGCCGCTGAAGGTCGCGTTATTGAGCCCTGAGCCACTTCCCGCGGTGAAGACCGGAGCGGTGATGAACGGCGCGCGGTTCGCGTCCACATCGACACTCAGAGCTGGAGCGTCGCCCGCTCCGAAGTTGCCGCCATCTAGCGCCAGATAATACCCGCCCATGGAAAAATCTTTGTTCGCGGTCGGGTCGAGCACTTGATTGAGAGTTGGGAAACCGCCGCTGCCGCCTGACACTTGGCTTGAAATAATCCACTTGCAACTGCTGTCCGGGCCCAGTGTGTAAAGCATGAGATATGCCGTGCCGCCTGGGTACGCGATGTCGCCCGGATTCAACGTGCTGTTGGTTCCCCCGAACTCGTAGACTTGGCAAGCGGTGGTTGAATTGACATTAAGGGTTGCAAATGAGCCGGTGTTCGCCGCATCGGGATAAAGAATTACTGCGTCGGGTGAAGTCTGTGTGACCGTGCAAGCGTAGGCCACTCCGCCGCTTGTGCCGTCAGCATCGCATTGAGGCACTTGCGCACTGCCCAAATAGTTCCCCGTGATTTCGAATTGCTCTTCTCCCCCGCTTGGATTGGACGGCGTGATGGTGAACCCCACCGCGTTCACCGTGCTGGTGATGAAGTTCAAAAGCGCCTGAGAAGAGTTGTCCGTCCCGATGGTTTGGATCTCGACCGAGCCTCCGCTTCCGCCGCAAGCTCCGCTTGAATCTTCCAGGGTCGGCGGCGAGCTGGCGGACCACTCCGCGCAGTGGCCGGGCGTGACTGAGCCGGTGTAAAGCGGAATGCTGTAGGCCGACGGCGCGTTTAATCCGACCGTGCCCGCTGAGTTCACGCCCAAAAGTTTCCCTTCATCGCTCGTGAGTCCGGTTGCTCCGGTAACTTCGATCTTCTCTTCCCCGCCACTGGGGTTCGCTGGCGTGTTAATCAGGCCCAGTGTGTTTGTGGTGCTTGCGATGAAATTCAAAAGCACCTGAGACGAGTTGTCCGTCCCGATAGTTTGGAGTTCGACCGAGCCGCCGCCGCCCGTGCCACTGGTCACGACCCAGTTGGTGCCGTTGCAGTATGCCTGGACATGATTCGTGCCGCCGCCCGTGATTATGGCGCCCTGAGTTGCGGTGGTCGAATCCGTGACGGAGCGGATCGTTCCCTCAGTCCCCAGGCTCCCGCTCGTACAGGCTGGCAAATATAGGAATAGAGTCGGAAGGATGTCGAGGTCTGTCAGCCAAAGCGTGGTTGGGATGTCAGTAGCGTAGAGACTGCGAAAAGTCGGAGGGCCGGTTGAGGGCCATGCGCCTCCGGGCGAAAACGCAAAAATGCCTACACCCATCCCGGCCGTAGGTCCGCTTGATGGTGTAGATGACCAAGTGAGGCTATTGGCTCCCGCTGCGGATTGATACGTGCCAGAAAAACCCCAGCCTTCACCATACGATAAAAGAGGAGTCGAAATTCCCAGTTCTGCCCAGTTTCCCGAATTTTGATAAATCATCAGCGGCCCATACGCAAAGCCGCTTAGCTGTGCGCCGACCCCAATCAGCAAGTCGCCCGCTGAGGTCGTCGTGATGTTCGCCGTGGCCGTATTGGTGTAGGAGCCTCCACCGCTGGCGTATGTGTCAAATCCACCGACATTGTAAGTTCTGAAAATGGCCAATTCATAAGCGTTTGAGGATGAAAGTCCCGCCATCGTAACAGTCATTGAACCGGCCGTTCCAACGGTTGCTATTGCGAACTGTACATTTGTATAGACTAGAGCATGGGCCGGGCCGATCAGTGAATACGTATCGCCTGCCGAGTCGGTTAAGCTGCTCGCCGACCCCGAGGGCAGGCAGCTTCCGCCGGGAGATGGGTACGAATCGACAAGGCATCCGACTAAAATTTGATCTCCAACGTTGACTGGCTGAGGCAGGGTGGCAGAAATAGTCGTCAGTCCCGTACCCGGTGAATATGCAAAAGCCTTGTCGAGAATCGGCGGAGCCAATGGTGCCAGTAAGGGTGGGCCGGCACAAACGTAGCCGTCTTCCACGCTGCCAACCGAACATGCTCCGGAACCTCCGCCCGTAGCATTGACGTGGAGATTTACTCTGTGATTGGTAGCGTCATCCGTTCCGAACCAAGTCGTATTCGTGCCATCGTTGAACGAGCCGCCAGGCTCAGTGCCCACCAAAACGTCATTCACGTACCAATTAACCGAAGGCGTCCCGCCGCCGCATCCGGAACTGAAGGCGGAAGAGCATGGAGTGTTGCAGTGGATCTGGCCGTTGCAATCGACCCAGCAAACGTGGCTCCGGTCGCGGTTGGGATCGTCCCAGCGCAGATTCGACGGCACCTGCCATTCCTGGAGGTTCGTGCCAAGCGAGTTGCCGCGCGTGTCGCAATACATTTGCTGAAGCGGCTGAAAAGGGTCGTAAGGCTGAATGTTCTCGAGCGGGACGGACAGAACCTCGTTTTGCGCCCAGAGCTGAAGCGGCAGGCTCAGAATCGCGACCAGAAAAAGGAAAAGATAGCGTGATTTCATTGGATGCCTCGTAGGGCCGAACAGCGTTCGGCCCCCAACTCCGCCAGAGATAGGGCCGAACGCCGTTCGGCCCTACCACCTATGGCGTCCACGTGCCCGTTCCTTGAATGAGAAGATCGACTTGCCAAAGACTCAGCGCGGCGGACCCATTACTTGCATAGAGCTGAGCGCGCACCTGTACATTGGCGAGGTTTTGAGACGTCGAAAGGCTCACCAAATCCACGTCATTGCCGATCGAGCCATGCGTCTCGCCTACGGTTGTCCATGAGGAATTGGATGAACGGAGATTTGTCCACGTCGTTCCCCCGTCGAGCGAATAGCTGACGGTGGCCAGCGGAATGGTGCCCGGAGGGCTGTAGATCGTATAACTGGACCCCACCCGCAGCGAGATTTGACTGATTGTGGTGAATGCGACCGTGCTCCAGCCGCTCCACACCACCTGGCTGTTGAGTCCCGTTCCGGCTTCCACGTTCATCGTGGTGCGCAGATTGTCGTTGTTCTGGAAAAGGCCGGGAAAATTCACCAGCACGGCGCCGGGGTTGATGCTCGGAACGGTGCCGGTGTCGCTGTCGGCTGTGCCGAGGTAATTGAACACCCCCGTTACGTCTTGGGGCGTTCCGCTGACGGGCGTGCAATACGATCCCCAGAGATAATCCGTGGAAGTTGTGGACAATGGCAGCGCGCCGTACTGCAAAAAGCCCACGGCCACCTTGTAATAATAGGGGGTGGCGTTCGTCAGGTGGGTGGCCAGAAAATATTCGTAGCCTATTTCCGGCAGGATTCCGATGGTGGTATAAGTCCCGGAAAGTGACGTCGACTGCTGCACCTGGTAGGCGACAACCTGCCCCGTCGCATCCGATGAGGCATAGCGATTCCAGTTTAGCCGAAGCTGATTTGTCTGGACTCCGGCATTGGGTCTGTTAGGAATCGACAAGCCCGTGACCAGGTTGGATGGAGTCGCGGGCGGATCGGTAGTTGTCTGAACCGGCGATGAGGGGGGAGAGCTGCCCTGAGTGCAGTTGCTCTGCACTTCGTAATAATAAGTGGTGCCCTCGGTCAAACCTGCGTCATCGTAGGCCGTGCCGTTAGTCGTCCCGATAACAGCGTAAGGGCCAGCGAGCGCGGTAGCGCGGCTGACGGTATAGCTAATCGCTCCAGGGACGGATGACCAAAAAAGTTGGTCTGCCGTTGTGCCTGGCACAACGATTAAATTCGCGGGCGCGGCTGTGCAGGACGGCGTGCAACCCGAAGTGAAAGTAGACGAGCAGCCTCCGCTGGAACTGGAATGGAGCACTCCCAGGCAGTCGATATAGGTGACGGGTGTTTTAGTGCGGCTAGGATCGTCCCATCGCAGATTCGACGGCCCCTGCCATTCCTCCATGTTCGTGCCCAGCGTGTTTCCGCGCGTGTCGCAGTACATCTGCTGGAGTGGAAGCAGGGGGTTGTACGGCTGAATGGTCTCGATCGGCGTAGACAGCACGTCGTTTTGCGCCCATCCGTGGACGGGCAGGCTCAAAAGTAAGAGGCAAAACAAAATCACATATCGCAAATCGCAAATCGCAAATGCACGTCTTTTCATTCGACACCTCACGAAAAAAAGATCAAAGCCACCGCAGCGGCCACCACGATTGGAAGTACCGTCGAGGCGCCCGAATCGGTTGCATCGGGCGGCGCTCCCGAATCGCTTCCATCCGTCGCGACTTCCGCGCCCAAAATCTTCGTCACATAAGCCTGAGTGACGGAAGGCGCGTGGCTGAACCAGTCTGAGCCGTAAGCCGCCTGAGCTTTCTGCACGTTCCCCGGCCCCCAGTTGTACGCCGCGAGCGCCGCCTGCCAGTCGCCGCCGAACATCGAAAGCATTTGAAGATCGTAGGTAAGCCCACCCGTGATGTTTTGCGTTGGGTCGGTCAAGTTGGTAACTCCGAGTCCCGCGGCGGTTGCCGGCATGAGTTGCATCACGCCAACCGCGCCTTCGGAACTGACGGCGTTGGGATCGAAGTCTGATTCAGCTTGCGCTTGTGCGACGGCCAGAGCGGTGGGAACCCCCAGCGATGAAGCAATTAGAGCGACGAGAGAAGGGATATCCATTCATAGCTCGTTACGGAGCCACCGGCGGGCTCAAGGGATAGAACGGCCCGCCGCTGAGTTCGAGACTGCACGGGACGGCAGTGGAAACAGCCGCCGCGTGGCCCGTGTCGTTGAATGCGCCCAAGGTCGATAGATTGCTCACCAGGAAAGGCGGTCCATCGTAATTGATGCTCCCCGAAGCCGGGACCCCGACGATCAGCGGTCCCGCGATCGGCAGGCTATTGAAGTACACGTAGGCCACTGCGGAATTCGGGTTGTAACACTGGAATCCCCGTACCAGGTGGTAAAGCGCCGGAAAGACATTTGCAAAGGCTTGAGCGGAAACCGCCAGGATATTGTCGGCGTTGAAGGTGAGCGGGAGCGGCGTTCCGTAACCGATGTAGACGCCTTTGAACGTGTTCCCATTCGCGCATGAGGGCCATGCCAGCCGCTTTTGATTGAAGTAACCGTTTGAATAGAGGATCGCCGAGCCCGGCCCGCCGGAATCCAGCTCTTCGGAACTCGCCAAGGTAAACCAGTTCGTTCCGTCGTTGCTGCCCTCGAGGAACATTGTGGCCGTGCTCCCGGAAGCTGGAACGCAGCCCACGGCCCATGAGTAGCTGACCATTTCACCAAGCTGCCCCCGGTTCTGGATGTTCACGTACTCGAGTCCGGGAGGGGCGGAGCTAAGAACGTTAACCGTGAATGACTGGCTGAAAGTCGGCTGGCCAGCGAATTGGGCTTCCACCTTGGAAGGCGGTAAATGGATAAACAAAATAGCGGCGAGGTAAAATACCACAGCCGAACCTATGATCCAGCTTAGCCAGGGGGTTTCTCCCGTAAACTGCGTTTTGTTCATGCTCGCTCAATTCCTTTCAAAACGGCCCTAAACTTCGCGCCAGGATAGGCCCAGCATCAACGATCTCGCCCTGGTGAGCACGATCCTATGGCCGAAAAAACGGCGGATGCGGACCGACGCGCTTTGGGCAAAGCGAGGAGGGGGAACCGCATCCGCCATGCGCAGGCAGCAACTCATCCAAGCCCCTTGGGATAATCCCAGCCATCAATTCTGCCGCGCGCCAAAGGCGCAACAGTCGGATCGGCCGGACCCGGCATCGAGACATTCTGGATCCTCAGCTCGACCACATCGTTTTCGACAATTCGGATCGGCCCGAAAGCCGCCGGAAGATTTACCGCCCCCAACGAGCTGACAATGTGCTCCTGGTTCTTGACCGGAACTCCGTTCCGGGTAAGTTGCCACACCAGGCTGCCATCGCCATCGGCCCAGGGCTGGCCCTCGATCTCGTTTGCCAGGCGGTTTACCACGCCATTGCGGCCCACACCTACCGTGTGGCTTACAATCGTCGCCGTCTGTCCGATGGGCGGCACGGGAATCGACGCGGCGGGATTGAACGGCTCGCCCTCAGCCGGCATCTTGATCCACGGTGGCTCCATGGCGTACTGGTCTCCCTGAGCATCAGTGGCCGGAGACAAATCGTTGGGCGTGGTCTGCGCTTGGGTGAAGATTCGGCCGCAAAGCACGATGGCGCCGGAATTCGGCTGCTTCGAAAGATTGGCGATTTTGGCGAGAATCTGAGTTCCCGGCTCGAAAAAGTAAAGCCCCCCGCGGTCTTTCAAGCTGCCAATCGAACTGCGGAAGAAAAACGGGTGCTGAGCCGTTCCCACCAGGTTGTTAATCACGATGGGATTGTCCGAAAGCTGTCGATTGCGCGGCGGGTCGAGAAGGTTCACCTGGACGCCTTCCGGCTGAACGCTCCATCCGACTAAGCCCCAGGCGGCAAAAAACGTAGGCGCGACGGTAAAAAAGGAATCGCTCGCTTGGGGGTCCAGATCGTATTGAATGACTGCCTGAAACGGCCGAGTGCCTGCCAAGCGCTGGCGCTCTCCCACGGAAGGAACATAGGGCCGCGTAATCAGCTTGCGATACCCCAGCCACAGACCAAGAGTGTTTCGGGGCATCGGGCCATTCGCGGGTTGAAGAAAAGGGTTCATAAAAGCTCTCAGTCGGCAGTCGGCGGTCGGACATATCGTTTCAAATGCCAGATTCTCACTGCATAGAAGCATCGATCGACATTCGCACGGATCCACAAAACGCAAGTCCACGCAAAGAATGGACAGGCGATTACGAGAGCAACCAACATGCAGATCATCCTCCAGCGATTGAGACTGAAGATTGAAGGCATGTTGCCATAAGGTATCTCCTTTTTCATTTCGAGTCGGTCAAAGTACCAAAAGAACGCCGCTCCGACCGCCATCCAAATGTACGCGATGATACCCAGAACCATACGACTCACCTTATACCTCCGCAGGGGCTGGAGTTGGCGTCGATTTCGAAGATGTCGCCGTTACGGTCGTTTGCTGCTTCTCGATTGCCGCCGTCAGTGCTTCCGTGTTTAGGTTCAACTGCGCGAGCTCCATGGCGATATAGAATAGAGCGCTTGTAGCACCAGATGCGAGATCCTGCGACGGCCCACCCTGCGCCGCTGACAGGTCGCACCCTTTGAGCCGCTGTTGGAAAAATGCAATCAGCTCAGCTTGATCCAAAGGTGGCATAAACCCTCCTGAAACTTTCGAGTTGGGGCGGCCGGTTGGACCGCCCCGTCAGGCCAAACGCTGTCCGGCCCTACGATCCCGAGGCCGGCGCCGGTCCAGAACCGAGCGGCGGCGCCGTGGCGCCCGTCCCGCGAGGCTCAATTAGAGCGTGTCCCCACAAGTCGATTTCAACATTGTTGATGAGAACGCCACTCTGCCAGGCAACCGTAACAGGAACTCCCGCGACCGGAGCGACGGCAAAAAGCACCGTCAGAATTCCGTTTTGGTAGTTGATTGGCCCGGAAATTCCCGCGCCCGCGATCACTCCGGGCGTTGCCGTGTCATTCCCGGTAATCGCTCCGGCAGTGACCACCAGCTTTCCAGGCAGAACCGGCCCGCCCAATTGCTGACCGTTTCGAAGCAGCACGTTAGTGAAGCTCAGCGTAATCCCATCACCAACCCCAATTACAGCAGCCGGCTGTACCAGCGTGCCGATATCGTAAGCAGTGATTCGCAGGTTGCTCTTTTTGCCGAAGCGGTACGGCTCGAGCCCGGCGGGGAACGGAAGCTGCGCGCTTCCGCAGAACGAACCGAAGGCGACCGGGTAATCCGAGAAGTTGAATTCGGAGCCCATGTCATAAAGCTGGAGCGCCAGGCCGTCCGGGAAGTCCGCTTTGCCCATGGCGAAAATCATTTCCCACTCGAAGTCTTGAGCAATCTGCTTTGGGAACGGAGCCTGGCCACCGCTCGGAACTTGCCAGGAACCCGCCGTTCCTCCGAACACGATGTGGAAAGGCGTGGGGTATCGGTTGTCGAGAGTGCCCGTGCCGTTGCAGACCGGGCAAGGCGTCGTGCTCTGCGTTGCGGGATTCCCTCCGCTGCCTTGGCAGGCAGGGCAGGTTTGCGTACTTGTCCCTGAACTCATGGTGCCCTCCTAATCGGGCATTTGTCTGTTGTAGGGGCGAGGCGGTGCCTCGCCCCCGTGTAAGGGCGAGGCATCGCCTCGCCCCTACGTGAGATTACTGGACCGAAACGCCGAGGGCGCCGATCAGGTGGAAGTAAGCGTTAATTCCAAACCCGGCCGAGGCAGCGGCGAGCGTGGTCCACACAGCGCCGAAAGACCCTGTACCCAAGGTCGGATCGAGCGAGAGATCGAAATACTGGCCCTGGTCGAGTGTGACGCCCGGATCGTGGATGAGTTGGGACGTGTCCGGATCGAGCAACCCCTGGGTAAACAATTCCAGGTAGTTGTGGCTCACCGGCCAGCCGGTCGTTGCAAACGTCGCTGGCTGAGTCCCGACGGGATCCCATGTCCCCTGAATCTGGAGGGCGCTTGGCTGAGGAATCGTCATCAACTGGGAATCGAAGTAGCTTTTCTTGTTGTCCCCAATGTGGAAGGACACCAGCGTAATGCAATTCCAGTTCAGCAAATCGACCGGGTTGATGTCCTCACGGACGTACCGGCAAATCCCTTGCGCCATGAAGCGCTGAGGATTCGCGAGGCCCCCGGACGCACCAACCAACAAGTTCGTGTGCAACTCGGTAAGCTGGAACGCCGTCCCGCCGATGGGCGTGTACGACCCGCCCTGGCCTTGGGCGAACAGCGTTTGCTTTTTCAGTTGCGTGGCAACGGCAACCTGGAAGAACGTGTAGAGATCCTGCTTCTTGATGTCCAGGGAAATCAGGGGCACGCCGGGCTGCGATGTCGAAGGCGGCATCACTCCGGCATAAACCGGATTGCTCTTCCGCAGATGCGGACGGCCAAGCTCGCTTTCATCGACTTCGATAAAGTGTTGTCTCATTTTGTCCTCTCGTGCTCCGCCGGCTCGACTGGCGGAGAGATTTAGTTTGCAGAGTTCAGACCCCGACGCCCGGAGTGAATCCAGTTCGCCGGGGCCACTGCAAAAAGTTGTTATTGCCGCCTGCGGTTATACCTACGTAGGGGCGAGGCGGCGCCTCGCCCCTACCACAATCCGAGGCGGCGCCTCGCCCCTACCACGGCCCGAGGCGGGAAACTTAGCCGGCGCGCCGGCGCATCTGCGACCAACCCATCGTTTTAGCCTTCTGCGATCCCGCGCTGGGAATCACAGCGGGCAAGGCTGACATGACGGGAGCATTGGTCAAATCTCCGCGAATGCCGGATGGCAGATACGCGCCGCTTTGCCGATAGAATTGGCCCATAGGCGCCGACACTTGGATGATCTGTTTGCCAGTCACCTTGTCAAGCACCAGGCCCGCGGTGGCGGACAATCCGCCGATCAAGAACCCGAGAGCCGCGTTGGGAGCCCCGATTGCCGTCAGACCCCATGCTCCCAGGATAGCCACAGCCGCATTCAGAATGAAGCTGAGGTATCCGGTAACGCTGGGAAGCACAAGAGCGGGAACCCAGGATGAGCCGATGGCGCCGGCAAGGCCGCCAGCGATCAGGCCGGGGAGCCGCTTCGTTTCAACCGGAAGAATCGGGTTGCGCCGAGCTGAATGTCGGCGGCGATGGCCCGGATTACTCCGCCTCCGCCGATTTGTGCTGCGAGCCCCCGCGTGAGATTTCTTACTTCTTCGTCGTTTTGCCATGGAATGTCCTTTCCGATGCGGGTTGAAGCCCGCGCCAGTTATAACCGCTTCAAGCGGATTCGACCGTGACCTTCGTCTCGGTCGAGCTTTGGATCGTGCCCTTCTCCGCGGTCGCGGATTAGGTCGTGCTTTTCTCCTAGGTCGAGCCCGGGGAGCACGTTTTTTCGACTTTTTCTTGCCCTTGCTCTTTCTGTTACGAATCGGATTACCAACAACAAAAGCCTTGGCCATGAGAACCTCCAAGTCCTCAGTTCTCAGTTATCAGTTTTCAGTCCCGGCTCTTACTGAGAACTGATAACTGACAACTGACGACTAACCTGCCGCCGCGCCAATCGCAAATCTTCCAGCGATCAAGTGGCCTTCGCCGCGATTCGGGTCAATCAAAAAGCTCATGCGGCGGTACTCGAAATCTTCGCTCACTTTGATCTTTGCCCATGAAGCAATTCCCGTCGGCTTGAACCAAATCTCCATCACCGGCTCGATCATCAGGAACGGCGAATTCTTCAGCGCCTCAACCGTGCGGTCTCGGTAGCGTTGCTCCACGTCGATCGCCACCGGGCCGGAATTGTCTCGAATGTCCGGCGGATGCGGAACCGCGCGCATGAAGTGGCCGTCATCGCCATAGAGCACAAGGTCTTGATGATCGTTCGAGATTCCGAGCCACGGCCCGGGCCGCTCGATACTGCCTTGCCAGTCAAGCACGTTGAACGCGGGCAACAATTTGCGGCCGTTTGTCGCCGGGCGATGCATGAGGTCGGGATTGAAAATCAGCATGACCAGGCGCCCCAGCCGCTTGTAGTGCCGCTCCGCAACGATGTGCCGCTGATGTTCGAGCCGCGCCTTTAACCCGATGCCGGGGTTCACAACTCCCAGCTTTTCAGCGATGCCCGTCAGTGCCGTTGCAAAAATCATAAAACGTTCTCCCGGTAAGGGCGAGGCGCCGCCTCGCCCCTACAGACCACCTTTACCCCTAATCGCCATTACGGCGACAAGGCCAACAGCCGCGATCAAAACCCATCCAAGCGTTGTCATCCCGCCCGCGGCGGTCATTGCACCAACAGACTCCGCCTCCGATTCCACGCTGGAAACGATTCCCGATGACGAAGCGGAAGGCGCGCCGGTTGTAGATGTGGCTCCAGCAGCCGCTGGCGCTGGCGCGGCCGTTCGATTTGAAATAATCGACTGCAAAATCTGGTCAGTCAGCGAATCCGCCTGGCTGATGGAAGCGCAGTACCACGTCCCCGCCCCGCAAGCCTGATTAACGCCGGAGCCCGTGCCGTGCCCAACGTAAAGCGCGCGCGCGGCTGAAAGCGACCAGGTTTGAGACGGCGCGGCCGGCAGATCGGAAAGCCCCTCGATCGAGCTTTCGATATTCGACGTGAATTGCTGAATGCTCGCGGCAACCTGTTTCGGATACTGCGAAGCCTGCTCTTCGATCTGGTCGCCGGTCTGAATCAGCCCTTGCAACGCCGCTTGCGCTTCGGGTCCGGAGATCAATCCCGCTTGCGCCACGGCAATAATGTTGTCTTCCGTCGCGCTTACCACCTGGTGAAGCTGTGCCGTCACGGTGCAAGCCTGCCCGCATCCGTGTCCGAAGAATTTCAGCGCGAGCAACACAACCGCCGCCGCGATTCCGATAACCGGAATGGCAACCGCCGCAACCGCAGCCGCCGAAGATCCCACACCGCCGATAGCAGCCGCCGTGCCGATTGCCGCGCCGGCCGTCGAGGCGCCCGTTTGAACTATTCCTGAAGCCTCTTGTTCCCCGGCAGGCATCGGAGCCGCCGCACCCAAGCCGAACCGCGCGAAATGGGGACGGGGGCCGTATGTTGGACGATAAACGCTCGCCTGTCCAAGCGAGCGCGGCGCCATTGAGGCCCCCGGTAATCCGTAAGTCGGCATTCGCATTTGATTGCGTAGGGGCGAGGCGTTGCCTCGCCCGTTCACTTCAGTTCGTAATTCCGGGCGCTTCGATCGTATAAGTGCCGCCCGCCAGGCCCATCCGCTTGTTGATTTTGTCGTAAAAAATCATGGGCGGATCGCCGCCCTCTTCTCCCAGCACGTGCTGCCAGACAATGGGAACTTCATTCAACTCGGGGTCGTCAGGGATGTGCTTTGCGGCCAAATAACCGTAGGCCACGAGCACTCCCAAGGCGATGAAATCCTTTTGCTCGTCAACTCCAAACTGGCCGAGCAAGCCGTCGATGTTCTGCCGGCCGCCGATAAAGTAGAGTTGGCTCGACCCGGCCGCGCCGCACACGCGCACGCCGTCGCCGTAGGTCTTGAATCCGGGCTTGTCGGGGACCGCTTGGCTATTCGAGAAGTCCACCACAACAAACGTGCAGCCGAACTCGTCACTGAGTTTTTCCCACAGCTTGAGTGTGGCGATTTCCGGGTGCTCATCGGTGATTTCCCGCTCGGTTTCGGACAAGTCATTGGGGTCCGCAATCCCTTCGAGCGCTTCGCTGTAAGGCTGAATCACCAGGAAGACCAGCCAGCCGGTGTGCGCGAAGTCGTCGCGGCGCTTGTCCGGCTCGTCGTATTCGGTGATCGTTTGGTCCGACTTGCCCATGAAGGTTTCGTAGACCTTCTGAACGTCCGGGATCTCGTCAAGATTCCGCCGAACATGAGATTTTGGATTTCGGATTTTGGATTTTCGATTCCGGCAAACCCGATTCGCCGCTTTTTTGGCGGCGCGGCGCGCGTGCTTCGCCAGCTTTTTCAGCGGATGAGGATTTACCAGGTGGACGCGCTTCTTGTCCGCGTATTCTTCAACGCTCATGTCGTCAATTGCATCGGCCTTGTCGGAATCGCCCACCACGTCGCGGAGAAAGCGCACGGCCTTGTCTTGCATCTTCTCAAGCTGCTCGCGAGTCTTTTGCCGAATTGGGTTGGACCGAGGATCTTTTGTCTCGTGTACATCGATTACTCGGCCAGGACTCCCGAATTCCCGGCGAACAGCTTCTTTAGCGGATTCGGTCGCGGCGCTCAAGCTGGAAGCAAAACGAGTCCAAATATGCTCTTTTCCTCGTCCAAAGACCCGAACCCTATAAGCCTTCAAGTCGGAATTCTCTACAGCTACTGGAGCCTTCATCAGCTCGTCAATCCCTTTGCCGATTCCAACCGCTGAGGGGCTTCCGGGCTCAGGCGCGCCGGCGTGGCCCACCGCAAGCTCGTAAATCTCCAGGCAAGCGGGCGAGGGATTCTTTTCCGTCTTCGGGTGCAGGATCTCGACCAGGCGGCCGGAACCTTTCTTTTGCGCTCCGGGCGGGAAAGCGATTCGCGCCTGGTGTCCGCTCTTGTGGCTCACCGTCTTTACTTTCCAGCCGCTCGGGACTGGGGCGATATGTTGAACGCTTAAAGCCATCTCATCACCACTGAGACACAGAGGCACAGAGAAAGTCAGTCGTACTTAGAATAAAGGGCGCCAGAACGACGGGCGTGTGCGCGTTTCCCGCGTCGGCCAAGCGGCTTCTCACCCGCTGCTTTTCGGCTATAATCGCTCGCGGAACGGATTGGATGGAAACCCGTTGCGTCGTAAAAGCCCTCGCTGATATTTCGGCGCAGGGCCGTGCGCGCGTTGCGGCGGACGTTGGCTTTGGCCAATGCTTTCGTGCGGCCAATGCCGTGAATCGTGAGGATGTGGCGCCGCTTGCCGTTCTTCATCCGCTCGAAAATCTTCATTCGTGCTTTTTGCGCCATAGAGCCTCCGTTGGGCGAGGCACCGCCTCGCCCCTACTGCGTACTCGAATAAACCACCAGGCCCAAAAGCCCCAGCCCGGCCGCATACACGTACCAGGGTGCTGAAGGTTTGTTGGCCGGAGGAATCGCCGGGCCGGTTCCTAAAATCGCTTTCACCGTGTCGGTAATTGTCGGCGTGGGCGTTTGCGAAGTCTGCGACTGAAGCTGTTGATATCCCGGCGGCGTTTGAAGGCCAGCGGTTCCCGCTCCCGTCAAGGTGAAATTCCAGACCGCAATGCCTTCCGGCTGGCTCGGATCGTTCAAAGTGGCGGCAATCGACGCTCCAACGTTTCCCTGAGTCAGATTTTGCGAGCCGTCATTCGCAAGAATCGAGAGAGTGAGCGTGGAAGAGGTCAGCTCAATATCGCTGAAGCCAAGATAGCCGTTGGCAAAGGGAGACCATGAAGCCAAGGCATTTGCGATCGCATCTTCCGTCAGCGTAACCGCATCTTCGCCCTCAAGTGTCTGCAAATCGCTGGGGCCGATGCTATAAGTAAAGGTGTACGTCTGCCCGGGCACAAGGTTTGCGGGGGCGTTGATCTGCCCAAGGCGAGCGTGCCGCGGCTCGGGCCGTGGCAGGCCATACCGGGGAAAGCGGACTATGCGAACCTGGGGCACCTATCTCCTCTTCTTTTGCGACATCAAAACAAAAAGCGCGGCGATTCCTCCGCCAACAGCAAGGTCGGAATTCTTCAGCGTCATGCCAAACAGAGTCGTGGTCTTATCGAACCAGGAAGCGCTTACGGCTGGCGTGGCCGGCGTGGCAGTGTATCCCACCGGAGCGGCAAAGAATCCAGAGGATTGCGCGGCGATCTGTGCGATCGGGGCCGGTGCGGTGGAAACTGCGGGAGCGGCGGAAGCGGCGGCCGGCGGCGTTGCTCCAGTCAAGCCGTTCTCCGTGTCCCAAATCTCCACGGCGCCGATATAGATGTTGCCCACCGCATCAACCGAGAAGGGGCCGTAATTCTGGTTAAACGTGCTGGAGTTCGAACTTGACTGATAAATCGTGTCGCCCGCGCTATCGAAAATCGTGGCCGTGCCGGGGCCGGTCGCCTCGACGGAATAGCCGCTGGCAGTGTCCACGTAGTAGCTGCCTGAGTAACCGCGCAAACCGCTCAAGCCGAAGTGCGGCATGGTGCGGCGCACGCTCACAGTCTGCACGGGGCAAGCCTTTCCGGTAGCTTTCGCCGGGCATGTTCTCGATCCAGGAGGGGCGGCCGGGCAGGAAGGGTACCCGGCCGCAACAGCAGGGCAGTTGGTTGTGAGGTCAGGATTGATTGCAGTGGGCAGGAACGCGGAGCTTTGCCGATAAAATTGACCAATCGAGCGGATCACGTTGCCAAGCCCGCTCAGCGGCGCATGGGTTACGGGCGTGGCTCGGTAGAAATTTCCCAGGCCAAAGCGCGGCATCCTGTACTTCGTGGGCACTTTAATCGTAATCGGCCTGAGCGGATATGCCCCGCCGGTCCTGAATGTCGATGGCGTAACGATTGGCATAACTTCCTCCTGCGACCTTTCCGGCGCTGCCCCGGCGTAGGGCCGAGGAGCCCTCGGCCCGGATGCAAAAGCCTCTCGCCCCAGGGCCGAGGGCTCCTCGGCCCTACTTAAACGCTCTCATGGCCAGCACAGCGGCCAGCCCGAGAAGAGCGATCATCAACAAAGAACTGCCTCCCGTGGATGCCGTAATAACGGCCGTTCCGCTTTGCGGATACGTAGTTTTCGGGAGGCTGTAAGCTGAAGCGGGCGCATTCGAAGCAGCAACGATGGTTGCCGCGCCCGATTCGATTCCTGGAATTGCCTGCAAAATCGGCGTCAACTGTTGCGAGATCGTGGGTCCGCTGGAAGATTGGAATGTCGATGATGGCCCGGAACTCGACACAACCGGCGAGACTGGCGCCGCCGGGCCAACACTGTAATCGGTTGGCGCGATCAAAGTTGATGTTATTGGCGTCGTAATAGGCGACGGCGCCAGCCCTTCCGCCCAATCTCCGTCATCCTGCCCAAGACTTCCCAGCCCAAAGCGCGGCATCCGGCTCTTGCGGATCGCCACGGTGAAGACACGCTGGGGCGCGCGGCCAAGACCATTCAAGTAACGCGGATTCATGCGTGCCCCCAATCGGCCCAGCGGCGCATCGTCAAAGTCGGCGGCTTCCATCAATGGCCAGCGCTTGATTCGAAAGAAATGTTCTGGCGTGCGCATCCACGCGGCATCGGCGCGCGCCACGTCGAGCGGGATCCAGTAAGGGTTTCCCGCGTAATCGGCCAGCAGCGCCTCGATGTAAATGTGGGAAAAGCTCTTGGGATCGTGGGGATCGGCCGCAACCGTGACCGCGCGCGTGGGATAACCCACCGCGCCCAGGAGCGACGGCAAAAGAATCGTGTTCAGGCAATCGCAGTCACCCGCGCCCGTCTCGAGCACGGCCCAGGCCGGCTGAAGCATCTCTTTGCCGACCATATCTTTCACAAACCGGATATGCGTGCGCACCCATTCGAAGATCGCCCGAACTTCCGCCTGGTCGTCATAGGCCGGCGCGCCGGAAGTTTTCAGGATTTCGGTTGCTGTGCGGCGCACGCGCGGATCGGTCAGCCCTTCGTCCACGAGCTGGCGGACCATGGCGATTGTTTGTGCTACGCCGGAATCACCGTCTGAAAGCGGGAGTCGAATCGTTTGCCAGGCGCCTACGTTCTGGACGTTCACATTCGCAACGCTATGCTGCCATCACTGAAATGGTCAAGAGAAGTGATTGCAAATCGAGGATGCTGAAGTTTCGAGATGGTTTACAATGCCCACTCTTTCAGTAAGATACATTAGATTCGGCTTGACATTGGCGTGTTTTGGCATTAGAACTAGTGACGTGCAACCCCAAATTTCCACTGTCCAGCTTGCATTTTCAAGTTTCCAGAGGCGTTTGTGAGTGATGAACACCGGCTCACCAAAATCGAGTGCCAAAAGTTCCTGATTGGCTTTTTGCCTCCGCTGATCGACATGGCCGAAAGCGTGGACACGGTGCGCGAAGCGGTTTCGTGGCTGGTGAGCGCGGACCCCGGAGCGATGCAGACCTGGGCGGTCCTGCGCCACAGCTACGAGCAAATCACCAAAGCCCGAGAAGCCGCCGCACAGAGCATCATTCAAACCATTCCATCGAGCAAAGGAGATTAGAAGTGTTCACCGATCCCAGAGTTCAACAAAAGTTGCTAGCGTTGGCCGAAGGCTTTGTCGCGGCGGTTGAGTTGATAGCGGTATCCCTGAAGGAAATCGCTGAGGACAGCCACGACAGACTAGATCGAGGAAGAAGGATTGTAAATCCCTTCTACGTACGGAAAACGAAAAAAACAAAGAAACAGAAAGGACTTTCCGATGCCCCAAGCCGTTAGCACGCGACGAAAGCAGCCCGCAAGCGCTCAAACGACATGTGTACGGAACAGCGGCGACTCTCGCCTCGCGGCGAATTTTAAAAATCCTATTAAAGTGCTCCATTGCTCGGAGGCGGACGCCGAACATCGCAAGGCCAAGCGCCAATACGCTCACACGTTTCACTTAAGGAACGTGATTTGCGTTGCTTCCGCGTGGATCAACCTTCCAGAAGAATGGAAGTACGGAATTCTGCTGCATGAAATCGGGCATTTGGGAGCAGGTCAAGATGCAAGCGAACGTAGTGCAAATAAAGACGTCAAAGAATATATAGGAGTCAAGATTCACTATCGGGATGGAAAGTATGGTAATAGGCTAGAGTCAATCAAGCGCAGCGATGTCTCATTCGTCGAATCTTGGTTAAAAATTCAAGGAGTGCGAAATGCCATCAGCCGCTAGCACCCGACGAAAGCAGCCCGCAAGCGCGCCAGCCCCGGCGCTCGAGGTAACAACCAAAACAGAAAGAACTATCCGCCCGGCGAGTGCCGAGGCGATGGAGGAAATGCAGCAAGCTTCTCCTGAGCCTGCTCGGCCGATTGATGAGGTGAAGAAGCGCCTTGAACCCTTCGGCCCATGGGAAAAATTGCAGCAAATGACTCCCGATGACTGGTCTCACTCGATTGGATCGCTCCGACTCCATTATGGACACCAGGTCGATCAAACGGACAAACCGCCCCGCGGATCGGGCTTTCTGGAGAAGTTTGCTGAACCCATCACGGAGGATTACGTCAAGCAGACTCACGGAGGGGGGTATTACTGGTGGATCGTCAATTACGATAACCGCGTGCTCTGTTCATACAATTTCCGCATCGCTGGAGAAGCCAAGGCGCGAAGCGTAATGGCGCAGCAGACCGGCCTAGACAAGACGAATGAGCTACTGATTGG
>Ga0187868_1000340_pt1 | contig 39151 bp, 31 predicted proteins | sample June2016WEW_13_4_FD_133014 | JGI IMG/M metagenome (GOLD analysis project Ga0187868, IMG submission 133014) | Peatland microbial communities from SPRUCE experiment site at the Marcell Experimental Forest, Minnesota, USA - June2016WEW_13_40 | ecosystem: Environmental > Terrestrial > Soil >... | reverse complement strand
CTCGTCATGCTTTTTCTCGTGCCCCAGGGCCAGTTCCAGAAACATCTCCACACCCTGGCCAACATCGCCAAGTTCCTCCATAAACCCGATTTCCGCCAGGCGCTCGAACAAGCTCCCGACGCCGACGTGATGCTCAACATCATCAAGGAATACGGGAAAAAATGATTCTCCGGAGGGGCGAGCTCTGCGAGTCCCCAACTTCAAGAGCTTTGTGTGAAAGTGGGCTCGTGTAACTCGCCCCTCCGAAATTTTATCTGTGTTCATTCCGCTTTCGCTTTGCTTCAGCGCGACATGCCGTGGTTAAATCAAGCCCGTGCTGCCGAACAAACAAATCGAACTGAAATTGCAACAAGCCGTCCGCGCGATCCTGCCTAAGGCTGATACTTCCGTCGTTCTCGTCCGTCCGTGTCCCGATCCTAAATTCGGCGACTACCAAAGCAACGCGCTCATGTCGCTGGCGAAGGCGCGGAAAATGAATCCACGGCAGCTTGCCACCAACGTGCTCGCCAAACTCGACGTCGGCGATTGGTGCGAGAAGGTTGAAATCGCCGGCGCCGGCTTCCTGAATTTCCGGCTGAAAAGCTCTTGTCTCGTACAATCCCTGGAATCGGCCGTCCGTGGGGAACACCTGTTCTTTGAAAAAATTGGCGGGGGCGCACAGGACACCCGCGCCGAAACCGGGCGAAGGCGGGCACGGACCGCAGTGATTGATTTCAGTTCGCCAAACGTGGCCAAGCCGATGCACGTGGGCCACATCCGCTCAACGATCCTCGGCGATTGCCTCGCGCGCACGTTGCGCCTGCTCGGCCACCGTGTCATCACCGACAACCACATCGGCGACTGGGGCACGCAGTTCGGCAAATTGCTCGTCGGCTGGAAGAACCATCTGGACCCCGCCGCGCTCAAGACCGATCCGATTGCCGAAATGGAGCGGCTTTACAAGCTTGTCAATGCCGCGAGCGAAGCCGACGAGAAAGTTCTGGAGGCGGCGCGGCAGGAACTCGTCAAACTCCAGAGCGGGGACGCTGAAAACCTGAAGATCTGGCGTGAGATGATTGCGCTGTCGCAAAAGCAGTTCGACATGATTTACGGCCAGCTCGGCGTGAAATTCGACCACACGCTCGGCGAAAGCTTTTACAATCCGCGCCTCAAACCGCTGGTGGACGAACTCGTCGCCAAAGGCATCGCGCGCGAAAGCGAGAGCGCGATTGCCATTTTCTTCGACGACCCGCCCCAACTCAAGGAACAGCCCGCGCTTATTCGCAAGAGCGATGGCGGATTTAATTACACCACCACGGACCTGGCCACGCTGGCGTACCGGCTGGAGACCTGGCGGCCGGATGAAATCATTTACGTCACCGACGGACGGCAACAATTGCACTTCCAGCAGGTTTTTGCGGCGTTTCGCAAATGGCAATCCGTTACTTCGGAGGGACGAGTTACACGAGCCCCCAATTCTTCCAGTGAAAAAAGTCTGGGACTCACGGAGTTCGTCCCTCCGAAAGATGTGAAACTGGCGCACGTCTGGTTCGGCTCGATTCTCGGCGAGGACGGCAAGCCGTTCAAAACGCGCAGCGGCGAGACGGTAAAGCTGGCCGATTTGCTCGACGAAGCGGAGGAACGGGCCTTCAAAATCGTTTCCGAAAAGAACCCGGATTTGCCGGAGGCGCAACGCCGCGAGATTGCGCGGGTCGTCGGGCTGGGCGCCGTGAAATACGCCGACCTGCTGCCGAACCGCCAGAGTGATTACGTTTTCAGTTGGGACAAGATGCTCGCGCTGCAAGGCAACACCGCGCCATATCTGCAATATGCCTACACCCGGATCAAAAGCATCTTCCGCAAATCAGATGTAGCGTCGGCTCTGCGAGCCGATGGTTCGGTGCACAGCGCCGACTCCACAACGCTGGCGTTCTCAGCGCCGGAGGAAATTGCGCTGGCCAGGCATTTATTGAATTTCGGGCTGACGCTGGAAGCGGTGGCAGAGGAATATCGTCCGAACTTTTTGTGCAATTATCTCTACGAACTGGCTGGCAAGTTCACGTCGTTCTACGAAAATTGTCCGGTGCTCAAGGCCGACGACACGACACGCGCCAGCCGGCTGGCTTTGTGCGACCTGACCGCGCGGGTTTTGAAGCAGGGGCTGGACGTCCTCGGCATTGAAACCGTCGAGCAGATGTAGGTGTGTTTTTGTGAATAAGGTGTTAGTAATTTTTCCTGCTGGTGACTTGACCTCGCCGCGTTTTTCTCCAAAAATTCTATGCTTTTTTTAAGTGGTTTTCCAAACAAAAAGCCGGTTGGAAAAGCTGCTTTCTGAAAGGAAATATTCTGTGAAAAATTTTGCCTCTCTCTCAGTTGTTTTGGCCGTGTTTTCTCTCGCTGCCGCCAAGGCGGATGTCATTGCCGATTGGACTTTTGAAAACAGTGGCTTAGGTTCTTCAACTCCCTCTTTTTCACCGGGAGCAAACACCGCGACTACTAATTTTTATGCCGAACTGGGGCTGGAAGCAGGAACTGCAGCGGCCATCGGTTTGCACGCGGGTAATGCGGCATACACCGGCCCAGCCGGCAACGGATCAACCAAGTCATTAAGTTCCGCTCTTTGGGCCGTTGGTGATTATTATCAGTTTTCTGTCACTCTGGATTTGGTTGATAATACCTACAGCGGCATTAATGTGTCCTATGACCAAAATGGGAGTGCTACTGGTCCGAAGACATACTACATTGCCTACAGCACTGACGGTTCATCATTTACCAAATTGGGGTCTGATTATGGACTTACTTCTGGAATTTCTTGGGCTGCGGCCACCCCAAACCAAGCAACCCAGTTAAGCGATGATTTCTCCTCGATTACAGCACTCAATACTGCCAGCACTATTTATTTCCGTGTAGTGGACGATAGCGCAACAACCGGCGGTGCTATCAATGGTGGCAATGTTGGGACGGCTGGCACTGACAGAATTGATAATTTCGTGGTCAACGCAACAATAACCGCCGTGCCGGAGCCAGCAACCTTGACTTTGGTGGCAGTGGGCGCTGCCGCTTTTCTGGTCGCGTCTCGCCGCAGGTGCTAATCTCCTTTCCTGAATTTTTCGGCGTTCTATGAAAATTGTCCAGTGCTCAAGGTTGATGATGCGACGCGTGCCGGCCGTCTGGCGTTGTACGACCTGACTGTGCAGGTTTTAAAGCAGGGGCTGGACGTCCTCGGCATCGAACCCGTCGAGCAGAGGTGAGGTGGATATTCCAAGAGAAAAATCCGGCCGCAAGTTTTTGATTCAAGGCCGATTTATCAATTGCCAGGTTGCGTCCATTCACACTTCGGGCACAGCTTGGCTTCTTCTGGGATCATTGCATTACAAGCCACGCATTGCTTGCCTCTTTGCTCGTCTTCGGATGCTTCCCCGACGTTGGAACTTACCGCATAATCTTTCCCCTCGGACGGCATTTCCCCCGGGGCAACTGCAACAGCACAAAGTTCCTTGGCGCTCGCATAATCTTTCCGGCGCTTCTGTACCCGAACATAATCGTAAGTGTTCAGGTTAAATCCAATCGTTTGCATCAAAAACTCGTCGGGCACAAACGTTTCGATGCCGGCAGCCTCAAGCCGCCCCATTATTATATCCGCGTCGGTCAGTCTTTGACACGAAAACACGGTTGCAAATTCTTCCCGCTCATCCAGTTTGGGAGTCTCGACTGGCGCTTCAGTCTTGAACTCTTCGGTGCCACAGCCGGAACAGCGGACGGCATCATTGTCATTTTCTCCGCCGCAATAGGCGCATTACTTCATGGCTTTCTTAAGCCGCTTTTTTGGAATTTCTGAAACCGCTGCTGCGCTCCTCAACTCAACCGCATCGGCATCACGACGTAGAGGAAGGGGCCGTTGATCTTGAGCACGCCGGGGCTGAGCTCGTCAATCAACTCGAAGAATACCTCGTCCTCGGTCAGTGAATTGAGTGGGTCGATGAGGTAGCGCGGATTGAAGGCAATGGCGATTTCCTTGCCTTTGTAGTTTACGGCGAGCGTTTCGCGCGCCTCACCGACCTCCGGTGAATTGGCGGTGATGGCAAGGTTGTTCTTGCCGAAGGTGAGCTTGACGGAATTGGCCTTCTCGCTGGTCATGATTTCGGCGCGGCGCAGGGCTTGCAGAAACTCCTCGCGACTGAGCGGCACGCGCTCCTTTACCTCGGCGGGTATGACCTGGCGGTAGTTCGGGTAATTGCCCTCAATCAATTTCGTGATGACGAGCACGGAAAATCCCTTGTCGTCTTTGAGCGCGAACGACGCCTGGTTTTCGCCGAACTTGATTTCCACGTCACCTTTTTCCTGGAGCAGGCGATTCAATTCATTCACCGCCTTGGCCGGAACGATGAATTCACCGCTGCTTTTCTCGGCGATGTCCACTTCCTCATCCACCAGCGCGAGCCGGCGGCCGTCCGTGGCGACCATGGTCATTTTGTGGTCTTTCAGACTGATGAAAATGCCGTTGAGCACGTAACGCGATTCATCGGTGGACACGGCGAACGAGGTTTTTCGCATCATCGCCTTCACGGTTTCCTGGGGCAGGGAAACTTTCTTGTCGTCCTTGAATTTGGGCAGTGGTGGAAACTCATCCGCCCCCAGGCCGTTAATTTTATAAAAAGAGGCATTACACCGGATGCTGGTGACGTTCTTATCGTCGGTCTCGATGTCTATTTCATTGCCGCCCAATTCTCGAACGATGCCAAACAGCTTTTTTACCGGAACGGTTGTGCTGCCGCCCTTTTTTATCTTCGCTTCAACCTTGCAAGCGACCGTCACGTCCAGATCTGTCGCGGTAAATTCCACACGATCGTCTTCGGCGTACATCAGCACATTGGAAAGAATGGGCAGTGTCGTACGCGTACTGACGACATTTTGAACAGCTTGCAAGCCGGCGAGAATTTGTTCCTTGGCGATGGTAAGGTTCATGAGCGTTTAATAGTAATTCTTTCCCAATATTAAATTATCAGTATTAAGGGCTGTGAATAAAGCAAACAACTTTAAATGTCAAGGCGGCCACTGGGTTTTGTAAAGGAAAGAAAAACGAGGATTGCCGGATTTGAAAACTGCCAAACTCCGCAAGTGGGAGTTTTCCCCAAAGTTCCCATTCCATTAACAGGAAATAGATGGGTTATTTTCCAAGTTGTGCGCGATAAATAATTTCAGGCAGCAACCGTCCAACCAATGCGACTTCCTCTGCTGTCGAATCTCGCCCCAGAGAAAAACGCACGAGTGAATTTGCCCGGGTACGCCAACCCAAGGCGGCAATCACATGCGAAGGCTCGAGAGAACCCGCCGAACAGGCCGAACCACTTGAAGCGCAAATTCCCTCCAAATCCAGCCCGGCCAGAAGCACAATGCTGTCTGCGCCGCGAACAACGAACGCAACTGTGTTTGCCAGTCGTCTTTTGCGCGAGCCCATAAAAACAGCGCCATCTATTTTTTCAATTGTTCCAATCAATTTTGCCACCAACGGAGCCAGCCTGGATCGGTCAAAGACCGGAGATTTGACAAACCGTTCCATCGCTTCAACCAAACCGGCGATGCCCGCCAGATTTTCCGTCCCTGCCCGCCGTTCATTCTCATGCCCGCCGCCCAACAAAACCGGGTCGGGAAGCAACGGGGATCTGATATAAAGCAGCCCCGCCCCCTTCGGCCCGTGGAATTTATGCGCACAGGTCGAAACCAAGTCCGCGTTGAATTGGATGGCATTTTCAACCGGTTCCTTGCCAAACCACTGGACCGCATCCGTGTGAAAAATAATTCCGCGCTCACGACAAACCGCGCCGAGTTCGGCGACCGGCTGGATCGTGCCGATTTCATTGTTCGCCGCCATGATTGAAACCAGAATCGTGTCCGGGCGGATGGCTTTCCTCAAATCGTCCACGGAAACAAAGCCTTCCGAATCCACCGGCAGCCGGGAGACTTCAAAACCCTCCTTTTTCTCAAGGAAATCGAAGCAATGCAGCACCGCGTGGTGCTCAATGACCGAAGTGATCAAATGCCGGCCTTTCGGTTTAAACAGCCGTGCTGTGCCGAGGATTGCAAGATTGTTGCTCTCCGTCCCGCCGCTGGTAAAAATGACTTCGCTCGGCTTGCAACCGAGGACTTTAGCCGCGCGCGCGCGCGAGTCGTCGAGCAATGCCCGCGCTCGCCGGCCAACATGATGCACGGACGAGGGGTTGCCCCAAATCTCGCCGAGAAACGGCAGCATGGCATCGCGCACCGCCGGGTCGAGCGGGGTCGTGGCGTTGTAATCGAAGTAAATCGTCCGTGGCATCGGCCTATTTTGCGACAAATCGCGGCGGGGAGACGAGTTAAAAAGTTCGCCTCCGCAGCAAACTCAAGCTACAAAATTGGGGCGCAGCAGCGCGTCCCTACCGCGAGTTGGTAGGGCGATGCTGCCGCGCCGCCCATTTTAACTAATGAAGCCATGAACACACGGGTCAAAATTTGCGGCATCACGAATCTGGCCGATGCACAAGCAGCCGTTGAGGCGGGCGCGGACGCGCTGGGCTTCATGTTTTACGAAAAAAGCCCGCGGCACATGACCATTCCAGCCGTTGCTAAAATTTCAAAACAATTGCCGCCGTTCGTTTTGCGCGTTGGTGTTTTTGTGAATGCGGCGGAGGAATTGGTCACGAGCGCCATCGGGGAATGCAGCCTGGGCCTGCTCCAGTTTCACGGTGACGAACCGCCGGAATTTTGCGCGCGGTTCGGTCTGATGAGCATGAAAACCTTCCGCATCCGAAACGCCGAATCGCTGAAGGAGCTGCCGAAATACCCCACCGAGGCCTGGCTGCTCGACGCTTACTCGGCCGAAAACCTCGGCGGTACGGGTGAAAAATTCAATTGGGACCTGGCCGTCGAAGCGCAAAAATTTGGCAAACCGGTTTTTCTCGCCGGCGGACTGACGCCGGAAAATGTCGCTGCCGCCGTGCGAAGGGTGCAGCCGTTCGGCGTGGATGTTTCCAGCGGGGTGGAATCGTCGCCTGGGAAAAAGGATCACGCCAGGATGCGCGCGTTCATCGCCAACGTTCGCCGGGCGGAGCAAAAATGAAACGCATCGCCGTATATTGCGGGTCGAACAAAGGGGCACGCCCGGCCTATGCCGAAGCGGCGGAGAATCTCGGACGCCATCTGGCCAAACGCGGAATCGAACTGGTCTATGGCGGCGGTTGCGTCGGGCTGATGGGCGTTCTGGCGGATGCCGCGCTTCAAAACGGGGGCCACGTCATCGGCGTGATCCCGCAAACGCTCGTTATCAAGGAAGTGGTGCATGAAAAACTGCCCGACCTGCGAGTGGTGAAAAACATGCACGAGCGCAAGGCGCTGATCGCCGAACTCGCCGATGGTTTCATCGCGTTGCCCGGGGGTTATGGTACATACGAGGAATTTTGCGAGGTGCTCGCCTGGAGCCAGCTTGGCTATCACAAAAAACCTTTCGGGCTGCTGGACGTGGCGGGTTTTTACCGGCGCTTTCTTGAATTTTTCGACCACGCGACGCGTGAAGGCTTCATCCGGCCCCAGCACCGCGAGCTGGTCATGGTGGAGGAAGACGTGGAAAAATTACTGCATCGGCTGGAAACCTTCCAGTCGCCCAAAGAAGTGAAGTGGGTTAGGTAGACGCCAAGAGTGTTTTCACCACGGATACCACCGGGCAGAACGGAAGGACGCAGATGAAAAATCTTATCTGTGTGAAACTGTGTTCATCTGTGGCTTAAATAAATCCTTTGCACCGGCCTTCGCTTTGCGCGAGATTGAACGCTGTTTTATGAGCAAAAATTCCAGCGCCAAAATGCCGGACGCCCGGGGCCATTTCGGTCCTTACGGCGGACGTTTCGTGCCGGAGACGTTGATGCATCCGCTGCGCGAGCTGGAGGCGGAATACTTCCGCGCGCAAAAGGACCCGGCGTTCAAGCGCGAGTTCGAGTATTATCTCCGGGAATTTTGCGGACGGCCCACGCCGCTTTACTTCGCCGAACGATTAACCAGGGAACTCGGCGGCGCGAAGATTTACCTCAAGCGCGAGGACCTGCTCCACACCGGCGCGCATAAAATCAACAACGCCATCGGCCAGATCCTGCTCGCCAAACGCATGGGCAAGACGCGCATCATCGCCGAAACCGGTGCCGGACAGCACGGCGTGGCCACCGCCACCGTCGCCGCCATGTTCGGATTGAAATGCGTGGTTTATATGGGCGCAGTGGATTGCGAACGGCAGGCACTCAATGTCTATCGCATGAAAATGCTCGGCGCCGAGGTCGTGTCCGTGAAGGCCGGCCAGCAGACGCTCAAGGAAGCCATCAACGAAGCCATGCGCAACTGGGTCACCAACATCCGCACCACGCATTACATTCTCGGCACGGTCTATGGCGCGCATCCGTATCCGCTCATGGTCCGGAATTTCCAGCGCGTCATCGGCGACGAAGCGCGCCGACAGATTTTGGCAAAGGAAAAGCGCCTGCCCGACCTGCTCGTGGCCTGTGTCGGCGGCGGGTCAAACGCGATGGGATTGTTTTATCCATTCCTCAAGGACAAGTCCGTGAAGATGGTCGGCGTGGAGGCGGGCGGACGCGGCATCAAACCCAACCAGCACGCGGCGCGGTTTAACGGCGGCTCGCTCGGCGTGTTGCAGGGCACGCGCTCCTACATTTTGCAGGACAAAAACGGGCAGATTCAACTCACGCACAGCGTCAGCGCCGGATTGGATTACGCCGCCGTAGGCCCGGAACACGCCTGGCTGCGCGACAGGAAACGCGTGGAATATACCTATGCCAAGGACGACGCGGCATTGGCGGCATTCATGAAGCTGGCGCAGATTGAGGGAATCATTCCCGCGCTGGAAAGTGCCCACGCGATTGCCGAGGTCATCAAGCGCGCGCCGAAAATGGGCGGGAAAAAGCTCATCATTGTGAACCTGAGCGGTCGCGGCGACAAAGACGTGTCCCAGGTGGCTGCGAAAGTGAAATTGTGATTTTCAGCCCGGAGAATTGGAGCCAGCGTCCGGTTTGCGGTGGAAAATCAGAAAAGTCTGGTCGTACTGAACATAGGGCCTTCCCGGCAACCAGCGAATGGCGTTAACCTTGTCCGTGGCGTCAAACACCTGGACCAGATCGTAGAATTTCTGCAAACTTTCCGGGTCGAGGAATGTTCCGGCTTGAGCTTCCATCGGCCGCTGGATCAGCCAATCCGGCATCAGTTCAAGACCGACCTGGTGTTCCCTGAACGGCCCCAACCGCTTCCGGGTTTCAACCACTTCCTTGGAAGCCAGGCCGGGACAATCCAGCATCTTGAGCCCGGAATAATAGCCGATGTACCCGAGCGGTTCGAGCATCACGGTGTCGTGCGGTGTTTGCGCGTGGGCACGCAGCCAAAGGCCGATTGGGCGGCGCAGGCCGTTTTCGATGAGTTCCTGTTGCACCTGCAGTTGCCGCGCAACACAAACCGTCACCGTAGCCTGGCCCAGCACAAGCCCAACGGCAGAAACGCGCAACCCCTTTGCAAGATGACAACACCATCCACGGGCCCAGCCAGGTTGCGACAGTCTTGGTGCCAGACAAAGCGCCTGGTCAAAGAGGAGACCAATGGTCAGATAGCCGAACACCGCCACCGTCGGCAAATACCACGGGGGATGGTATTTCAGAACAGCGGTTAAGAAAAAGTTGCCGAGGAAATAGGCCAGGGAGAACAGCCGGGTTTGCGGGCGCACCCCAGGAATTAGCCACGAAAAAGCCGCCGCCAACCCCAGCGCATAGCTGACAACAGCGAGAGAAATCGGCCATCCGCCATGGTCCGAATAACCCGGCAGGAATGTAAATTGCATGCTCGTAGCAAAAGGGGTCAGCAGGGTCAAAGGGAACATCACCAGATCGGTGACGAGAACATCAAACAAGATTGGCGGCCGGTTGGCCGCCTTGGCTGTGATCGTGTACGGGATCGGCGTGCCGTAATACCACCACGCCCACAGAAACCACGACAGATACAAAGCGGCACAGACCAGTCCGGCGCCGAAGAGCATCTTTCCCCACCCAATCCGTGATTTGCCGGCCGTCCTGCCGGACAGGAAAAGCAGCGTCCCGACTCCAAGGATGGCGATGTAAACGCAACTGTCCGGGCGGGTCCACATCAAGCCGGCCCAACCGGCGCCGAGGCGAAGCATCTGACGCGGCCCGGGCACCACCAAGCCGTGAATCGCCAGCGCCAGAAAGAAAACCAGCAGGCCGGTCTCCATGCCGTTGATGCTGAAATCCACAATCTTGGCATCCAGACCAATCAGCGCCACCGTCAGCCAGCAGGAAACCCGCCGCAGTTGCAAAGACAGCAGTGCCCGGAAAAGCAGGACCACCCCTGCAGCCAGCGCCCCGAGGCTCACCACCCGAAACAGCCACAGAACCAGATAGTCTGATTGATTGCCCGTTAACCAGCAAAACGCCGCCGGCAGGAGAACCCCCAGCGGCGAGGTGAACGAGTGCAGCTGCTCGCCGGGAGTAAAAACGAGGCCGTGGCCGGTCGCCAGATTTCGACTGACGCGAAACGTGATCCAATAATCCTCCCACGCGTGTTGCGTGTAGGCGGCAAACACCAGGCCAACCAGCAACACAGCTCCCGCGACCAGCACCTCCGACCTGATGGCCGCCGTTTTCATTGGGGCGGGAGGATAGCCCGCCCGACCGCGTGGTCAAGGTTGCGTGCGCGGGAGTGCCCAGCCCCGGACGCCGGCGGGAATTCCACCTTCATCGGATTTCGGCGCGACAAGTTGGCGGAGCAAGGAGTGCGCAAACATTACATTCCCGATTTCTCCAACCGGAAGAACCACAACACCGTTGAACGCGCCTTCGCCCGTGTGGAAAAAGATTTGCGAGCGAGCGTCGGCAAATAAAGCGCCGGAGGCGCGATAGATAACAACCCACGGTAAAACCGTGGGTATGGTTGTCAAAACCATCCAAGTCCCGGCAGGAGCGGCATAAAATCAACCAACGAATGTCTTCTATCGCCCCAGCTGGAGCTTGATTTGATTTTGTTCGTTGACCCACGGCTCGCGCCTCCGGAGCTGTTCCCCAGCTTTCCAAAACGAACAGCGCCGGTTATTTTATTGCCGGTAAAACAATGGATGCTGCACGACAACTGCCGCGGATGGCGCCGCAAGGCTGGCTGGGATTGTTCCTGCTGGCGGTGTGCTGGCCGTTGAACTGGACGCTGCCGGGCCTGCGGACGGCCTACCTGTTCTTCCCGCTGTGGCTGGGCTATATCCTGGTGGTGGACGCGCTGGTCTGGCGGCGGGCCGGCACGTCGTTGTGGACGCGCTCGCGCCGGGGGTTCGGCCGGCTCTTCATCCTGTCCGTGCCGGCCTGGTGGCTGTTTGAAATCATCAACCGGCGGACGGGCAACTGGGAATACCTCGGTGCCGGCACATTCACCCCGCTCGAATATTTCGCGCTTTGCACGCTGTCCTTTTCCACCGTCATGCCGGCCGTGTTCGAAACCGCGGAACTGGTGCGGACGTTTCACTGGGTGAAATCACTTCCTGCCGGGGCGCGCGTCCCGGACACACCCCGGGTTGGTCTCGGATTGTTGTTCGCCGGACTTGTCATGCTGGCGTTGACCCTGGCTTGGCCGAAATTTTTCTATCCGCTAGTCTGGATTTCACTGGGGTTCATCTTCGAGCCAGTGAATCGCCGGCTGGGCCGGCCGCATTTTCTGGAATGGCTGCAACACGGCGACTGGCGGCCGGTGATTTCGCTGTCACTCGGCGCGCTGATCTGCGGGTTTTTCTGGGAGATGTGGAATTTCTGGTCCTGGCCGCAATGGATTTATCACACCCCGGGTGCGCAGTTCCTGCACGTCTTCGAAATGCCGCTGCTGGGTTACGGCGGTTACATCCCGTTCGCGCTGGAACTTTACGCGTTGAAAAATCTCCTCTGGGCCCGCGGGCCAAAGCTGGAGCTTTGAGCTGGGGCTTTCAGTGGACATTCTCATCTGCCGGTTCCAGCCGGCTGGCGGGGGCGATACGGACGTCGTACCGCGGAAACTTTATTGCCCTCGCAACAGGATGAGGCCGTTGCGCAAATAGGCCAACGCCCGCGTTTGGGGTTCTGCCAGAAGCCGCGCACTTTTTTATCGTCGAAGAGGCTGTTCGTCGTTACAGTAAAATTTTTCAGACATGGAACCGAACGGAAAAAACAAGGTCAAGATTGCGCACGAAATGTGCGAAGAGGGATTGTGGCCGGCAGTGCTGGCGTTCGCCCAAAGCTGGCGTGAAAAAGACCCGTCCGATTACCAGGCGCTGTATTACATCGGCCGGGGCTTGAGCGGGATGGGACAATTTGCAATGGCGGAAACGGCTTACCGGGGGGCGCTGGCGTTGGAAACCACCGATGCCCGGGTGTGGAACAACCTGGGGGGATTGCTCTACGAAAAATTGCGGCGCCCAAGCGAGGGCATCCGCTGCCTGGAGCAGGGTTTGAAAATGGATCCACACAATAAAATCGCATGGTCAAACCTGGCCACGATGGCTGGCAGGCTGGGACGGCATCACAAGGCGCTGGAATATGCCGACCGGGCCATCGCGCTGGACCCAAAGCTGGTGGAAGCTTATCTGTACAAAGCCACCGCGGCGAAGGCCTTGGAAAAAATGGACGTCGTCAAAGAGGTTTGCCACAAACTGGCAACCATCGAACCGGAAAAATTCCGCCGCGGGCGCTGAACCCGGCAGCTTGTTTCGATACCGGCAACCAGATAATTTCAGGCTGTGATTTACGACGCTTCATTGGACGAGTTGCTGCAAAAGGTTTGGGACGGCCAGCGCATCAACCCGGCCGAGGCGTTGCGGCTTTATCATTTGCCGCTGGAAGAACTTGGCGCGCTTGCCGACCACCGCCGGCAATTGGCCAAGGCGAAGGATTTCAATGGGCGCGGCAACGACATCGTCACCTACATCGTTGACCGCAACGTCAACTACACCAACGTCTGCAACGTCTATTGCAAATTCTGCGCGTTTTATCGTGTGGAAAAGGACGCCGACGCCTATGTCATCACGTTCGACGAGATGGACCGCAAAATCGAGGAGACCGTCGCGCTGGGCGGCACGCAGATTTTGATGCAGGGCGGGCACCACCCGAAGCTGACGAAGCAGTGGTATCTCGATTTGCTCTCACACGTCAAAAGCAAATTTCCGCAGGTCAACATCCACGGCTTCAGTCCCAGCGAGTTCATCCATTTTCGCGAAGTATTCAACGAGCCGCTGGAGAAAATCATCGGCGATTTCGTGAAGGCCGGGCTGGGTTCGATTCCCGGCGGCGGCGGGGAAATTCTCGTGGACCGCGTGCGCAAGAAAATTTCGCCGCTCAAGGCGATGAGCGACGACTGGCTCGCAGTCATGGACGTGGCGCATGGCTTGGGGCTTCATTCTTCAGCCACCATGATGTTTGGGCACGTGGAAACGGTAGAGGATCGGATAGAACACCTGGAACGGCTGCGCGCGCAGCAGGACAAATCACTAACTCGCGTCAACGGAGTGCGGCTGTCCCCGGCCGCAGCGACTGTGAAATCGGCGGCGGTGCCAGAAATTTCAAAAGGTTCGCATGCTGGCAACGTTGCTGTGGCCGGGATGGCCACACTCCCCGGCCATTTCACCGCATTCATCTGCTGGACGTTTCAGGCCGGGCACACGAAACTCAAGGCGCCGACGGTCGGCGCACAGGAGTATTTGCGGACGCAGGCGCTGGGCCGGATTTACCTCGATAATTTCACCAACATCCAAAGCTCGTGGGTGACGCAAGGTCAGGAAATCGGCCAGGTCGCCCTCAAATTCGGCGCGAATGATCTCGGCAGCATCATGATCGAGGAAAACGTTGTCAGCCAGGCCGGCACCACCTTCCGCATGACCGTGGGCGACATGCATCGGCTCATCAAAGACCTCGGTTACGAGCCGCACCAGCGCGACAATTGGTATCGGCTGGTGAACTGAATTTTGGTTTGGGTGGCACAGGCCTCCGGCCTGTCGTTTCGGGCGTCACGCCCCGAAACCGTCATTGTACGGACGATTTAATTGATAAAGGGGGAGCACGCGCGCCACCGCGCGTTTAGGCGGACGCTCCCGTCCGCCAGCCGGTCGCGGGGCGAGAGATGAACCGTTTGATCTGGTGGCGCGCATCGCGAAGGTTCGACGCGGGGCGCTCCCCATTTCCAACGGCATCGTCCCAGCTTGGGCAAAAACCAACCAGTTGTGACCCGCGAGACACAGGGACTACCCGAATATTTGTGAGCATTTTGGGCGGGACGCCGTCTAATAAATCAGGGCGACTGTCCCTTGACGGCAAGTAAAACGGATTTTTGAAACATGGTAAAGTTTGTGACATGGACAAAGTTAAGTCGAAGTTTCTCCGGCTGCTGTGGCTGGCGTCGAACCCGCCAACGCCGTCCGCGAAAACATCTCGCCCAAAACGTCGCAGCCGTCGAAGCGGCGGTTGTAACGGAACGCGAACTCGTTGACGTAGTTTTGCAGGTACTTGCGGCTGACGCTGTGGTGCGTCCCGTCAATGCTGCGTTTAAGTTGCGCCCAAAATCCTTCGATGGTGTTGGTGTGGGCACGGCCAACAACATATTCCCCGCTTGCGTGGTTGACGCGAATGTGTTTGAACCCAAACTTGCTGGTGAAGTTATAGACCGGCAGTTCGTCCGTCACAACTTGTGCCGTGGTTTCGACGTTGCGGCGGATGTGTCCAATAGCGTTGTTGGCCGTCACGTTGGTAACGACGGTTGCGCGGACTTCCCCGCGCCGCTCGACAACGCCGACAACCGGCGTCTTGCCAACCGCCCCGCGTCCGCGCAGCCCAGATCGGCGACCGCCGATGTATGTCTCGTCGGCCTCAACGACACCACTCAACAAGTTTCCACCGCTGGCCATAAGCTCGCGGATTTTGTGCCCCATGCGGTGCGCCGTTTTGTAGGTCACGCCGAGTTGCCGCTCAAGCTCTTTGGCCGCGACACCATTTTTGCTCTTGGCAAAAAGGAAAATGGCGAAGAACCAACTTTTGAGGCTCGTCTCGCTTTTGTGAAAAATTGTCCCCGCAGTCGGGTGCAACTGCGCCCCGCAAAACGAGCAGGCGTAGCAACGCCGCTTGGCAACGCGGTAGAAACAGTTGGACTTGCCGCATTCGCAGACATGCCCCGCGTAACGAGCGCGGAAAATGTGGTGCAAACAGGCGTCATCGTCCGGGAACTGGGCATCGAAATTTTTAAAGTTATACACGGCGAGCCTTTCGTTTTTTGGGCAGAGCGCACAGAGCAAGCCAAGCCTCTTGGGTTACTGACAACGCGCCAGTCTCGCGGCGGGATACCGTCTCTTGAGCAACACCGAGTTGCGCGGCCACTACTGTCTGTGTCCCGCGCAACTGACGCTCGCGTTGGTAGTCGGTGGCGTTCATTGGCCAACCTGTTCTTCGGCGTCTTCTTCCTGTTCAGCTGCGTGTTTTTCTCCGTCAGCCTCGCATTGACGGGCATATTTACGGACGGCGGCACATTGTTTTCTGGTGTTCGTGGACATGTTGCTGAGTTGCGCCAGTTGGTATTCAGAGTCGGTCAATTTGTCGGACGGTTTCATATTTTTCCTTTCGTTTTAGTGAGTTGGTTAACTCTCACTGTCTGGTTATACTGTATGACGTAACGTCATACTTTGAAACAAAAAAGTGTAATTGTTTTTCGTTGATTATAAACACGTTATGACGTCACGTCATAAACCTAACAAAACCGGCTGTTACTTGCCGTCAAGGGACAGTCGCCTAAATCAGTTATGCCATTCCACCAGCCAAACTTGTTATGAAAACACTCGCTTCCATTCTTTCCCTCGGCGCGGCAGGTGCGCTTGCCGCTTTCGCCCAACCAGCGCTGACCATTTACAACCAGGACTTTGCCGTCGTGCGCGACACGGTGCCACTCGACCTCAAGTCCGGCGTGAACAACGTGCGTTACGCCGACGCCACCGCGCGCGTCGAGCCGGACTCGGTGATTCTGCGCGACCCCGCCGGGAAACATTCGCTCCAGATCTGGGAGCAGAATTACCGCAACGATCCCATCACGCAGGAACTGCTGCTGTCGCTGTTCGAGGGCAAGACGGTTGATTTTGAGACCCTGCGCCTGAAAGATAACACGCAGGTGCGCGAAATCGTTCCGGGCAAAATCATCCGCAGCGGCTATGTGCCGGGCGGCGGCTCGGAACAGCCCATCATCGAGGTGAACGGCAAATTGCAGTTCAATTTGCCCGGAACCCCGCGGTTTCCCGATCTGGGTGATGACACGGTGCTCAAGCCGACCCTGAACTGGCTGCTGCAATCCGACCAGCCAGGCAAGTTCGACGCCGAGGTCAGCTACATCACCGGTGGATTCACTTGGGAAGCGGACTACAATCTCGTCTCGCCGGAAAAGGGCGACACGGTGGACCTGATCGGCTGGGTGACGATGAACAACCAGAGTGGCAAGACGTTCCGCGATGCCAAAATAAAACTGATGGCCGGCGACGTAAACAAAATCCAGCCGCCAACATTTAACGGAATGAGAAACCGAATGATGACGTTAAGCGGAATGGCGGGGGAAGCACCGGCTGTGACCGAAAAAACCTTCGACGAATTTCATCTTTACACGCTGGCGCGGCCCACGACATTGCTCGACCGCGAGACCAAACAGGTGGAGTTTGTCCGCGCCACGGACGTGAAAGCGCCGGTGATTTACGTTTACGATGGCTCGTCCGACTACCGCTTTTACGGCGGGTTGAATTACGACCAGAATTACGGAACGGAGGGCAACAAAAAGGTTCGGGTCATGCGTGAGTTCGTGAATGCGGAGACGAATCATCTCGGCATTGCGCTGCCCAAGGGCAAGCTAAGGTTTTACCGCCGTGACGCTGACAGCCAGATGGAGTTTGTGGGCGAGGACATGATTGACCACACGCCGCGCAACGAGACCATCCGTGTGACCACCGGCAACGCCTTCGACCTCGTGGGCGAACGCAAGCAGACGAATTTCCGCGTGGACACCGGCGACAAATGGCTGGACGAGTCGTTCGAGATCAAATTGCGCAATCGCAAGAAGGAGCCGGTGGAAATCCGCGTGGTCGAGCATCTCTATCGCTGGAGCAGTTGGGACATCACGCAGAAATCCGACGATTTCAAAAAGACGGATTCCCAGACCATCGAGTTCCGCGTGCCGGTCAAACCCGACGAGGAACGGACGGTGGCTTACACGGTGCATTATTCCTGGTAGCGGCGTTGGCGTTCACGCTCCCGGCTCGGCGAAGCCTGGGTCAGCGTGACGCTTCATAATTAAATTTTCTCGCCCGGCCAAAAACAAACTTGCCCGAAGCTTTTAAAAAGAAGCAATCTTTCTTATGGCAGATTCACCGACAGCGCGAAAAGTCAGCAACCCGAAGACGCGCTTCAACTGGCGCGTCAGCGATTTCATCCGCCGGATGATGGTCTGGTGGTTTGAACTCCGCGCGCGGATCACCGGACGCGGTTATTATTGTTCCACGCTGGCGGGTGAGGAAGATTACAACATCACCGTCAATTCCGACCTGACGGTTTCCTGTTGTTGCCAGGATTACGATGGCAGCGGGCACATCGGGGATTTGCGTAAAAACACGTTTGAGGAAATTTATTTCGGGCCGGTCGCGCAGCGATTTCGCGACAGACTGGCGAAGGGGAAAATGGCGATTCCCACCTGTGTGCGTTGCACCATCAAGCGCCTGCCCCCAAAAGCCACGCCACCCAAACCGCAATTGCCGTATCGCGGGATGCTGCTGGAAAACACCGTGCTGTGCAATGTGGACTGCATCGGCTGCGCGCGGGAAGGCGCGGCCAACATCCGTTCGAGCAAACGAATACCCCTGGAGGAACTCGGCCGGATGGCCGACCTGGTGCATCAGCTTAAAATGGAGAAACTGTTTTACCTGAACCTCGGCGAGCCGTTTTTGTCGCCAACCATCTGCCAGGAACTGCCGCTGTTGCGCGCGAAAAATCCCGACTGCTGGATTCTGGTTTCCACGAACGGCATTCTGTTGAACACCGATGCCAAGCGCGAAGCGGCGTTGAGCCTGAGCCACATCCTTTTTTCCGTCCACGGCATCAGCAACAAGATGAGCGCGAAATACATGCTGGAGGGCAGTTTTGAAAAAGCCCACGCTGCGATGAAGGCGATGGTAGCGTACCGCGACGCGCGTGGCCTGGGCCAGCCGGTGCTGGAATGGAAATATCTGCTGTTTAACTGGAACGACCAGCCGAAGGCAATCCAGCGCGCCATCGAAATGGCAAAGGAAATCGGCGTGGACATCATTTCGTTCTGGCCAACGCACAATCCGTTTTACGGGATGTCTTGGCGGTATCATCTCGGCTGGATGAACCACATCGGCGTCAAATGCTGGAAGGGGCGCGAAGTGATTCTCCGGCCGGACAACGTCGTCACGAAGCGGTTTCATTGATATCGATTCGTGGCGAAATGAGCCTCGACGCCGCCGGCAAAGTCTGCGATGTAATTGCAGAGTTTTACGGAAACAAAAATGCCCGAGACACCCGAACTCAGCTTCGTAATTCCCTGCTACAACGAGGAGGGGAATCTGCTGGCGCTCATCACGGCAATTCGCGAGGCGGCGGAGCCGCTCAAGCGGCCCTATGAGATCGTCATCACCGACGATTGCAGCAAGGACCGGACGTGGGAACTCCTCAAACATCTCGCCGCGGGCGATCCACGCATCCGCGCCCAGCGGTTCGCCTTCAACTGTGGGCAGTCTGCGGCGTTGTGGGCGGGTATGCAGGCGGCGCGCGGCCGGGCCATCGTCACCCTCGATGCCGATTTGCAGAACGACCCGCGCGACCTGCCGAGATTGCTGGCGGCGCTCGAAAAATTCGACTGCGCCTGCGGCACCCGCGTGGCGGCGCGGCGCCAGAGCGACGGGTTCATCCGGGTGGCGTCGTCGCGGATCGCCAACTGGGTCCGCAACCGGTTGTCCGGCGAAAACATCAGCGACGCGGGTTGCTGCTACCGGGCGTTCAAACGCGAATGCATCGCGAACCTGAAATTTTTCAAGGGGATGCACCGCTTCATGCCGACGCTGTTCAAAATCGAAGGCTTCACCGTCACCGAAATTCCCATTGCAGCCAACCCCCGCCATGCCGGGCGGAGCCATTACGGCGTTTGGAACCGCCTGTTCGCATCATTTTATGATTTGCTGGCGGTGCGCTGGATGAAGAAGCGGATGTTCCACTGCCAGATTGCGGAGAGAATCAATTAACCGGTCAAACACGAGACTGGGCGATAGACGCCCGCCAGACTTTGTTCATGCAAAGATTTCTGATCCAGTGCGTCAACTGTGTTCTGCTGGCGATCATCTTCTTCGGCATCCCGGCGGTTACCGGAGTGCAGTTTGGGGATTGGCAGATTTCCTCGGTTCCCCAAGCCCGGCGGTTGATGTTGTGGGGATTGGCACTCGCCGTGGCCGGGAACGCGGTTGCCGCGCTGGGGCTGATCAAAGGCCGCAAGGAACGAAAATTGTGCTGGGAATGGACGGCGGTTTTTTTCGGACTGCTGTTCGTCCAATACGCATACCTCCGCGGCTGTTTCAACTTCAACTGGCTGAAGCAAACACTGTTGTGGTTTCAAAAACACTTCTCATAAGCTCCCCGCCGGCGGCGATTCTCCAAAACCGGAATCAGCGGAAAGTTTTCTGGCATTATTTTTTGGAAACCCCACCTTTTATTCTGGAAAAACGACAAATTCTCAGGCAAGGTTCGTTGTCTGTTTGGGTTGCCGAGGTTGTGCAAAAATTTAGATGACAAAAGAACCGCCCGAAAATGAAAGAATTTTTATGGAAGTGATCGCCGGGAAAAAATCCGCGCCGGGATTGCAAACTCTCCCCGGGGACGACGTCCGCCAAATCATGTGGCGTTTCACCGACCGTTACGAATTGCACATGCTCGTGCAGGCCAGCCGCGCCGTGGCGCGCGGGCCGGTCGCCCGCGTCGTCGCGGACGGCGGACGCAACTCGCACGAGTGGACGCCCGCGAAAGCGGGACTGCTCCAGCACTTCGATGAAAGCGGCATCACCGCCGCGGCCCTTGACCCGGAGGAGGGCGGCTTCATCGCCGGGCCGAAGAACCTCGCGCTGGCGCTGGTGGCGTTCGAACTTTCGTGGGTGGACGCCGGGGCGGCCACGTGCAGCCTTGCGGGCAATTTGGGTCTGGCGCCGATTCATGAGCGGGGAACGCCGGAGCAGCGCGCCAAATACGTCGGCGGTGCCGCGCCGCTCAAACCGGGCGAGAAACGCAAGCAGGTCCGCGCCGCATTTGCGCTTACTGAGCCGATTCCGTTTGCCGGGGTTGAGACCGGAATGCTCGCCGGCAAAATTCGCGTTGCCGAGTGGAAGGACGGCCACGAACCGATGTTGCAAGTGGACAAGCGCGGGCGGTTCATCACCAACATGGGCTTCGCCAACGTCGTAACTGCGGCCGTGGATTCCGACGACAAACGAATCAAGGGCAGTTGCATGGTGATTCTGGAGGAAGGCGACCCGGGAATTTGGGACCGGGGCACACCGACCAAGAAACTCGTCCACCAGCTTTCCTCGACAAATGACCCGGTTTTCAATCTCAAGGTTCCGGCCAGCCGTATCGTCGGCGGTTACACGGTCAAGGACGGCATCATCGTCCCGAATTATTCGAACGGCGAAATCATCGAAGCTGTTTTTCGACGCACCCGCGTAACCGTCGGTCTGATGACCGCCGCGAAACTGCTTTCCGCCGTCGAGCCGGTGATTCTTTACCAGCGCCGCCGTTTCCGCGGCGGCGAAGGCGCGCCCGGCACGCCGCGCTACGAACTCGGTTTGCAGCAAAAGGAAGACGTGTTGCATCGCCTCGTGGACATCTGGGCCGCTGGCGAGGCGAGCGCCTCGCTCGGTTTCGAGGCCGCGCGGATGTTCGACGTGCTTGACCCGCTGGAAAAACAAAAGGACCGGTTGCTGGCCGAAAGGAAACTCACCGGTCGGGCCGCGCTCAAGGAATTGGCGGCGAAACAAAAGGAGGTGTTGGAACTGCTTCAGATTACCTCCCAATCAGTTGGCGAACGGGAATTGAAACGCCAGGAAGAACTTGAAGCCGACCTGCTCGTTCAATTCGTCAAACTCGACTCGCTCGCCAGCGTCCTTTGCCCGGCGTGCAAGCTTTGGAACACCGGCCACGGCGCGACCATGATGCGCGAGGCCGTCAGCCTCATGGGCGGTTATGGCGTCACGGAGGATTGCCCCGGCTTCCTCGGGCAGAAGTGGATGGACGCCCAGCTCGAAGCCACCTACGAAGGGCCGGAAGCCGTGCAACGGCTCCAGCTCTCGATCACGATGGCCAACGAGTTGTTTCTGGCGCAATTCAAGCAGTGGATTCTGGAAATGCGGCGCATCGCCTCCGACCGGCCCGGCACCGGCGCCTGCACGCTCGCCAGCGCCATGCAACTCTGGTTCTGGACGCTCCATCACGTGCAGGAAGCCAAAGATGCCGAGGGCGTGAGGCTTTACCACAAAGCGCGCCAGGGCGTGACCTTCCCGCTGGCCGATGCGCTGTGCTGGCTGCTCGCCGCACGGCAATTCACCCTCGATGTGATCGAACTGGAAACGAAAGGCGCCGCGATTCCCGCGCTCGCCGATGGGCTTGCCGGAACGGTGGATTTTTTCATGGACCTGTGCCACGTGCAATGCGCGCGCGCCGCCGGCGAGGTCAGCCGCATCTGCGCCGAACTCGTTCACGGCTACAACCGTCATCCGGCGTGGGACGAAACCAGCAGCCACGTCTGTTATTGCGCCGCGGAACTCGAATCGCTTGAAGGCATCATCCCCGGCATTGATGGCTCCGCCCGTGCCTACTCGGATGTGTTCGAGGCCGGCAAAGAGCATCCACTGAAAGCCGGCCCGTGCGTGAAGTTCGCCGGACTCGAAACCTTCACGCGCCTGCGTGCCAAGCTCGACGGCTGCCTCACCGGCTGCCGCCTGGCCAAGGACCGCGCCGCCGAGGCGTTGACCAAGGTGATGACCCGCGAAACGCTGGATTATCCGGTTTAGACTCACGCCAAGGGACGCAATCTTAAGTGAACCCGCCGCCGAATCGTTTGACAGCTTTTCGCGCACTGCCTATGCTCGCCGTCGTTGGTGAGAAAGGCCTTTGGCAATCAATGAAAGGAGTCTGATTCTATGAAAGCACAACGAGTGGATACCTGGGCGGTTTCAATTGCGGATAAACCCGGCGCTTTGGCGGCCAAACTCAAGCCGCTGTCAGCGGCGGGCGTGAACCTCGAGTTACTCATCGCGCGGCGCGCACCGGAGAAGCCCCGCACGGGCGTCATCTTCGTCACACCCATCAAGGGACCGAAACAGTGCGGCGCGGCCGGGGCCGCGGGATTCAAAAAGGCCCGGAACCTGCACACGGTGCGGATTGAAGGGTCCGACCGGCGCGGACTGGGCGCGAAACTCGCGCAAGCGCTGGCCGCGAAAGGACTGAACCTGCGCGGCATGTCGGCGGCGGCCATCGGAAAGAAATTTGTCTGCCACATCTCCGTGGATGGCGAAACCGACGCCACAAAGGTGATGCGCGTGGTAAAAGGCCTGTAATAGCCGTGTGGCCTAAAATGTAGAATGGTGTTTCTGTCGGAGGGGCGAGTTTTATACGAGCCCCTGACTTTTTCGGAGAATCCGGCAAAGATTTGGGACTCGCAGCTTGTCCCTTCGACAAGTCAAGGCTGACAACACCACGCCGGGCCGGAGGCCGGCGCTCCGGTACGCATGTCAAATTACGCCATTTTAGCCGGCACTCTTTAATAAAGCTGATTGCTTTTGTTGGCCGGCTTAGTAATCAGTTCGCCCGTGACTGAACCAAATTCGCCAACCATTGACCGCCAGCGCATGGACGTGGACATCGTCTGCGTCGGGTTCGGCCCGGCCACGGCGGGATTCCTCGCCACGCTCTCGAAGCAACTGGTCAATACGGATGGTACGCCCGCCGTCGAAAGCACAACTGCGCCGGGCATGCCACCGCAGGTGCTCTGCTACGAACGCGCAGACGACATTGGCTTCGGCGTCTCCGGCGTCGTGACGAAAGCGCGGGCTTTACGGGCAACGTTTCCAGATCTCGACCAGGCGCAGATTCCGATGACCGTGCCGGTTGGCGAAGAAAAAGTTCTTTATTTGCTCGATCCGATTGGCGCCAGCCGCCGCTCGGTCACGTTGCGCGCCGCGGACGCGATGATTCGTGCGTTCAAGTGGGCGCTCCCGGTGGAACACGAAGCACTCAATCTGCCGTGGACGCCTTCATTCCTGCATAAAGATGGCGGCCTGGTGCTTTCGATGGGCCAGTTCATGCAATGGGTCGGCGCGCAGGTGCAAAGCACGGGCACGGTCCAAATCTGGCCCGGGACACCCGTGTCGCAAGTGCTGATCGAGACTGGCGAACCAAATCAGGTAGGGCGCGTCACTCCGTGCGCGCCGCATCCACATTCATCAAGCCCCGGCGCGCACGAAGTGACGCGCCCCACCTCGGCGGCTGCAAATTCCAAGGTGGTTGGCGTGCGTTTGCTCGACCAGGGCGTGGACAAGAAAGGGAAGCCTGCCGATGGCTTCACGCCCGGCATGGACATTCATGCCGCGCTTACGGTCGTCGCAGACGGCCCGGTTGGTCCCATCGGCCAGCAATTGGATGCTCACTTCGGCCTGCCCGAGGGCCAGCACACGCGTGATTGGGCGGTGGGCATGAAGTTTGTCGTGGATTTGCCCGAGGACACGCCGCTCAAACCCGGCACCGTGTTGCACACGTTCGGTTTTCCGGAGCCGGAGATTTTTGGATTCTTCTACGTACATCCCGACCGCGTCGCGTCGCTCGGCGTCTTCGTGCCGTCGTGGTTCGACAGCCCGATGCGCACGGCCTATCGCCAGCTCCAGCACTGGATGCTGCACCCGTATCTTTGGCGTTACCTCAAGGGCGGCAAGCTCCGTTCGTGGGGCGCGAAGACGCTCGGCGAATCGGGCCGCCGCGGCGAGCCGCATCTTGTCGGCGACGGTTATGCACGCGTCGGCGAGGGCAGCGGCAGCACAAACGTGCTCACCGGCTCCGGCGTGGATGAAGCCTGGGCCACCGGCACACAACTCGCCGAGGCTGTGCTCGAATTGCTCAAGGCAAAGAAACCATTCACGAAACAGAACCTCGACGAAGCTTACGTGAAACGCCGCCGCGCGAGCTGGGTGGAAAAGGAAGCAATCGTGGCCGAGAAATCGCGCGATGGTTTTCAAAAAGGCGTGGTGCGCGGCATGGTGGGCATGGCGCTCGCCGGCCTGACTAACGGCAAACTTGCGCTTTCCAGCGATCCCGTGCCACCTTGGAAACGCATCCCGTCCATCGAGGAATATTACCGTGGCCGGGTGTCACCGGAAGAAATCGCAAAGCTTCATGCCGAATGCCAGGCGCGGAACAGCTCGCTCCACGGCGCGTTGATGGAGAAGGCCGGCTGGCCCGCGATTCCTTACGACGGCCAGTTGCTCATGTCGCATCAGGACGCGCTGCTCATGGGCGGCAAGGTACAGGCGCCCCCCGGTTACGCCGACCACGTCGAGTTTCTCAACCCGGAACTGTGCGAGAAATGCGGGATAAAAATTTGCATTGAAGCTTGTTCCGGCCAGGCGATCACACTGGGAAACGACGGCGTGCCGAATTTCGACCGCGAGAAATGCGTCCACTGCGGCGCGTGCGTCTGGAACTGCGCACAACCGCTGCCGGAAAATCCTGAACGCACCAACATCGCCTTCCGCGCCGGCACCGGCGGCCTGCACTCGGCGGAGAACTGACATTCGAGAGCTGAATTTCAGTAGAGCCATAAATGCGTTTGGCGCATTATGCAGTTGCTCGTGGTGGCGATGGAAAAAACAGAAAATTGCAACTTGTTGGGACTGAGATGTTTTCCCTTTTAGAGAGGTTTAATCAAAACTGTAGCCGCTATTTCGCAAGAAAACGCCTGAAAACAAATGTAAATTGATTGTTTCGCGTGGCTACGAAGTGACTGAAAACGCTCTAGTCGCGGCATTTCGGAGCCACCGAACGCGCTGCGGCTGGGGCTGCGACCACAAACGCGCTCCGAAGATGTTCATGGAATTTGGGCAACATACCGTGCAAAATACGCGGCAGTTGAGCAGGAGACGACAATGACGTTGAAATGAATCACGGATCGGCTAATGGGTGGCCCCAAGCATCCGCTTCCACCACCAGAACAGCGTGCAGCAACCTCCAATCAGCAGGTAAGCAGCCATAGCGACGGCGATAGTATCGGCGGTTCGCAGCGAAATGACGTTGGCCACGGTCAAATCGCCGATACACGGGCTGTCCGAACAACACGGAGCACTGCCCAATAAACTGCCGGAGCAGCAGCAGAGTTGATAATCAGTCAAAAAAAGGCCGAGCCGGTAGAACGTAAAACTGGTTGCGAGCCATACCACGGAGGCGGCCGGCAGCCAGACCCGTTTGTTGCCCGCACAGACCAGCGCAATGATCAACTGTATCCCCCCAACGGCCCACAGGAGATATCGGAAGGGAAGCGAAAGAAACGGATCGGGCGTTTGCAGGGTTTTTGGCGGTCCACTGCTGGCGATCCATTCGGCAACAGCGGTAATCAGCAGCAGGACTGCCGCGGAGCGAATAAAGAAACGAACCAATTTCGTCTGCACAGGATTACGTTAAATGTCTGGTCAGGCTTCGCTCTCCTTCGAAAAGCGATGCATCGACACGGCCAGTATGATAAAGCCGAGGAACGACGCCACCAACAAACCCCCTACAACCATCTTAACCGTCTTGCTGATCGTTTGCGGCTTGTCCCTTTGTTTCGGATGCTCCTTTTGCAGCCTTACGATTTCCTGCAAACGAGCATCCGTTCGCTTCAACCACTGTTTGTTGGTGCTGGTATAACCCAACTCCGGTCCCCGGGTGACGTTGCTGAACCGCGAGTCGATGATTTCCACATTGGAGGTCTTGAATTCAGGCAGAAATGACGCCGGTTCGTCGATGGTTTCGACAGATTGGACCCGGCCGGAAAACTCCTCGGCAACGGACGATCCCGTATCGGTCATCTTGAACCCGGGCGGCAAGTAGCGCACCAGCCGGAATTCAAGCGGGAGATTTAAGCCGAACCGGTTCGTCATGCGCGTGACGTCATACTTGGCCGCCAGGAATCTGCCTTCCTTCAGGTCAGTTCTCTTTCCCTTCCCGTCCACAACGTAGGGCGGCCCGGAAAACTCAACTTCTTTCGGCAACTCCCCGCGTCCGTTGTCGCGCACGATCCGGACGAGAATATCGTCATGGTAAAAGGCGGGGTTTTTTCGGAAGCAATCGAAAATCGGGAATTCGTTGCTCGTGAGATTCTCGGTCTTTGTCAATTGATCAAGAAACGTGCCGCTGCACAGCGCCAGCCATAAAAACTGGCCGCTCCCATAGTGCTGCACCGGATGTGCGCCTTCCGCCACCCAGCCGAATTCCTTAAGATCGGACTCGGTCCGAATGCGTTTTAAGTGATAGCAGTCTTGGTCTTCGAATCCGGTGATGAATTCAACTGTGTCGGGGAGTTTCGCCGTCGTCTTGATTTGGCAGGAAGATCCCAGTTTAATTTCAAAGGGAAGCACCTGTTTCGTTCCGTTGGCACGCACTTCCACTTCTCCGACAATCTGGATCGCACCATTGACGCGGAATGGAAACGGAAATGCGATCAGCAACAGGCACAATAACTTTTTGCACAAACCGCGTCTTAAACACAGGGACATATTTCCACTCCGCCAAGTCCTTGCAACATCAATCCCCTTCCTCTCTCCTGGAGAGAGGGCGTTGGACATTTTTTAATAATCAGAACAAAACTGGCTCAGTGACAGCCCCCGCCACCCGCCGTGGAACTAACCGAGACTGGATCCGATGCTTGATTCACCATACTCGAAGTGCCAAAGGATACCGTCGAGGAGGAGAACGTCTCCTTAACCGAGTCTTTCGGGCACGTGCAGGTTCCTCCTTCGGGTGGTTGACAGGGGTTGCATGTGCAAGCGGCGTATACATCGCTAAGAACAGTCCCCGAAACCAACGCGACCAAGCCGAGTATCAGAAGTCTTTTCATAGGTTTCACCATTTAAGTTTGTTTTTGCCCACTGCGTCCGTAGCGCGATTTTTACTCTCCCGCTACTTTTCTGAATGGATCACCAATAATAATCCATTACAAAAAACTTTAATAAGATTGACACAGAAGAATCAAGGTGTCAACCACTTTTTCTGCTTTTGCTCGAATTGGGAGGGTTGCTCTAAAGTCGGGACTGGAAAATGGGTCACCCATTAGCCTCGGCGTAAACGGGTATCTCGATGACCCGGACCAGACCAACATCGCCTTTCGCGCCGGCCCCGGCGGCCTGCACCCGGCGGAGAATTGAACAACCGCGGTTGGTCGTCACGTTGTTTGCGGGATTCCAGCAGGGTGGTCTTCGGCCAGACGCTTGAGGACGCTCACGCAGCCGCGGTTTCCATCCACCTGCACCAGGTCGCCCGTGCGAATGACCCGCGTGGCCGAAGCCACGTTGGTCACCGCCGGAAGACCGTATTCGCGCGCGACAATGCTGCCGTGCGAGAGAATCCCGCCTTGTTCCATGACCACGCCGGCGGCGGTGATGAAATATGGCGACCACGCCGGATCGGTGAACGGAGCGATGAGAATTTCGCCGGGGAGAACCTGCGCGTGGTCATCCGCGCGCAAAATCACGCGGGCGGTCCCAGTGACGATGCCGGGAGAAACCGGAATGCCGGTCAAAAGTTTCGCGTCCGCGTTCGCCACCGGCCAGCCGGGCGCGTTGGGATCAAATTTTCCGTTCACGACCCGCGGCGGGTTGAGCTTCAGGTTCTTTTCATATTCCCGCCGGCGGAATTCGATGCGCTCGCGCCCATCGAACGAAGCGCTGCCTGTTGCGACCGGTTCAATCTCGGAAACTTCCAGGAAGAAAATGTCGTCGCGGCAGGACAAGTTGCCCTGCTCGTGGAGCCGCTGGCCGAGGACCAGGAGAACGCGGCGCACGAAGGCGAACCGCCGGATGCCGAGGTTCTTCAATTGCTCCCGAAAGACGGTCAGTTCCTGCGCACGGCGCAGTGAGTGCGAGAATATCCAGCGTTTGATCGGATGCTTCAGCCGCGCGCGGCATTGGACGGTCAAGCGTTCCCGTTCGTCCGCCAGCCGCCGCTGATTTTCCAGCGGATCGGACTGGCCCAGCGAGCGAAGATAGCCGCGCACCAGTCCCAGAATGTAATCGGGGGTCTCGCACCAGCGGGCGTTGGACAGCTCGAATTCACCACGGCAATGGTGCCCATGCTCGCTCATGAAAGCATCCCAGGCGGCCAGGAATTTCCGGCCGTGTTCGGTGTGGCAAAGCCTGGCGCGGACCTCCGGCCAACTATTTTCGGAAGACACAGCGGCCTCTGTGTCACTGTCGGCGTGAGCCAGCACCGCCAGCCGCCAGAGAGCCAGGCCGGCTTCCGCGACCGGCAGGCCGCCCAACGCGGCGAATAACCGGAGCGTCAGGCCGGGTTCGCCCAACCAATTGCGGCGGGCTTTCTGAAACACCGGCAACGCCGCTCCCTGCGTTGCCAAGTAGAAAACATCCGCTTTTTTGAAAACTTCCCCAATGACTTGGACGCAAAGCCGGGTCAACTCCGGCGTGGACACGGCCATGAGGTCCAGGCAGTCGAGTTCGTCTGTTTGCTTCTTAAAGCGGGCCAACCAGGCACAGCCACGGCGGCGGGACGAATGGGTGATGACATCGTAGAGAATGCACGGCCAGGAGAGGATGTATTTCGGCCAGCGGAAACCCAGGTCCGGGAGGTCTTCCGGCGGAATGGCCAGCGGGCCCTGGCGGTATGCCTCCACCGACATGCCTCCCAGCGTCTGGAAAAAATCGGGAGTTCCCTTGAGCAGGAAATAATTAAGTAGGAAAGAAAATGGTTTGACCGCAGCCAAAACCGTGTTGGCGTTGAAATAGAGCCTGCCGGCGACGAGACCCGCTATCGGAGCGCGCGTCATATCAGCGCCCACCAGGCGAAAGATGGAACCGACCACCCCAAGCAAGGATTGCATCATGGACCACGTAATCGGCGTCACCACGTCCGGCATCACTTCGCCGGTATTGAGATTGGTCCAGACCTGCCGGTCCTCCCATGTCCGGGCCGAAGCTTTGGTTGTGATCGGACGGGACTGCAACAGGAACACCCCGCCTTCCCGCTGCGCCCACTCGATATCCTGCGGCGAACCAAAAAGGTGCTCGGTCCGGCGGGCGAGATCGCACAGGTTTTCGAGAGTTGCAGACGAAAGCGGTTGTTTACCAAGCGAAGCCAGCACGCGCCCCGTTCGCTTTTCAACCACCATCCGTTCCGGCTGGATCGTTCCTTGCACGAGGCCTTCCCCCAGGCCGCTTACGCACTCAACGACGAACCGGTCTGTTGCTCCTGTCATCGGATCGGCGGTGAACACCACCCCGGCGTGCTCGGCGTCCACCATTTCCTGCACCAACACCGCCATTTTGACCTTCTCCGCCGGCACCTGCTGCCGCGCCAGGTAAACGAGCGCCCGCTCGGAGAAAAGCGACAGCCAGCACGACTTGATGGCAGCCAGCAACGCATCCGCCCCGCGCACATTCAGAATGGATTCAAACTGACCGGCAAAAGACATCCCGGCTGCGTCCTCGACTGTCGCGCTGGAACGCACGGCAAAGCTCCGCTCTCCACCCAGTTCCCGCCACGCGGACAGCACCGCATTCTTCACCACCTCCGGCACGCGAACCTCCGCCAGGCAGGAGCGGACTTCCCGGCTCAATTCCGCGATTTGCCCAATCTCATCGCCGGAACATTGCGCCAGCAGATTGGATAATTCAGTCCGCCTCGAACACGAAGCCAGGAAGAGATCGAATGCCGTCGTCGTGACACAAAAGCCGCGCGGCACCGGCAGACCCGCCGCAATCAATTTGCCCAGATTAAACGCCTTGCCGCCCACCAGCGATGGGTGGCTGTCGCCGGCGTCCCCCAGGCGAAGCACGAGCACAACGGCTTTGTCCGTTGCCGCCTGCGCCGCCAAGCTCCACGCAGAAGTGCTTGAATCTATCTTTCTCATGGACAGCTTCGGTGGCATAGCCTCACGCCTGCGCGTTGTTCCCGCTTGCCGTTAACATGTTGGCGAAAGTTACAACGCCGCTACTTCTCGAGCAACCCCGTGCCCAACCCGGAACAGACAAACACGCCTTCCGCGCCGGCACCGGCGGCCTGCACTCGGCGGAGAATTAAAAGTTAGATGCTGGTTGCGGTCAGCAAACGTCACGGGACCTGCCGCGCGCGATAAAATTGCAGCGGGAGGTTCGAGGCCGAGAGATCCGCGAAATCAAAAGCGCCGGCGCTGTTGGTCAGCAGCGATTTCCAAGCGGTGAAGTTGGTCGTCGCTTCCAGAACGTAGCTGGCTCCGCCACTCGCACCGATACGGAATTGGAAATTTCCATCCGTACGGAACACCGGATTAGCCAACTGCATCGCTGTCGGTGGGAAAAAGGTTGTCTGGTCGTTCCAGCGGCAGATGCCGTTGGCTGGTTTCTGGCCCACCCGTTTAAAGCTGCCGCCCGCGTAAAGGTCATTACCCCAGGCTGCCATGACCGTTACAAAACCGATCGGAGATGCGCCGCTGGCACTGTTGCCACTGCCCAGTGTGGTCCAGGAACTGCCATCCCAGCAGCCAAAATTGGTGGTGCTAAGGCCGCCAAGAGTGGTGAATTGCCCGCCGGCATACAAGCGGCTGCCGACCACAGCCAGTGCATAAACCGAGCTTCCTTGAATGCCGGTGCCCAGATTTGTCCAGGTTGTGCCATTCCATTTGGCGACCATGCTCGCGGGCAAGCCTCCCGCTGTGGTGAACGAACCGCCGACATAAACCGTCAAGCCGCTCACGGCAATGGCGTTAATACTGCCATTAACCCCATTCGTGGTCCCGTTACCCAACGGCAGCCAGTTCGCGCCGTCCCAGCGGGCGATATAGTTGGCGTTGGTTCCACCAGCCGAAGTGAAACTTCCTGCCGCATAGATTCCATCCGAACCAATTGCAACGGCGGTGACGACGTTGTTCAGCCCCGCACCCAGGGCGGACCAGGATGAACCATTCCATTTGGCGATATAATTGGCGCTGACTCCTCCGGCAACGGTGAAGTTGCCGCCCGCATAGACATTTGCCCCGTCCGAGGCGATTGCCCAGACACCACCATTCATGCCGGTCCCGAGCGCCGACCATGCCGATCCGTTCCATTTGGCGACGTTGCTGACGGTGACGCCGCCGGCATTCGTGAAGGTTCCGCCAACGTAAAGGTCCGAACCGTTGAGCGCGAGGCCGACCACGCGGCCAAGTGTCATATTGCCGACGATCCCGGCTCCCAGCGCCGACCAATTCGTCCCGTCCCACTTGCCAACTTGATTGACGACCGTATGCCCGGCCATGGTGAAAAAACCGCCGGCGTAAAGCGCATTGGTTCCAGCGGCAAGCCCATAGACGGTGAACAACGAATATCCAGCCATTCCGGCACTGCTGTCCGTACCCAGGGTTCCCCAGTTCGTTCCATCCCAGCGAGCCATACTTTGAATCGCCACGGATCCGGCCATGGTGAAGTACCCGCCGGCCAGCAATCCGCCGCGCTGATCCACTGCCAGCGTGTAATCATAGGTTCCCGCAGCGCCAGAGGAACTGGCCGAAGACAAACCGCCGATGTTGGACCAATTTGTTCCATCCCAGCGGGCCACGTTCGAAACCGTGATTCCGCCGGCATTGGTGAAAGTTCCGCCCGCGAAAACGAATGGACCGTTGACGGCCAGCGCGGAAACCGGCGCACTCACACCGCTGCCCACGGGCCACCAATTCGCACCGTCCCAGCGGGCAATGTTGGTGGCTACGACACCTCCGGCATTCGTGAAATAGCCGGCGACAAAGAGATTGGTACCGCTTTTGACAATGGTCTTCACGTAGGCGTTGGTAGCGCCTGTAATTCCGCTGCCCAAAGTGGACCAGTTTGTCCCGTCCCATTTGGCAATCCGGTTGATCACTTGGCCGCCGGCATTGGTGAAAGTTCCGCCCACGTAAAGATTGTTTCCATCCATCAACAACGCATAAACGGCGGTGTTCGTCGGGGCATCAACGCCGCCGCCCACGGAGTACCAATTCGTACCATCCCACCGGGCAAGCCCCTTGGTGGAAACGCTGCCGGCGTTGGTGAATGCGCCGCCGACATAAACCTGGTTGCCATTAACCGCAATGGCGACGACGCTGGCGTTGACGCCACCGCCCAGCGGCGACCAACTGACGCCGTTCCAGCGGGCGATATTTGTGGCGGCCACGCCACCGGCTGACGTAAAAACCCCGCCGGCGTATAAATCACCATTGGGCGCAAGAGCAAGCCGGATAACCATTGCCTGGCCAGCGGCGCTGATGCCGCTCCCGAGGGCGGTCCAATTTTGTCCATCCCACTTCGCGATGTTAGTGGCCACTATGTTCCCGAAGGAGGTGCACAAACTTCCCCCGATGTACGTCTCGTTTCCCTGCACGGCAATGGCCAGAATCGCCCCGTCCACGCCGGGCAGGCCAAACCGCCAATCCCAATGTTCATCGCCCGGCGCGGATTGGGCCATTGCGGAAAAGTTGCCCAGCACCCAAGCAAGGCAGAAGAAGATGGAAAATGTATTTTTGGCCCCACTCCCAAACCGGCCGGTTTGTGATGTTCCTTTGGTTTCAGAAGATTTATATCGAATCATGATTTATCCTTTTTCCCTGAGTTATCGAATTTTATTGACGCCCGGTTTTTAAAAAGCTGATTAAGCCGAACTTCGACGGTCAAATGAGTAAAGTAGATGCCAGACCTGCGGACGCTTTTCGCGCAAATACGCAATGTTTCACCGCAATCTGTGTTTGGCCGTGGCCAAGTCTTGGCGTCTAGGCATTAAAAAAATCTGTGTTCATCTGTGGCTAACGTTTGGGTCTTTTGCATCTGAATTTCAGTTGAGCTTGAAACGCATTTGGCACAAGGTGGTGCCATGAAACGAACCTTGCCTGTTTTCATTGCTCTATTCATCGCCGGCAATCTTTTTGCCCAATCCATTGACCTGCCTGCTCCGCAAAAAACCGGCGGCATGCCGCTGATGAAAGCGCTGGCGAAACGGTCCACGGCCAGAGTTTTCGATTCCAAAGAGCTTTCACCCCAACAGCTCTCCAGCCTCCTCTGGGCGGCTTTCGGCATTAATCGGCCCGATGGCAAGCGCACCGCTCCCTCCGCCATGAATTTTCAGGAGACCGACATTTATGTGCTGCTCAAGCAGGGCGCGTATGTTTACGCCGCTAAATCCAACAAACTCGATCTGGTTGTCGCCGAAGACATACGAGCGCTGGGGGGAACCCAGGCTTTCGTAAAGGACGCGCCCGTGACTTTGGTTTTCGTCGCCGATCTCTCCAAAATGGGTAAAGGAAACGATGATAATAAAAAGAACACCGCCAATATTGATGTCGGTTATATCTCGCAAAACGTCTATCTCTTCTGCGCCTCCGAAGGCCTGGTCACCGGAGCAAGGATGTCTGTGGATAAGGCAGCCCTTGGGCCAAGACTTAAACTTCGCGCGGATCAGATGATCGTTCTGGCGCAATCTGTGGGCCATCCGAAGCCTTGAACTGAAGGATGATTATGGCTGAATTGTTTGAGAGCGTTTCCATCAACGGTATGACGCTGGCCAATCGCTTCGTGCGGTCCGCCACCTGGGAGGGGCTGGCCAGCCGCGAGGGTTCCGTCACGCCCAAGCTCACCAAAATGATGGTTGAACTGGCCAGGGGCGAGGTCGGTTTGATCATCAGCAGTTACGCGTTCGTCAGCCCCGAAGGACAGTCGAGTCCCGGCCAACTCGCCATTCATGACGATCGTTTCGTGGCCGGGCTGTGGGCAATGGTTGAGGCGATCCATAAGGCGGGCGGGAAAATCGCCTTGCAAATCGTCCACGGCGGGAGGTTTGCAGACCCTGCGCTCACCGGATTGCAGACAATTGGGCCATCCACCGTTGCGCAGGACGGCCAGACCCTCTGCCGGGCCATGAGCAAGCCGGACATCGTGAACATCGTCTCGGCCTTCACTCAAGCGGCCGTGCGCGCCAAACAGGCCGGCTTCGATGCGGTCCAGCTTCACGCCGCCCACGGTTTTCTGTTCAGCCAGTTTCTTTCCCCGGCGTTGAATCAGCGGGCGGACGAATATGGCGGCAAGCTTGAAAACCGCACCCGGTTCCTGCTCGAAGCGGTGCGAAGCGTCCGGAAAGCGACCGGCTCCGGCTATCCACTCCTTGTCAAACTCAACTCCAAGGATTTCCTGGAGGGCGGGCTGGCGCGCGACGAGGCCGTGCAAGTTTCGGCCATGCTCGAGGTGGCTTCGGTTGATGCCATTGAATTCTCCGGCGGCACAGTGGCTTCTCCGGAAAAATTTTCGCCGGTGCGTCCCGGCAAGCTGAAGATTCCGCAAGGCGAGGTTTTCTACCGGGAAGCCGCGAAGCTCTATAAAACCAGGGTCAGAATACCCCTGATGCTGGTCGGGGGCATTCGCTCCTACGAAACGGCCGACGAGTTGATCCGCAGTGGGGTGGCCGACCACATCTCTCTGAGCCGGCCGCTGATTTGCGAACCGGGACTGGTCAAGCGCTGGCACAACGGAGACCGCCGCGAATCGGAATGCGGCTCGTGCAACAGTTGCTTCGCTCCCGCCAGCGACGGGCGGGGTGTTTATTGTGTGGCCATGGAAAAAAAGCGAGGCAAAGCCGGCGGGTGATCAAAAGCCCGTGAAGGGGCCGGTCAATAGTATCGTGCCATCCCACCAACACGGTTCATCATTTGCTGCTCCAAGTGCGGAGTCTCACAAATCGTCCACGGTCAGCACGCAATAAAGCGAAAGCTGGAGTAGCCGCCGACGTGAGTCGGCGCAAACTCTGGAGGATTGGCGCGGACTGACGTCCACGGCTACGGACAGACGACACAGTCTCCGGCAACCCAGACCAGACAAATATTGCCTTCCGCGCCAGCACCGGCGGCCTGCACCCGGCGGAGAATTAACAGCTCACGCTGCACACGGATTGAAAACATAAATTTGCCGTACCGGCAAAATTGTGATTTTGTATGTACTTAGATGAAGCTTGGACTTGGTTTGTATCGGCACATGCTGACGCGCGAAAATTTCCAATTCGCGCGGCAGGCGGGGGCCACGCACATTGTGGCGCATCTGGTGGATTACTTCAAAGGCGGCGCTCATAATCCCCGCGACAACCAGCCCACCGGCGGCGAATGCGGCTGGGGACTTGCCGGAGATCCCGATAAACTTTGGACGTTCGAGGAGTTGCTGGAATTGCGCCGGGCCGTCGAAGCCGAAGGGCTGGCGCTGGAAGCCATTGAAAACTTCGACCCCGCCCACTGGTACGACGTTCTATTGGATGGCCCGAAGAAAAGACAGCAACTCGAAAATCTGAAGAGCATAATCAGGAACCTCGGCAAAGCGGGAATTCCGATCATGGGATATAATTTCAGCATCGCGGGCGTCTGCGGGCGGACACAACGTCCCTACGCGCGGGGCAACGCAATGTCAGTGGGGATGGAAGGTCCGCTCGATGTGCCCATGCCGAACGGCATGGTCTGGAACATGGTTTACGACCCCGATGCTCCACCCGGCGCCGTCCCCTCCATCACCAGCGAGGAACTGTGGAAACGCCTCGGCGTTTTTCTTGAAGCACTGGTGCCGGTGGCCGAGCAGGCGGGCGTCAAACTCGCTTTGCATCCGGATGATCCGCCGCTGCCGACGATGCGCGGTCAGCCCCGGCTCGTCTATCAGCCGCGCCTTTACCAGCGAGTCATCGATCTGAAACCCAGCCCGGCCAACGCCCTGGAATTTTGCCTGGGGTCGCTCGCAGAAATGACGGAGGGCAACGTTTACGAAGCCGCGGAACAATACAGCCGGCAAAACAAACTGGCTTACGTCCATTTCCGCAACGTCACCGGCAAAGTGCCTTCCTATCGCGAGACCTTCATTGACGACGGCGATATTGACATGGTCCGCATCCTGCGCATCCTGAAAAGGAACAAGTTCGAAGGCGTTCTGATCCCCGATCACACTCCGCAAATGTCCTGCAACGCGCCCTGGCACGCGGGAATGGCGTTCGCCATGGGCTATATGCGGGCTGCATTGCAACACCTTGAAAAGGAATGAGTCTAGCACCATGAAAAATCCATTCTCACTAAAAGGCGAAACCGCACTCATCACCGGCGGCGGCAGCGGCCTTGGTTTGGGGATCGCCACCTGCTTCACGCAGGCGGGGGCTCGTGTTGTCCTGGTTGGACGCCGCGCGGATGCTTTGGAAAAAGCGGCGCGTAAATTGGGCAAGGCCGCCATTTTTGAACCGCACGATATTACAAGGTTCGACGAAGCTGGGGAGCTGCTTCGGCGCATCAACAAACGCGCCGGACACATTTCAATCCTCGTGAACAATGCCGGCATTCACCTCAAAAAGCCGGCGGTGGACACAACGCCCGCTGAATTCAATGCCATGCTTCAAACCCACGTCGTTGCGGCATTCAGTCTTACACGGGTCGTGCTGCCGGATATGATCAAGCGCGGACAGGGCAATATTCTGTTCATCGCTTCGATGGCATCGTTGTTCGGTATTCCGCTGGCAACGGCGTACTCGGCGGCAAAATCAGCTTATCTGGGAATGGTTCGCTCGCTGTCAACTGAAGTTTCGCAGCACGGGGTTCGCGTGAATGCCATTGCGCCCGGCTGGATCGAATCGGACATGATGCGCAAAGCGCTGAACGGCGACCCGGGGCGTGCCCAAAAAATACTCGGGCGCACGCCCATGAATTGCTACGGAAAAGCGGAGGATATTGGTTTTGCGGCGACCTATCTGTGTTCCCCCGCAGCTCGATTTGTCACGGGAGTCGTCCTTCCCGTTGACGGCGGAGCCAGCATCGGCTTCTGATCGGGAGCCATTGTCCGTCCGGGCTGAAATCGCTTTTCGGTCACAGCCTTGGCCGATTACACTGCGCAACGAATTGATGAACATTTCCATCATCCTTGCCCATCCGGATCCCGGGAGCTTCAACCACGCCATCGCCAAAACGGCGGCGGATACGCTTTGCCGTAACGGTCACGAGGCCACTCTCCACGACCTTTGCCAGGAACAATTTCCACCGCTGCTCTCCACGGCGGAACTTCGGAAGGACGCAAAGCTCGATCTGGTTGCAGCCCGACATTGCCGAGAAATTGCCAGCGCGGACGGCATCGTCATTGTGCATCCCAATTGGTGGGGCATGCCACCCGCCATCCTCAAAGGCTGGATTGACCGCGTGTTGCGACCGGAAGTGGCGTATCGCTTCGTCGAAGGTGACAAGGGCGAAGGCGTGCCGGTCGGATTGCTCAAGGCGAAGGGGGCGATTGTTTTCAACACCGCCAACACGCCTGATGAACGCGAGCGGCAAGTGTTCGGCGACCCGCTGGAAACGCTTTGGAAAAACTGCGTGTTCGACTTGTGCGGCGTGCGGAAGGTGCATCGCCGGACATTCGCGGTGGTTGTCACCAGCACGGCGCAACAGCGCGCCGGATGGTTGGCGGAGGTCCGGGAGACGGTGGAACATTTCTTCCCCAAGCGCGGATGACTCAACCCTCACCCGTTTCCGGCAAGTGTCGCGTCTCGACCCCGACACAATCAAGCTTTTGAAGAACAAGTTGCTCAGAGTTCCCTTCGGGATGGAGAAACATGTTTCAGAATAATGACATGCGATCAGCCAATGCCATCAGCGTCATGAACGGATCCCAGTAATTGACAATTTTTGCGCCACCGGCAGGTTTTGGTTTCCTGCGTCCCCCGCAGCCTTTGCCGTTCCGCATTTTTTGTAGCGGCGCTCTGTGAGCGACGGTGAAATCAATGGCGACGGTCACAGACCGCCGCCACAGTGCGAAATCAAACGGTAAAGGGGATTACCCCATCTCCACCAGAACATCGTTCTCCCTTTTCATTTTGGAGACGGAAATAAGATTGCCGTCAATCGGCTGGCCGTTGAGCGTGACTTTTTTTACGCCTTTCTGGACGCCGGCGCGATTCACCACCTTGATGTTAATCGTCTTGTTCCGGAACCGGCGGGTGGCGGTGAATTCCTTCCACGAAGCGGGAATGCAGGGGTCGATGAGCAGGCCTTTGTAATCGGGGCGGATACCGAGGAGATACTGCGTCGCTGCATAATATGCCCAGGTGGCGGCGCCGGTCAGCCAGGGGACGCGCGATGCGCCATGACGCGGGCTGTAAAGGCTGTGAGTGTGTTGCGAGTAAACGTATGGCTCACTGCCGCGCATCTCGGCCTTGTCGTTGAACGAGGCCGGCATACTGCTGCGGAAATACTTAAATGCCCGGTTGCCATGGCCGAGCATCGTCTCGGCCATAACCGCCCAGCCTTGGGTGTGGTTGAACACCCCGGCGTTTTCCTTGACCCCTTTGTTGAACGTAACCGAGCGGATTTCCGTGAAGGGGATGTTTTCATAAGGCGGCGCGCAAAGCATCAGGCCATAATCGGTGGCGAGCTTTTCGTTGACCGATGTCATCGCCTGCCGGGCGCGATTTTTATCGGCGTGGCCGCTGATAACGCCCCAGGACTGCGTATTGAGATAAATTGAACCCTGCTTGTTTTCGTGCGAGCCGATTTTCTCGCCGGATTCCTTGTAGGCGCGGACGTACCATTTGCCGTCCCAGCCAAATTTGTCGAGCTTCCGATCAATTATTTCGAGCTGTGGTTTCGCCCATTTGATTTCGGCCGTCTTGCCGAACATCTCGCAAATCTCGACATAGGTCTTCAGGCCGTAACGCACCTGCAGGGCGACGAACACCGAAGTGCCCTTTGTGCCCAGCCGCAAGCAATCGTTCCAGTCGGCAAAAAGGCCGCTGGGCAAGCCGTGTTTGCCCGTGCGTTTGAGATTGAATTCAATTGCCCGGCGGAGATGGCCCAGCACGGTCGCCTTGCCCTTGTCGGCGTAGGG
>Ga0187868_1000311_pt1 | contig 41475 bp, 28 predicted proteins | sample June2016WEW_13_4_FD_133014 | JGI IMG/M metagenome (GOLD analysis project Ga0187868, IMG submission 133014) | Peatland microbial communities from SPRUCE experiment site at the Marcell Experimental Forest, Minnesota, USA - June2016WEW_13_40 | ecosystem: Environmental > Terrestrial > Soil >... | reverse complement strand
CTGTTACCCTGACTTCTGATGATGTCGCTACGTACGGTTGCCGTGCTGGGCGCCGGGACCATGGGGTCGCGCATCGCGGCCCATTTCGCCAATGCTGGCTATCCGGTGGAGCTGCTGGACGTGTCGGACTCGGCCGTCCGCCAAGGGCTGGATGCGGCCCGCAAGAGCAGACCGGGCGCGTTCTTTACAGATTCCGCCGCCAGCCTGATTCGTACCGGTACTTTCGACGAGAACCTGCCGCGCATTACCGAATGCGAATGGATCGTGGAAGCCGTAGTTGAGGATCTGGCGGCGAAACGCGCCCTGCTCGATCGCGTGCAGCGGTTTCGCCGGCCCGGCGCGATTCTCTCCACCAATACCAGTGGGATTCCGCTGGCCCGCATTTCGGAAGGTTGGCCCGCCGAACCGCGCGCGCATTTCCTGGGTGCCCACTTCTTCAATCCGCCTCGCTACCTGCACCTGGTTGAGATCGTCCCCGGCGCGGACACCCTCCCCGAAGTGGCCGCTTGGGTCTCCGCCTTCTGCGACCGGCGCCTGGGCAAGGGCGTGGTGCCGTGCAAGGATACGCCCAATTTCATCGCCAACCGCGTAGGCGGCTTCTTTGGCGCCACCGCGCACCGGCTTGCCGTCGCGGGCGATTACACCGTGGAAGAGGCCGATTCGCTCACCGGTCCTTTGATCGGCCTTCCCAAAAGCGCCACCTTTCGCCTGGTGGATATCGTCGGTCTCGACGTTTGGGCCCACGTGTTGGATAACGTTTACGTGCTGGCGCCCGGCGATCCGGCGCGCGACCGCTTCGCCATGCCCGCATTCATGGCCCGCATGATGGAGCGCGGCTGGCTGGGCGATAAGCGTGGCCAGGGCTTCTATAAACGCGTGGGCAGCGCCAAGGAAATCCACGCCATCGATTGGAAGACGCTGGAATACCACCCGGCGCAAAAGCCGCGCTTCGAGTCGGCGGAAGCGGCCGCGCGAATTTCCGATTTGCCCGTCCGGCTGCGCGCCTTGGTGGCGGCCGAAGATCGCGCCGGCCAATTCCTCTGGCCGCTCTTCCGCGATCTTTTCGCTTACGTGGCCGGCATTGCCCCGGAAATCTCCCTCCGCATCGTCGAGATCGACCGCGCTCTGCGCTGGGGTTTCGCCTTTCAGCTCGGCCCGTTCGAGCTGTGGGACGCGCTCGGAGTGGCCCAGACCGCCGAGCGCATGGCGCGAGACGGCACGCCGCTACCGCCCCCGGTCGAGCGAATGTTGGCTTCCGGCGCGCGTTCTTTCTATGCGGCTGCCGACCGCGACGGCCAGCCAGGTACCCGCTACTTCGATTTTGGCGCTCACGGTGAAGCCCTTGGCGCGGACGCCTGGCGCGAGTTGGAACCGCGGCCCGGAATACTCTCGCTGGCCGCCATCAAGCGCGCCCGCGGTGTCATCGAAACCAATCGAAGCGCATCGCTCGTCGACCTTGAGGACGGCGTGTTCTGCGTGGAGTTTCACACCCGTTCCAACGCGCTCGACGACGGCGCGCTCTCGATGATCGAATCAGGGCTCGACCGAACTGCGCGCCACGGCCAGGCCTTGCTGATCGCCAACCAGGGCGAACAATTCAGCGCCGGCGCCAGCCTCGCGCCCATCCTCGGCGCCGCCGAGGAAGGCGACTGGAGCCGGATCGACGCCATGCTGCGCCGGTTGCAGCAGATCCATATGGCCATCAAGTATGCGCCCCGGCCCGTAGTGGCGGCGCCCTTCGGCTCTACCCTCGGAGCCGGATGCGAATTGGTGTTGCACGCCGTTCATGCCCAGGCATCGGCGGAAACCTACATGGGGATGGTGGAATTTGGCGTGGGCCTCATCCCGGCCGCCGGGGGCATCAAGGAGTTGGCGTTGCGCCTGGCCGATCCGAAACGCGTTCTCGATCTGATCGTTTCCGCCAAGATATCTTCCAGCGCCGAAAACGCGCGCGAGCTCGGCCTGTTACGCCCGCGCGATGGAATTACCATGAATCCCGAACGCCTGCTCGGGGACGCCAAAGCTGCGGCCCTGGCGCTGGCTGGCTCGCATACGCCCGGCACGCCCAGGCTCGCGATTCCCGTCGAAAGCACGGCCGCGGACGAGTTCGCCGCGTGGCGCGAAGCGGGGCGAATCTCAGGATACGATTGCATCGTAGCCGAAAAGCTCGCGTGGGTGTTGAGCGGAGGCGGCTCGCCGGCCGGGCAAACCGTTTCCGAACAGCAACTGCTCGATCTTGAACGCGAAGCGTTTCTCTCCCTCTGCGGACAACCGGAGACCCGCGAGCGCATGGCCCACATGCTCGCAACCGGAAAAGCCAAAGGCTAACCGATTCCGTAGTAGGGCGGACCCCCTGGTCCGCGGGGGACGCCCTCGTCCCCCACTTCTTCCCACGAATCGGGTCTCCGAGATCGGCGAAGAGCCGGCCAGGGGCCGTCCGCGGACGAGGGCGTCCGCCCTACAACTGACCTCAGCCCCACCCTTCCAGCCCCGCTGGAAGCCCTGCGCTAAAATGAGGTTGCTCAAAAATGACAACCAGGATACGGTCCACAACGGTGCTATGCGTGCGCCGCGATAATAAGGTGGTGATGGCGGGCGATGGTCAAGTGACCTTGGGCGCGGAAGTCATTAAATCTTCCGCGCGCAAGATCCGCCGTCTCTATAACGATAAGATCCTCGCCGGGTTTGCCGGCTCCACGGCGGATGCCTTCGCGCTCTTCTCGCGCTTCGAAACCAAGCTCGAGCAATTCAACGGCAACCTGGCTCGCTCCGTCGTGGAACTGGCCAAGGAGTGGCGCACCGACCGCGCCCTCCGTCACCTGGAGGCTCTCTTGCTCGTCGCCGACGCCGGCAGCACCTACCTGGTGAGCGGCAACGGCGACGTGATCGAGCCCGACGAAGGCGTAGCCGCCATCGGCTCTGGCGGCCCGTTCGCGCTCTCCGCCGCCACCGCCCTCATGCAAAACACCAAAATGTCGGCTCGCCATATCGCCGAACAGTCCATGAAAATAGCCGGCAAAATCTGCATTTATACCAACGAGAATTTTCTCTTCGAGGAGCTCGAATAGCCATGGTCATCTATCTGCCAGGCCAATCCGACGACGAAGCGCCGCAACTCGACGAGCTCACGCCCCGCGAAATCGTCCGCGAATTGGACAAACACGTGGTCGGCCAGGCCGAAGCCAAACGCGCCGTCGCCATCGCCTTGCGCAACCGCATCCGCCGCCAGAAACTCGCGCCCGAGATGGCCGAAGAGGTGATGCCCAAAAACATTCTCATGATCGGCCCCACCGGCGTGGGCAAAACCGAGCTCGCCCGGCGCCTGGCCAAACTGTCCAATTCGCCGTTCTTGAAGGTCGAGGCCAGCAAGTTCACCGAGGTCGGCTACGTCGGCCGCGATGTCGAATCCATGATTCGCGATCTGGTCGATATCGCCATCGACATGGTGCGCGAGGAACGCCTGGATGAAGTGGCCGACCGCGCCGAGCTCAACGCCGAGGACCGTCTGCTGGACCTCCTCATGCCGCCTCAGCCCGAGCCCAGCGAAAGCGTGGAGCGCACCCGCGAGAAGCTGCGCGAGCGCCTGCGCGAAGGCAAGCTCGACGAGCGCCTGGTCGAGATCGAAGTCAAGGACCGCGGCCCTTCCCTCGAAATCACCACCAACGCCGGCATCGAGGACATGGGCATCAACCTCAAGGACATGCTGCCCAATTTCTTCAACCAGAAAACCCGGCGCCGCAAAATGCGCGTAGCCGAAGCGCTCGATTACCTGGTGCAGGAAGAGGAGCAGAAGCTGATCGATATGGACCAGGTCACCCGCCAGGCGCTCGAGCGCGTCGAATCGAACGGCATCATTTTCTTGGACGAGATCGATAAGATTGCCGGCCGCGAGTCCGGCCACGGCCCGGACGTCAGCCGCGAAGGCGTGCAGCGCGACATTCTCCCCATCGTCGAAGGCACCACCGTCAATACCCGCCACGGCTTTCTGCGCACCGACCACATCCTGTTCATCGCCGCCGGCGCGTTCCATGTCTCCAAACCCAGCGACATGATCCCCGAGCTCCAGGGCCGCTTTCCCATCCGCGTCGAGCTCAAATCGCTCACCGTGGAAGACTTCATCCGCATTTTGAAAGAGCCCAAAAACGCCCTCTCGAAGCAGTACACCGCGCTGCTCGAAACCGAGGGCATCAAGCTCACCCTGACTGACGATGCGCTGGAGGAAGTGGCGCGCTTCGCCGCCCAGGTGAACCAGTCGTCGGAAAATATCGGCGCCCGCCGCCTCCACACCATCATGGAAAAGCTGCTTGAAGAAATCTCCTTCGAGGGCCCCGACCTGAAGAAGAAGAACGTCAAAGTCGACTCCATTTACGTCCGCAAACAGCTCGCCGACATCGTCAAAGACCAGGACCTGAGCCGCTACATCTTATAGTTCCCTCGACCTCCAGTCCCGTCATCCGCGAATTTCCGCGAAATCGACCGAGCCGCGACCGTCAGGAAGCGGTGGCTGGAGTCCGTCAGTCACGTCGCGCCCCGCCGCGTCGCCGTACAGCGTGGCCGAGTAGCGCCGTTCCACTTGGAAGCCCATGGCGATGGTGACCAGGGCAAGCCCCACCGACGTCGCCGGTAGGAATGCTCCGAAGCGAAGCACCAGCAGCCATATCCCCAGCACCGCGGCGTTCGAAATCAAAACCGCCTTGCGGCGGGGAGACTTGGATGCGAATGCCAGGATCATGAGCGAGTACGGAATCGCCACCACGGCGTCGACGATGTAATGCTCCCCCGTGCTGAATACCGAAACCACGGTTGCAGCCAAAAATATACCGGTCAGTATCCGCAACCATTTCCAGGGACGGGCAAGATAAAAGAGCAGCAGAGCGGTGGCGACGTGCAGCGACGGCATGGCATTGGGAATACCGGATATCAGTGCCGGAGCCAGTGCCACGTGGCCGGGTAACTGGGGAAAGGACGGGAACGCGTACTTGGGTCCGGCGGCCGGATATAGAAAATAGAGGGCGAAACCGATCACCGGATTCGAGATCGTCAGTTTCAAGATGTCTACCTTGTTGTTCTTGATGCCGGCATGCGCGGCAAACAGTAATGCCATCCAAAAACCCAGACTGTTATACACCGTGGTCATTACGCTGCCGAGTAACTGGCTCTTCAATGCGATTTGGCTGATCGCAAAATTGAAATGTGGGCCCAAGGCGCCATCGAAAGCGTACAAGAAATTATCCAGCTTGAACCGGCACACAAGCTTGATAAGCGATACGTAGAACCCCAGCACGATACCGATGTAAGAGAACAAAAGCACGCCGCTCAGGGAGAGCCGGTAGACTGAATCCTTCGGCCCCTTGAACGCGCGGTACGCCAGCGGAGGAATGCAAAAGAACGGAAGATAGACGCCGATGCCGATAATGGAACACCCTGGATAAGGGTGCTCGGCAACCGCAAACCAGTGAATCGCGCGTACCAGAGCCGCGGCGGCAACAATGAGTAACGATTCCTTTCGGGGCGGGCGCGTCCATAGATAGACGACGAAAACGCCCCACATCCCGAATCCGTTGAGAGAATCGTCCGTCCAAGAATGGTCGGCCCCGGAATGCACAAAGAGCGCGACCGCCACGGGAGCTGCCACGACACTCAGCGCGACCGCCGTCAGGACGATTCTTAGCGCCTTGCGATTAGGGAAGCCAGGAGCTGTTACTCCCATTCATGGCGTATTCTAGTGCACTAAGCCAACGGGTTCAATATTGACGTTCGCTATCCTCCCGCCATTCACCGGTGGCACACGCCACGTGGGGCAGACCATCGTTTTTTTGTGGTCTGCCAGCCAGGGTTTTTTTGATATCCTCTGAATCCGCCGGCCGGCCGGGATTATGGCAGACCACAAAAAACCATGGTCTGCCCCACGTGGGGCCCTACACTCCCGCTACCTCGCCGAGAATCGATACACCGTGGTCGTATGATACGTCGCGCCGGGCAGCAGCGTGGTCGAGGGAAACGCCGGATGATTGGGTGAGTCCGGGTAGTGCTGCGTCTCCATACAGAAAGCGTCGCGGCGGCCATAGGTCACTCGGCCTTTGCCTTTGATGGTGCCGTCCAGGAAATTGCCGGTGTAGAACTGTATGGCAGGCTCGGTGGTAAGCACTTCGAGCACGCGCCCGGAAGACGGATCGTACGCCTCCGCCGCTTTCACCAATCCCGCCGCCGAGCGGTTCAACACCCAGTTGTGATCGTAGCCCTTGCCGTAGACCAGTTGGTGGTCGTTCTGGTCGATGCGCGCTCCGATCACCGCCGCCTTGGTGAAGTCGAACGGCGTGCCCTTCACCGCGCGCAGCTCGCCGGTGGGGATCAAGTTGGCATCCACCGGCGTGAAGCGGTCGGCAAAGATGGTCATCTGGTGGTTCAGAATGGTGCCGCTGCCGGCTCCCGCCAGGTTGAAGTAGGAATGGTTGGTCAGGTTCAGGACCGTGGGCTTATCGGTAGTCGCCCAATATTCGATGCGGAGCTCGTTATGGCTGGTGAGCGTATAGGCCACTTTGGCGGAGAGAGTGCCGGGGAAACCTTCTTCTCCGTCGGGGCTCACATAGGTAAGCTCGATCGCCGGGTCGGCGCCTTTCACGATGCTGGCCTTCCATACTCTCTTATCGAATCCCTGCGGGCCGCCGTGCAGGGTATTGTCGCCGTCGTTCTTGGGCAGCGTGCACGTCTTGCCGTCGAGCGTAAACTGGCCGTGCGCGATGCGGTTGCCGTAGCGGCCAATCAATGCGCCCAGGAACGCGGTCTGGCTTCGATAGCCATCCAGGCTGTCCATACCCAGCACGACATCGGCGTAAGCGCCCTTCCGGTCGGGGGCGGTCAACGACGCCACCGCACCGCCGTAAGTCAGGATGTGGGCTTCCATCCCCTGCGCGTTCTTCAGAACGTACACGTCCACGGCTGTTCCATCGGGTAGTTTTCCAAACGGCTGTTGGGTCACTGCGGAGTTTCCTTTCTTGGGCGGCGGCGTTTTCGATTGATTCTGCGCCAGCCCGGCTGCTGCCAACAGGCATGCCAACAAGGCATTCCACGAACGGCTTGGTTTCATGACCCCCCATGGTAAGCGATAGCAGGGAACAATGGGGCGAGGACACCCCGGTTATAGTGGGAGACATATGCGGAGGCTCGGGCCGTGCGCGCTGGTGATAACTTTAGTAGGCTTGTGGCTTCCCCTTCGCCTGCAAGCGGCGGCGGATCGCATTCGGCTGCCGCTCGATCCATCGAGGCGCGTGGTATTGCCAGGGCACGTGCATCCGCTGGCGCAAGCCCGCTTCGATCGCGGCGCGGCCGATCCGGCGATGCCCATTCGCTACGCCACGCTTCTGCTCGCTCCCGCGCCGGGGCTCGACGGCTTCCTCACTCGCCTGCAGCAGCCCGGCTCGCCCGACTTTCGCCGCTGGCTCACCCCGGCCCAGTTCGGCGAACGCTTCGGCCTAAGCCCCGGCGACCTCGCCCAGTTGCGCGCCTGGCTCGAAGCCGAAGGTCTCCACGTAGAGGACGTGGCGCGCGGCGGCGCCTGGATCGCGTTCAGCGGCGCCGCCGGCGCTGTCGGCCGCGCCTTCGGAACCGAAATTCATCGCTACCTGGTGGAAGGCCAAATGCACTATGCCAATGCCACGCCGCTCTCCATTCCCGAGGCTTTCGCGGGCGTGGTCGCCGCCGTGCGCGGCCTCGACGATTTCCGCCTTCAGCCGCAAGTGCGCCTGGCCTCGCCCGACTATAATCAGGGCGGTACCCACTACCTCGCGCCCGCCGATTTCGCCACCATCTACGACCTGAACCCGCTCTACACCGCCGGCTGGAACGGCTCCGGACAAACCATCGCCATCGCCGGCCAGAGCGCCATCGGCCTGAGCGACATCGCGAGCTTTCGGAAGACTTTCGGTCTCCCCGCCAATACTCCAACCGTGGTGCCGGTCGGCCCCAGCCCCGGGACGAATTCGGCCCAGCTCGAAGCCGACCTGGACCTGGAATGGAGCGGGGCCGTGGCGCCGCACGCCAACATCGTCTACGTCTATGCCGCCGACGTCATGGTGGCCGCCGAATACGCCATCGACCGCAACCTCGCGCCCATTCTCAGCTTCAGTTTCGGCGCTTGCGAGTATTACGAACCGGCCGCATGGCGCTCGGTGGCGCAGCAGGCCGCGGCGCAGGGTATCAGTTGGATGGTTGCCTCCGGAGACGCAGGCGCGGCCGAGTGCGATGCCCAGAGTGCGCCCATCGTCGAGGCCTCCAAAGGCCCCAACACCAACTTCCCGGCCACCATCCCGGAAGTCACCGCCGTGGGAGGGACCGAATTCAACGACGTCGGCGGCGCCTATTGGGCCACTTCGAATTCGTCCAGCTTGGGCTCGGCGCTCTCCTACATCCCCGAGATCGCGTGGAACGATTATGCGACGATGCACGGCTTCGACGCCACCGGCGGCGCGCCCAGCGTGTATTACTCCAAGCCGCCGTGGCAGGCCGCGCCGGGAGTGCCGAACGATGGTGCGCGCGACGTTCCGGATGTCGCTCTCGCCGCTTCCCCGGTGCATTACCCGTACCTCATCGTCAGCAGCGGCGCGAACTACACCGTGGGCGGCACCTCGGCTTCGTCGCCGGCATTCGCGGGCATGGTGGCCCTGTTGAATCAGTACCTGGTGGCCAACGGGACGCTGCCGCAGCCCGGGTTGGGAAATCTGAATCCCATGCTATACCGCCTGGCTCAATCCACCACCGACGTGTTCCACGACGTTACCGCCGGAAACAACTATTTGCCCTGTTTGCAAGCGAGCCCTGGCTGCTCCGCCTTGGGCTTGGGCTTCGCCGCCGGCCCCGGTTACGACCTCACCACCGGTCTCGGCTCGGTCGACGCCAATCATTTCGTCACCGAATTCGCCGCCGGTCCAACGCCGAACGTGACGCTGACCGCTTCGCCATCCTCGGCGGCCCTCACCGATACGGTGCAACTGACCGCCACGGTGACTGGCTCGGGCGTCTCGCCCACCGGGTCGGTTACGTTCCTCTCGAACGATGCCGCGCTGGGCACGGTATCGCTTTCGGGTTCGAGCGCCAGCTTGCCTGTGGCGGCTTCCGCCCTCGAAGCGGCGGCCGGTCTGGTAACTGCCGTCTATAGCGGCGACGCGGTCTACAACGGCGCGCAAGCTTCTATCCAGGTGGCGCTCGCCATCAACGCCACCGCCGGCCAATCCTTCGTAGTTCCGTTTGTGTCGCCCAATCCCGTGCCGCTCGATGGCGCCGAATGGAGCTACACAGTCGGCTTGACCGAGCTCAACGGCGTGGCCACCGCGCTGACCGGATTCACCATCAATGGAGTCAAGCAGAATCTCTCCTTCTGGACTTCCACCCAGCTTCCCGCCAACGGCAAGATTTTCGCCTCGCTGGATGCGAGCGGACTGACCGTTCCCCAGAACCGCGTCTTCGCTTTTACCGGAATGGATGCCGGCGGCGGCACCTGGAGTCAGCAATTGACTGTGTCATTCGTGGCCGCCGAGGGCCCAACGCTCTCGCCCGGCATGCTGCTCTCCAGCTCGCCCGCGGTAGTCGAGCAGAATCCGCAAGCTGCTGCGAACTGCCAGTGGCAGCAAATTCTGACGCTGCAAGAGACCGGCGGATTTCTGGTGGAATTGAGCGGTTTCACGGCGGGCTCGACCAACCTCTCCAGCCAGATTCAGCAATACTTCGGCACCACCCGCCTGGCGCCCTACGGCCAGCTTCAGGCGGCGTTTTGCCAAGCTGGAATTTCGCCGCCCGAAACCCAGAACATCGCGGTGGCTGGAATCAGCGAACTGGGAACGGCGGTCACGGCATCGCTCCAGGCGTCCTACGCCGCGGCGGCGAGCGCGCCCTCCGCGTTTTCGGTTTCTCCTTCGGCAGCCGTCATTCCCGCCCCAGGCGGCTCCGCGTCCCTCACCTTGACCTTCAGCTCGGGAGCGCCCGCCTGGACCGCATCGGTACTGCCGGCCAATCTCGCTTCCGCGTGGCTCACATTGAGCGCAACCAACGGAACCGGCGGGGGCGCGATCGCGCTCACGGCGGCGCCGGGCGGCCTCGCCCCCGGCGTATACAACGCCATCGTGGATGTGGAAGCGCAAAACGCCTTGCCCCAGTCCATCCAGGTGCCGGTGGTATTGACGGTGGGCGCTTCTTCGGCGATCTCCATCGGCGGCGTCGGCTCGAACGCCTCCGGTTTGACCACCGTGGCTCCGGGTATGCAAGCGGCGGTCTACGGCACCGGTCTCGCCCTGTCCACCGCCTCAGCCGGCAGCCTTCCCCTGCCGCTCAGCCTGGCGGGAGTTTCCGCCACGGTGAACGGAGTCGGCGCGCCGCTCTACTTCGTTTCGCCGCGGCAAATCGACTTGCAGATTCCCTACGAAACCGGCCTTGGCGCCGCCATTCTGGCCATCGATAACGCCGGCCTGGTAACCTATTTTCCGATTCAGGTCGCGATCGCCGCGCCGGGTATCTTCAACGTGTTTTACGACGCTTCCAGCAAACAATACAACGCCGCCACGCCGGGCGACGCCGTGGAGATGTTTATCACCGGCGATGGCGACGTGGCGCCGTCGCTCGCTACCGGGGCGACCCCTCCTTCGATCACCGCCCCATCGAACTTGCCCGCGCCGCGCCAGCCGGTCTCGCTCACCGTAGGCGGCATCGCGGTCACTCCGCTGTTCGTAGGAATTCCGAGCGGCCTGGCCGGAGTCACCCAGATCAACTTCATCGTCCCAGCGGGGTTGGCCGCGGGACCGCAACCGATTGTCGTGACGGTGGGCGGAGTAGCTAGTCCGGCGGTGAATCTGAAGATCGTGACGGGCGCGACACCTTAAGTGGGACGGGCCTCTGGCCGGTCCAAGGCAGACGGGAGTGCCGGTAGATCCCCAGAAATTACTAGAATGATTCTGCCGGTCGGGAGCGCCGGTTTTTATTGAACGGGCAGAGACTGACCGCACTGTGCGGGAAGCTTCAATGCCAATGGCTTAATTTCACCGCTTTCGGGCATTGAGGATGGCTCGAGCAGAGAGCGGGTGCGCGGGTCAACCAATACCAGCTCCGCCGCATTGTCCGACAGGTCGGTGGGGTTGAACATGGTGCTACGGCCGAACCAGCCGTTTTTCTGTTGAGCGATAACATCGGAATAGGCGTTGGAGCTCAGATAATCGTATACTAATAGAGTTTCTCCATACTGTCCGCGTAAAGTCCTGGCCAAGGAGACGATCTCCGCCGGAGTGTGATAGGGATATTGCCGGGCGATCCGATAGACCCTCAGCTCTCCGTCGATAAGGCGTAACCCGATCACGGTCAAATAGTGACTAGGAATACTTCTATAGGCTCCGAAGAAACGTCTTTCGCCAAACATACCCCGCGCAGAAAGATTGCATTCATACTTATAGTGCCGCAGTACCTCAAGATTATCCTTCTTGACGACGTTGTAACGCCCCAATCCGTAAACCCAGCTTACCGCCTCGGCAAGAGCGTCCTGATACGCGTTGGCGTACCCGCGAAAGGCGATTTGAGGGGCGCAGCCAACACCGTTACAGGGTACCTGAGTGAAGTTGTCGTGGGGAACTATCCAGTCCACTGCGTCGAAGCGCGCATCCTTAATACTCTGCCCAATGCAAAAGCCATCCAGACATAATTCTGTTCGGCTATCGGGAGCCCGCGCCTGCTGGGCGTGCAATGCAGGTGGTGCCGTCGCGGCGAGTCCGATCAACGCCATAGCGCAAACAGCCGTCCGTTTACCGTTCCTCAGCATAAGTTCCACACCTCCGCTGCCCCGCTAATGAGTCTCTTTACCTAGCCAGCTGGAAGCCGGCACAACCTCCGCCCGCGAGTTGGGAAATCCTAAGTTGAAGCAAATCAGGCATTCCGTCCTAAATCGTCTGCCATCTAGTGCCGAATATCCGACGAAGAATTCCATCTTGTGGTCACCTTGGGGTGGGAATGTCTGACTAGCGTTCTGCACAAATTTAAGCGCGGCCTGATGATCAAGTACGTCGCCGGGCACGTGCCGATGGTGGGCCGCCTCCAGCGGCCCTTTTCCTTCGGTCAAGACAAATATGCGATCAGTGGTCAGGCGCTCCCGGTACTGCACCTGCTGAAGAAACGGCCCCTCGATGCCTGACACCTCGACATCAAATGCCGGGCTCGATCCGACGTTTCGAAGCAGGAAACCACGCGGCTCGACATTGAGGGCATTCTCAACGTTCCAATTTCCTTCGACTATGACAACCGGCCGTGGGCGTTGTAGTTCAACTTGCGAACTAGCGGCTCTGGCAGCTCGCCAAGCAGCAACTGCGGCGGCGCATGTCGCCGCCGCGATTACAGAGTTATAAACAATCTCTCCCGTGCCCATGCCCCCGAGCCTACCACCTCCCGCCAGATCGTACAACATACTTCACCTTATGTTTGACGATTCACGCAAGCAACTGAAATTAGCCGCGTTACTTCCAGCGGGCCTGGCCGACCGTCCCTGGGCGTGGTCCACTAAGACCCGACCCACGTAAGCGCCAGCCGCCAGCGCCCGGCCGGAAACCTCCCGCGATACTCGCGCAGTGTCCGCGGGTGTATCTGTCCTTGCGGGCCAGCGGCGTCCTTCGGGGCCATCATGACGGCGGGCGGCGCAACGGCCTCACATGGGACCGTTTCCACAACCATGGCAGACGTGTAGGATAGTTTCAGTGGCCTTCGGCGAGGTGATCACGGGTTGCAAAATCGAACTGCGATTTTCGCCTTAACCCCAATGCGGGCGTTTTCGTCTCCCGTGGCGCCCCACGGCGATCTGCCGGCGGCTGTAATGACAGGCTAGGAGGTCTGTCCCACTTTGAGGACCCAGACTAAGTGAATAGCGTACTGATCGTTGGCGGCGGAATCGTAGGTCTTGCCACGGCCTACCGGTTCAAACAGCGGTTTCCCGATGCCGCCGTCACCCTGCTCGAAAAGGAGCCCGGCGTCGGCCGGGGCCAGACCGGTCATAACAGCGGCGTGCTGCATAGCGGCCTATATTACAAGCCCGGCTCGGTGAAGGCGCGCCTGGCGGTGAGCGGCATCCGCCAAATGGTAGCCTTCTGCCAGGAGAACGGCATCGCGCACGAAATCTGCGGCAAGCTGGTGGTAGCGGCGGATGAAAGCGAGGTCCCGCGCCTGCGCGATCTCGAAGCGCGCGGAACCGCCAATGGCCTGGAGGGGCTGCGCCGGCTGGCGCCCGAGGAGATGCGCGAAATCGAACCGCACGCCGGCGGTGTGGCCGCCCTGCGCGTGCCTCAGGAAGGCATCGTGGACTACGCGCAAGTCTGCGCCAAGCTGGTGGAAAAACTCTCGGCCAGCGGTGTCCGCGTCCAGACCGGCGCGCGCGTCACCAACCTGCGCTATGGCGGCAACCAATGGACGGCGCACACTCCGGCCGGCGATTTTCAGGCGGGTTTCCTGATCAACTGCGCCGGCCTTTATTCGGACCGCGTGGCGGCGCTTGCCGGCGAACGCCGCGAGGTGCGCATCGTGCCCTTCCGCGGCGAATACTTCAAGCTTCGTCCCGAGCGCCAATTCCTGGTGCGTCATCTTATATATCCCGTGCCCGATCCGCAATTCCCGTTTCTGGGCGTGCACTTCACCCGCTTGATCCACGGCGGGATCGAGGCCGGGCCGAACGCCGTGCTGGCCACCTCGCGCGAAGGATACCGCAAGACCGATTTCCGCCCAGGCGATTTGTTCGATGTCCTAACTTACGGCGGTTTCTGGCGCTTTCTGCTCCGCTACCCCGCCATGTCCTGGTATGAATTGCGGCGCTCCTTCAGCCGCCGCATCTTCTGCGAATCGCTGCGCCGTCTGGTGCCCGAAATCCAAACCGGCGACCTGGCCGAGGGCGGTTCCGGGGTTCGCGCCCAGGCCCTCTCGCCGCAAGGAGAAATCATCCAGGATTTCCAGTTGATCGCCCGCCCCAAAGCCCTGCATGTGCTGAACGCTCCCAGCCCCGCCGCCACCGCTTCTCTCGCCATCGGCGCCGAAATTGTGCAAATGGCCGCGCAAAATATGGTCTGAGCCTAAGCGCAAAGACACCGGCGACAAGATCGCCGGCGCTACGGACCGCGTCAGGCAGCGGCGGCGTGGGATTTGCCCAGGCAGCAGCGCTTGTATTTGTGGCCGCTGCCGCAGGGGCAGGGGTGGTTGCGGCCGATTTTGGGTTTGGGACGGCGGTAGGATTCGGGTTTTTGTGCATCGTTGTGCAGATTTGAAGTTGTGCATTCTGGTCCCATCCTCCAGCACTGTCCCCATCTCCCCTCGCCGGTGTCGGGGAGTCGAATATTGGGGAGAAGTGCGGGACGGGGGCGTCCCGCGCGGACCGGGGGTCTGCCCTACTTGACCGGTTCGAGCTTGTGCGACTGCATGCGCTGATTGAATCGGGCGAGATCGTTATCGAGAACCGTTCGGTATCGGCCGAGGACCTGGTTCAGATGCGCCTTTAGCTCCTCGAACACGGCGAAATCCTGATCGGTCGGCTTGTTGTCACCCGTATCCACTTCGGTTTGCAAGACGGCGAGCTGGTTATTGAGCTTGATGGGATAGTTCAGGGTGTCGCGCGGGCTGCGGTTGCGGGTCTGGTAGAGATCCTGCTCGATCTCGTCGAGTTTCGATTTAATTTGCGCGGCAAGGCGCGTGGTTTCGGTGTCGCTCGCGGCCTGGGCGCGCTCCGTCAATTGTGGTTCGATCGATCGAATCTGAATGATGGCGCCGTGCGCGCGCGAAGTTTCGTCACGAATCGCGATAGCCAGGCGGAACTGCGCCTCTAAATCGGCATCGGTAACATCGGCGACGCGGGGATCGCGGCGAATCGGGAGCGGCTTGGTTTCGGTGACGCCATTGGCCGCGAGCCGAACCGAGTATTTGCCGGGGGGCGCGGCCGGCCCCTGGCCGGGGCGCGCGCCACGCAGCACGATTCCCGGAAACGTGACTGCGCCGGGATAGCGCAGATCCCAGACGAATCGATTCAAGCCGGCGCGGCTCTTCTGGTTATGGAACTCGCGAACCAATTGGCCGTTGGCGTCGAGAATCGCAAGCGTCACGTTCTCCGCCGGGCGCGCCAGGTAGTAGTCGACGATCGCAGTGGTAACGGACCGCACTGCCGGCCGCGGCTCGAATAAATGCGCCGGGCGCTCGGTGATTTCAGGCGAGAACTGCCGCAACGGCGCGATATCGTCGAGAATCCAGAAGGAGCGCCCGTGGGTCGCGATCACCAGGTCGTCTTCTTCCACCACCAGATCCGAGACCTGGGTATCCGGCAAGTTCAACGAAAGCGAGCGCCAGTGCGCCCCGTCGTCGAACGAAACATAAATGCCATGTTCCGTTCCGGCGTACAAGAGCCCCGCGCGGTGCGGATCTTCGCGCACGGCTTGGGCGAAATCGCCGGCGCGAATGCCCGCGACGATTTTGGTCCATGTCTTGCCATAGTCGTGAGTTTTGAAGATGTAGGGCGTGCGATCGTCCATCTGATAGCGCTTGGCGGCGACGTAGGCCGCGGCGGGATCGGTAGGCGATGCCTCGATCATGCTGACCCGGTTGAACTCGCCCATCCCCGGCGGGGTGACGTCGGTCCAGTGTTTTCCGCCGTCGCGGGTCAGATAGACGAGCCCGTCGTCGGAGCCGGTCCAGATGGTGCCGGCTTCGTGGCGCGAGGGAGCGATGGAAAAGATGGTGCCGTAGATTTCCGGGCCGTTCTGGTCTTTGGTGATGGGCCCGCCGGAATCGCCCAGGGTTTTAGGATCGTTGCGGGTGAGGTCGGGGCTGATGGTCTCCCAGCGCTGGCCCTGCGAAGTGGTTTTGAAGAGATGCTGCGACGAGGTATATAGAATGTTGGGATCGACGGGAGAGAACACGATGGGGAAGGTCCACTGCCAACGTTCTTTCAGCACGCCAGCGGACATGCCCGAAAAAAACAGCGGATAGACGGTGATCGATCGCGTCGCGCCGGTGCGGCGGTCGTAGCGCGCAACGATACCGGCCTGGTCGCCGCCATAAAAGATGTTGGGGTCTTTCGGGTCGGGGGCCACGTAGCCCGCCTCGCCGCCCGCTGCCTGGTACATCCAATTGCCGGCGGGCGCTTCGGGATCGCGCAGATTAAGCGCGCGGTCGCTGGGCACGCAGACCGAGCCGCTATCCTGCTGCGCGCCGCAAACGTGGTACGGAAATTCGGCGGTGGTGGCGACGTGGTACAACTGCGCGGTTGGATAGCTTTCGAGCGTCCAGGTTTGTCCGCCATCGGTGGAAACCGATCCCCCGCCGTCGTCGCTCGAGGCGATGCGCCGCGGATCGTTGGGCGCGATCCACAAATCGTGATGGTCGGCGTGCGGCGTGTGCATCAGGTGCAGGGTCTTGCCGCCGTCATCGGAGCGATAGATCTCGACATTCATGGCGTAGACCGTGTCGCGGCGCTTGGGGTCGGCGGCGATGCGCGAGAAATAGAATGCCCGTTGGCGGATGCTGCGGTCGTCGTTCACCAGCGTCCAGGTTGCGCCGGCATCGCTCGATTGAAAGAGGCCGCCGTCGTCGGCTTCCACGATGGCGTAAACGCGATTCGAATCGGCTGGCGAAACGGCGACGGTGATTTTTCCGACGATGCCCCTCGGCATGCCGGGATTGCGGGTGATCTCGGTCCAGGTGTCGCCGCCATCGATCGATTTGAACAGTCCGCTGGACGGGCCGCCGCTCGATAGCATCCACGGCGTTCGGTAAGCTTCCCAGAGCGAGGCAAACAGCACGCGCGGATGGTTGGGGTCCATGGATAAATCCCCCGCGCCGGCGTGGTTGTCGCGGAACAAGACGCGCTTCCAGGAGGCGCCGCCGTCGCTGGATCGAAACACGCCGCGCTCCGGGTTCGCGCCGTATGGGTGCCCCAGGGCGGCCACGTACACCAGATTCGGATTGGCGGGATCGATGCGAATGCGCGCGATGGCTTGGGAATCGTCGAGGCCGATATGCGTCCACGTCTTGCCCGCATCCACGGATTTGTAGACGCCGTCGCCTTGCATGATGCTGCCGCGCAGCTCGGTCTCTCCCATTCCGAGATAGACGATGTCCGGATTCGATTCGGACACCGCGACCGCGCCCACCGACGAGCTGGCGATCTGGCCGTCGGTGACCGGAGCCCACGCCACACCGCCGTTGGCGGTCTTCCACAATCCGCCGCCGGTCGCGCCGAAATAATACTCGAGCGGCCGCGCGGCGCTGCCGGCAATGGCCTGCGACCGCCCGCCGCGATTCGGTCCGATGTTTCGCCATTTCAGCGCGCCGAGATCGTAGTCCTGGGCAGGCAACACGGCGCAGATGGAGATAAGAAAAAGGAGGCGGGCGCACCGCATAGGCAATCAGCTTTGTCCCAGGCGGTTGAACACGTGCTCGATATTGGTGTTTACGGCTGCCTGCATAGCGTCGTCGTCGCGGCCGGAGCGCATCGTGGTGCCGTAACGATCGGCGGCAAGCGCTTGGATGGAAGCTACCGGCATGCTCTGTTGGATCTCGCGCAGCGACTGCCCGGCCTGCTTGCCGGCCTCGACCCTCATTGCCAGCTCCTCGATGTAGTTGCGCTGGCCCGTCATGAGTTGGCGCCCGTGCTGCAGCGCGCCATGTCCGCCGGCCACGTGGTCGAAAGCGAGCTTGGCCACCGAATCGATGGTGTTCGGCCATTCCTTGGGGAAGCTGTCGCCTAGAAACGGCAGCGAACCCAGGATCATGTCGCCGGTTGCCACCACGCGCTTCTGCGGGCAAAACACTACGACGTCGCCGGCCGTATGGGCGCGCCCGTGAAACTCCACGTGCAGGTCGTGCGCCTTGTCCCGAATCACGTACGTCTTGCCGAAAGTGACGGTGGGCAGCACGGGGGTGAAATTCTGCATCTCGCGCGCGAAGGCCTCCAGTTGCCGGATGCGCTCCGCGATGGCGGCTTTCTGCTCCGGCGAGCTGGCCGCGCTCAACTGCTGGCGCGCCGCTTCGAGCAGCACCGGGACATGCGGCTGGCCGGAAAACGGATGGCCGTGCGGATCGAGCGATTCCCGCAAGCGGGCCGCGGAGTACTCCGCCTGCAGCTTCTCGGTGGCGTCGCTCGCAATGATCTTGAGACCTTTGCCGAATGCGTCGCGATAGCCGGCATTTCCTTGGGTGTGATCCCAGTGGAAATGCGTGTCCACCAGATAGCGCACGGGCTTGGCCGTGATCTGTTGCTTGATCTGCGCGATCAGGGCCGCTGCCGCCGAGGGCTTCGAATGGGCGTCCACCACCAACACGTCGGCCGAGTTCACAAAGATAGCGGCATTGCAATTGGTCACCGCCTGCGGCCGGGCGAAGGCGAAGTAGACGCCCTCGGCGACGTTCTGAATGTCAAACAGGCCCGTGGCGGCGCCAGGGGCCATGGCCTGCGCCCAGGCGGCGCGGCGGCGGGCCAGTTCCAGAATCGAAGCTCCCGCCACCGAACCGAGGGCCATGCGCGCAAAGAAGCCGCGTCGCGAGACAGCGTGCTGGCACATTTCGAGAATTCTCCTGAGGATCAGGATACACGCAAAAAAAGCCGAGAGGGGACTCGGCTCAGCAGACCTGACGGCCCGCGCCACGAAAATCGGCTCTAAAAGTCCGAAAATACGCTAAAGTGCAAATATGCGGAATTTCAGGTGGAGCGAGAACAACGAGGTTTTCCTGCCGCAGGTGGATGCGGAGCATCGCGACCTGTTTCGGATTGCCGATGAAATGCAACAGGCCATCGCCGCGCAGGCCGCGGCCGAAGTAAAGGGGCGTCTGGACGCTCTGGCCGCTCACGCGGAGGATCACTTCTCGCATGAAGAGTGGCTGATGCAGTCGGTCAAGTATCCCTCCTACGCTTGGCACAGGCAGCAGCACAATACCGCCCGAAAGCGGTTAAAGCTGCTCGCGCCTCTGGTAGCAAGCGGCGAAGCGGAGGCCGCGGAGCTGCTTTTGGAATTCCTGGAAGGATGGCTGCAGGACCATACCACCGTCACCGACCGCATGATGGCCGCGTACGTACGAAATTACGAGCGCGCCAACGCCACCGGTGCGTTGGAACGATGGGGCACGCCATCGGCCTCGTGCGCCTCACGCGGATCGACGACAGCCGCCGCGCGCCACAGCTAAGCGACCTTGCTTTCAGCCGGCACGCTCATCGCCATGCCGGGCGCGGCGAACTTCGCGTGCCGGTCCTGCCAATGCAGCCAGGCCCAAGTCACGGCGCGGACCACTTCCATGGCGTCAAAGGGCTTGGCCACCAGGTCGAACGCCCCCCGATTCAGAACTTCGGCCCACAGCGGGGCGTCCGCCGACCGGGAGCAAACGATCATGCACGGAGGCTCGGGCAACAGGTCCAGCCGATCGAGCATATCGATCCATGTTCCCGACGGCAAACGGTGCTCCGAGATCAGGATGGGAATTCGGCTCCGCTGGAGTGTGGCTAACGCGGAATCGATCGTTTCACTCCGTTGCAGACGCCATCGGCAGTCCGAGTAGATGTCCCAGGCGGGACATTCGAAGATCCACTTCAGCGTTTCATGGTCGTCTTCGAGCGGACTGACCACGAGGACGTCCACAACGTCCATTTCGACTTCTGGCTTGTTCATCGCGGCGTTCTTTCAAGAACGAGAGCAGGTGATAACTTCAGGTCAACGCCGGCGGCGGAAGACACGGGCGACGCATTCCTTCGCTCCATGTCCGTAAGGCGGCGACTACTCCTCTGCCTCATATTAATTAGGTATTATATAAGACAAGTCTTATATCAACAATTCTCGTTTGTCAAGGGAAATAATAGGGATAAATATCGAGTTGCGCGGGATTGTGCGTGGGCAAAAGCGGGCGCGGCGCAACTGGTGGGAGCGGACCCACTGGTCCGAGCGGGACGCCCAGTTCTTCCCAAAAATACAGTATTCATATGTCGGCGAAGAGCCGGCCAGGGGGCCGGCTGCGGACCAGGGGGTCCGCCCTACTATGGGTGTCTTTGGTCGCTATTTCCGTGATATCTTTCGAAAAATCGGAGAAATGCATAGATTTCGTGCGGCAAAGCGCTCCAAGTGGCCAGATTTATCTGACCTACCTTAGAACCTACCCTAGCTTGCGCAACTGCTTCTGCGCCAGCCGGCTCCATCTGGCGATGAACCGCCGCCGATACCGCGGCGCCATGCGGGCGGATTCCACGGCTCGCGCATACATTTCGCGCGCCGCGCTGGTTTCTCCAAGTCCTTCGAGCGCCTGCCCGTAGTAGAAAAGTCCCTCCGTATCGTAGGCATGCCGCTCCACGTACACGGCGAGCTCATGGCGCGCCTCGCGGTATTGCCGGTTGGCCAGATAGACCGCGCCCAGCTCGCGCAGGATCTCGCCCTGGCTGTGGTTTTCATCCTGATCCACAACCGTCTGGAAGTGGGTGAGCGCATCCTTGAGCCGCCCCTGCTCTCGGGCGATGCGGCCCAATTGAAAATGGGCGTCGGTTTCGGATGGGTCGATGGCCACGGCGTTCCGGAATCGCTCGATGGCTTCGGTGGTTTGGCGCCGTTCGCGGTAGATCAAGCCGAGCTGGTACTGGGCTTCGGCATCGTGCGGATTGATGGCCGCCGCTTCCAGCATGCGGCGAAAGTTCTGCCGGCTGCGCAGACCCGCGCCCACGTTGGCGAATTCGCCGCGCAGGTAATAAAACGCGAAGAAGAGGAAGAATGGGGACGCCAGCCAGCCGAAGAGGAATCGAATCGGTCCCCAAAACAAGAAAGCCGCGGCCACCGGAACCCACGAGAGCGAAACCGCGGCGGCCGCGACACCGTTTTCCACCCCGAACACGGTTCGGATGGCGAAGAACATCAGCACCGCGAAGTAGAGATACGCCAAGCCGGCAACCGCTCCCAGCACGGGGAACGGCGCTACCCAGCCCGCCAGCACCACCGGGATCTGCGCCGCCGTCCATGCCATCGCCGTACAGGTGAGCAGCGGCGAGTAGTCGCGCTGAAAGACCATGCCCAGCCCTCCCAGCCGGCCGATCAAACAGGCCACCGCCAGCGTGGCGGGAACGTAAATCGCCGCCAGAACCAGCAGCGGCGAGTAGAAGCTGAACGACCAACGCGCCTGTACGATGGGTACAGCTTCGCCCTGCTCCGGCCCCAACTGGGTAACCGCCGCGGGGGGTTGGGGAACCGGCGGCGGCACCGTGCTTTCGAACACCAGCGAGACCGCCAGCACGGCCAGGCTTGCGAAAAGCAGGCTGCCCCGGTCCAGAATTCCGCTCATCGCCGCCACCGGCCGCCACCACAATCGCAACAGCCGTTTGGTGTTTTCGAATACCATGGTCGGTTTCAGGATATCAGCCCGCCGGCGGCATTCAGAGTGGGGGATTTCCCTCCGCGCGCGGCGGAATCACGTTACCCTAACCGCAATGCCCCGCGATCGGTTTCTTGCCGCTGAGCGCGCCGTCTTCCGCCGACTCAACACGCCGGAAAAAATCCAGCACTTCCTGGATCACGAGGTGAACTACAACAAAGAAACGCGCGGGCCCACCTGCGGCTCGCCGCGGCGGGTGTTGCGCGAGCGGCAGGCGCACTGCATGGAAGGCGCACTATTTGGGGCGGCGGCGCTGCGCATGCTCGGCTATCCGCCGCTGCTGCTCGATCTGGAAGCCGTGCGGGACGACGATCATGTGCTGGCCGTTTTTCGCCGCGACGGCTGCTGGGGCGCCATCGCCAAGTCGAATTATTCCGGGCTGCGGTACCGGGAGCCGGTTTATCGGGGGTTGCGCGAGCTGGCGATGTCGTATTTCGAGCACTATTACAATCCGCGCCGGGAAAAGACGCTGCGCCGATATTCCCGCCCGGTGAACCTGCGCCGGTTCGATTCCATTCCCTGGATGACGACCGAGGAAGACGTGTGGGCGATACCGGAATACCTGACGACCATCCCGCATACGGCGCTGGTCGAGCCGCGCGCGGTGGGCCGCCTGGCCCGGGTAGACGACCGGCTGTTCGCGGCCGGGCTGGTGGGATTAGTGCGATAGGTTATGTGGCTGACCGAAGCGCAGGTCCGGGAACTGGATTCGCCCGACGGAAGGGCTGAACTTTCCCGCCGCGCCACTCGATTGGCGCGCGAGGCGTTGCCGGGCGCCGACATCGAAATTCTGTGGGACGGTATGTGGATCCGCCGCGTGGGCGAAGTCTGGTTCCCCGATCCCGACCTGTTCCGCGCGGCGGCGCCGAACTGGCAACGCTGGGCGGGATTGGCGGAAAAATACCTTCGCGATGCCGAGGATTATTGGTTTCATCTCTATAAGCCCCGGCCGGGCGACGCGATTGTGGACATCGGCGCGGGCCGGGGTGAGGACGTGTTCGCGTTCGCCAAAGCGGTGGGCGCCGAGGGCCGGGTCTTCGCCATCGAACCGCATCCGGTCTCCTTCCGCGTGCTGGAAAAGTTTTGTTCCCTGAACCGGCTGGCGCATGTGACGCCCTTGAATTACGCCTGCACGGACGAACCGGGTCAGTTGCAGATCGAGACGCTGCCAGTCTGGGAGTCGAACTATGTGCGCGGCGGCGAGCCTAGCCCCACCAGTTACCCGGTCCAGGGTCTGCCGTGCGACGAAGTGCTAGCCGGCCAGGTGGAGCGGATCGACTTTCTCAAAATGAACATCGAGGGAGCCGAGCGGCTGGCTCTGCCGGGCTGCCGGGCCACGCTCGCGCGGACACGGTTCGTCTGCATTGCGGCGCACGATTTCCGCGCGGATCGCGGCGAGGGGGAACAATTCCGGACGGTCGAGTTGGTTTGCCGATTCTTGAAAGACGCCGGCTTCGACATCGTGAGACGCGCCGGCGACCCGCGGTATTACGTTCCCTACCATGTGCACGGTTTTCGCGGAGGAGGAGGGAAGGGGACCAATCCATAGGGGCCAATTCTTACGGATAAAACCAACGTAATATATGATATACTGTCCACCGTAATGCGACTCGCGGTGACTCCCCCACGGGAAGGCCATTAGATGCGACGCTGGAACGGATGGGGGGACGAAGCGGTCAGCTTCGCCCTTCCGCCATCGATCGTCCGATACCTCGAGAGTGTAATCGGCCCAGGCCATCCGGCCGCGGATGCGCCGTTCGACCGGGTAGTTGCCGCGATCGGCAATTCGCGGCTCGCTCCGGCCGACACCGTTTCTACCGATGCGGCCGAACGGCTGTGCCACGCGCGTGGCCAGAGTCTGCCGGACTGGGTGGCGATGCGGTCGGGGTGCATCGACTCATTTCCCGATGGGGTGGCCTATCCGTCGTCCGCCGAGGACGTGCAAACACTGTTTACCTACGCTCGTAACTCGGGAGCTCGAATAATCCCATTCGGTGGCGGCACCAGCGTGGTGGGACACATCAGCCCGCGCACGGAAGACGCACCGGTGTTGACCGCCTGTCTCAGCCGATTGAACCAACTGGTCACACTAGATGAGACCAGCCGGCTTGCCACGTTCGGAGCGGGTGTCAATGGGCCTGCTCTGGAAAGCCAGTTAGTGCGGCACGGGTACACCTTGGGTCACTATCCCCAGTCGTGGGAGTTATCGACTCTTGGGGGCTGGGTAGTGACTCGTTCGAGCGGCCAGCAATCGTACCACTACGGCCGCATTGAGGACTTATTCGCGGGTGGGCACATCGAAACGCCGGCCGGCCCGCTTGACTTGCCCGCGCTACCGGCGAGTGCGGCGGGCCCCGACCTGCGTCAGATGATTCTAGGATCGGAAGGCCGCTTTGGCATCTTGACCAGCGCGACCGTGCGCGTGCGGGAGCTGCCTGAAGTGGAGACATTCCACGGGATTTTCTTCCACGACTGGTTATCCGGCGCGGATGCCGTTCGCGAAATTGCGCAGGCCGGGATACCCGTTTCCATGCTGCGTCTGAGCGATGCCCAGGAAACGGAGACGACGCTGCATCTGTCGGGTAAAGACCGCCTGATCGGTTGGGCGAATCGCGGTCTCAACGCATTAGGGTACCGCGGTGATCGGAGCCTGCTCATTCTTGGTGTCACCGGCGATCGGGCGGGCGCGAAGTTCGCCTATCGCGCCGCCACGGCGATTGCGCGCCGGCACGGCGGAACGGTGGCCATCCCTACGATCGGAAAGACCTGGCAAAAGAATCGCTTTCGCGCCCCGTATCTGCGCAACACGCTATGGGATGCGGGCTACGCCATCGACACTCTGGAGACTGCGGTGCGGTGGTCGAAGGTGGCGCCGACTGCACTTGCAATCAAGGGCGCCATTCGCCAGGCATTCGAGGCGTTGAACCGACGAGTGCTGGTCTTTGCCCACCTGTCTCACGTTTACACCGACGGAGCGAGCATCTATGTCACTTATCTTTGGCCGCTCTCACCCGACCCCCAGCAGACTCTGGAGGAATGGCGCGCGGTGAAGAGCGCGGCGAGCAATGTGGTGGTGGCGCAAGGCGGAACGATCAGCCATCAGCATGGTGTCGGCATGGACCACGCGCCATACCTGAAGGCCGAGAAAGGCGTGATCGGGGTGCGGATGATCGAAGCCGTCCGCGCGGCGCTCGATCCCGATCGCATGATGAATCCCGGAAAGTTGATCGACTGAGATGTGGACCACCGGCTGGCGGGAAAGCGTCTGGAGCGGCATAAGAGGGCCATGGGACCTGATCGTCGTGGGCGGTGGTATCACTGGCGCGGGCATCCTCCGGGAATCGGCCAGGGCAGGGCTTCGGGCGCTGCTGGTCGAAGCCGATGACTTCGCCTCGGGCACTTCCAGCCGTTCGAGCAAGATGGTCCACGGCGGGTTGCGCTACCTCAGTAGTTTGAATATCAAACTCACGATGGAGTCGGTACGCGAGCGCGAATGCCTCCTCGCCGAGGGTGGCGGACTGATCGAGCCGCTCGAGAGCATCATTGCCAGCTATGCGGGCGACCGGATGCCGGCCTGGGTCGTGAGCGCGGCTTTGACGGTGTACGACCTGCTGGCGTTGCGATGGCGTCACCGGCATTACCCGCCGGCCCGCGTCAAAGATCTCTGTCCCTCGATCAACGCCGACGGGATGGTTGGCGGCTACGGCTTCTTCGATGCGTGGACGGACGACGCGCGCTTGGTGTTGCGGGTGATTCGGGAGGCGGTCCGCGCGGGCGGCACGGCGCTGAGCTACGCCCCCGTCGAGGGTCTGGTTCGCGACCGCGCCGGCCGAGTCTGCGGCGTTCAGCTCCGCGACAAAATCCGTGGCCGGGAAACTGAGGTTTTGGCGCCCGTGGTAATCAGCGCCACCGGTGCTTGGGCCGACACGCTGCGGGCACACCTGGACGCGAAGCCGCGGCTGCGTCCGCTGCGCGGCAGCCATCTCTTCTTTCCGCGGGAGAGACTCCCGCTGACCCAGTGGATTAGTTTCTTGCACCCCGCCGACGCCCGCCCCGTGTTCGCATACCCCTGGGAAGGCGTCACGCTTCTGGGCACGACCGACGTCGATCAGGGACCCGACGTTCCGAGAGACCCGCAACTCAGCTCGCGCGAAGTGGCTTACCTGATGCAGGCGGCAACCTATGCATTCAAGCCGCTGGACCTGACCGAGAGCGACGTCCAGTCGACGATGTCGGGGGTCCGTCCAGTGGTCGACTCAGGACAGGCGGACCCGTCGAAAGAGTCGCGTGAGTTTGTATTGTGGGATGAATCCGGTTTGCTCACCGTCACGGGAGGCAAGCTAACGACGTTCCGTGTCATGGCGGTCGAAGCCTTGCGTTCGGTACGGAGGAGGCTCCCCGGCGGAACCAAGTTCCGCCGGGGCGAACGCGTGCTGGATTCCGCCGCCGCGGAGATTTTGGGCGGTCTCGATCCGGTCACTCGGACACGCCTCGCCGGACGCTACGGAGTGGAAGCGGGCGAGTTAGTCGCGGCAGCGCGCGACGGCGAATTGACAACGATCGGAGCGACGCCCGCGCTGTGGGCGGAGTTACGTTGGGCAGCCCGGGCCGAAGGCGTCGTGCATCTGGACGATTTATTACTGCGGCGCGTACGATTGGGCATTCTGGCTCCGCAGGGCGGACTGCCCTTGGCGAATCAGATCCGGGCCGTCGTTCAACCGGAGCTCGGCTGGGATGACGCACGCTGGCAGGCGGAATGGGATATTTACTGGCGCTTGCGGCAACAGTGTTACTGTCTCGGTGGCCGGTGATGTCTCGCGACCATCTGCTGGCGATCGACAACGGCACCCAGAGCGTCCGCGCGCTCATCTTCGATCCGAAAGGGAACCTGATCGCCAAGGGCCGGGCGCCTATGCAGCCGTACTTTTCGGTCGCGCCGGGCCTGGCCGAGCAAGATCCGGAAGTGTACTGGCAAGCGGTGTGCACGGCGTGCCGGCAATTGTGGTCCCTGCCTGGCGTCTCGCGAGATGCGATTGCGGGCGTCGGTCTCACCACGCAGAGAGGTACGATGATCAACCTCGATGCGGGCGGAAAACCGCTGCGACCCGCCATCCTGTGGCTGGATCAGCGGCAAACGGAAGGATTGCCGCGTGTGGGCGGGCGATGGGGGTTCTTGTTCCGGTTGACTGGCGTGACATCGACCGTGGCCTACTTGCGCGCGGAAGCCGAGAGCAACTGGATTCGCACTTACCAGCCGGACATTTGGAAGCGAACTTATAAGTACCTGTTGCTTTCCGGCTATCTGACTTACCGGCTGACCGGCACTTATTCCGACTCGACCGGCTGCCAGGTCGGCTATCTGCCGTTCGACTACAAACGGAAGCGATGGGCGGAGGACCGCGATTGGAAATGGCAGGCGCTGTCTTTGAACCGGTCCCGGCTTCCCGATCTCGTCCCTCCGGCCCAACCCCTCGGCGAAATCACGCGCGTGGCGGCCGAGGCTACCGGCATCCCCGCTGGTTTGCCCGTCATTGCCGCCGCCGCTGATAAGGCTTGCGAGGCGATTGGGGCCGGAGCGCTCGGTCCCGAAATCGGATGTTTAAGCTACGGGACTACGGCCACGATCAATGTCACCCACCGCCGGTATCTCGAGGTGATCCCATTGATTCCGCCTTACCCATCGGCGGTGCCCGATGCCTATAACCTGGAGGTCAGGGTATCCAGAGGTTACTGGATGGTGAGCTGGTTCAAACAAGAGTTCGGGTTGCGCGAACAACAACTCGCCGCCGAGCGCGGTGTCACGCCCGAGCAGTTGTTCGACGAACTGGTGCGCTCTGTAAAACCGGGTTGCGACGGATTGTTCCTCCAGCCTTACTGGACGCCGGGAGTCAGGGTGCCGGGGCCCGAGGCGAGGGGCGCCATCATCGGGTTCAGCGATGTACACACGCGCGCCCACGTGTATCGGTCGATACTGGAAGGAATAGCCTATGCCTTGCGGGAAGGGTCGGAACGGATCGCGCGGCGCGGCGGCATGCCGATCGCGGAGCTGCGTGTGGCGGGCGGCGGCAGCCAGAGCGACGCGGCGATGCAGTTGACCGCGGATGTCTTCGGCCTACCGGCTTCACGGCCGCACCTGTACGAAGCGTCCGGACTGGGCGCCGCGATCGACACGGCCGTGGGGCTCGGGCTGCACCCCGACTTTGCGACCGCGGTAAGCGAAATGACCCGCCTGGGCGGAACGTTCGACCCAGATCGGCGGACGCACGCGCTCTACAACGAGTTATACAAGAATGTCTATCGGAAAATGTACCGGCGTCTGAAGCCACTCTACCAGGCGATTCAGCATCTACAGCCTGGGGATGCGGCTGGGGCCGGACTGCCGGCGGCTTAGGGCAACCGCTCCCTGACGGTCGCGGCTCTGACTGGAACATTCGATCCTGATGCCAACCTGCTCGAGTTTGCGAAAGAGCCGCGAGTCAGAGCCGCGACCGTCAAGGAGCGGTTGCTGAATACGTCATCGTTTAGATTAGTACTCCGTGTCGCAATTAAGACTGCGGCCGGTTACTTCTAGGCGAGTACACTCACTAACCCGTAGCTCTCCGGTCTGAACACTCCAGGGTACGCGGTTTGCGCCCAATCCAGTAAAGCTTCTTCATCATCCGGAATCTCTGCCAGTTCCCTTTCGATCCGGTCGAGCCAAGTGGATTCCTTTGCCGACAGCCGGAGACCATCTTGCTTGTTGGCGCCGCGGATGATTTGCGTCGCTGTCTGCGCCGCGGCTACGGTCCGCCGGAGCGTCCCGGAGGTCTCGACAATCGCCTTGGCGATTTGAATCGTAGCGGAAGGCGTGAGCACCGCGGCCTGCGGGCTCAGGTCTGCATCCGAAGCCGACAGCCAGTCTCGCATCGACTTCGCCCCGCCGCGGGCGGCCGCGGTATTCATCAGCCGGCAGTCATAAGCCAGCAGTTCGGCGAAAGCTTCCGGCGCGTTGCCGGACAACAGGCGGACGTTTTGCACAGACTCATTGCTCCACAGATCGCAGACCGCGGCGGCAATGTTTCCTATCGGGCTGAAGTGCGCACAAGCGGCCGATTTGCCTTCCATGGAGATGGGGCAGCCGGTAATCGCCTTGATCACCGGGCCTTCGTAGGCGCAATCCTTGGATGGACCCACCGCGCCGTGCTCGAAAGCGGCGAGACTACGTACCGCACTGGCGGCGCGGATCACGGCGGCGAGCACTTCCGGCAACATTTTCTGATGGGCGAGCTGCATGGCCGTATTGGCGAACCCGCAAGCGCTGTCGCCGCCGGGGACACAGCGCGTGCCTTGGCACGACGCTGCCATTTGATCCCACAGCCATCCTGTGTCGGGAGGAGCCAGAACGCCCAGAGCGAAGATGCATCCCCGCACATCCCCGTACATCAGAGCCTGATCGTGAACCTCCTTGCCGCCGACGGATTCAATCGACAGAATGTCGGCGCCGGCGGCGATGCACAAGTCGCAGGACCGCCGCAGCCTGTCCCAAGCCGGGCCGCCGCGGAGCTCCGGCGGCTTCGCCTGGTCGCGTATGTCCGTGGGTGTAACCCGCAATGCCGATTTCAAGCCGTGGCGAGCGTGGGCCTTCTCCAGGTGGCGGCGCAGCAGCGCCGTGATCTCCGCGCCCCACTCCGGCCGATCGGTCATGGCCGGCAGCAGCTCAAATTCCAGCACGATGCCGGGAACCTGGAGCGACACGGCGCGCTTCAGGATTGCCGTCGCCATCTCTTCGTAGTGCTTCAGGATCTCCGGCCAGTTTGCCTGGGATATCGTAATGGCAGGAAGCGTAAAATTCACTTCCGGGAAAACGGCGCCACCGCCGATCACGAGGTCGAATCCGCAGGCCACGGGCCGGGGCGCGACGCCGTACAGCAACGCATCGGCGCACGTCACGCTCAGCGAGGAATACGTTCCGGGCGCCATAGTCAAAGCCTCGCCATCGGCACGGAGCGCGCAAGCGACACAGCGGCGCTGGCGCTTTCGCCATACCCGTCGGCGCCGATCTCTTCAGCAAAGTGACGCGTCACCGGGGCGCCGCCCACGAAGATGCGCACGTTCTGGCGCACCCCTGCCTCGCGAAATGCCTCGACCGTTGTCTTCATCGCCGGCATGGTCACGGTGAGCAGGGCCGACAGACAGACGATCCGCGCGCCGCTCGATCGCACGGCTTCCACGAACTTCTCCGCCGGCACGTCGGTGCCGAGATCGATCACCTTAAAGCCGCCGCCCTCCAGCATGGACGCCACTAAATTCTTGCCGATATCGTGCAGATCGCCCTTGACCGTGCCGATCACGACGCGCCCGGCGAGCTCCACCCCACTGCCTACCAGCAGAGGCCGCAAGATATTCAGCGACGCTTTCATCGCGCGCGCGGCCAACAGCAGTTCGGGAACGAAATACTCCTCCGATTCGAACAGCCGCCCGACCTCGTCCATGGCAGGCACCATATACTTTGTGATCAGGTCCATGGGTGCGAATCCCTCGGCCAGCGCCTGTTCGGTGACGGCGAGCGAAGTTTTTGCGTCACCGGCCAAAACCGCGTCATATAATTTGTGCAGGTCTGTCATAAAGTTACTTCCGTCCGTTGAATTCATGCACCGCGTCCAGCATGGCGACGATATTCTCCACCGGCGTCCCTGCCTGGACATTGTGAATAGTATTGAACACGAAGCCGCCGCCGGGCGCGAAAATCTCGCATCGCTGCAGCACCTCTTCGCGCACTTGGGCCGGGGTGGCGAACGGCAGCGTGTTTTGCGTATCCACACCTCCGCCCCAAAACACCAGGCGATCGCCGTATTTGGTTTTCAACTCCTTTGGATCCATTCCGGCGGCGGAGCATTGCACGGGATTAATGGCATCGATGCCCGCCTCGCTAAACGAGTCATAGAAGCGCGCCACAGACCCGCAGGAATGCTTGAGAACCTTCCAGCCGGTATGGCGATGGATCCAATCGTTCAGGCGCTTGTAATATGGGAACCACAATTCGCGGAACGTAGGCACGGAGCAGAAGCTCGATGTCTGCGTGCCGAAATCGGCGCCGCATGTGAACAAAACGTCCAGGTTTCCGTCCACCACGGGTGCGATGCGGCCGAGGTTCTCGATGGCGATATCGCACTGTTTGTCGAAAATCGCGTGGATATAACTCCGGCGGCTGCGGGTCGAGACATACCACTCGGTGATATCCCGAATGCCTTTGGGATGCTTGAGCCATGGCGCGGGTACCAGGGCGACATCACCGAACGCTGTGCCGCGAACCCCGGCGGTCACGGCGCGGCCAGTGGCGGCCGCGTCCGCGGTCGCCTTCGCGAAGTGACTCACATCGCCGTTCGACACAGGCTGAAACTCTTCCAGATTGTCTTCCGGATTGAGATGATCTTCGTCGAGCGGCGGCTGCCGGACAATCGCATCGAAAAAATATCCGTTGCTGGGCATGCGCCCGCTCGGCGGGACGCTGGTATCGCCATCCGGGTAAACCAGAATGGCGCCGTCCTCGCCAATCGAGGTTTGGAAATTGCCGGGAACCAACACTTCCAGACCGTCCGGCATGCGCCACGGCTTCCAGTTCTCGTTGGCGAACCCGAACAACGTCGCGCGCGGAAACATCGCCTGCACGTCGATGCCAAGCGCGTCTTTCAGATCGTTTTCAATCCACCCCAGCATCTGGTGCGGCTCATGCACTGTCACCGGGTGGCGTTCGAGCCCATAGTGCTCGCGCAGCGCGGCGACGCAGCTCACATGCATGCCGGTCACGTTGGTGCCGCCGAAATCGATCGGCACGCGGTCGGGCTCTTTGTGGTTCAGGGTCGTATATACGCGCTCTTGGCTTGTCAATTGCTACTCCAGGCGAAGATGCCGCATCCTACATCGGTCGAGTGCAGGTGGCGTGGAACCGAACTGCGGCGAGTTTCGATCTGCCGGGCGAATTATTCCGCGAGAATTTCTAGGACGGCAGATCTTTCAAGGTTACCGGACGGCCTTCGTCGATGCTCTTCTGCGCCAGCAGTCCGATTTTGATCGCTTCCTTGCCGACTTCTCCGGTGTTCATCGGAGTCTGCTGCTTCTGCAACGCCTCAACGAACGACGCCAGGCTGCGCAGGTTCGAGGGATTTTCGGGCGCGCCCGCCGGGTTGCCCCCGGTGCGCTGTTCGAAATCGTGGATTTCGATCTTCTCCGGCGCAGCCCCTTTCCTCTGGAGGACGATAGCGCCCTTGTCGGTTTTCAGGACCCCTTCGGTGCCGATCAGGTACATCTCCTCGTCGCGGCCCAAGCCGAACAGCGAATAGCCGAACTCCAGCTTCACGCCATTGGCGTAGTCGATGGCGATGGCGGCGTGGTCGATGGTCTCCCGGTTCTTATACACGTTGTTGCCGCCGGTGGCGTAGACGCGATCGGCCCGGCTGTCGATGGTCCAGTTGAGCACATCGAGCTCGTGGATGCCGTCTTCGATAATGCTGGAGCCGGTCCAGTTGCGCAGCATGCGCCAGACCGTCGGCGTGCCGTTCCTGTCCGGCGTTTTCCAACTCTCCGGATTCCAATCGTTGCGATACAAAAAGCCGCTGGCATATTGCAGCGTTCCGATGCGCCCCTCTTTCACAAGTTGGTGCAGCCGTCCGTAGACGGGATCGTAGCGCATCTGCAGATCGACCTGCAGAAGTTTGCCGGCCTTTTTGCCGGCGGCGATCATGCGGTTGGCGTCGTCCACGGTAGTGGCCATCGGCTTCTCGCAAAATACGTTGAGGCCGCGCCCGAATGCGGCGATAACCACGGGCGCATGCAGCAGGCCGGGAGTGATGACGACGGCGGCGTCCAGATCCTTTTCCGCGGCGAACAGTTTCTCGTGATCGGGGTACGTCCGAACCTCGCCACCGGCCATTCTGAGGCCCTGCGCGAGAAACTTGGGGGTGGGGTCGGCCAGCGCGACCACCTCGATATCCGGAATCTGCCGCATGACGTAGAGCAGAATCCAAGCGCGATGTCCGGTTCCGATAACGGCTACCTTCAACTTAGGACGAGATTGGGCGAGCATGAGCGACGCACCTCCAGCTAGCAGAAAAGCTCTTCGCGAATTCTCAATCATCTTCACACCTCACTTACAACCGTTACGCATCAATCCAACGCGAGTTTGTACAACCGTGGAACCATGATCCACAATACGCCGCACGCCGCCAAGGGCATAAAGCTGGCGAGCAAGAACACCGGCGCATAGGAGATCTTGTCGACCAGGTATCCGGTAAGCAACGGAAATAGCATTCCGGTGAGACCGTTGGCGATGCCGGTCAAGGCAGTGACCCGGCCCACGGCGTTTTCCGGATACAGATCGGATATGACGGCAAACATATTTGCCGCAAAACATGTGTGGCCCATGAGGACCACGCAGATCCACGCCATTGCGACAGCCCAGTGGCCGGCGGCGGATGCGGCCACGCTGCAAAGGCAGCAGACGGCTCCGGCGCCCATGGTAATGGCCCGTGTCTTGGTCACACTGACGCGACCGCGCAGAAGCCGCTTACTCCACCATCCACCGCCCACGCTGCCGATGGCGCCAAACAGGAAGGGCAACCAGGCGAACATACCGATCGAGGCCAGACTCAGGCCGCGTACCCGGTACAGATACTCAGGCAACCAGAATATATAGAACGCTACCACGGGTCCAGCGATGGCGCGGCACAGCATCAGGGCCCAGGTCGCCTTCAGCCTGAGCAGCTTCCGATTCGACGGCCGCGGCCCCGAATTCTGTTCGTGGTCGGACTCGATGTAGGCTTTCTCAGCCGCCGTCAGCCGCGGGTGTTTCTCCGGGGGGTAGTAGCCGGCGCGCCAAGCAAGCACCCACGCAAAACCCATGGCGCCGGGCAAAAGAAAGGCCGCGTGCCAGCCGAACTTGAGCGTAATGAAAACCAGCAGCGGCGGGGCGAGGATCGAGCCCAGCATGGAGCCGCCGTTGAAAACACCGACGGCCAGGGCGCGCTCGCGGACCGGGAACCATTGCGACACCACCTTGACGCCCCCGGAGAAGTTGCCGCATTCGCCGGACCCCAGGCAGAACCGCAATCCACAAAACTGACCGAAGGTACGGGCGAAGGTGTGTAGCGTCTCTGCTAGCGACCACCAGATAACCGAGAGAGACAGACCGAACCGAACTCCCATCCGGTCCATCAGCCAACCCACCGGAAACTCACCGCTCATCAGGCCGAACTGAAAGAACGCCACCATGGTGCCGTATTGCGTGTTGCTGAGATGAAACGACTCACGAAGAACCGGGGCGACTACCGACAGGCTCTGCCGGTCGACAAAATTAATGATGGTCGCCAGAAGGAGCAGGGCCAGCACCCACCATCTGACCTGGCGCCAGGGTGGCGGCATGCCGATGGAATCCGCTTTGTCCATTTGTGTCGCGGCTGCCATGAGATAAGTGCCCCGGGCTCGGCGAACGCGGCTCTATTGCGATGGGCTGCGCCGGTCTAAAAAGCTGGTATTGCCGGTAAGCAGCCGGCTGCCCGCCTGCAAAATCGCGTCGTCGGCAACCTTCGATAGCGGCGTGTAGCACGGGTGCTGGGATTCTTTATATGGATCGTTGCGGGCCGCGTTGTAACAGCAGATCAGCGACCAGCGCGGATTCGCGCTTGTGTTCGGGCCCGAGCAATGCAGTACGTTCGAGTGAAAAAACAGCCCGGTTCCGGGTTCCATCTCGCAGTACACCAGTTCCAGCCGTTTGAGGGCGGCTTCCACGCGTTCGGGATCCGCACAAGTCTGTCCGCCGAATTTTCCGTGTTCGATACGGCCCATATGGCGCGATCCTCTCACCACCTGCATGCACCCATTTTCCTTTGTCGCCCGGTCCAAAGCAATCCAACAACTTGCCATGTAAGGGAAGAGGCAGCCGTTGTTGTACCAATACCCGTAGTCCTGATGCCATTCCCAGGCGCCGCCCACGCGCGGTTCCTTCAGCATCATCTTGGAGTGGTAATGGTACACTTCACCGCCCAGATAGCGCTCCATCCGGTCCACGATGCGGCGAGAACGCGAAATCATTCCGTATATATCGTCGCCCGGATGATTCCAAACGGCCAGCTTCGTTTTCTTCCCACCGGCGTCGTCGATGGCGAAGGCGAATTCCTCGATTGCCGCATCCTGCTTGGCGGCTTGCATGATTACAGCAACCTCTTCCTTGCTCAGTAAGTTCGGCACGAAGACATATCCGTCTTCCAGAAACTGCCGCACATCTCGATCGTCGTTTAGCATTTTCTTTAGCCCGGTTGCAGGCAGTCCACTTCTGAGAAGGGGACTGCCTGCATACTAGTTATGAACCGGCCCGAGACCGAACCCGGAACATCGGTCTCGGACCGAACTGCGGTACTCAGAAGAACAACTTCAATGCGAACTGCAGTACGCGGGGATCGTAGGCGGCGGTGATCCTGCCAAAGGTGCCTGATGAGAGGTTCGCCGTTGGGTTTTGGAAATTCGGCCGGTTCTCGGTATTGAACGATTCCGCGCGAAACTGTATGTACCGCTTTTCCTTCAAGGGAAAGTTCTTGAAGATGGACATATCGACATCGAAAAACACGGGACCGCGCAGGTTGTTCCGTCCCCCGTTCCCGAATGTGCCAATGGCGTTGAGTTGATAAGCCGCGGTGTTGAAGTATTCCTGCAATTGATTTACTCCCGCGGGCCGGGCCGCATTGCCCACTTCGTCGGCGTAGTCGTTGCCGATGCCGGAGAAGGAGCGATCTTGTCCGCTGAGGATGGTGAAAGGCAGACCGCTGTCGAGGCTTGCGATGGTATTAATCTGCCAGTTGTTCAGCAGCACACTCTTGACGCCCTCGACCGCAATATGCGGAGTGTTATAGACGGCCGAGAGGGTGAACCGGTACTCTTGATCGAAGTCAGCCGGGCCTCGGGCGCTTCTGAAGTTGAACGGATCCGGCGGACCGATATCTCCGGCGTCGGAAGTCGAAGTATTGTCGATGGTCTTGGACCAGACAAAGTTGCTCAGCAGCGTGAGTCCCTTGTTAGTCCGTTTGGTGACGTTGACCTGAAGGGCGTTGTATTCGGCATACACGAACGAACTGGCTACCTCGACCGCTCCCAGCCCTGGATACAGCCGGTGACTGGTTTCCGCCGCAACCGTGGCGCCGGGATAGTACAAAGCCGGATTCATCTGCCGTGAGGCCATGATATCCACGCCGTGATTGCCCACATAGGCAACCGAGATGGCCAGGTCTTTCCGCAGTTGACGCTCTAGCGTAAGGTTCCAATTCTGCGTGTACCCGACCTTGGACGAAGGATCGAGGACGCCGCCGGAGAGCGGAAGAATGAATTGGTAGTTTGCGAACTGGCTGGGTAGCATGTGCGGACGGGGGAACGGGTCACCGCCGGAAAAGCCCTGGTAAGGATTGTCGAAGCTGGGCGGTCCCGGAATGCTCAGGTAAAGATCCGTAGGTTGGGTGGCATCCGTGCGCTGGTACAGGAGTCCGCCGGGGAAGCTATAGAAGATTCCATAGGCGCCGCGAATCACGGTTGCGGAGCCTACGTTGTAGGCAAAGCCGACGCGCGGCGCGAAGTCCTTCCAGTCGTGCTTGAAAACCGAACTTTGGACGCCAGAGTCGCCGGGAAAGAGCAGCCCCAAAGGCGCGTTGGGAGCAATCTTGGATTGGGCTCCCGGCACATAGGCCACCAGTGCGTTGTTGAGATCGTCGGGCGCCAACCAAGGTTCCCAGCGCAGGCCGAGGTTGAGAGTGAACCGGTGGCTCACCTTCCAGTCGTCCTGCACGAACAGATCGGGCCGGTCCTCCCGAAGACTGAGCCGCCGCCCATTATCTTGGTAAAACTGATATTCGGCGCCGAGATAGAAATCCGAAATCACGTTTCCGCTAAACTGTCCCACGAATGTGTTGTCGCCGGGGGTATAGGAATAATCGTTCACGTCGATGCGCGACCGTTCGAACTCGACCCCGGCACTAATTGTGTGTTGTCCCCAAATCTTCGCAACCGAAGCCTTATAATAGAACGACGTTGGATCCTGCCTGAGAGCTCCGCCGGAAAAGATGTTGACATCGCCGTAAATGTTGCAGCGGATGCCCGGGAAAATCGGGACGGAGGTGCCCAACGGAACCTGTTGGCCGAAGTCCTGTAGAGATTGCATCCCCGGGGCTTCCGGCACCTGCGTGCGCGCGTTGCGGTTGAAGCTCGCGTAAAACGCCGCCGTTAAGGTGGGGCTGAATATCTGCGTGTCTTCCACCGTCGCGGTCTGGTTGAGATAGGAGTTTTCGGCGAAAAAACCCGAAGGGGCGCTCATCGGCCGCTGAAAATCGTCTTCATCGTAGTAATATCGGGCGCTGAAGTGATTGTTACCGCCAAATAACTGGTCGAGTTTGCCCAGGTATTGGTGGTCATCCAGGTTCTGAGGCGCGTTGCCCACCCATTGAGTTCCGCTGTTGGGCAATGGCAAGTCGGCATTAGCAACCTTCACCGAGACCGGGTCGAGCCGCGCGGTGGGAATGATGTTGCCCGGGAAGGGTTTCGCGGTGGTCGGATCGTAGATGCTGCTGGCCAGCGCCGAGAAATTGCCAATGTGCTCCGCTGCCGTGGGCACCGTGACCGAAACCGGGCTTGGCGAAGAGCGCCGCGACTCATCCTGGACCGAGACGAAGTAGAATGTCTTGTTCTTTCGGATCGGCCCCCCCACGGTCCCGCCGAACTGGTTCAGTTTGAAGGGCGGCCGAACGATTTGGAAGAAGTTGCGCGCATCCAGTTCGGTGTTACGAAGGAATTCGAAAAGTGTGCCGTGAAGTTCATTGGATCCCGAGCGCGTCGACAGTTGCACCAGGGCGCCGGCCCCGGAGTATTCGGCGCTGAAACCCGAAGTCTGGATCGTGAATTCCTCCAACGCGTCCGGGTTCGGCAGCGTAGGCGCGGAATCGAAGAAGCGATTGGTGTACAGGGCGCCATCCAACTGGTAGTTGTTCTGGGTGACCCGCAGGCCGTTCACCGACAATCCACGGTTGTCTTCCTGGCCCGAGTCGGTGCCGACATCGGTAATTACAGTGCCGGGCGTGAGGGTGGTAAGTTGCAGCGGATTCCGCCCATTGAGCGGCAGATCCATCATCTGCTTCTCCGTAACGGAGGCCTGTACGCTCGACGAAGTTGTCTGGATGAGAGTCGATTCGGCCGATACTTCTACTGACTGCGAAACGTCACCCACTTTGAGAGCGAGTTGCAGATCGAGCACCTGTCCCGTGACAAGAGTGAACGGAGATGTGCGCTGCGTTTGAAACCCTTGTTTTTCGACGTTTATTGTGTATTGTCCGATCGGCAGATCCGGAAACACGAAGTTACCGTCGGTGTTACTAGGCGCTGTCCAAATCACGCCGGTTTCGACATTGGTGCAGGTCACGTTGGCGGCCGGTACGACGCCGCCGGATGCATCTAACACTGTCCCGCTGATGCGCCCCGTGGCCTGACCGAACAGGAAATGGCTCGAAGCCAGACACAAGAACACCGTCAAGGCTATTGGGGAAAGACTTTCGAGGGAAATACCGAAGAATCTGACGTGGGCACGCCTTAAGAGATGTCGACTGAGCATGCAGTCTCCTTTCCGCAGACGGTACGGAGGTTCGTTGGCAAGACCCCGTGCCGCAAAACTCCCTGGTTGTTAAGGCTAATGTATAATATACTAGATCCGGAAACGGAGTCAAGGGCCTTTTTGCCGGAAGAGCGCGCCTGGGAGCAGCGCTAGACACCGAAGCGGCATAGGCCACACCGTTGCTCCTGGGCGGCCAGACGTCGCGATGTGTATATATTACCGGGTTTCCACGCGGGCTCAGCCCCCACGAACAGCTCCCAGCCACTTCTGGGACGCTGGCTTCGGACCATCAGCCGAAACCCCCTACGACAGGAGATATGTTGTACCATCTTGCCTGGTTCGGCTTTCCGTGATATGCAAGATATTATCGACCAGTTGCTTTGAGGAGAAACATGGCACAAAGGAACCTGATCCTATCCCGGCGTTCGCTGCTGCTTAGCGTGCCGGCTGCTGCGGCCCTCGCGGCTACCGACGGAGAAGCGAAAGTTCACGTCGGCAGTCAACTGAATGCCTTCCGCATTATTGACCTGAATACGTTGATGGGGGCGCTCGCCTCCGTCAAGCAGATCGGCTTCGAAGGTTTTGAAGCCCCATATCGCACCCTGGAATCGCAGTTCGACCGTCCCGAGGAAATGGCCAAGCGCCTGAAGGACACGGGCCTGACGTTCTTTGCGATTCACATTTGGCTGCCCTCCTACGATGCGCAGACGCAGTTGGCTCCATGGACCCTGATCCAGAGAGTGGCGGACGGCGGTGCGGCCTTGGGGGCACAACGGCTAATCTTGAGCGGCGGATCGACTCCCGATGCCGCGTCGCTCGCTCGCAAGGCTGAGGCACTCAACCGGGCGGGGAAGTACTGCCGGGAAAAAGGACTCCAATTGGCGTATCACAACCATCTGCCGGAGGTCGAAAACGACTGCGCCCAACTGGAGGGTCTGCTCAAGGCAACGGCCCCGGACCTCTTCCACCTGGTGGTCGACGCAGGGCATGCATTCAGCGCGGGCGTCGACATGGCCGGCTTCTTCTCGAAGCACTTCCCGCGCATCGAGGGCATGCACCTCCGCGATGCGCTCAACAAAGAGGAGGTACCGTTCGGGCAGGGGGATCGGAATTGGGTCCCTCTGGCCGCGGCAGTCAGAAAGTCGAAGTGGACCGGCTGGCTCATGACCGAAGAGGAGCGCCTCAATGGCAGCAAGCCGGGAGAGGCAGCGCTTCGCCCCGCCCGTGAAGGGATCCGCCGCATCTTTGGCGTTTGATGTTTCACGGAATCACCTCGCGTCCCGCGGCCAGGTTCAATTGTCCGGCCGCGGTCAGATAACTCCCCACCAGGTTGATGTAGGCCACCTGCGTCATCCGGTAGTCGCGCTGGGCGTCCAGGTAATCCACCAACGCTGCCTGGCCGTGTTGGTAGGCGTAGGACATGGCGTCGCGCACATCGGTGGCAGTTTTCAGATACGTGTCCTTGTACGGCTGCAACAGACTTACCGCGCCGCGCACCGTGAAGTAGGCCGCATCCACATCGTTAAAGACCTGGGCCTCCGCCATTTCGCGCTGCCTCTCGGCTTTCTGGATATCGATTTGGGTACGCTCTTTCTCACCCTGGTTGCGGTCGAAGAGGCGCAGCGGAATATCCACGCTGACTCCCATGTACACGGCGATCGGCGGATTGCGCCCGAAGTCGATTCCGAAGGTTGGGTCGGTCGATCCGTTGGCGACGGCCAGTTTATGGTCGGTCTGCGCTTTGAGGATCGCCTGCCGCGCGGCGCGCAGATCCGGCCGGGCGTCAAGGGCCGAGGTGTGTATGTCGTCCAGCGGCTGCAGGCGGTCGCTGAAATCGAATGGACCGGTGACATCGAACCGGTCCACGGCCGTCCGGTCGTTGAGCAGCATGAGCAGGGTGATCTTGGCGGTACGCAATCCCACTTGGGCGGTCTCGTAATCCGACTCGTATTGGACGCGTTGCAGGAGCAGGCGATTGAGATCCACGCGGGCGATGTCGCCGGCGCGAAAACGCTCGCGATTGATGGCCAGTTCCTTGTCGAAATAATCCAGATTGTCTTTGGCCATGGCTAGCAGCGCTTTGGCCTGCAGGGTGGCCACGAAAGCCGTCCGCAGGCTGAAAAGCAGGTTGCGTTCCAGATCCATTTGCTGCGATTCGGCGATGCCGGTGCCCTGGCGGGCGCTGTCCAGGCGCAATTCGCGTTTGTGCTCCCGCTCATGCAGATAGCTGAAAGAGACAAAGGGAAGAGCGAAAGTCAGGGGGCGGTAGGGATTGCCGGTGAAGGGGTCGAGCTGGTCGGTCAGGATATTGACATCCGGGTTAGGACGCAAGTTGGCCGTGATTTCCTGGGCTTTGGATTCCTGAATGCCGAGCTGGCCGGCGCGCAGGGAAGGGTTGGCGGCTTCAAATCGGTCCTTCACCTGCTGCCAGGTCAAGGCGGTTTGCGCCAGAGCGGGTGTGGCGATTGCCGAGACCAGCAGAATTGCGAGCGGTGTGTGCCTTTGGATGCGCATTGCGATTACACCTGCAAGGTATCGCCTTCGCGCGCTACCAGAGCGTAGAGCACGGGCGAAAGAAAGATGGACAAAAGCAGCCGGGAGGCCAGGCCGCCGACAATCACGATGGCGAAGGGCTTCTGCGAATCGCTGCCGATTCCGGTCGACATGGCCGCCGGTAGGAGGCCGAAACAGGCCACCAGGGCCGTCATCATGATGGGCCGAAGCCGCAGCATGGAGGCGTCCAGCGTAGCTCCCACGATGTCCCGGCCCTCCAGCCGTAGTTTGTTGATGAACGAGTACAGAATGACGCTGGTCTGCACCGCGACCCCCATCAGCGCCACGAAACCGAGCATGGACGAAACGCTGAAGTTGGTGTGCGTGACGCGCAGCGCCAGCAGCCCTCCCACGGGCTCGGTCACCAGCACGCTGAAGAAAATGATGAGCGGGAATTTGAGGTTGCCGTAGAGAGCGAACAGGATGAGCAGGATCAGCACCACCGTGACGGGCAGGATGATCTTCATCTGCTGCTGCGAAGCCAGGTAGTCTTTGTATTCTCCGCCCCAATCGAATTTGTAGCCCACCGGCAGTTTGACCGCCGATTCCACCTTTTGGCGGGCTTCGCCGACGGCGCTGGCCAGGTCGCGGCCCTCCACGCTGAACTGAACGCCGATGTAGCGGGAATTGGCTTCGCGGTAGATGAATGTCGCGTCGGGTTCCTCGCGCACGTCCGCGAACTGGCTGAGCGGCAGGTATTGGCCGTCGGGCGTGGCCAGCAGCAGGTTCTTGATCGAGTTTTCGTCGCTGCGGTATTGCGCCTGCATGCGGACGATGAGGTCGAACTGGCGTTCCCCCTGAATCACCTGGGTGGCGGCTGTTCCACCCATGGCGGTCTCCACCAGGGTATTGACGTCGCTCACGTTCAGGCCGTAGCGCGCCAGCTTGGCGCGGTCGGGCTGGATCACCAGGCTGGGCTG
>Ga0187868_1000309_pt1 | contig 41769 bp, 44 predicted proteins | sample June2016WEW_13_4_FD_133014 | JGI IMG/M metagenome (GOLD analysis project Ga0187868, IMG submission 133014) | Peatland microbial communities from SPRUCE experiment site at the Marcell Experimental Forest, Minnesota, USA - June2016WEW_13_40 | ecosystem: Environmental > Terrestrial > Soil >... | reverse complement strand
TGTTCTTCTCTTCCTGAAAGGCCAACCATTGCTAAGAGTTCGCTTGCTCGTTTCTTTTGTTCGCTTTTTGATTTGCCTCGTCCTTCCATGGGTAACTCGACATTTTCTCTAGCGTTTAGGTATGGTAACAGATTGAAGGTCTGAAATACAAAGCCCATCTTGTCTCGTCTAATCTTGTATAACTGATTTTCTGGGAGCGCTGAAGCATCAATACCGTCTAGTAGAACTTTACCTTTAGTTGGCTTATCAATGCAGCCAATAACATTTAACAGCGTAGTTTTGCCAGAGCCTGATGGTCCCATGATTGCCACAAACTCGCCAGCGTTCACTATAAGATTCAGATTTGACAAGGCTGGAACGTCGCGTTTGCCAAGCGTATATGTTTTGCTCAGGTTTTCTAATTGTAGGACTGGTTTACCTGATTGTGGTACTGCTTGAGGCACTGGTTTAGCTGATTGTAGTACTGATTTACTCATATCTCATTGCCTCTGCTGGTCTTATTTTTGCTGCTCTCCAAGCAGGATATAGACTTCCTAATGTCCCAAGCAGGATAGCTACACCGAAACCCAACAGTACAAGCTCAGGAGTCAACGTCGCCACTGCTAATCCACCGAATCTCGTAGTGCCTGAAACGACCACAGCGCCTGCAGTTCTGCTACCTGCGCCAACGCTCGGAAGCAGAAGTGATGCAATCGTGGGTGCTGCTATGCTGCCTATTGCAATGCCAACGACACCTGCAATCATACTTAAGAGAACGCCTTCAAGCATAAATTGGCTCATCACTGTAGAGTTGCTAAAGCCTATTGCTTTAAGCGTGCCAATCTCTTTGGTTCTCTCCTTGACAGTATAGAGCATGACAAATAACACTATCAAGCTTGTTGCTAAAACCACCACAACAATTTCTTCGATTGCAGTTGAATTTGTCTGACTATCAGATGCGTTCGCATTCGCCAACTCAGTAGTATAGGTTGATTCCTCAGTTGAAAGTGCGCTTTCGCGAGATTGAGCTGTAGTAACTGTAAGCTCTGGATGCAATGCACTTATGGCGCTAGCTACCGCCGAAACATCGCCGCTGTTTTGGGCAAAGACTGTAAGACTCGTTATGTATCCTGTATTGTTTGTTAATGCTTGAGCCTCGGATAGGCTCATGTATAATGTTTGCGTGTCCGAAACTGATGATGGACTGTAGATACCTACCACCGTAAAGCTCTGACCTAAAATGGTAACTGCGTCGCCTACTCCAGCTCCAAAGTACGCTGAGTTGTTTTCGCTAAGCAAGACATCCCCGCTAACGCCTACCTGTAAGTTACTTCCAGCCGTTATGTTTGTCGGCAGAATTGGATAGTTGCCAACGAAATAAGAAGTCAGAGGAACCCCTTCAATCGTGTACTCGACATCGAGAGTCGTAATGGTTCGCGAATATCCGTTAAAATCCAGGTTTCTAGTTACGTTATTCCCTTCAGAAGCTTGCAATATAGGCTCAACAGCTGCAATCCCGGAGATATTACTATTAATATCACTGTATAGGGTCTCGTTCATAGGACTTGCTCGACCACCGCTAAATGCGCCACCACCAAAATAACCGCCTACAGTGCCACCGCCGAATTGACCAGGCGTAAAGCCGCTACCGCCAGACGTGCCACCGCCACCATATTGACCAAGTGTATAGCCACCGCCAGACGTACTGTTTCGTGGGGTGAAACCGAATCCTGAAAAACTTGGCGCAAGGCTACAATCTATTTGAGTTAATGTTTGGTTAATTGATGCTCCAGTTTGGCTAATAACGTTGCTTAAGTTTGATGACACCGTGTTTGCTGCCTTCTGATTAGCCAAAACACCTGCAGGAATTGAAATCATGATTGACAAAGCAAAACCTAAAGCAATAATTACTAATAACGCTCGCATTTTTCTTCTTGAAATATTTCTTACCGCTCTACTTACGATTCCCATATTTTACACCTTTCATATTTTATTTTAAAAGGCAACCAAAAAGAGAATTGAAGGGAATTTTATTTGGGCAGTCATTGGGCTTATGGCCTTTTCTATTTTCTATTCTCTTCTTGATTGCCTTTCCCTGCATACTGCTGAAGTGTTATTAAACAATTTATCAAAATCTCACCCAAATCTAACCATAATCCCTTAAGCAATCAGGAATTTTATTCTTAAAATATGGATATGTATAAATATAAAAAAATGGATGAGTTTACTTATTGAATTGATTCCTAATTTTAACCTAAACCTGCAATTTTAGTAATTTTAGAAAGAACACATTTATTACTTCAGCCAGATTAACAGTGACAAAGAATCTCTTCAAGCACGTGAGCTTAACAGATGTCTGCAAATATCCGTTCGCTAAAATACTTGCTAGGATGGCTAATCGCTGGCACGCGAGGCGGACCAACCCGTGCAAAAATAATCGAGGCATTAAAGGAAACCCCACAGAACGCAAATCAACTAGCGACGTCACTGAAGATGGATTATAAAACAATGAGGCATCACCTCGACGTTCTAGAAAAAAACAAAATAATCACTTCTATCGGTGACAGGTATGGTGCAACATATTTTTTGACACAGACTATGGAAGATAATTATTTAATGTTTGAGGAGATTATGAAGAAAATCGGGAAAAAGTAGAAAAAGGAGAAAGACAAAATGGAGAATCAAATGAATAAACGATTAAAATTTGGATTAATAATTGGGATCTTGGTAGCAGTCGCTATTATTGCAGCTTTTTGGGCACTAGTATTGCGTCAGCAGCATATTCCCGGTTTTCAACAAAGACAAGTTCCACCACCCGGCGGTTTTGTTCCAGGCGATTTCGAGTATTTTTATGTTGCAAATACAATAATCTCTACAATCAATATAGCGCTCTTAGCAATCTTAACACTAATTTACTTTAGTATCTACATCAAAACGCGTTCCCCATTTACAATCGGACTCATAATTTTTGCTTTAGTCTTCCTAGTACAAAACATGACATCAAGTCCCTTTATAACAGCGCCATTCGGATTTAGAGCTTATGGACTTGGGCCATTCGCGTTTCTACCAGGCATGTTCGAGTTCGTCGCATTAACCATACTGCTGTATCTAAGCATCAAGTACTAGGAAAACGTTTCAGCAAAGATGATTTAACTATCTAACACTGCTTTGATGCATTCTGGTAAAGGTTTGGATCAAATATGGAAAAAGTTATTTATAGAAAAAAACATCTACACTTAAGAAAAAGTGGAAAGAAAGGAAATGAGACAAAAAAACAATTTTGAAAATGCGGCTCTCCCTTTACCGCCGCCCCCACCAGTAGAGAAAAGGAACATGAAAGTCGTCTCTTTAGCAATAATCTGCGTTCTTCTTGCCGCTAGTTTAGTTGGTGTAATTGCATTTTACATGCCAAATGCAAACAATTCAGATTTGAAGGCACAAATAACAGAGAAAGATAATTCAATTAACGCGTTGGAACAAAACATCACTAATCTACAAGATCAGCTTTCAACTATTAATGCATCAAACTATGCAGGGAAAATTGCGGCTTTAGAGCAGGATTTATCAGAGGCAAATGCCACTGCAAATGCCGCAAATGCCACTGCAAATGCTATAATAGCCAGTTGGCATAATGTTGCAATAATGAACTCGTCAGAATCCTTAGTTTCTCAAAAGGCGATACCTCAAGGCCACAACACTTGGGCGGTTGCTTTTAACGACACGTTATCATACGCTGGATATATTGCAGTTCAAGCAACGTCAACGTCAAACACAACCTACGTTCAAACAATTTGGTCTAGTAACGGAATCAAATTCGACCAGAACATAACATTAGCCAAATCTGGAACCGCAACATTCCCAGTCCTATCAGGCAAAGTGGGAGTCAGAATCGGCAACACAGACCAGACTGATACTGTTAACAACTCAACTTTGACAATTACATACCACTACTAATTCTTCATTTTTTATCTTTATAATCGATAATAAAGAGGCTACTTCTATGGCAAAATGCCAACAGAAACAAGCAAAAAACCAAATAGGTAAAAACGAAAAAAGCTCCTATCTGGTTCAAGACGCCTACAACCCTATTGTTCGTGCCCATGAAACATAGAAACTCTTGAGAAGGGTAAAGCGAAGCTTTATGCGTTTTGAATTGGAAAACGGTGGTGAAGCACCGAATTTCCCTCAGCTCACAGCCTTATTTTTCCTTTAAAATACTGGTTCCTGAGGCTTCATTAACTTCCATATACGCTAAAGCCAGCAAGCTTGATATAGAGCATTTTCTCGAAATACGGAACCAGATTATGTGTTTGTGGGGCAAAAAATAAATCGTTAGTCAAATAAGTTTCCTCAAGGCATTACTCTTAGCCATAAAACATGGAGAAAACTAATGAGACAAAGGCTATCCGAAAAACAGAAAATTATTGTAGTCATCCTAATAGCGGTGGCGTTGAATGTAATTTCCTTTTGCTTTGCATATCCTGAAACGTTTAAGCCAGAATCAGCCACTTATGCGAGAGATTTTTCGGCATACTACATCGGGGAATGGAGATTGTTCCATAATCCAACCCAAATCTATGCTGGAGGTCCCCAGCCGGGAGACTACCAAATTCTTCCCCATGTCCAAACCTTCAAGTATACTCCTTCTTTCTTGATACTTTTTGTGCCATTTCTAGCCTTAAGCTACCAGAACGCTCTTACCGCTTTTGACTTTGTACAACTTGCTTTAATTCCAGCCTTGGCTTTCTTTGTCTACAAGATTGTTAAAGACAAAAGCCTAGCTCTCGGCGCGGTCGCAGCAATCATCGTTTTAATTGATCCCTTGCCTTCTCTCTCGATAAATTCAGCCGCCATTAGCTTAAATGCCCAGTCTTTCTCACCAAGTTACTATACCGGATATGTCACAGTAAATGCCCACGTACTTCAAACCATCCTTCTGATCAGCGCTTTATACTTCGCGTTCTCCAAAAAACCATGGCTCTCAGCATTTATGTTCGCGTTTGGTGCATTCGATCCGCGTGTTGCGCTTGTGGCGCTCCCACTGCTTCTATGGTACAACAGGCAAAAAATATTTCAGTTCATTACAGCCACAGTTTCGTTTCTTCTGGCAACCAATTTGCCCTTTTTCTTCTACTTTGGAATAGGTTTTGCATTCTTGAAAACAGAAGTTAACGGAAACATCGCCTCGCAAATGTACCCGTACGATTGGATTCCGCTTTACGCAGTTGCCGCGTTAACCATAGTTGAAATAATAACCGTCGTTCGCAGAAACCGAAAAACGCACTTTAATTTTCCTTTAAAGTTGAAAGACAGGAAATTAATAGAAACAGAAAACCAATGAGCACCCATCCTGACCTATCAAAGATACCTTCAGAGAAAAGCTTGTAAGCTCGCAAGGTTTGGCGCCGGGAATGGGATTCGAACCCATGCGGACCAGAAGGTCCACGGGCTCTCAAGGCCCGCGCGTTAACCACTCTGCCATCCCGGCTCTTTTTAGTGTAATGAGGCCGGTTGTTTATTTCTGTTTTTCCTTAGTGAACTCAGTAAAGGTAATAAAGCCGTAAACGTATGGGCGTTCATGGCAAAAACTACAGCTGTCTCCATGAGTCAGGAGTTGTTGGATTCAATTTTTGAGGGGGCAAAACGGCTTTACCCACGGGAGACAATTTTGCTTCTTAGAGGTAAGAAGGTTAAGGATGTTGTTCGTATTGTTGACCTTATTGTTCCGCCGTTGGCTACTTATGGGCATGGATTTGCTAATTATCAGCTTCATTTGTTGCCGATGGATTTCTCTTTAGTGGGTACTGTGCATTCGCATCCCTCAGGTAACAAAACGCCTTCGGACGTGGATTTTAACCATTTCTTCGGGCGCATCCTCATGATTGTAGGCTATCCTTATGCAAACGAGCAGGATGTTGTCGTGTACAATGCTTGTAGAGAAAAATTGCCAATAGAGGTAACTAAGGAGTAACCGTTCCTCTAAGCGCGTAGGCTCTGTAGGCTTCAATAAATTCTATGGCAAATTTGTCAGCGTTTTTCTCTGTGCCCCTGTGCATTTTATCCACGGCTTTACTGCGCAGATGATGATAAAACTCATGCAGAATAACAAAGGGATTAACCAAAACGTCGCTGTTTAGAACTGAAATGGTTTCGTTCCCAGAGGTGTAACAGCCGAACGCCTTAATCTTGTGTCCTTTTGGTAGACCTACTTTTAGTTTAGGAACATTCACTTTGTAGCTTTTCGCCAGAAGTGTGAGCGCTTCTTCTGGTTTTCCATTGAGAATAAGCCAGACTACTAGTGGTTTGAAATTGGCCTGTGCCATTGTGCCGTCAGCAATACGAAGTTACACTGCCTAATTAACTACGCTAAAAATGGTTTCGTTGGATGCTACTCGCCGTATGTACCTCTTCGGATCTTCTCAGCCAACAGATGAATGAACTCAATCGGCCAAACATCATCGCATACATCGTCAGTCAATATCTTTCGTTGATGATACATGGGAATTAAATCATTTTTCAGCAGAAGAATTAAAAGAAATTCGTGACCGTATGTCCTTTTGAATAGTGAGTATTTTTGGGCTTGTTTTTTTGTCATTTCAAAGTGTGGTTCAAGAACTATTTTTCTTCCTTGAAGTTTTTTTTCTAGGATAAAGTCAGGAGTATAAACCTCGTTATTCGGCAGAGGAAAACTAATTGTTTCATAACCATATGGGATGTGCATTTTCAAAAGGGTGAGGGCAGTTTTCTTTTCCCATCCACTCTTGTAACGGCTCATTTTTTGGTAATAAGCTTGGGACTGCCCAGTTATTTTTTGCATACGATCAAGAAAATCAAGTGCTGTTTTCAACGTGTACCGGTTTAGTGTTTTTTGTCTAAGCCATCTTCCTAGGAGGAAAAAGGGATAATCGACCTTCGCAGGGTCTTTTGGAAAGAGCTGTTTTGCAAATTCAGTTATTTTTTGCCTCGCATCTGCCGCTGTCCGTTCGTCTCTCCAAAGCGAAGGCGAAGCTGAGTTTATTATACCTAAGCTCGCTGCTACGTTCGCGTTTTCCTTGGTCAATGGAACATAGAGATCTTCTGGCAAAAAATGGTCGAAGATTTGCAGGTCAGGTTGAGGACGCACCATCCACCGCATATAAATCCACGCCTTATCTATATGAGGCCCACCAAATGCTTTGATGTTTTGTGCAGTGTCCCCTATGAAATCCTTGGGCTTACTAAATCTTTGAGCGTATTTTAACAAGTTTTTTTCTGTTTTGGTTTTAACAAATGTGTTGATAGAAGTCAATATTTCTGATGCCGCTTTTTTATTGGGACCCAAATCATAATAAAAATCAGATTTCACGATTTCTTCTTCAAAAATATGTGCTTTTTTAATTTCTAAAAGGCTGTTGCCAAAAGCTTCATGAAGATAACCTAGTAGCATTCGTCCGTTTTCAGGGTAACCTACCACTGTATCATCAAGTATAGATGCAGCCAGTAGAAAGTAGTGGGCTATAGTTTTCCGTTCCTCATAATTTTCGGAGTATGGATTAAAATGCAACCTTGGACTCATACGTCGATCCCATTGAATGTCGGCAACGTTGGAGTTTTTGTTTACGAAATCAACGAGTAAAGAGAGCACTTCATCGGTTGCCATAGCCTTTTCATCCTGAATTATCACATATATGTAATAAGTGGCTTAAAACATATATTATGCTAAGCAACAATTTGTCCAAGAAATATTTTATAATTATCACAATTAAGAAATAGATTAATAGAAGCGAGAATTTTGAATATGCATTACAGTGAAAAAGACGAAGCGCTATATAGGAAAACACTGTAAAAATTAAGCACATGTGGGCCGGTCGTCTAGCCTGGTTAGGACATCTGCTTGACGTGCAGAAGGTCGCCGGTCCGAATCCGGTCCGGCCCATTCTCCCACTCATTTTGCTGTAAATTTGAGGAAAAATACCATTAGCGCGCTTCATAATTGTGGACTAATTGACTAATTGCTATTTTTGTTATTATGAAACTGCGTTATTTAGTACGGCCCATCCCTGCTGAGGACTGAGTCCGGTAGAGACTCAAACCGCTTCAGGCTCGAATCCAAGCATAAATTTCTCTGCTATTGGTCCTCATTTATTGCGTTTAGGGTTTCGTTGTCCTCGTTTACGTGTCATGCTAGAAAGCCGCTCACCACAACTTTTGGATGAAGGGGCGAACTCAATAGCCTGGAGATAGAGCTCCCCCGCCAAATTCAGCCAGTAGATATACCATCCATCTTAGTTACTTCCACTTTAGAACGCGCTGCCTTTTTCCGATATTTACACCGGAAAAGATTATCGGTTAGTTGGTTAAATTTCAACCTTTTGGGCTAGCGACGAACTTTCGGGCTTTTTGAGCGAGTTTGCCATCTACAGTGACTTTGGGAGACGAGAACGGTCCAGTAATAATTTTTCTCATTTATTTCTATTCCATCTGCGGTTACCCGGGGGTCCTATAAGGAAATAACCTATCAACATAAGAGCAATAGTTACAACGACAATTATCACAACTGCTACTTCACTCGTTACTCTCACCTCCATTTTTAGTATCTAAGTTTAGATATTTCCACTTAGCGTGCTGCCCTGTCCCGATATTGTGTGGAGGAGAAGCTGTTTAGTTTACTAACCTTTCGCGCTGGCGATGCAGTTTCAGTTTTTTTGGGCTTCTTTTCCGTCTACGAATAGTGTGATAGGCGAGAACGGTCCAGCGCTGATTTCCAAATGATGCTTTTCGGAATTCCCCACGTCCAACTGGAACTTCTTTGCCAATGGCTGAAAGTTTGCTTCATTAACGACTTTTTCGCCATCCACTTCTATCTTGATGTATTTTAGAAGCGCGCTCGCATTAACAACAATAGTGTGTTTTTCAGTCTCTCCTATTTCAAACTTGGCTTTTGTCATTTTTTTGAACCCCCTCCTCTAACTTTGCTACTTCCACCTTGTTAGTATTTCCTCTCGTCGAAAAGTTTTTGTGCTAACAAAGAAAAGCGCCACATCAACCGCTAAGAGGACCCCTGAGATTATGAGCAGGCCGCTTACGTTAAGAGTTATTATGCTTGTCTCGCTGAGAAGGTATATGCCCAGAAGTGGGAAGAGAATAAAAATCCCAAAACTGCTAGCGCTACGCACATCATTAACTCGCGATGAAACAATGACGGCGAATAGAACACTCATAACAATGGCGACCGGCATCAGAACCAGGAGCAAAGTGGCGATATTCCAGTTTGGAAAATAATAGTAGCCAAGCGTATGGAAAGTGACTTCATCGATGCCCACCATGAAGACTGCTGCAGCCGTATACATTGCTATTAAAGTTGGAATAATTGCGGAAATGGCTTTTCCAAGCAGTATTTCTCCGTCAGTAAGGGGCGTGGCTAGAAGCGGTTCCAGGCTTTTCTCGACTTTCTCTCCCACTATACTGTAGGAGGCAATCCCTAAGGGAACGTATGCGGCTCCTATAACTAAAAAGAAGGAAAAGGAGTTAAGCAGATTTGGAAGCACACTCGGCGCGGCGAGTCCGTGGCTCCCCCTTAATTTTAAATATTCCAGTACCACCGGAAACAGGACTGAGATAACAACTGGGAAAATAATAATTGAGGACCAGACGTTTTTTACTCGCCTAAATATCTTAAAGTCCCTGGTTGCTACAATCCACGCCTTTGAGACTCGCATATTTATTTCCTCACAAGTTTTAGATAGGTATCTTCCAAAGTTGAGCCCACCACATTGATTGATCGGACATGACCGCCCGCCTTTATTATAGCCTCTACAACTGGCGAATTTTCCTTGTCTGGATCTTCCACATCAAATGTTACCGTGTCGCTCTCACTTGACAGGTTCTTGAGCGCTAGTTTTTTCAGTGCCGCCAAAACCGCATCGTTCACTTGCTGTTCCAATCCAATAACTGTCTTTCTGCCGCTAACGGACCTTTCAAGTTCCTGCGGAGTACCAATTGCCCTAAGGCTCGTATTCATTATTGCTACCCTGTCACAGATTCTCTGCGCCTCGTCAAGGTTGTGGGTGTTTAGAAAGATTGTCTTCTTCTCTTTTTTCAATTGAAGAATGAACTCTCTGACTGTTTTCGCAGCCTCAGGATCTAAATTTGCAGTAGGCTCGTCCATGAAAAGGACTTGCGGTTCATGAATTAATGCCCGGGCTATGGCGAGTTTTTGTTTCATGCCCTTGGAAAAGGTCCCTGCCAAAACATTTCTTTTGTCCCAAAGCCCCAGCATCTCAAGAAAACGCTTATTGTTCTCTTTTCTTTGTGCATCCGAGCAGTCGTATATTTTTCCGTAAAAGTCTAGGTTGTCGTAGGCGGTCAGATTTTCAGATAACCCAACGTTATCAGGCACTAACCCGATGATTTTGCGGATTTTCAGCGAATCTTCCTTGTTGCCTATTGGGTACCCGCCTATTTGGGCGCTTCCACTGGTCTTTGATATTAGACAGCAAAGCATCCTGACAGTTGTTGTTTTCCCTGCGCCGTTTGGTCCAAGGAAACCGAAAACCTCGCCTTCGTCGACGTGCAAAGTGAGATTGTCGACAGCGGTCAGGTCCCCAAATTTTTTTGTGAGATTTGCCGTGTCAATCATTGGAATTACCATGCGGATTGCTTTTAGTTAGCCATATGCGTTTGTTAAATATAAAATCTACATCTTCGAAGAGGTTATGTTACTCAATTTCCATCAGCCTCTCATACAACTCCAAAGCGCGCGTAAATGAAAATAGGCGGCAGCAAGATTCTTTTAGAAGAGTTACTGCTTCTGCTCTTTTTGCAGGTCTGTTAGAATTAACGATAAACCCTTTGCCTGAAAAAGCCAGCGCGAGCGCCAAAATGCGACTTTTGCATTTTATAAATTCAAACTTAAAAAGCAGTTACAACTTTTTTGCGCGTTAGGCATTATCGGGACAAGGCTGCGCGCTGGAGCTATTGCTGAGACTACCTCCATCATGTACAGTGCAAAGTGCAAATTTAGGATATTTGTCTCAGTTCTTTCAATAAGATGAGGTTGCGTTAACTCAAAAAGTTTATTTTCTATGGTTAAGCTATGCTCTATGATTGTCATGGATATTCTTGAAGTCAAAGATTTGACTGTGAAAGTTGAGGGAAAGCCTATTCTCAAGAGCGTGACTTTTAGCCTTAAGAGCGGTGAGAGTCACATTCTTTTCGGACCTAATGGTTCTGGAAAAACCACGCTCATAAGTGCACTTATGGGACTTCCCACCTACGAAGTAACTCAAGGAACAATTTTGTTCAATGGAACAGATATTACCACAAAGACCGTGGAGGAAAGGGCGAAACTTGGTATGGCGGTCAGCTTCCAAAATCCCCCTGAAATCACCGGCGTGAAGCTCGCAGACTTATTGAAGCTATGCCTTGGCAAGACTACTGAGGATGCATTCAGCACAGAAGAACAGCGACTTATTGAAGCATTTAGATTAGCCGACTTCTTGAACAGAGACCTCAACGTTGGCTTCTCCGGCGGCGAAAGAAAACGCTCCGAAATTCTTCAGTTGATTTTCCTTAAACCTAAGCTTCTCCTTCTAGACGAGCCTGACTCGGGCGTAGACGTAGAAAGCCTGAAGCTGATTGCCACTGAAATTCAGCGCTACGTAGAAAGTAGCGGAAGCTCAGCTTTAGTGATAACTCACAAGGGCGACATACTGGAATATGTCAAAGCGAAGTACGGATGCATTCTTCTAGATGGCCAGTTTCACTGTTTCACCCATCCAATGAGCATTTATGAGGATATTAAGAAGGTGGGTTATGAAGAATGCGTAGCCTGTAGAAGAAGAGTAGTTGGGAGCTGGAAAAATGACAAAAGAGAATGAATTGACAAAACTACCGCATAAAATTCTTGAAGAAGCACAGAAAGCTGGCATTGAATCAAACGACAAGAACCGATCCGGCTCCTTTTTCCACTTGGACCAGACGACAGTTCAGGCAACAGTTAACCAGCTTTTTGAAGGAAAAATTGAGCTTATGGATATTAAAGCAGCTCTGAAAAAGTATTCCTGGCTCAACGATTATATGTGGAAAATCGTTGACAAGAACAAGGACGAGTACACCAAAAGAGTGGCTGAAGATTACAGCGGTGGCTACTTCATACGGGTTCTTCCAGGCGCTGAAGTGGAGTTCCCTCTTCAATCATGCCTCATGATCACGCAGAAGAACCTTGAACAAAGAGTGCACAACATCATAATCGCTGAGGAAGGCTCAAATGCACACATAATCACCAGTTGTCTTCAGCACTCAACGGTTGCAAACGTGTCGCATCTGGGCATATCCGAAATTTACGTCAAAAAAGGTGCTATGCTTAACTTTACAATGATTCATCAATGGAGCGAAAACACGCTGGTGCGACCGAGAAGCGTCGCCGAAATAGCTGAAAAAGCCACATTCGTATCGAACTACGTGTGCATGCGTCCAGTCAGGGACATTCAAATGTATCCTGCAGCATACTGCAAAGGCGACGACTCACGGGTAAGCTTCAACAGCATCTTATACGGTCACAAGAATTCGCAGCTGGATATTGGATCAAAGGCCGTTCTGACTGGAAAAGGAAGCAAGGCAGAGATGATTAGCCGCGCCATCTCACGTGAAGGCTCAAAAATGATTATCAGAGGCTTGATAGAAGGCGACAGTACAGATTGCAAAGGTCATCTAGAGTGCCGCGGATTGCTTATGGATAACGAGTCGTTCATGGAATCTATACCTGAATTAATCGCAAAAAAGAAGGGCGTAGAGATAACTCATGAGGCAGCAGTTGGAAAAATCTCGGAAAAAGAAATTACCTATCTCATGACACGAAAACTGTCGCGTGACCAAGCTGTTTCGCTGATCATACGCGGTTTCATGGATGTGGGCATACTTGGCCTACCAGACACTTTGAACGCAGAGATCAAGAAAATAGTAGAAGCCTCCACTGAAACAACATGAACGCGCATGGTTGTAACTAATTGGGGGTAAGTTTATGAGTTGCCCCAAACTATTTTTTGTTGGTCATTTTCTATGAGAAAATCTTGTTTTTCTGTTCTTATTATTTTTGGTGTTTTGTTCCGGGTTTTTTCAGTACGGCTTTTGGTGAAATGATGATGAATTCCGCAGTTGGAGTGGCCAGTGGAGATGTTTTCCGCTATAGCTACACCTGTTACTTTGATTCGAAGCGCTATGATGCTTGATGGTTAATCAATAAAAGAGAATTAACATTTATTGCTCTGGTCTTTCTTTCGTTACCTAACCAGCAGAGGAAGATTCTACTTCTGTTATTAAATTGGCTTCTTGAGTAAATGAGTTTTCAGTTGGTCATTTACCAATAGCCCAAACGCAAAGAACCATGCCAACGCGATCACGACGTTTATGGGTGATATCGGTGCTAAACCAGGAATTCCTGTAATTGAAATAATCGATGAAATGACAATGTCTGCGATTATTGCAATTAGAAGCGGTCGGCTTGGTTTTGACCTCCAGAAATTACCTCTTTCCCGAACAACAAAGATAGTGAATAATCCGCCGAATAGTAACATGTCAAACGAGAAAGTATTTAATGCCGCAGTATTTGAAAGCCCCAAGTAATTAAGTCCCAAATAAAGCAGCCCCAGAGACTCAAGAACACTTGCAACCCCTAGTATTGTAGCGCCCTTAACAAGAGGCGTAATATTCCATGTTTCAGGTTTTTCCGATGGTCGTACAATATCAGTTGAAAGAGAAATGGTGACAAAGTCCACCAAGAAAAGCAGTAAAACCACTTGGAAAGCGCTAACAACGAACAAGCCAGTAAGTAGAAACGCAATGATAACAAATAGGACTACTTGGAAAGTTTTTACTATCTTATTAAAAATCCAAGTTAATATCCGCTGATAAATCATTCTGCCGGTTACAACTAAATTTACAACGTTGGATAAACCTTCTTCAGTTAAAACAACACTGGCTGAACCCTTGGCTACATCCGTAGCGTTGCTAACGGCTATTCCAACCTCCGCCTGCTTTAATGCGGCGGCGTCGTTTATTCCGTCGCCAGTCATTCCAACAACATGCTTTTCTGCCTGCAAGCCTTTGACAATACGGTACTTGCCTTCCGGATAAATTTCAGCAAAGCCATCGCTTTTATCAACGACTTCAGCTGCAACCATACCGTCTTGGCTTCTGGTGCTCTCAACGTCCGCCATACGCGAAACTTTATCGCCTAAACCCACTTCTTGCGCTATTTGCTTAGCAATAGGCAGTGAATCACCTGTGAGCATTTTAACCGAAATTCCCAGAGATCGTAGCTTAGCAATCAGTTTCGCAGAGTCCTTCCGTGGCTTGTCATAAAGCCCAACTAAACCAACCATCTCCAATGCGGACTCGTCTGCGCCAATGGCCACAGCCATAACCCTGTAGCCTTTATTTGCCAAAACATCCATTTTCTGCTCAATGGTTGCTTTTTCATCTTCTTTGGCGCCGCAAGCTTGCATTACTGCCGACACTGCACCTTTGATAACCCTAAAGGTCTCACCTTTTTTCTCAACAATCGCTTCCGTTTTGCGCGTGGAAGGGTCAAAGGGAATAAATTTCTTCTGCTTGTACTCGTCTAACTTGATTTTCTTATCTTCAAGAGCAGTAAAGAATGCTAGGTCAATTGGATCTTGATTCGCTTTTTGGGAAGCTAAAGCGCCAAATATGAGAGCATCATCTTTTGTGTGTTTATTCAGCTCAGCGATGTCGGCTATTGATAGTTTGTTTTCGGTGATTGTTCCTGTTTTATCGGCGCACAACACATCCATGAGCGCAGCATCTTCAGACGCACTAAGCCGAGTAACCAATACGCCCTTTCTTGCAAGTTCAAAGGAGCCTAACGCCATAGTAATCGTAAACATGGTTGGCAAAGCTACTGGAATTGCAGACACAAGCAAAACCAGCGCCAGGGATACTACATCTAAGAGGTTTACTCCTCTAACCCAAGAAACTACAGCGGTAATAACAAGCAAGGAAACAACTAAAACAAGAAGCCACTTCATGAGGCTGGAAATAACCTCTTCCATGTGCAACTTAGGCTTGGCTAACTGAACAAGCTGAGCCGTCTTACCAAAATACGTATGAACACCCGTAGCAGTAACAACACCTGTAACCTCACCCTTCCTAACAAGCGACCCAGAGTAAACAATATCGCCAGTTTTCTTATCAATAGGAAGGGATTCGCCGGTTATGGCTGACTGGTCAACTGTGGCTTCAGCATCAAGAATTTTGAAATCTGCGGGAACAAAGTCACCTAATCGAGCCCTTATAACATCGCCCGGTACAACCTCAGCAGCATTCAAAGTCTGCCATACACCATCCCGCAAAACACGTGCTTTTAATTGAAGCCTCTGTTTAAGAGCTCCAACGGCTCGTGTAGCTTGCCGTTCTTGGATGAACCCTAAAATTGCGTTTATAAGCAACAGGGCGGTTATTATATAGACGTCCAAGTATTTGCCTAAAACAAAAGAAAGCACTATAGCAACTTCAAGCATCCAAGCAGTTAAGCCCCAGAACTTCTTCGCAAAAGCCAAAACAGGGTTTGGCTGTTTTTCCGCTACTTCATTGAGTCCATAACGCCTTTGTCTTTCCTTAACCTGATCAGACGTCAAACCTTTTGCAACATCAACATTTAAAGCGTCGTCTACATGCTTCTCTGAACTATCCGTGTCTGACCCTATAACAGGCAATTTTCAATCTGACCAGTCAATTCTTAGGAACCCGTTGGCTTGCATATTAGCTCATAATGGTAAGGACCCGCATCTGTCTGCCTTATAACACTAAAGCCGTTCTCTAAAAGAACTTGTTTGGCCTCATCTTCAGAGAGCCGTTCTTTTAATGGCGGTCCATGTTCTGTTTTTATCTTCTTCCAGTCAACATCAACAATATATGCCGTTGGTTTAGATATACGCCTGACCTCTTGAAAGAAAGCCTCCCTATCTTGGACTTCATGAAGAACATTGGCAAAGAGGACAATATCAACAGAACCTTTAGGAATCCCCGTGTGGGAGACATCGCTATTTATGATTTCAATAATTTTAGAGTCGACACCCGACCTGGCAATGTTTTCTTTCAAGGCATTCAACATAGAAACATTGCTGTCAACGGCATATACTAGACCTTTTTCGCCAATTGCCTTAGCCATTGGTATTGTGAAAAAACCAGGTCCAGAGCCCAGATCAGCCATCGTCATTCCCTTGATAACACCGACATTTTTTAAGATCGTTTCTGGATTATGCCATTGTTTCCTTTCTTCTGACATAAAGAATTTAACTCGGTCGCTATAGTCTTCCATTTTTATTCCTCGATCATTACTTGTTAGAATAGGGGCTACCCACACCATACGCAAATAAAAGCCTTGGGTCCAAGCCCTTATGGACTAAGTCACAGCTTTTAGCTAACTACAGGTTGAGTTTGAATTGATTATTTTCTGAATTTCTTCTTGTCCTTTTGTGCTATAATATTCGCTAAAGGTTACCTTTGATCCGCTGTTTAGGTATGCTTCAACTAGGTTAGCTAAAGTAAGTTTAACTCGTTCGGCGTTGATTCCGCGTTGAATTAGCTTCCCCAAGGTAGGGGACTTTTTAGGCGGTTCTCTGAGGTAAATATTGTAAGCCGGAACGTTTCTTCCTTCAATATTCAATGCGGTACCCTGCAACCCGACATCAGCAATAAGGTGCCGAGCACATCCATTTGGGCAACCGCTAAAGCTGATTTGCAAATTTACCTTTTTGAGGCTGTCTCCAAAGTTTTTCTCAAGGTAATCCATGCTTTCCTTTGCCCGGTTCTTGGGATGGTCAATTGTTTTACCACAAAAGTTGCCTGCACAAGCAATCGTGGTCCATCTCAGATATGGGCTTTCTAATTGATATCCAATCTCTTCGAGAGCCTTTGTTGCTTTGTCTACTGAATAATCTGGGATACCGGCAAGAATTATGTTCTGGTAGGGAGTCAGACGCAGGTCTCCATTTCCAAATTTCTCAGAGATTTTGGCGATTCTTTCCATTTTTTCGCTATCTAAGATGCCACTAGAAATTGGTATGTTAATGAATGAGTAACCTTTCTGTTTTTGTGGTTGAACACCTTCGTGCTCAGCCTTGAAATACTCTAAATTGGCATTTGTATAAGGTTGAAGCGTTTTAGCCATTTTTTCTTCAAGAGTTTTTCTTAGCTTTTCCACGCCCCATGCCTCGACTAGCCATCGAAAACGAGCCTTTGCCTTAACTTCTCTGCTTCCGAAATCCCTAAAAACCTCAGCAGCGCACCTTGCAACATCAAGTATTTCCTCCTGTTGCACTATTACATCTAAAGGCTTAGCAAGTTGAGGCACAGCGGCAATAGTTCCTCCAGCACAAACTGCAAAACCTATGCGCCCAGATGTCTGCATCACCGCTACAAATGACAAGTCCTGCATTTCATGGTTGCCGCAGTTTAGCAGGCATGAAGAGATCGAAATTTTGAATTTTCTTGGTAAGTCAAGAAAATCTTTGTTGCCGTTAAAGAACCTATCAAGTTGTTTTACTATTGGCCACGGATCAACCAACTCATCCTTGTCTAGGCCTGCAGCTGGGCAGCTTACTACAGCTCGTACGTCGCCACCATGAGCTGTTGGGATTCCCTGCCCACCATGATCTGTAGAAAACCCGATCTTTTCAAGCCTTGAGAAAATGTTCAGTGCATTTTGGGAGTCTATCCAGTGTAATTGGATATTTTGTCGATCGGTGATTTCGGCATATCCTTTACCGTATTCTTGAGATAGATTTGCGATTTCTCTAAACTGTTCAGCGGTTAGGCGACCGTTCGGAATTTTTATTCTTAGAAAGTGATTGGAACCTTCACACTTATCCTTACCCAGAACATATCGATTACGAATAGCTTCAATGTCTTTAGTTGGCAATATTTCACTCATAAACTTCGGCCTCAGGGCAGCTGATCTAAACTAAATTTTATCCATAAACCTTTTTTTATTTTTAAAGGAAAAAAAATAGAAAAAGAGTTTGTTTAAACGAACTTTAAGTCGAAGCTTATCGGAACTGCTTCGCCCCATGACTGCCGAATTGGACAAATCTTTTGAGCCATACCATATACAGTAGTTGCTTTCTTCCGCTCTCGCTCATTATCTGTTTGCAACCCGACGCTCATGTTAAAGTGCACATCGGTAAAGATCAGTTTTTCCATCCCCTCAACGTTCATCTTAACGTTTGCCATAGTTTCAAGACATCTAAGATCTAGCTGACTGTTTTTCGCTATCAAAAGAAACAGCGTGTTTATGCATGAAGCCAAAGCAGCTGCAAAGATATCTTCCGGAACACAGTAGCCTTCTTTTCCTCCAAACGACGGTGGCGGACTGACAGTTACAAGTTTATTGCCTTTTATGGAGAGTTCGCATTCAGTTGCTCCCTTCCAAGTGGCTGTCCCTTCAAAATTCATTTCTGGCATACAATTCACCTTTAATTTTTCTTTTGTCTCCTATTGCGCTTTTATCTCATATACCATGTCACAATCGCCTACTGGACCTGGCTTTCGAATTTCCTTCAATCGGACATTGCGAACCTTTAGGTTTTCGTTGACTGCACCAACAGGAAACATCGACACTGCGCAAGCAGGCGTGATTCCATGCCGCTCCTTTACGAGCTTACCGTGACAAATGTAGCAACCTCTAAACTTCAAAATGTATTCTTCGCCCTGTTTCTCAAAGCTAACAGCTTTGGCAAGTTTTAGGTCATCTTGGAAATAATTGGCGATTTTTGCCATCAGATCTTCTGGCGTTTGCGCTGGGGAAATAGTTTTAGCCCAAGCTCTTCCCTGCGCCATGCTTGTCTTTGCAAACACTTTCTGATTATCTTCTCCTAAGGCTCCTTGAATTGAACATAGAACTTCTAAGACAGGTCTTTGAGGGATCATTTTTTCTTCAGACATGATTTTTCTCTCCTTTTCTGAAGCAAACAATCATTCAGTAATTTTCTTTGCAATGCCTTGATTTTTTTTGAGCTGTTCGACAAGAATTTCTCGAACTGTGTCGCATGCTTCGTTAATCTTGGGATTTGTAACACTGTAGAAGACGCTTGTTCCTTGCTTTCTTGTGTTAACAATGCCTATCTGTCGCATGAGTGCTAAGTGCTGAGAAAGGTTTGATTGGCTTATGCCTATGATCTCAGTGAGTTCGTTTACGTTTTTCTCTCCGTCTTTTAGTGTGTGTAAGATTGCTAATCTGATTGGGTTTGCAAGCGTTTTGGATATTGTTGCCTGCATGTTGTATATCGTCATGTCGATTTTCGGTTTTTCAGTTTGCTTCATTAGAGAATTATAATATTCTAACGTTGTTTTAATAGTTTGCCATTATGAGGATTGGTTAACTACGCGCGGCGCGCCCACTTCAATGAATCAATGACTGAGTTTCACCACACCCTGCCAAGCTTCCGTGAAGCCGATAGCATCTTCCAAAAAACTATCGGTAAATTGTTTACGCACTCGAAAAAAACACTATATATTAATGCCAGTTTACGCAAGAAATAATTGTTTAAGGCAGTGTTAGTTAGGAGGTGATTTTGCTTGTTATATGAAGCCACTCATACTCATCAAGCTTCTCGATGCCCGTTATTATCGACTGAAGGTAAAGCCATGCTTAAGCAGCTTTTCTCGGAGCAGAACATGAAGAACTCAGGCGTCAATCTGGTAGCCGCTTACATGAGCTGTCCGCAAGATACCTCGGTGGACCATAAGGGTTTTTTCACTATGGATGCCGAAAATCCGGAAGCAGTTAGAAGATTTTTCGGGCAAATGGCTGTGGAAGTAAGACCAGTCAAACCACTAAGCGAAGTTGCCAAGATGTTATAATCGGATCTCATGCTGCCTTTAATGTGATTGCTGAGAAATTGCACTCAGCCATGCAGTCGCCGCACCCTCTACAATATGTAGCATCAACAACACTTGGTTCATTGCTGTCTATTCGAGTAATTGCCTTGTGTGGGCATGCTTTGGCAGCCTTGCATTTATCGCAATGACCACATTTTTCTGGATCAATAAACGCCTTATGCATAACCATCACTTAGAAGGCTTCCATAAGGTCTTATTGCGATTTACTATTTGGATAACTCCAGAAAACATCGAAATCCCAAGTAAGCTAGCAAGCAAACGGCATGAGTTCAACATCCGACCATAAGCCCCAATATACTAATTATTGGGCTTTTGGCTGCGCTATCTCTTTTGGGGTTTTTGGTTTTCTTGGTCGCCATGTTAAAGCACTAAAGATCGTAAACACTAAGAGAGCCACAAACACTGCTGCTTTGATGGTTGTGAAATCTATGAAGGCTGAGTAGAGTGCGAATGCTGCGGGGAATCCTCCGATGTATAGTGTGAAAAATATTGCTGTGGGCAGTTTGTAGTTGTATTTGTAGTCTTTAAAGATGCGTCTTCCAAAGTACAAGGCTGCCAAGCGTCCCATGCCATGCGTGCATTTTATGCAATTGTAACAAGGACGTAGGCAACCGAGAAGGTGAAGTACAGCATAAATCAAGATAAGGGTTAGGATAAAAAACACAATACCTGCTACCAAATTATATAGCAGAAAAGCCACTGAATCAAGAACAATCCATAGGAAAAGCGCTAGGTTACCAAAGAGAACCAAGTTTTCTGGGAAGAAAATTGGGCGGCCGTTTTTTGGTTCTGTCATGACAGCCTCTTCCAAGTGATAGACATATAAGGTTTTTTTAGCACAACAAATTCGCGCGTGTGCATTAAGCTGTTCCAGCCGATAGTCAGGAGGTTGCCGCCAGCAAACCGTGATTTTACTGTGTCTATTTTTTCTTCAACACTCGTCATGTGCTATCCTCTGTGGCTGTTATGCCAGATACCGTTTGATCATTGCTTCGATGTGCGCTTTGGGGTAAGCGCCAACTAATCGCTCAACTTCTTTGCCATGATTGAAGATGATTATAGTTGGAATGCTCATTATTCTAAAGCTGCTTGGCACAATTTGATTCTCGTCAACATTCATTTTTCCAAACGCTACTTTACCGGCATATTCAGCTGATAGCGCCTCAATTATGGGCCCCACCATTCGACAGGGGCCACACCAAGGAGCCCAAAAATCCACAACCAAAAGGTCATGTGTTTGAACAGCTTTATCGAAAGTATAGTCCGTTACTGTCATGGGTTGATTATTAGCCTGCTCTGAGTTCTTGGCTTGGTCAAGCATAGCTTGAGTCTTTCTTAATCGAATTTGATCTAAATCATTCTCTTCGGCCATAATTTATCGCCAACGTGTGTGGAATTATGCTTGTTTCTTTGCAGCCTCTCTTAGTTTCCAAACGTTACAGTGCGGGGCATGGTCGCAAATTTCTTCTGGTATGCCTCTTGGGCATTCAAATTTTTTCTCCATAATTATGCTTCCGTATATTCCAATGGAATGTAAGCCCAACCAAATATATCTTACGGTATTGACAATACCGAACAATACCATTTATATGCGAGATATTACAACCACTCTTTATGGAAAGCATAAATCAGCTGGCAAAGAAAGGAGCCTCTTGCACCGATTTGCTCACTTGCCTATACAACCTAAAACCAGCAGACCTCCAAGTGTTCCAGGCTGTTGCAAGAAACGAAGGCAGCTCCCTCGACCAGATCGCAAAATTGCTGCAAAAGGATCGCAGCTCTGTGCATCGCTGTCTCGCAAAACTAGTGAGTCTAGACCTTGTTAATAAGCAGACGATGACTCTAAAGGGCGGGGGATATTACCATGCTTATTCTATACAAAACCCTGCTACAATTAAAGAGCATGCCAAAGAAAAAGTGAGAGAGATTACTGCAAGCCTTAACAGACTGATCGATAGGTTCGAATCAGACTTTCAAAACCATATGAATCAAGGTGATGAAAATGGATTGTGAACGATGCAAATCACCCTTACAAGACGGGGAAGCCTATGACTTGCATGGGAAAGTCCTATGCGAGGACTGTTATATGTATGAAACCAATCCGCCGAAGGCTTGCGACCCCATGGCTGTAGCCTCAGCTTTATCCGTTCGAAAGCAATTAGGCCAAACTGGGAATTCAGGGTTAAACGAGCTCCAACAAAAAATCTATAATACAGTTGAGAAACATGGTAAAATAACTAAGGAAGATCTGGCCAAAATTCTAAATATGAAGACAGAGCAGTTAGAACAAGAGTTTGCTTTCTTCAGGCATTGCGAACTACTCCGTGCCTTTAGAGAAGACGGCAAAATTTACTTTACAAAATGGGAAACAAAAAACGGGTAAAATTTTAAACTTTAGGAAAAAGCTTGCAACTATTTAAGCGGTGCAATCAAGATGATCTAACGTGTTGACTGCAATTCCGAAATTCTTTTCTGAACGATATCCGTCAACTTTTCTAGGAGGCTTTCTTCTGGGATTTTCTTGTCTAATTTGTCAATTGTTTGGGCAAGTCCTTCATCGCCGATTGTAGTTCTTAGCCACTTCTGAAAGTCGCCGCGGTCAATGTGGAATTTGATCGATTGCATATCAACGCTTCCCATGTCTCTTAAGAATGAGCGAAGGGACAGTGCTGTTTCACCGGTGTAATGGCCGTCTGGCATAAAGAAGTGGAAACCTTGAGCATAAGGAACTGTCCTTAGAATTTTCTGAGCCGCTTCCGGACTGCATTTATTCTGAGCGTTAACCAAGATGACCACCAACGGAATCAAGTAGCTTACCTATACGCGTTGAGTCATATTTAACGACTTGAAGTTGCTCAGCAGTAGGCTTTCCCCTAATATCACCTAGTTTACCTTGAGTGCTATGTTCCAAGGAGCCATGAAATTCACTAAGAATGTACCATTCATCGATAACATTAAAGCCTATATGCTCAAAGTACTGCCGCATGTCTTTGCCAACCGGAGTTGCCTCATCAATTCCTGTATGTGGTCCAGAATAAGTTACAAAAACTAACGCGTTTTTGCCTGGAACTTTTGGAGCTGAAGGTTTGATTTTACCATTTTGTCGACATAGCGCAAATTTCTTCTGTAGAAATGTTGTCATCGGTTCAGGAGGATGCCAAGAATACGACGGGCACCCTACACACACCAAATCATAGTCAAAATAATCAAGCGCTTCTGCTTCCTCAGGCTTCTTAATTGTTACTTGAATGCTCGCTTCTTCTAAGCCCTGTTTGATTGCATTAGCCACTTTTTCAGTGTTTCCTGTCTTAGACCAGTAAATTATCAGAGCAGTCTTCATTTATAGGTCCTTAGGCGTCTATTCCGTTTTTCCTTCAAATTCAACTTTGACTGGCGTTGGTTCTTTAAAGATAAACAATACAGGGCAGTTTGCTTCGGTTCTTCTCCAAGCGGCCTCTAGTAGTTCTTTCCTTGCGTCAGAGGTAGCATTGACTTTCATAGTAACACCGCTTATCTTCGGTGAATCAGGCGATTTGTCAGCTTCAGCAGAAACTTCAACCATCTTGAGTTTAATGTTGCTTTTCTTGCATACATCTGCAAAAATTGTAACGCCACAGTCCGCGAGTGCCATTAAGCTTAATTCAAGGGCTGTTGGACCACAATCTGTTCCACCCGCAGCCGTGGAAAGATCACATTCCACGCTGTGATTTCTTTGATTATCAACCTTTGAGTGGACATTTTCAATCCATGTTGCTTTTGCTTTTATTTTTGGCAATTTTTTTCACCTTTTAGATTTTACTTTAATTTAGTGTTCGTGTTCGTGGTGATGAGCGTGTTCGCATCCGCCTGCAAGTTCTTTGAGTTTGCCTTGTTCGAAGGACTCAATGTTGCCTTTGACTGTGTCTGCGGTTGCTTCCAAAACGGTTACGCCGGCGTCTTGGAAGGTGTTCAGCGCTCCTGGCCCCATTGAATAAGCTACTACAACATCTGGCTCAAGTGCCAGGAAACTTTCATGGGAGTGCCCTGGGGCGCCGCCCATGTGTTCGCTTCTGTTCGGTTCAGTGTTAACTTTCAAGGTTTTGTTGTTTTCATCAAATTCTACTAAGGCGAAGTAGGGTGCTCTACCGAAATGGTGAGCCACTTTAGCTTCTAATCCAGTTGCGTCTTCAACTGGCATCATTATTCTTTTCATATTTTTTAACCTGTGTTTCGATTATGATATAGTTTAATAGATAAACGATATTAATAGGTTATGTTTATAAAGTAAACCCATATAGCAGCTTGCTAACAACAAACTTAACAAAAAAATCTAAGCGTTAGATTTTTGCAAGCTCTTGGTGAACTAAATTGAAGTTGAAAAAAACGAATTATCCAAATTATATAAATAGAAAATTCTGCCTATTTATTTAATTTCTATGAGGAAAATAAAGCGTTTAAAAAAAGTTAAGAAAAGTTGCTTTTCCAGTAACAATTATTCTAAGCCCGGCATTTATTTTGCTGCTTCTTCAAATTTTGATGTCATTTGATTGAGATTTACAGCCCAGTCTTCTAAGGTCGCATTTGGGAAAGACCAACTTGCATGAACGTGGAACAAGTTGTCAAGAGTCATGGTCTTGAGGTCTGGCGCAAAGTGTTTGAGCCCTGAGAGCATCAATGATTCAACATAGTAAGGCAACCCAACGAACATAACTAAGTCTGGGTGGCCTTTACCGTCCAGCCCCTGCCAGGTTGGATCAACCACTAGGTTGCCGATTTCCATTGCATTCATAAATGCCGCTGGTTGGAATCCACGTTTTAGGAATTCTCCAACCATGTGGGCGGTGGCTACAACTGGTACTTTTGAGGCATTAGCAAAGTCGATTAGGTATTCGATTAATTGTTTGCCTTCCATGTATCTTTCTGTCGCGTTACTTCCCACAATAAGAAGCGGACGTTGGGCTTTCTTGATCATTGCTACGGCTATCTCGGGTTTCTGTATCGGGTTTGCTTTTTTAGTTGAAGCTATTTCTCCACATTGCCAAGGTTCACAAGACATATCACATTACTCCTTCATTTTTCGAACCATTCTCGGAAGCAAAGTTGGGTCCGGAATTACTGTTTCCTTCCAGTCGTGTGCTTCCAATATCTCGGTAAATTCTTCTTTCAGAGTCATCGGGACATCAGCCATTGTCCTAACGAACAGATGCAAATCAGTTGGCATCACGCCTAAGTATCGTTTGCTTAAATCAACGTAGTGGCTTAGTTTTATGCTGCGTCCCTTCCATGTGTCGTTGGGTCTGATGCAAAGCTTTGCGATTGCAACCATACACTCTTCTTTGGTTTCAACTGAATTGAAGAGGTGTTCAGGTGCTGGGCCGACTCTGACTTTGTCGCCTGTACGTGCATCGTAGACTTCAAAGTCTTCTGGGTGGTCTTTTCTGCCAAGGAGCATACGGCGGTATTTTACACCATGTGGACCGACCAGGACTGGTACGCCTAAGCGCCAGAATCCTGCGGCGATTGATGCGGCTTTCTGAGAGTATGCACCCCAAGCTAAGCCAACTGCACCTAAGCGGTTGTGAATGTAATCTGCGATTTCTTCGTAGTTACCTCTTAATGGGCGTTTGGCAAAGATGTTTGCTACTTTGATTGCTGCACCTGCAATGTGGCTATTTGAAACGCATGAGCCGACGTTTAGGACTCCTCCTGCTTCGAATCCGCCTGGAAATTCTTCGTAGAGTGTTTTGCCTTCGCTGTTGCGATAGCTACCTGCGGACATGGCTGAGCAACCTGATAGAACGACGATGTATCGTCTGAGGGCGAATTCTCTGCAAATGTCATAGACGTCTTTGCCGCCTTTTGGATAGTTGCTACAACCTACAACTGCAACTATTCCCGGAATTTCTCCAAGGACAATTGGGCTGCCGACATTGCGGATTTCGACGTCTGAAACTGCACCTCTGCCGACGCGGCACAAGTTGTCTTCGCAGAGCATTGCTTTTTCGCCTGCTTTAATGATGAGGCTATGGATCATGATTTTTTGAGGGCAAGCTTCTTCGCATCTTCCGCACCCGATACATGTCTCATATAGGTCGGTTAGCAGGGTTAGATCGCCTTTTGCTGCTGCTTTCATTGCTGCAGGAATTGCATAGTCTTGCGGACAGTTACGTTGACATGACTTGCATTGGGTACAGGTTTTTGCAATTTGCTGAAGTTCTTCTAAACTTGGAAGAACGTTCTTTCTCTTACGGACTGGAGCCACCTGTTGTGCCACGCGGACTGCAACTTCGCCGACTTTTTCTGGATCAAGAATTAATACACCTTTGACTTTGCCGCTGACGAGATCAGCAACGATTTCGTCTGCTGGGTCGTTTGTACGGTTCTTGAAACCCACACAGTTCTTCTCTGATGCTGCAATTACTGGTGCGTTAACTTTGCCTGCTTCGTCATACACGTCTGTTCGAATACATTGTTCGTCAAGTACAACTACGTCTGCTAAACCTGCACGGATGAATCTGAGCTCCCAACTAATTGGCCCAACAACTCTGGCGCGGTTGTAATATCGTGTCATATCATGCGCTGTACAGCATAAACCGACAACTTCGATTTTGTCATCAACTTTGTTTTCTTTTGCATAGTCAATTATTCCCACTGAGGGGACGACGTTGTGACCTATGCACATAACGACTGGTTTAGTTCGGTCAACACTTGCGATGCCTAATTTTACGAGTGGTGCTTCTGGGTCTGCTTTTGGGAAACCTAAGGTTGAGATTTGTGCGATGTCGCCAACTTCCATGCCTACGTGGTCAATCATGCCGACGTGCATGGCTTTGGATTCAAAGTCCAAGTTGTTGCTTTCTTGACCTGTGTGTCCTACTGCGAGAATTTGAGTGATTTGCTCTTCGGTGTAAGTTAAAATATCGTCCAAGTCGCCGAGTGTTTCAGGTTTTATACCAGTAACCAATCGGCTGACTGGTGCTTCAACTTTTACGTTTAGTCCGCCGACATCTAAGGGGTATCTTCGACCGTATTTTTCAATTAAGGAGTGAAGAAGGTGACGCGAGTGGGCTGTGTGGCAGGCTGCTCCAATTGCACAAGCTAACATCACAATACGAGATGATTGTGTTGCCATGTCTAAGCCGCAGGCACCGCGTTTTCCAGCTGTCAAATCGCATTTTCCAAAAGTGCAAAGACAACAAAGATCACAATCAGGCATGTAAAATGGCTTGTATTTGGTTAGAAGCTTCATGTCCCAATCTCGTAAAGATGTGATGGAGGGCATTGGGGTTGGACCCATCGGCTCATTATAGTTATCATTCATAACCTTGCCGATGGATATCTCAAGATTCTTAATGAGACCGCTATTAGTCTTCATTTCGTCGATTTTTATGTTAACATTTTTTGTCGCCAATTTCAAATCCCCCATGAATCAACTTGAGTCATAGTTTAACAGCTAAACCTTATTAATACGTTTTGTTTACTAAATAAACTGATGTGAAGTATTTTGGACGAGATAGACAAAAAAATATTCGCCCAGCTACAAGCCGACGGAAGAACAACAGTACGAGATTTAGCTAAAATCATTGGTTTCTCTAGCATGGGCACGAAGAAAAGACTAGACAAACTCATAGAGAAAGGAACAATCAAAGTCTCGGCTCTTATCAATCCTAGCGAGTTTAAACTTCACCCCGCTATCGTGATGCTCGAGGTAGAAAACGCAGAGGCAATGCAAAACTTGCTTGATCGTTTCAAAGAGTGCCCCCGAGTGATCCAAATCTTCAAAACCATGGGTGGATACAACCTAATTGCACTTGTCGTCGCAGAATCTCCAGAGACGTTAGAGAGTATTTCGATGGAAAAGTGTTCCTTGCGATCTTGCCAAGGAATAAGGCGGTCTGAATTCTATCCGATAAGCGACACGTATTTTTCACCTTTCCTACAAATACGTGAGAATTTAGCTCATAAAGAAAACACTGTATCCCCCTGCAATGTAAACTGCGAAACATGTAATCGATATCAAAACGAAAAATGCGTTGGCTGCCCTACGACTGTACATTATCGGGGATCTCTATAGCTGGAATTAGCATTTTGGCAACTAAAACCGTGGAATTGAAAGAAGCTTCAAAAATAGAAATTGTTTCTTTAATGGATAACACAGTGGATTTTCTTTCGAGCAAGAATAGAAAAGACGTGCAGTCGCTTTGGCACTGGACTAAAGAGAAATATGGTCCGGAGTGGGCTTCAGCGCACACAGAATTGCCGTTTGCAGAACATGGTTTTTCAATTCTCCTCCGCATTTTTACCGATCAAGAAAGTTGGAGCATCCTTTTTGATACAGGGGTCAGTTCCCAAGGAGTCACTATAAACGCAAAGCGTATGAGCATTGACTTAAGCGAAGTTTCCTATGTTGCCCTCTCACATGGTCACTATGATCATTTTGGTGGATTGCAAGCAATAGTAAAAGCAGTTAACAGAATCGACTTACCGATAATAACTCACGAAGATATGGTTAAACGTAGAGGAACCGCCAGTCCTAGCGGAGAGATAAGAGAGTATCCCCTCTTTCCGAGTTTAAAACTGCTTGCTCCTGCAAAAATCGTAAACACAAAAAATCCACATTTAATTGCTAATGATTTGGCTTGCATAACTGGAGAAATTCCAAGAAAAGTGGCTTTTGAAAAGGGTTTAATGCACAATAAAATTTATAGTGATAACTCTTGGCAGCCCGATCCATTTGTGTTGGATGATCGTGCCTTAGTCGTCAATATCAAAGGCAAAGGCTTAGTTATCATTTCTGGGTGTGCTCACGCTGGGATTATAAACACCATACGATATGCTCGAGAGATTACCGGATTAACAAAGGTTTACGCAATATTAGGCGGCTTTCATTTAGCTGGAAAAGAATTTGAGAAGAGAATTGAACCTACGATAGAAGAGCTAAAAGACATTAATCCCGAATTAATCGTACCCTCACATTGCACTGGATGGCGAGCATTAATTTCTATAGCTCAAACGTTCCCAAATGCCTTTGCTTCCAACAGCGTTGGAAATATTTACCAATTCGAATGACAGCTTTATCCAAAAATGACTTGACTTAGATTATCGCTGACAAGACTCAAACGAAGGAAAGCAATATGAGCCTAGAAAAAAACAAAAAAATGATCCTCAACATCGGCGGAATGAGCTGCGTAAACTGTTCACTCACCATAGAGAAAGCACTCTCTAAACTAAACGGCGTAACCCACGCCACTGTCAACTTCGCCGCCGAAAAAGCAATCATAGAATACAACCCAGACATCGTCGACCAGAAAACCATAGAAAAAACCATCGTTCAATCAGGATACCGAGTTATCCATGAGAAAATCGTGCTCCAAGTGGGTGGCATGAGCTGCGTTAACTGCGCCCAAAGCATAGAAAAAGTATTAAACAGCAAAGAAGGCGTCTACAATGCTACCGTCAACTTTGCTACAGAAAAAGTCACAGTTGAATATAACCCCGAACAACTAAGCTTGGCTGGAATCAAAAAAACCGTACAAGACGTTGGATATCACGTCCTTGAACCCGAAAAAACCACTCAAGATGCTGAAGGCAAAGAGCGACAACGCCACATTCAACGCCTAAAAATCCTTTTGGCAACAAGTGTTGCATTGACTATCCCCATCATCCTTTTGATGTTGTTCCCCGTTTTACCCATGCACCAAAACAACATTTTACTATTTATATTGGCAACTCCAGTGCAATTCATTGTCGGATGGACCTTTTACGTTGGCGCATACAAGGGCTTGCGAAACAAAACCGCTAACATGGATACCTTAATTGCCATGGGAACATCCACCGCTTGGCTCTATAGCACCGCAGTTACTTTTGCACCAAGCCTGTTCCCAGGCGCTGGAGTATTCTTTGATACAGCTACGATGATTATGAGTTTCATTTTGCTGGGAAAACTCTTAGATGCTATAGCAAAAGGTAGAACCTCAGAAGCCATTAGAAAAATCATGGGTCTGCAAGCAAAAACTGCCAGAATAATTAGAAATGGCGAAGAACAGGAAATACCGATTGAAGATGTCCAAGTAGGTGACATTGTGATTGTTAGACCAGGAGAAAAAATTCCTGTCGACGGCATCGTTACAGAAGGATATTCAGCAGTAGATGAGAAAGTTATCACGGGCGAAAGCATACCCGTTGAAAAGAAAAGCGGCGACCAAGTGGTTGGGGCCACCATGAATAAAACGGGGGTGCTGAAATTCAAAGCCACTAAAGTCGGCAAAGACACAGTTCTTGCCCAGATCATAAGCATGGTTGAAGATGCTTTAAGTTCCAAAGCACCCATTCAAAGACTAGCAGATATCGCGTCAGGCTATTTTGTTCCAGCCATCATAATAACTGCCACACTCTCAGCTTTGGCGTGGTATTTCATAGCTGGCGCGACCTTCATTTTTGCTCTCACAGTTTTCATCGCTGTGTTAATTGTTGCTTGTCCCTGCGCTCTTGGACTTGCTACACCCACAGCCATTATGGTCGGTGTTGGGAAAGGGGCAGAAAACGGGATTTTAATCAAAAACGGCGAAACACTGGAAGCGGCGTATAAGCTTCAAACGGTAGTTTTTGATAAAACAGGAACACTCACCAACGGAGAACCTAAAGTCACAGATATCATCCCAGCAAAAACTTTCAAGGAAAACCAACTTTTACAGTTAGCTAGCATCGCAGAAAAAAATTCAGAGCACCCACTTGGTGAGGCTATAGTAAAAAAGGCAAAAGAAAGAGGCCTCCAGATTGATGAGCCTGACGTATTCAACGCCCTTCCCGGATATGGAGTGGAAGTAGAGCATAAAGGCGCTAAAATATTGTTAGGCAACCGCAAACTCATGGAAGCAAATAACCTGGACATTGGCGCGTTTGACGTTAACATGAAGGCGCTTGAGGAAGAAGGAAAAACCGCGATGCTCCTTGCAGTTGACACTCAGCTTGCAGGATTGTTAGCTGTGGCTGACACCTTAAAGGAACATTCTGCTGATGCGGTAAAAACCCTTCAGCAAATGGGCTTGGAGGTCATCATGATTACTGGCGACAATCAAAGAACAGCCAACGCTATAGCAAAACAATCGGGTGTTAATGGCGTGTTCTCCGAGGTTCTTCCAAGTGAAAAAAGCACTGAGATAAAGCGGCTGCAATCCGAAGGCAAAGTTGTTGCAATGGTTGGAGACGGAATAAACGATGCTCCGGCTTTGGCGCAGGCAAACATTGGAATTGCTGTTGGCAGTGGAACAGATGTAGCTATTGAAACGGGAGATATAGTGTTAATTAAGAATGATTTGAGGGATGTAGTGGTAGCTATTCAGTTGAGCCGCGCTACGATGAAGAAAATTCGTCAGAATCTATTCTGGGCATTCTTCTACAACATAGTCCTTGTCCCGTTGGCTGCCGGTGCATTCTACCCCATCTTGCATGTTTTGTTTAACCCAGTATACGCGGCAGCAGCCATGGCAAGCAGCTCAGTAACTGTAGTTACCAACGCTTCACTCCTGAGGAGATTTAAACCTAAACTATAATCATAAAAAATTAAGCATCGTTGGTGGAGGTGAAAAAATTATGGCTAAAGATTTGGTATGCAATATGGAAGTTGATGAAAAGAATGCAAAATACAAAACAATCTATCAGGGAAAATACTACTACTTCTGCGCTCCAGGATGCAAAAAATCCTTCGAAGCAAACCCACAAAAATACATCGGAGGCAATTCGTCAAGCCAAAATTGCAGTTGCGGTCATGACCGCTGCTAAACCGTTAAGGTTTAGCCTTTAACGTTCTTCTTTTTGTTTCTTTATTTTCAGATAAATCTAAATTCATAATTTCTCTTCTAAAAGACCATGAAGCAGGGAAGCGGATGAACGAAGTAACGTATAGGCCTATTGGGGTTGTGTACTCGCCTTTCAAGGAACCAAAAGGCGTGCCTATTCAAGCTTCAGCGTCAAAGGGCACTAAAGGAAGCATAGAAGTAAATCCCAAATATGCCTAGGCTTAAAGGACTTAGAAGGTTTTTCTCATATTATTCTCCTTTATCATTTTAGCTTAGTTAAGGCATGTTCTTTGTTGGTGAAGCCGTTTCTGGATGATAACCTTCACGGGGTGTTCGCAACTCGCTCACCTGCTAGACCAAATGCAATTGGCATATCTACAGTACGCCTTAATCGAATTGAAAACAACATACTATACATTCAAGATGTAGACATTTTAGACGGCACACCACTATTGGATATTAAACCTTACGTACCCAAGTTTGATTATAGAAAAACTAACAAGGTAGGTTGGTTCAGCGACAAAATTAACAAGCTCAAAGAAACAACGGATGATGGCAGATTTTGCAAATAAAAATCAGCATAAAACAACCAAAGAGCAGCAGCTATGAAAGAGCTAAGCATAAAATAATTGACTATCATTAATTACTCGACCAACAGGGGAAGAGCGAAAAATGGCTGAGGAAACGTACGAAGGTATCCCCAGAGGCAAAATACCTTGGGACCCGAAGATAGATTATGAGAAGTGTGCAATATGCGGAAAATGCGTTGATTTTTGCCATACGAGTGCTTTTAGAATAGAGGAAAAAAATGGCGAAAAACGTACTGTAGTAAATCCAAACAGATGTGTTGTATTTTGCAGAGGTTGTGAGGACATTTGTCCTGCCGGAGCTATCACTCATCCTTCGGAAGAGGAAACACAGAAGATCATAGACAAAACAAAAGAAGACAAAACCTAATTTCAGCGAAAAAAGCTATGAGGGACTCAGACCGTTTCGGGGGTAAGCCCGGTCCGGTCCACCACAAACTGACTAAGGCTTTTTGCAAGTTCGTCCTAAGTCGATACAAACTTTTTCATTGCAGAGTAGGCGCCGCAAGTTGATATAAATGGCTAAAAAAAGAATTTGGTCTGCTGAGCAAAGCCGACAAAGCCAGATAAGACTAAACGGAAAGTGTAGCGAGGAATATGCTTCTAAACTGTTGATCAGTTGTTAAAATATTGATAGTACTAAATCTGACGATCAATAAGTTAAACATAATAGCAGTTAGAAAAAACCATTTTTTCTATTCCTAAAGAATCTCTTTATCTCACGACAACAGAGCAACTCAGAAGATTAATTAAAAAAAGGAACGGAGGTTCATCAAACAATCTCCTTCATACGCAGGTTGCCTTTTACATAGGTTTTTTGGGTTTTTGGGAAAACCTATAAAAACTATGACTATATACTACGCGTGATTACTTTGGATAGAAAATTAGCAGTCGCATTTTTCCTATTAGCCGTCTTAGGTTTTGTCTTAGCTGGACAAGCTTTAGCACAAACCACAAGTGGGGTGCCTGGAGTTAGTCCGGGTGATTATTTAGTTTACTCCATAACTACCACCTGGAGCACCACCAATGAAAGCCTCGCGATACCACAGGAGCTGTTAGTAGATAACAGCACTTTACATTACAACGTTACTGTAGAAGCTGTACAAGGCACAAACGTTACAATTGAGAACAATTGGGTTTTTACTAACGGCACAGACGTAAATGCACCTTCCCTATCAAATGTTGACTCCGGAATATTATATAGTTACATCCCAGATCGGCCTGCTTTTCAAGGCATCTATGACGCTAACCTCCCCGTAAATAGTTATCAATATCCTTCCGGCAACGACTCAGGAGCTGTTATTAGCTTGACAATAACGCGCAATTATGCAAGCGGCAAAAGAGACACAAACGTCGTCACGTATAACTACCCTGTTTCAGACTACAACAACAACAGCGGCACTGAAAGCACAACATTCTACATTGACAAAACCACAGGTGTCCTCGTTGAAAGGCAAGACCACATCCAATTTCCTACCTATACCGCCTCAATTACTTGGACCTTAAAAAACACAAACCTCTGGACAGTTTCCGCGGCACCATTGCCTCTGCCTCTACCGCTCATCATAGCAATTGTCGTCATTATAGTAGCCGTCGTCGCGGTTGTAGCCTTTTACCGAGAACGAAAGAAAGGCGGAAAGAAAAACCGACATTAAATAGCAAAAAATATCTTTTTTCATCTTCTGCTTAAAGCTCTTTATTTAAAGCAGCATATCTTTCCGTTTTCTTGATAACATGCGGTGATTGCCAGTTGCGATTAATCATCATGAACTGACTATTTGTGTTCCATACGCTCCTGCCTTTTAAGGTATTCATATAAAATAATTATTGCGGCACAAAACCTCGGTAGACCTGCAAGAAACACTTTCAAAGTGCTTAAGCAAATGAACCTCGAGCTGACTTAAATCAAAAGAGGAAGCGCTTAGTTTAAAATAATACTCAGATAAATATTTGTGACTGCGCTAATACAGTCACAAAGTTAAATATACAAATTTTCTTACCCTTTTTATTAAGGATCTAATTTTATCGGAGATAAAAAATTGTTAAGAACAAAGACGCTAAAAATCGTTGTTTTTACTTTGCTTACAGCAACACTTTTAATGACAGCCTTAAGTTTGAGCTTGCCAAGCGTGAAAGGAACAACATCGTCCACTGTTGTCATGTATTCTTCAGTAGGCGGAACAACAAGTCCCGTCGCAGGAACCTACACTAATTATACTAGCGGCGCGACCGCTACATTCACAGCGAACGCAGGTTACGGCTTTTTATTCAAGGCTTGGATTGTCGTCACCGCTGCAGGAGCCGCCACTTATACTGTTAACCCACTCGTAATCAACCTTAACGAAAGTGAATACGCTATTCAAGTAGAATTTACGGGAATAACAGCGATATCACCGGTAACACCGTCCACTGTATCTGCATCTACTAACGCCATCGTCGTAATCTTAGCTGGCAACGGAGGAACCACGAGTCCTGCACCAGGAACATATTCTTTGGCTAATGCCACCAGCTTGGACATAACGGCAACTCCAGATAGCGGATTTACATTTGCATACTGGGTTATTAGTGGTAGCCCCCTAAATGGGCATGGTGGATACTCATACACGCTTACACCGACAAATAACCCATATAATGTGAATCACGGTTACGGAAACACGTACAATTACCAGCCAGTGTTCCTCCCGACCAGCACCACCGTGTCAACGACGCCACCTACACCAAAAATAAACGAGTTTTCAACTGCAACCATAATCATCGCACTAATGGCATTGGTCATAGTTGCATTTGGAACATATGCATACACCAAAAAAGCTAAAAAGTAAAAATCTCCCCTTTCTTTCTTTTTTTCTCAGCTTTAAAAGATTTGAGGCTTGAGAATAAAGAAACTATTTTCTGTTTACTAAGTTTATTAAGCGATTGTTAAAATTTAAGGACATTCCGGTTCAATATGGACTGTGACAACCGCGTTTGCAAAGCGCTCTTTTGTTTCTTTCTCAACCTGTGATGCAATCCTGTGAGCTTCTTTTATGTGAATTTGCTTGGTGAAGCAGCAGTCGATGTTAATGTAACGTTGTCCGTCTGCAACGTAAGTTATTATTCGTTTTATTTGCAGGTTCCCACCGATGCCTTTGGCAACTTCGTAAATGACTTTGCTAAGCTGTGTCTCGTTTACCTCGGCGGCGGGAACTGCTATACCAGCAGGCTCTATATGCACAGTAATGTTTTCAAGCGGATTAATTTCAGCTTTCATTCTTCGCTCGATATTTTCAGCTATTTTATGTGCTTCTTCAACTGACAGTTCAGGGTCCACGTAGGCGTGCAAGGTTATGTAGAATTTACCTCCAGTGTAAATGGTGGAGATTTCATGAACTTCTTTTACGCCATCTACCGTTGCCAGTTTTTCTACTAGCTGATCCATTTTTGTTTCTTTTTCTGACGGTTCAATATGAATTGTGGCGTCTACATTGCCAAGGGCTTGCTTCAAGTTAGCCTCAATCGCAGATACTAAAGAATGCGCCTCTTCTAACGGCATGTGGCTTGGAACTTGGACGGATGCATCAATAAAAATTTTAGAGCTTACGTTGCGAACTTTCAGGTTTTCAATCTTCACAATGCCCTCATGCGAAAGAATGACTTTTCTTGTTTTCTGCACAAGCTCCTTTGATGCCGTATCGCTAAGTTCCATCACGCTGTATCTCACGAGCTTAACGCTTAAATAGCTAAGCATGGCTCCGAGGAAAATTGATGCTAAGGCGTCTCCATAATTAAACCCTAAAGTAGCTAAGCCAAACCCTAAAAGAGCTAGCAAAGTTGAGCTTAAATCTGAAACAGCGTCGTAAAAACCTACCTTCATGGAGGGGCTTTGGATGTGCTCTGTTTTTTTGAAAACCGTAACTCTTAAAGAAGCAATAAAAATTGCGTAGCCTATTGCGATGAAACCCACAAATTCTAAGCCCGTATGAATCTGCGTGTCCATTATCAATCTTATTGCTGCATCGTAAAAAATTAAGAATGCTACTGCAATTAAGACTATTCCACCTATAAGCCCGCCTATGGTTTCAAACTTTTCATGTCCATAAGTGTGTTCCTCGTCTGGAGGCTTAATTGAAGCGCGAACCGCAAAAAACAACATTATAGTTGACACTACATCAAGTAATGCATGTAAACCGTCGCTCAGTATAGCTAAACTGTTAACAAATAAGCCTATCGAAATCTCAACTATGACAACGCTAAAGATTGCAATAGCTGAAATTTTCAACGCTTTAAGTTTGTATTTTCCATCGCTAGAGCCTTGCATTTTATTAATCTAAATATGCTCTTGGCAAGGGCGATTTAAGAATTGCGGGGAAAATGAACCAATCATTTTTAAATCTACTCTTTTTCGCCGTTCTTAATTTAAATCTACTTAAGCCGATTGCATAAGCATAATGAAATTGGCGGTTTTTCGCCGAGACACAGCTATTCTTAGAGGAAACTTTCTACTTATAATTATAACATTAAGTTGGAATAATATTATTTGCGTAGCCGATCAAATGCATTTAAAAGTTTAAAGCCTAAAATCGATAGGCATTTAGGTTTGAAAATAAGTATTAATGGAAACGGTTGATGCTGATGGCTTTAGCTAAAATAGGCAAAATATTAGATGGGTGCTGTCCAGACCAGAAAGTCTCTGTACGAGGCTGGGTTTACCGTAAACGTGAAGGAAAAGAGCTTATTTTCCTGATTCTCCGCGATTCAACAGGAGTAATCCAATGTACAGTTAAAAAAACCAGCCCCGCCTGGAACGAAGCACAGCGCTTAACAATCGAATCCTCACTAACTCTTGAAGGCACTGCCAAAGAAGACAAGCGTGCCCCAGGCGGATACGAAATAAGCGCAGAAAACATAACGATTATCGGTTTGGCAGAAACCTTCCCCATAGCGAAAGATAAAAGTGAAGAATTCATCCGTGACATGCGGCACCTTTGGCTACGGAGCCGAAAAATGAATTTAATGATGAAGGTTCGGGCTGATGTGTTAGAAGAAACCCGTCAATACTTCAAAAGCCAAGATTATACTGAAGTTTCGCCGCCAATGTTTATTTCAGCGGCAGTTGAAGGCGGCTCAACACTTTTCGGCTTAAAATATTTTGACCAAGATCTTTACTTAACGCAGAGCTCTCAGCTTTACTTGGAAATTCTTATCTTCTCTTTAGAAAATGTTTATTGCATCGCTCCGTCGTTTCGAGCAGAAAAAAGCAGAACAATTAGGCATTTAACCGAGTACTGGCACATCGAAGCAGAATGGCCCTTCGCTGACATGAATGACTTGATGAAGTTTGAAGAAGGATTAATGACGCGCGTTTGCCAAACCATCGGTGACAGATGCCAAAAAGAGTTCAAAGAACTAGGTGCTGACATAAACAAGCTCAAAACAGTTAAACCCCCTTTCCCACGCATAACCTACGCAGAAGCAATCAGTAGGCTAAAAGTCAAAAATCCCACGTTAAACTGGGGGGCTGACTTAGGCTATGAGGATGAGAAGGTTTTAGCTGAAGATTTCGGCAAGCCATTCTTCGTTTACGACTACCCAACAGCGATTAAAGCTTTTTACTGCAAAACCTACCAAGACCACCCAGAAGTGGCGATGTCAGTGGATATGATGGTTCCACGAATTGGAGAAATAAGCACAGGCGGAGCAAGAGAAGAAAACAAGGACATACTTATTCAACGTATGAAAGAGCAAGGCTTGAAACCTGAAGATTACGAATGGTACCTTGACCTACGGCGCTACGGCACCGTGCCACATGTTGGTTTCGGCATGGGACTAGAGCGATTGATAACTTGGATGCTTGATCTCGACAACATCATCGACGCTATTCCGTTTCCAAGAACAACCCGCAGGTTCTACCCATAATATTTTTTGTTTACGGGTAACCTGTAAAATACTCCAGTTTTAACTGTGTCTTCTGCAAGCCGGTGCTTACGACAAGCTTCTCCATCGCTGTGACCATCGGGAGCGGTCCACAAACATAAAACACGTTTTCCAGGTAGTCAGGCAGTTCCTTCTTAATCATATCTGCTGTGATTACGCCAGTTGCACCTTTCCATTGATTGGTTGCTTCGTTAACAATAAAAACGACTTTTAAATTCTTGTTTTCTCCCTGCATTCCCTCAAGTTCTTGTTCGAACGCCAGATCATTTTGTGTGCGGCAACCATAGAAGAGCGTAATTTTTGAATTCAAGCGTTTGTCTGTGGCGTATTTGCATATGCTCACAAACGGGGTTATTCCTATGCCTCCTGCAAGCAATGCGATTTTGGGATACTCACCCTCAAAAGTGAATTGTCCATATGGTGCGTCTATTCTTGCCCAGTCGCCTGCCTTAGCGGTTTTTAGCGCCATTGAATATTCATGATCATTTAGCTTTTTAGTAAATTCAAAGTATTCTTTTTCTGTTGGGCTACTGCTAAAACTAAAATGGTGAGTTAACTCTTTGTCTCCCTGGTTTATAGTTATGAAAAAGTATTGCCCCGGCTTGTAAGTTAATTCAGGCGGTCTTAAAAACCTGTAACTGGCTACATCAGCAGTTCTAGGTATAATTTCTTCGATTTTCGTCTCCAACTTCATAAAAATCATATCGCGCTTTAGAATATCCGATTTCTAGTATAATTATAGGGTACAATAAACTTTGCGGCTAACTTGTCTCGTAAAAGCAACATGTAGCTAAAAATGGTTTAAAGCAAAACTAAACACTTTAAGAAAAAATTGGGAATGGGCATACGCCAAAAAATTGCTATTCTTGCAGTGCAAATTAAGCTTTAAAGAGCCCTGAATTTTTAGCGTCTTAGAAATTGGTATAGCTTAAGATGGAGGGATATCAGTACCACCGTAAAGCTATTAAATAAAAGCATTATGATTGAAGGGGTAAAACAGCACTTGGAGAAATACTAAAAAATGAGTGACAATCTGGTAACAAAATTGGCGAATCCAGCACCGCTAGGACTGCTAGGCTTTGGCATAACTACGGTTCTTCTAAACTTGGTTAACGCAGGCGCTATTCCGCTCGATACCGTGATTTTAGCTATGGGTATTGCCTACGGAGGGTTAGCACAAGTTCTTGTTGGAATAATGGAGTTCAAAAAAGGCAACACTTTCGGTACTGTCGCTTTCTTGTCCTATGGTTTGTTCTGGTGGAGTTTTGTGATGCTTCTGGTTTTACCGAAGCTTTCGTTCCTCAGCGGATTCAGTGCTCCCTCTGCGCCTTCGCTTGCAGCCTATTTCATAATGTGGGGAATCTTTACTTTCGCCATGTTCTTTGGGACATTGAAAGCTAATCGCGCTTTGCAGTTCGTATTCGGGAGCTTAACTATACTATTCTTTATGTTGGCTATTTCACAATACGCTGGAAGTGCGACATTTACAAAAATCACTGGTATCGAAGGCGTCATATGCGGCTTGAGCGCGGTGTATCTTGGGATAGCTGAAGTCTTAAATGAAGCTCACCACCAAACTGTTTTGCCAATTTACCCTACAAACTAAAAACAACTAAATTCTTTTTTGTTTTTCTAATAAAATAACTAAAAACTTATATTCTTTAGAGTTTACCCTTCCCAGCAATTTGGGTTGAGCGAAATGTCAGAAGCTAATTTACCATTTGACGAAAAGTATTGTCCAAGTACAGCAAGATTTTCTAATGGAGAAAAACGAAAGCAAGAATGGGAAAAATCAATAAAGAATCCGCAGGAATATTGGACGGAAAAAGCAAAAGCTATTGATTGGTTTAAGCAATTCAGCAAGGCTCTTGATGATTCGAACCCGCCGTTTTACAAGTGGTTCCCTGACGGAGAACTAAATATTTCCTACAACGCCCTAGATAGGCACGTGAAAAGTAACCGTAAAAACAAGCTTGCCTACATTTGGGAAGGCGAAATGGGCGAAGTAAAAACTTACAGTTACTATCAACTTTACCGAGAAGTAAACAAACTTGCAAAAGCACTAAAAGAATTCGGCATCAAAAAAGGCGACCGAGTCGCAGTTTTCCTCCCCGTTATTCCAGAATTGCCAATAACTTTGCTTGCAACTGCAAGAATTGGTGGAGTACATACAGTAGTCTTTTCTGGATTTAGTGCTGAAGCATTAGCTGACAGAGTAAATGACTGTGGAGCAAAAATCTTAGTAACAGCGGATGGTTCTTTCCGAAGAGGAAAGCCAATTGCTATTAAAGACAACGCGGACCGTGGATTACCAAACATGCCAAATATTGAAAAAGTTATTGTTGTTAAACGGACTGGTCAACCTGTTCAGATGAAGGAAGGTAGAGACGTATGGTATCATGATGCTCTTGCAAACGCAGGTGCAAATGCCTATGTGGAACCGGAAAGCATGAGATCTACCGACCCGCTATTCATCCTTTACACTTCAGGAACTACAGGGAAACCAAAAGGTGTTCAGCATGGGATAGGCGGATACCTTGTTTGGGCTTATTGGACGCTCAAGTGGGCTTTTAACCCAACTGACGAGGATATTTTCTGGTGTGTTGCCGACATCGGCTGGATTACCGGACACACATACAACGTTTATGCACCATTAAGCCTAGGCGTTACCGCATTCCTTTTCGAGGGTACACCTGATTACCCAGCGCAAGACCGATGGTGGGACATAATTGAAAAACACGGCATAACCATCCTCTACGGTACACCAACCGCGGTGAGAATGTTCATGAAATTCGGTGAACAATGGGTAACAAAACATGACCTAAGCACCCTACGCATTCTAGGCTCAGTAGGCGAACCCATAAATCCTGAAGCGTGGAAATGGTACTACCGCGTCGTTGGCAAAGAAAAACTCCCAATAATCGACACCTGGTGGCAAACAGAAACTGGCGGATCTATGATTTCCCCCACCTCAGGAATAGAACTCACACCGTTAAAACCTGGCAGCGCAACGTTCCCAATGCCGGCAGTCAACGCTGACATCTACGATGAGAAAGGACAGCCGGTACAAGCAGGCAATAAAGGCGTTCTAGTAATCAAATCGCCATGGCCTGGAATGTTGCAGACAATTTGGAAAGACCCCGATCGCTTCAAGCAAACTTACTTTGGCAGGTGGCCAGGAATATACTATTCTGGCGACTATGCTGTCCGAGACCCTGAAGGCTACTTCTGGCTCCTTGGCAGAGCAGACGAAGTTCTCAAAGTTGCAGGACACCGAATAGGAACAGTAGAACTTGAAAGTGCATTGGTCGCGCACCCAGCGGTTTCAGAAGCAGCAGTAATGGGCAAAGAAGACGCAGTGAAAGGCGAAGTTCCAGTAGCATTTGTTGTTCTGAGAAGCGGTTTCACGCCATCAGACGAACTCCGTGCAGACCTCATTAAGCAGATTAGAACCGCAATAGGCCCAATAGCCACTCCAGACGCCATTATCATAGTTAACAAGCTGCCAAAAACCCGAAGCGGCAAAATCATGCGCAGACTACTCAAAGCAGTACTGTCCGGAGCACCACTCGGCGACACCTCAACAATTGAAGACGAAGGCTCAATTGAAGACA
>Ga0187868_1000308_pt1 | contig 41775 bp, 38 predicted proteins | sample June2016WEW_13_4_FD_133014 | JGI IMG/M metagenome (GOLD analysis project Ga0187868, IMG submission 133014) | Peatland microbial communities from SPRUCE experiment site at the Marcell Experimental Forest, Minnesota, USA - June2016WEW_13_40 | ecosystem: Environmental > Terrestrial > Soil >... | reverse complement strand
GCCGCCAGAGCGGCGGCGCAGGCCACCGGGTTGCCGCCGAAGGTCCCGCCCAGGCCGCCGCTGTGCACCGCGTCCATGATCTCGGCGCGGCCAGTGATCCCGCCGATGGGCAGCCCGCCCCCCAGGCTCTTGGCGGTGGTGATCAAGTCGGGCACCACCCCCTCGTGCTCGCATGCGAACCAGGCGCCGGTGCGCCCGAACCCGGTCTGCACCTCGTCGGCGATGAGCAGGATGCCCTGCTCCCGGCACCAGTCGGCGAGGCCGGCGAGCCACCCCGGCTCGGGCACCACCACACCCCCCTCACCGGCGATCGGCTCGACCAGCACGGCGGCGATGCTCTCTACCCCGACCGTGGTCTCCAGCATGGTGATGGTGTCGCCCAGCCGGCCGGTCTCACGGAAGGGATCGGAGTAGGGGGCGCGGTGGATCTCGGGGACGAAGGGACCGAATCCCTGCTTGTAGGGATGGACCTTGCCGGTGAGGGTCAGGGCGAGCAGGGTGCGGCCGTGGAAGCCATGGTCGAAGGCGACGATGCCGGGCCGGCCGGTGGCGTAGCGGGCCACCTTCACCGCGTTCTCCACCGCCTCGGCCCCCGAGTTGACCAGGAAGGAGCGCTTCTCGTGACTCCCCGGGGTGAGCTCGTTGAGCCGCTCGCACACCTCGACGTAGCTCGCGTACGGGGTCACCTGGAAGCAGGTGTGGGTGAAGAGCGCCGCCTGCTCGGCGATGGCCGCGACCACGAGCGGGGCGCTGTTGCCGACATTGGTGGTGGAGATGCCGGAACCGAAGTCGATCAGGCAGTTGCCGTCGACGTCCTCCAGGATGCCCGGACCAGCCCGGGTCACGAACACCGGCAGGGTGGTGCCGATCCCGCTGGGGACGGCGCGCTGGCGGCGCGCCATCAGCTCCAACGACCGCGGGCCGGGGATCTCGGTGACCAGGTGCCGGGTCAGCGAGACGCGATCGGGAATGGCTGTCATGACCGTACCTCAGCTCAGAAGTCGAGCGCCGTCATCACGTGCTTGACCCGGGTGTAGTCCTCGAATCCGTACACGGCCAGATCCTTGCCGTAGCCGGAGTGCCGGAACCCGCCGTGGGGCATCTCGGCCACCAGCGGGATGTGGGTGTTGATCCACACACATCCAAAGTCCAGTCGTTTGGCCATGCGCATCGCCCGGCCGTGGTCGCGAGTCCACACCGACGATGCCAGCCCGTACTCCACCCCGTTGGCCCAGGCCACCGCCTGGTCCTCGTCGGCGAAGCGCTGCACGGTGATGACCGGGCCGAACACCTCCTCCTGGATGATCTCGTCGGACTGCTCCACCCCGGTGACCACGGTGGGTTCGTAGAAGAAACCCCGCTCCCCGATGCGGTGCCCACCGGTGACGACCGCGGCGTGCGAGGGCAGTCTGTCGACGAAGCCGGTGACCACGCTCAGCTGGTTTGCGCTGTTGAGCGGACCGAGGTCCACGCCGGCGTCATCCGGCGCGCCCACCACCTGCGCCTTCGCCCGCTCCGAAAGGGCATCCACGAAGTCGCCGTATACGCGCGGCCCGGCGAGCACCCGCGTCGCCGCCGTGCAGTCCTGGCCGGCGTTGAAGAACCCGGCCATGGCGATGCCGGCAGCGGCTTTAGCGACGTCGACGTCGTCGAACACGACCACCGGAGCTTTGCCGCCCAGCTCGAGATGCACCCGTTTGAGGTCGACGGCCGCAGTCTGGGCGACCTCGCGCCCGGCGCGCACGCTGCCGGTGATGGAGACCATCCGGGGAATGGGATGGCCGATCAGGGCGGAGCCCATGTCGCGGTTGTTACCGCAGACCACGTTCAGCACGCCGGCGGGGAGGAATTCGGCAGCAATCTCTGCCATCAGCAGGCTGGTCAGTGGGGTGGTGTGGGCCGGCTTGAGGACCACCGTGTTGCCGGCCGCGATGGCGGGGGCGAACTTCCAGACCGCCATCATCATCGGGTAGTTCCAGGGCGTCACCTGGGCGCAGACCCCGACCGGCTCACGGCGCACGAAGGACGTGTAGCCGCGCATGTACTCAGCGGCGGCGCGACCCTCGAGAAGCCGGCAGGCCCCGGCGAAGAAGCGGATCTGGTCGAGGACGGGGGGCAGCTCCTCGGAGGCGGTGAGCGCTCGCGGCTTGCCGGTGTTGCGGCACTCCAGGTCGATGATCTCGTCGCCCCGCCTCTCCATGGCGTCGGCGAGACGGAGCAGGGCCAGGCTGCGCTCCGACGGCGTGGTCTCACGCCAAGCCTCGAACGCCTTCTCCGCCACTCGGCAGGCGTGGTCGACGTCCTCCGGCTTCGAGAGCGGCACCGCGGTGAACGCCTCTCCAGTGACGGGGTCGATCAGATGACCAAAAGCACCGTCCCTTGGGTCGATGTACTCACCGCCAACGAAGTTTCCCCACCTGTCGCGTACGATGCTCACGACCGCCTCCCAGCTACCCGCGCCTCGTGCCGGGGCGCGCACCCGGCGCCGTTCGGTGGCCAGTATAATCGCCGCCCTGGAGGGTTTTCTGCCATGCGCGTTCTGCTTGTCGGAGCTGGTGGGGTCGGAACCGCGATCGCCCGTACGGCGTCGCGCTGGAACCTCTTCGAGGGGATGGTGATCGCCGACTACGACGCGGCGCGGGCTCAGCGTGCCGCTGCGGCCGGGGAGCGTTTCCACGCCGTGCACCTCGACGCCGGGGACGAGAAGGCGGTGTCGCAGCTTCTGGAGGCGGAGAGGTGCGACGTGCTGGTCAACGCCGTCGACCCCCGATTCGTCATGCCCCTCTTCCGGGCGGCCCTGGCCTCCCGGGTCACCTACCTGGACATGGCGATGTCGCTCTCCCACCCCCATCCGGACGACCCCTACTCGAAGCCCGGCGTGAAGCTCGGCGACGAGCAGTTCGCCCTGGCCTCGGAATGGGAGAGCAAGGGGCTGCTGGCCCTGGTCGGGATAGGGGTGGAGCCCGGCATGGCCGACGTCTTCTCCCGCTACGCCTCGGACCGGCTGTTCTCCACCATCGACGAGATCGGGGTGCGGGACGGCGCCAACCTGATCGTTGAGGGCTACGAGTTCGCGCCCACGTTCTCGATCTGGACGACCATCGAAGAATGTCTCAATCCGCCCATAATCTTCGAGCGCGGCAAGGGGTGGTTCACCACTCCACCCTTCAGTGAGCCCGAAGTGTTCACCTTCCCCGCGGGGATCGGCGCGGTCGAGTGCGTCAACGTCGAGCATGAGGAGGTGCTCCTGGTGCCGCGCTGGATCGACTGCGGCCGGGTGACCTTCAAGTACGGGCTGGGCGACGAGTTCATCGGCGTCCTCCAGGCCCTCCACAAGCTGGGGCTGGACTCGACGACGCCGGTAAGTGTCGGAGACGTCCGGGTGTCGCCTCGTGACCTGGTGGCCGCCTGCCTGCCCGAGCCGGCCGAGCTCGGCGACCGCATGTCCGGGCTGACCTGCGCCGGCACCTGGGTGCGCGGCACCGGCAAGGACGGCAACCCGAGGGAGGTCTACCTCTACCACGTGGTCGACAACGCGACCTGCATGGCCGAGTACGGCTCGCAGGCGGTGGTGTGGCAGACCGCGGTGAACCCGCTGGCCGCACTGGAACTGCTCGAGTCCGGGGCCTGGTCGGGAGCGGGTGTCCTCGGTCCCGAGGCCTTCCCAGCGGACCCCTTCCTGGACCTGCTCAAGACCCACGGCACGCCGTGGGGGTGTGAGGAGCGGGTGCCCCAGGCCCGCTGATCGCGCCTACCGACAGGCCCACGTGTCCTTCCCCAACCCCGCGCTGGCACAGTGTCGGGAAAACTCAGCCCCGGAAGAGCAGGTGAGCGTCCGCACCGACGAGCTTGTGGTCGTCGCCAGCCTCCGCGGGGCGGCCGCCGCCCTCTGGGCTGAGGCAAGTCAGATGCTCTGCCCAATTCAAGAAGGGGCAGATGGCGCGCCCAGGAGGATTTGAACCCCCGGCCTTCTGATCCGTAGTTTGCGGCCGTGATCGCGAGGTCGGAAAACGTTGCTGCCGAATTCGGCCGAAGCTCATCACCGCGAGTGAGCGGAGTACTGCACACGCTGACCGGTGCGCTGGGATGTCGTTGGGATTCCACGGTTTTCCCGCCATCTACGTCACGCACCCGCGACACACCGCGCATCGTTCTGCGATGGTAATCCTTCGCGCGGCGAGGTGCAACCTCACTCACGGCGTCGGTAAGCTGATGCTGTCGGGAGCTCCCTCAGTCCCACCCTCAGCTCCCTTCCCGATCCCGGTCAGTCTGGCGGCACGAGTTGTCCGGCAGCGGCGGCGCCCACCAGCGCGGCGTCCGCGGCCGCCGCCGGGAGCACGAGCACTGGAACGGCGCTTTCCGCGAGCACTGGTACCGCGCTTTCATGGGGAAGGCAGACCTCCACGCGCGTGCCCTCCCCAGGCCGGCTGTGGAGAGTCCACCACCCGCCCAGGGCCTGGGCCCGCTCTCTCATGGCGGTGAGCCCCACATGCCCGGTCGGGGAGCCCCTCGTTCCCGCCGGCACGAAGCCCGGCCCGTCGTCTTGGACCTGGATCGCATAGCCTCCGTCGGCGTCGCTCAGGTGCACGGCCACGGTGGCACCGGGGGCGTGCTTGCGCGCGTTGACGACGGCTTCGCAGGCGATCCGGTAGAGGGTGGTCGCCACCGTGCCGGAGGGATCGGCGGCGAACCTCCCCTCAAGGAGGCAGTGGATCTCACCATCGCGATCGACCTGCTCCAGGTACTCCCGCAGTGCCGTGGTGAAGCCCCGTTCCACCACCTGGGGATGGAGCTCCGACATCAGTCCCCGCATCCGCGTGATCGCTGATCGGACCGCGTCATCCACCCGGTCCAGGGCCGCCTGCAGCCTGGCATCGGATATCCCCGCGCGGGCGATCTGGAGACGGGTGTGACCCACCGTCACCCACTGCAGCATGTCGTCGTGGATGATCGCCGACAGCCGGCGACGTTCCTCGTCCTGCATGGTGACCAGGCGCAGCAGCAGTCCCCTCCCCTCCTCGTTGGCCTCGCGCAGCCCCTCGAGGCTCCGATCCAGCGCCTGGGTCCGCTGCTGGACCAGGCGGTCGAGATGCGAGTTCTGCTCTTCGAGCCTTCGATCGAGGCGCCGCGTGTCCCGCACCAGGAGGAACTGGCGGATCAGGACCACGGCGACGATGACGAGGCTGTCCCAGAGCATGACACCGTCGAAGCTGGCCCCGCGCAGTTCGGTCGTCACCGCCATGGCGCCGGCCCCGATCATCGGAACATAGGGCAGGGCCATCCTCCAGCGGGCCAGCTCCACCACCGGCCCTGGCTCGGAGCGGGCGGGCGCCGTGGCCCGGAACGCCGCTAAGGCGATCAGGAGGTAGCCGAACGTCCAACCGACGTTGACCGGGTTCTCGGTGTTGTAGGCCTGCAGGGTGGTGAGGTAGGCGAAGGTGCTGTCGGCGACGGCGTTGAGAACCAGCCCCAGGCCGAGGAAGACCAGCGGCTGACGCGCGCCGCCCCCCGAGCGCGATATGGCCAGGAACACCACCGTGATCATCAGCACGTCCCCGACCGGGTAGGCGAGGCTCAGCACCTGCTGGACGAGGTCGGTGGAGGAATTCGCGTAGACCTGACCCAGGACCGTCGCCCAGCTGACGAACAGCGCCCCGGCGGCGATCAGCAGCGCGTCGAGCAGGACCTGGAGCTTGAGGCCGGCGCGGCCCAGCATGGGGAGCGCGGCGAGACCCGCGAGCCCGAGCGGGATGGAGGGGAGGTAGCCCAGGTCGGGCCAGGACGGGAAGAGGTTCACGGGGTTAGCTCCCATGACCACCTCCTGGTATGTCCAGGCCACCTGCCCCAAGCCCCAGCTCAGCGCCGACAGCCCGATCAGCGCCCAGGCGCGGCGAGCCCGGGTGCGCGGGTTGCGGGCGGCAAGGAAGCTGGCCAGGGCGGCCCCCAGCGCGGCGAGTGACTCGGAGACGTCGTCGAAGGCCACCGTGAACCGGTCGTGCCCCGGGTGGGTGGCAAGCCAAAAGGCGCTGAAGACCGCGAAGGCCACTGCCACCACCACCAGCGCGAGCAACCGGCGGTCGCCGGTGGTGCTGGGGGCGTGGTCGTGACGGTGGGGCACGGCCTCAGGGTAGGGGGGGCGTGGTCAGGCGACCAGATGCAGCGGCGCCAGAGTCAGGTGATGCAAACGGGCCAGTGGATGATGGCCCATCCGAATCTTGGCGGGGGCCGCTCCGACGGCGATGATCGTGAGCAAACCATTCGAAGGGAACCCCAACTGTGACCGATAACCCAGCCCTCATCGAACTCGGAGCGCGGCGTCAGAGAGAGGCTCGGCCCCTATCGGTGCTGATCGTCGACGATCACGAGGCGATGCGGGAGTCGATCCGGGAGATCCTGGATACCGACCCCACGCTGACCGTGGCCGGGGCCGCCGACGGCGTGGAGTCCGCCATCGGCCTCGCTCGAGTGACTCAGCCGGATGTCGCGATCGTCGACGTCAACATGCCGGCGGGCGGAGGCTGGGCCGCCGCCCGCGGCCTGCGGACGGTCTGCCCGGGCATCCGCCTGGTCGCCTACTCCTCGTTCGACGAGGCCCTGATCACCCGGACCATGATGGCGACGGGCATCTCCGCCTACGTCACCAAGGGCTCGGACATCGCGGTGCTCATCGCGGTAATCCACGGCGAGCATCCGACTTCCGAGCCCGGAGAGGTGATCTGGCCACGCCAGAGGGCAACCGCCGCGACGCGGTGAGCTGACCCCGGCGTTCAGGCTGCCGCAGGCGCCGCCACCAGATCGGCCTCGATCTCGATCTGGATCTTCTTGTTCACCAGGACGCCACCGGACTCGAGGGCGACGTTCCAGTTCAGTCCCCACTGCTCCCGGTCGATCTCCGCGGCGGCTCGGCGCCTCCCCTGTCTGAGGGCGTAGTGATCGGGACCCCACTCGGGAGGAGGTACCAGGGGGAGGAGACCTGGTGCCTCCCCTGCCCACCACAAGGAGAGGTCGGAGAGAAGAAACGGGGGCCGGCGGGGAAGGAGCACCACCTCAGAACCGCCGACCCCCTGACAGGGACCGCTAAGTGACGGTGAACGCGGTGGGGTCCACCTTGAAGCACTCCGCCGAGGCGGTGCAGTAGGTGGGAGTGCCATCACCATGGCCTCCGACTGTGCGGCACGCCAACGCAGAAGCCAGCCACCCAATCTTCTGACTGACCGCAGAAGCCTCGGCTGTCCCAGCGCCCACGGGACCGAATCCTCTGCGCTTGAGATCGCGCGGCGCCGGCCGAGGCTGGCGCGCCCAGGAGGATTTGAACCCCCGGCCTTCTGATCCGTAGTTTGTCCGCCTGTCCATCGCCGCGAAAACCGTGAATGCCGAGTTCGGCAGAAGCATCTGCATGGCGAGCGGCGCACCATCGGACACGCTAACCTCGATGCTGGGATTTCGTTGGGATTCCAACGATTTCTACTCCTCTCTCCCAGGATGGTCTTGTAACGGTTCTGCGCCAGGTTGCCATTGTATGCCCCGCTCTGATGGTCCGTCGCGTCACCTTCGACGTCGACCACAAGCAGCCCTTGGCACAATGACATGCAACATCCGAGCGACGACGAGGCCTCCATCACCGTGAGGTGCATGCGGAAGGTCGGGAATGCTGGTCACATGATGTCCGCTTCCCTGGTGATGCGCATCCATCCGAGCGCAGCACGGTGGGTGCCCCGCCGGGCGGCCGCCGCGTGTGGAGGGGTCCGTCACGCCCGTGCCAGGAGCCTCGGCGGCGGTGCCGGCTCCCGGCCACCGCGCCATACTCAGTCCGATGCTCGAATTGATGGCGACGCTCGACGACTGGGCGACCTCCGATCCGGTCATGGCGCTGGCCACCGTGGTGCGCACCTCGGGGTCAACCCCGCGGGCACCCGGGGCTCACCTTCTGGTGAGCAGTGACGGCCGGATGGCGGGCTCGGTGAGCGGTGGGTGTCTGGAGTCCGCGGTCATCCAGGAGGCTCAGGCCACCCTGGCGGGGGAGGCGGCCCCGAGGATCCTGCCGTATGGCATCAGTGACGAGCTGGGCTGGGAGGTGGGTCTGGCCTGCGGTGGCAAGGTCGACGTCTTCGTCGAGGTGCTGCGCTGGGATGGCTCGGATCCGGCGCTCGTAGCCCTGAGGGAGGCCGCCCTCTCCCAGCGCCCCGTGGCGCTGCTCCGCGTGCTCACCGGCGAGCACGCCGGCGCTCGGGCTGCGTGCGAGGAGGGCGGAAGCATGGTCGGCGACCTGGGCGACCCCGCGGTGGAGAGCGCGGCAGCCTCGGTTGCGGCGGGCCACCTGATCTCGGGCCTGCCGGGCATCGAGGAGGTCGCAGGCGTGTCCCTCTTCATCGACCCGATCGTCCCGGCACCGCGGCTCGTGATCGTCGGCGCCGTGCATGTCGCCATCCCCCTCGCTCGGATGGCCAGGACGGCCGGCTACCGGACCGTGGTCATCGATCCGCGGCGGGCGTTCCTGACCCGGGAGCGCATCCCCGACGCGGACGAGCTGATCGCCCAGTGGCCCGACGACGCGCTTCCCGGCCTGGCCCTGGGACCCCGCGATGCCGCCGTGTGCCTCGCCCACGACCCCAAGTTCGAGGACCCGGCCCTCGGCATCCTGCTCAGGAGCCCGGTCGGCTACGTCGGCGCCATCGGTAGCCGCAGCACCCATGCCAAGCGGGTCGCCCGCCTGGAGCAGGCGGGCCTGGATCAGGACGCCATCGCGAGGATCCACAGCCCCATCGGGCTGGACCTGGGCGCGTCCACCCCGGACGAGATCGCACTGGCGATCCTGGCCGAGGTGGTGGCCGTCCGCCGGGGGGGGCGCGGCGGTGCACTCTCCGCCGCGCTGGCGGCGCCCGCGACGGCGTGAGAGCGGAGGTCCTCACCGCCCCCGCGGGCGATGTTCCGCGGTGGGCCGGCGCGGTGCTCTGCCGCGACGTTCTCGACGCCGACCAGCACGTGGTGCTGAGCAAGGGCCACCGCCTCGATCCCGACGACGCCCCAGCCCTCGCCGCAGCCGCCCCCGTGGCACTGCACGTGGTCTGGCTCGACGAGGGAGACGTCGACGAGGATACCGCTGCGCTCCGCCTGGCACAGATGGTGGCGGGCTCCGGCGCCGACTTCCACCGTCCCGTCACGTCTCAGGTCCGCCTGAGTGCAGCGTGGCGGGGCCTGGCCCAGGTGGATGCCGCAATCCTCGCCGCGATCAACGCCCTGGACGGCATCACCATCTTCACCATCGCCGACGGAACCCCGGTGGAGCGAGGCGCAACCCTGGCGGGCGCCAAAATCACCCCGCTCGCCATTCCGGGCAGCGTCCTCAACGAGGCCGAGGCCGTCGCGAGATCGGTGTCTGAGGGCCGCGCCGTGCGCGTGCAGCCCTTCTTGCCCCTGCGCGTCAGCGCGGTGGTCCGCCAGGCGGTCGACGCCGAAGCCCGGCAGCGCTTCGAGGCTTCGCTGCGTCGGCGGGTGAGCTGGCTGGGCGGAACCGTGGAGCGCATCGGCTATGCGGCGGACCGCGACGCCGCCCGCCGGGCGCTGCTCGAGGCGACCCCCGGCGCCGATCTGCTGCTGGTCGTGGGGGTCAGCTCCGTCGATCCGCTGGAGGGCACCTGGCGCGACCTGCTCGACGCCGGCGCCTCCGTCGTCCGTCGGGGCCTGCCGGTGCATCCGGGCAGCAGCTACTGGGTGGTCACGCTCCGGGACGCGACGGTCATCGGCGTTGGCTCGTGCGGCATGTTCTCACGGCGTAGCGCCCTCGACCTGCTGCTGCTTCGAAGCTTTGCGGGGCAGCCCTTGGATGGCCAGTTCCTCGCCGGCCTCGGACATGGTGGCCTGCTGCAGTCGGCGAGGACTTGGCGAATCCCAGCCTACGATCGTCAGGTCGAGACGGACGAGCGGTAGCGGTGCCAGTCGTCCGGCGTGTCGATGTCGACGGGCCGCTCAACATCCGAATTGAGAACGAGAGTGGCGACCGCCTCCGGCCGGGAGCGGAGCAGGTCCCGTGCCCCGACATTCCCGCACAGACCCATGACCTCACCCCACAGATCTCGGCGAAGCACCGCCGGAGGCTGGAGGAGGCCGCCCACACTGAGCGCCGCGGCCGGCCTGAGGGAGGCGGCGTGCACCTCGAGAAGGCGATCGAGCAGCTCGGATGTGACCCCGAGCTGGTCCCCCATGATGACCATGGCGCACTCGACGTCGGCACCGAGAGCGGCCAGCCCGACCCGTAGCGAGCTGCTCATGCCCGAGGCATGGTCTGGATTGATCAGCATTCGAGCCCGGCCCCAACGAACCCGCTGGGCGATTAGCTCGTGATCGGCGCCGAGAACGACCACGACGTCGTCGAGCCGTGACGCGCAGGCCTCGGCCACGATGTGCTCCAGAAGAGGCCGGCCCCCGAGCGAGAGGAGCTGCTTGGGCTCGCCCATCCGCAGCGAGGAGCCCGCGGCGAGCACGATCCCGACGCAGGACGCAGCCATCACCTCATCGGGGTCGCGAGCATGACCACCGCTGCAGCCTATCAACTCAGGCGCTTCCCTCGAGTGCCCGCAGCGCGCGGGCGAGGTTGGCCGGGCGCTCTGCCATCCGGCGCATGAGGCACGGATACCATCGTTCGCTGAAGGACACGCAGATGCGGACCGTCTCACCGGGCGGCGGCGAGGCGGACCTCCTCATCGCCCCGGATGCCGAAGAGCATCTGCCGGCAGCCAGCGGGCCCTTGGACCGAGGAGGGGGCTAGACTCGCTAGGCCCTGGCCGGGCGTCGGACTCGCCGCTGGCGGCTCCGGCGAAGCGTCACGGTGTCGGTGCCACGAGAGGCGAGCCAGATGACCACCACCCTCCTCGTCAACGGCGTCGAGCGCGACGTCTCGTCCGGCGGCGATCAGCCGCTGCTCACCGTCCTGCGCGAGGAGCTTGGCATCACCGGACCGAAGTTCGGCTGCGGGGAGGGAGCATGCGGCGCCTGCGTGGTGCGGGTCGGCGAGCGTGTGGTGCCCGCGTGTCGGACCCCCCTCGCCGAGGCCGCGGGCCACCCCATCACCACCGTGGAGGGTTTGGCCCGTGACGGTCGGCTCCACCCCGCCCAGCGCGCCTGGGTCGAGGCGGGGGCCTTGCAGTGCGGGTTTTGCACCCCGGGGTGGGTGGTCGAGACCGCGGCCCTCCTGGACCGCCACCCGCGTCCCGGGGAGACAGAGATGATCGAGAGCCTCGAGCGCCACGTCTGCCGCTGCTGCACCTACCCGCGCATCCGCCGTGCGGTCCACCGGGCCATCGAGCTGGCCGACAGTCCCGAGCCCCCTTCTCCCGCCGCCGCGGAACCGGAGCTGGACCAGGCAACGGGCGTCGCCGCCGGAGCCGAAGTCCTCGACACAACGCTGGAGATCGGACCCAGCGGCGGAGCTCGCTTCTTCGACGAGCTCGGCGATGGCCTGGTCGTGGTCGTGGACCCCCCGGCCGTGCGCCGCGGATGGGGGATGCCCCCCGGAGCCTGGATCCACGTCGGCGCCAGCGGGCGGGTCACCGTCGGCATCGGCAAGGTGGAGGGCGGCCAGGGAACGCGGACCGCGCTGGCGCTGCTGGTGGCCGAAGAGCTGTGTGTCCCCTACGCGTCGGTCCGGTTGGTGATGGGAGACACTACGGTCTCTCCCTTCGACATGGGCACCTTCGGCAGTCGCGCGATGCCCGACGCCGGGCCGGTGGTCCGGGCGGTCGCCGCGGCGGCGCGCGAGTCGTTGCGTGAGGCGGCGGCCGACCGGCTCGGCCTCAGCGCCGCCGAGGTTACCCTGGCCGACGGCGTGGCACGCGGTCCCCAACCGGCCAGCCGGCTCGCCTATACGGAGCTGTTGGCCGGGGTGCGGCGGACCGAGAGCGCCCCCTCCGACGTCGCCCTAACCCCAGTGGGGTGGTGGAGGGCTGCCGGGCACCGGGCAGCTCAGCAAGGCACTCGCGACGCCGTCATGGGACGCAAGCGCTTCCCGTCCGATCTCGTCCGTCCCGGGATGCTGCACGGCGCCGTGCTCCGCCCGCCCGCCCAGGGATCCAGGCTGATCTCGGTCGACACCCGCCGGGCCGAGACCATGGCCGGGGTAGTGGCGGTGGTGCGAGAGCCCGATTTCGTTGGCGTCGTCGCTCCAGACCCGATCACCGCCCGGGCCGCGGTGAGATTGCTCGAGCCCGCCTGGAAGGGTTCGGAGCAGCCCTCCCGCGCCGACCTGGAGGCCTTTCTCCGCAACCACCCGGCGGAGGGCGAGGGCTGGTCCGGCCCGGTGCGGGAGGAGCGGGGCGACCCCGTCCGCGCCCTGGCGGAGGCGGCGGTCCACGCGGAGGCGACCTACCTCACCGCCTACATCGCGCACGTCCCGCTGGAGCCGCGCGCCGCGCTCGCGGTGTGGGAGGACGGGAGGCTCACGGTGTGGACCGGCACGCAGACGCCGTTCAACGTGCGCCACCAACTCGCCGAGCTCCTGGAGCTGGACGCGGCCGACGTTCGCGTCATCGTCCCCGACTTCGGCGGAGGCTTCGGCGGCAAGCACGGCGCGACGGTTGCCCTCGAGGCAGCCCGGCTGGCCCGCGTAGTGGAGCGTCCGGTCAAGGTCCAGTGGAGCCGCGCCGAGGAGTTCACCGGCGGCCACCTGCGTCCAGCCGCGGTCATCGACGTCGCCGCCGGGGTCGACCGCGACGGTCAGCTCTCCGCCTGGACCATGACCAACATCAACTCGGGAGCCGCAGCCCTCTGGACCCCCTACCGCGTCCTTAACTGGCTCGTCGCCTACCAGCCCGCGGTCTCGCCTCTCCCCCAGGGCTCGTATCGTGCGCTGGCCGCCACCGCCAACCACTTCGCCCGGGAGTCGCACATGGACGACCTAGCCCGCCGCCTTGGCGTCGACCCGCTGGACTTCCGTCTAGGCCACCTGGACGACCAGCGCCTAGCCGACGTCTTCCGCGCCGCGGCCGACCGGATCGGCTGGCGTGAACAGCGACCCACCACGCCGGGCTTCGGCCGGGGCATCGCCGGTGGCATCGAGAAGGGAGGGCGGGTGGCCACCACCGCCGAGGTGGTGGTGGAGCCGGACCGGACCCTGCGTCTGCTGCGCCTGGTCACCGCCTTCGAGTGCGGGGCGGTGGTCAACCCGGACAACCTCGCGAACCAAGTCGAGGGGGCGGCGATCATGGGGCTGGGAGGGGCCCTCTTCGAGGCTGTCGACTTCGCCGAGGGAAGGATCCTGAACGCGTCGATGACCAGCTACCGTGTCCCCCGCCTGTCCGATGTGCCGGAGGTGGAGGTAATCCTCCGCGACCGCCCCGAGGAGCCTTCGGCCGGCGGCGGGGAGACCCCCATCGTGGGCATTGCGCCGGCCATCGCCAATGCCATCGCCGATGCCTGTGGGGTGAGGCTGCGCGCTCTGCCCCTGGTGCCCGACGGGACCGTCCCCCTTCCGGCCGCGGCTGGCGCCTCGCTGGATGGTCGATGAGGTCGTGCATCGCCAGGCAGGGGTCGAGCTGCCCTGCCAGGCGCCTGCGCGGAGGCGGCGGCCCCTTCTAAACGAGGTGATTCGTCTACTCGAAGAGCCGATCGTCACCCTGCAGTCGCTGTGCAATGGACCGCTCACGCTCTCGAAACTGACCACGCTCAGTGATGTCCGCCCCCACCAAAGAGGGGTTTGAACCTGGGCGACTCGTTAGGCGGCTACGACGACGCCGGAGCAACCACCTCAAAGGCTGCAGCCGCTCGGGTCTTTGGCGCCCCCTTGGGGAACCCTCCGGCCACTTCGCGGTCGCAGCGCCAACCTCACTTGGAGCTTGGATAGGCCGGTGATGCTGCGCCTCTGTCGCGCCCGATGGTGGCAGTGCGGTCTGCGCGTCTCCGATTGAGTTGCGATCAGGTTTGCCCAGCGTCAACGAGGGTGAGGAGCATGATGGTCGGCTCGCGCGCGCTAAGACTATGAGGTGTTCCTGGCTCCAGGTGAAGCCAGAAACCCGGTTCCGCGTTTAGTTGCTCGCCATCCGCGATGAACTCAAGTCGACCTTTCATGACCTGGACGATAGCCGTGCGGGATGCCTGATGCTCGCTCAGTCCTTCTCCTGCGGCGAATCCAAAGACCGTAACCTCTGTCTGGCTGTCGCGGAAGATCACGCGCGACACAACGGCACCAGCCTGAATATTGACCGCGGAAGCGATGTCCGAAAGTACGAAGTGTGCCATTGGATCTCCCTTGCTGTGCTCCCCACCGATTTCCACATCAGTATTCTTGTGGGAAGCGGATGTCGCTGACCCGTCCGGTCGAAGACGGAGGTCGTCCAACGTCTCGTGTAGGTCGCCTGGGCCTACTCCGTCGCCTATCTTGCCGGAGTTCTTCGCCGACCTGCTCCTCGGCCCGCGGTCACGCCCCGTCACCGGCAATGGCATTCAGCGGAGTTCCGGACAGGAAGCTCCGGATGTTGAGTGCCGTGACGTCGGTGATGCGATCGATCGCTTCTCGGCTGTACCAGGCCATGTGCGGGGTGAGGATCACATTCTCATGCCGGGCCAGAGCGTGCCCGGTGAGCAGCTGGCGCATCCGTTCCTCCGTCTCGGGAAGGTGGAACATCTGCCTTTCTTCCATGAGCAGCTCCTCGCCCTCGATGACGTCCAGGCCGGCACCTCCGAGGCGGCCGGTGTCGAGCGCCTCCAGGAGCGCGGCCGTGTCCACCAGGGCGCCCCGCGCGGTGTTGATGAGAAATGCTCCGGGCTTCATCATCGTCATCAGGCGGTCACGGTCGATGAGATGATGCGTCTCCGGCCGGTGCGATCAGTCGTACGTTGGCCATGCTCTCGATGACGGTGCGGCCCACCTGCGAGCGGATGAAGACCGACACCACGGTCGCCTCGCCCACCGGGTCGACGGTCTGGTCGGAGAGCACCTGCTCGACGAATCGGCACTTCAGGCCTGGGAGGGCGGCACGTAGCCGGCCGTCCTGGCCGGCCTCGGCTTCGAACACGACCACGGGAGCCTTCTCGTTCATGACTGCGAGCCAAGACCTCCTAACGCTGCGGACGTTGCGCTCACCGTCGTCGGGCCGGTCGAGACAGAGCCGCCTTCTCGCGCTGGAAACAGCCCCTTGGAAGATCGGTATTGTGAGGCATCGAGGATGAGACGTCGCACCCCACTTGTCACGGTCGAGTACTCGATTCGTATCTCACGCGTCTCAGTATTGACGTTCGTTGCGAGTGCGTCGAGCCAGATGCTCGCCACGTAGCATCGGACTGCCTGCGGCGGTATGAGACGGTGCCATCCATGTCCGTCAAGCCGCGCACTGACTCCATCCTGCTCATTGAAACTCACTAGTCGGGCCACCTCCATGACGCGCCGGTCGGACCCCTCATGGGCTGGGTGTGGCCATAACTCTGACAGGGCTGCTCGTTACCAGCCGGCGACCGCCCGCGATGTTCGCCGGCCGGCCAGAATGCCGTGATGATGGCCCCGTGCCGGCTTCGCCGGACCGCACCTGATACCGCCGAGCTCATCGCGGTGTCAGCTGGCGAGGCGGGTGACGCACAGGGTGGGTGTCACCAGCGGCTCGAGGGTCGCGTCGTCAGCGGGGAGCCCCAGCTCCTCCAGCGCCCCTTTGATGAGTCCGAGGTGCGCCGAGCAGATCACCGCCCGGTGCTCGGTGGCGAGGTCCAGGAAGGGGCAGCGGTGGAGCAGGATGCGCCGGCCCTCACGCCCGCCCGCCGGCTCCGGTTCGAAGCCCAGCTGATCGAGGAGCTCAACGACTCGGCGCTCCGCCTCGCGACGGCCCAGGCGCTCCAGCGATCGCGGCCGCTCAACGAGGGAGCGCCCCCACGCCCGCCCAGCGGCCTCGGCCGCGCTGGCCGGACGGTGCACCGAACTCTCGACCATAGAGGCGAGGATTCCGGCGAGCAGGTGGTAGCCATCGCTGACACCCGCCTCCGTCTGGTCGCTCTTCCGGTAGATGACCCGAGGGCGGCCACGCACCGTTCTGGGCTCGGCCTCCCGGACGAGGAGCCCCGCCTCGACCAGCATCTCGAGGTGCTGGCGGGCGGTGGACTGGTGGAGGCCCACCTCGTCGCCGGCGTCGGCGGCGCTGAGCCCGGCCGGCTGGGCCCGGATCACCTCGAGGAGGCGAAGCCGGCTCACCTCGGCAAGAGCCTGGTGCGCCCGGGCGAGGTCATCCGGACGGGCTGCGTACCTCACGCGCCGAGTATAGCGTAGAGTCTCGATTAGAAATGACGATAGCCACGGAAAAGGAGGGCACCATGGCTGCCGACGCCGCCACTGCAAGCCCGATCGATGCGATCGCCGCGCACCACGCTGAGATGGAGGGGGAGCTGCGTCGCCGCGTCAACGACCTGGTCGCCGTCGTCTCTCGTGGCGGCCCCTCCGACCCCGCCGCGGCGGCGGTCGTCGACTACCTCCAAACCACCATCCTGCCCCACGCCGCCTCCGAAGAGGCGACGCTGTACGCGGCGGTCGCCCGATTCGAACCCCGGCTGATTGAGAGCTTGGTGGCCGAGCATCGGGCCTTGGGCGATCTGGTCTCGGAGTTGGCGGAGGTGGGCGAGCCCGTCAGCAGCGTGGCCACGGCGGGCGCCATCGCCGCGCTCTTCGCAATCCATGCGGCCAAGGAGAACGACTTCGTCCTCCCCGCCCTCATCGAGGGGGCGCCGGGTGAGGTCCGCGGAGTCCTGGCTTCGATGCACGAGGAGTTCGAGCGCCAGGTCGGGCCGGGTGGCGCCGCCCTCGACGTCCGGGGGATCCCCCACGGCGCTCGCCTCGGGTGACGCGCTGGTCATCGTCAACGACCACGATCCGGTGCGACTCCGCGGCCAGCTCATAGCCGAGCATCCTGGGAGCATCCTGGCGAGTTCGAATGGGAGGCGCTGGAGCACGGCCCCGAGTCTGGGGGGTGCGGATCGGCCGCTCGGCGGTCGCGTGAGCGTCGCCTTCGTCTGGGAGGCTGCGGGCGCCGCCGCTCACCTTGCCGGCTCGCCAGGCTTGAGGAGCTCGGCGAGCCGGCTGAGGCCATCCATCACACCCTGAGGTGAGGAGGGGGTGACGACCTGGACGGCGACATGGTCGGCGCCGGCGTCGAGGTGACTGCGGACCATCGTGGTGAGCATGTCGCCGTCTCCCCAGCCGATCAGCGAGTCGAACAGGGCATCACTGCCGGCACCCGACACCGCTTCTTCGGGATACCCCAGGCCACGCAGGTTGGTGCGGTAGTTGTCCAGGGCCAGGTAGGCGGCGACGTAGGCGTCGGCATCCCGGCGTGCCGCCTCTCGGCTCTCGGCCAGCACGACCGCCTGCTCGACCGCGAGGACCGGATGCGGTCCCAGGGCGGCGCGAGCCTGGTGTGTGTGCCGCTCAGAGACGAAGTAGGTGAAGACCCCGTCGGCCTGGCTCGCGGCCAACTCCAGCATGCGCGGCCCGAGCGCCGCGATCAGCACCGCAGGCGGGTCGTCCGGCGGCGGCCCGTCGTAGCGACTTCCTCGCATCGCCTTCAGATAGGAGGCCATGGTGGTGCGGGGCCGGCCGTAGTCATGGCCTCGGGGGTTGACCAGGGACGGGTGACTCACCCCGACTCCAAGCACGAAGCGGCCGGGCCAGGCCTCGCTGAGCGTCCGGGCCGCGTTCATGGTGGCCACGGCGTCGCGGGCCCAGATGCTGGCGATGCCGGTCGCGACCACAAGGCGCTCCGTCGCCGCCAGCAGGATCGCGGCCAGGGTGAGCGGCTCGCGGCCGAACGCCTCACCGACCCAGACGGTGCGGTAGCCCATCGCCTCGATGCTCGCAGCGTCGCGCCGCAGTGCCGCCGCCGGCTCCAGCGAGAGGCGGCCGAGGAAGACCCCATACCGGCCCAGCCGGGTGCGGAGATCGGTCACGCTGGTGGACCCGGCAGGCTCTCCATCGAACCTCGCTCTCCGGGCATGGGCTGGGAGGGGAGCTCAGTGCGCACCTGGCGGGCTGCTTCGACCATCGCCCGAAGCGAGGGCTCGACCTCATCGTAGCTGCGCGTCTTGAGGCCGCAGTCGGGGTTGACCCAGAGCTGCGCGGGAGGGAGGGACGCGGCCGCGATGCGGATGCGCTCGGCGAGCTCCGTTCGGGTTGGAATCCGCGGCGAGTGCACGTCGTAGACGCCGGGGCCGACCTGGCGTCGGTAGCCACTCCGGGCGAGGTCGCCCGTCACCTCCATCCGCGACCGGGCCGCCTCGAGGGAGATGACGTCGGCGTCGAGGGCGTCGATGGCGGGGAGGATGTCGCCGAAGTCCGCGTAGCACATGTGGGTGTGGACCTGGGTCGCAGCGGCGGCGCCGGCCGTTGCCAGGCGGAAGCACCGCACCGCCCATTCCAGGTACGCGCCGCGCTCCTCCTCGCGCAGGGGCAGGCCCTCGCGGAACGCCGGCTCGTCCACCTGGATGATGCCGACACCGGCGGCCTCCAGATCGCGGACCTCGTCGCGGATGGCCAGCGCGAGCTGGGCACAGGTGTCGGCGAGATCCAGGTCGTCGCGGGGATAGGACCAGAGCAGCATCGTCACCGGGCCGGTGAGCATTCCCTTGACCGGCCGGCTGGTGAGCGACTGCGCGAAGGTCGTCCATTCGACGGTGATCGGGGCCGGTCGCGAGATATCGCCGACGATGATCGGCGGCCGGGCGCACCTGGTTCCGTAGGACTGCACCCAGCCGTGCTCGGTGACAGCGAAGCCGTGCAGCTGCTCGGCGAAGTACTCCACCATGTCGCTGCGCTCCGGCTCGCCATGGACGAGGACGTCGAGGCCAACCTCCTCCTGCAGCGCGACCGCGCGCTGGATCTCGGCGCGGATGCGGCGCCGGTACTCGGCTTCCGTGATGCGGCCGCGATGGAGGTCAGCCCTCGCCGCGCGGATCGCGTGTGTCTGCGGGAATGACCCGATGGTGGTTGTCGGCAGCGGGGGGAGCCGCAGCCGCCCGCGCTGGCTTGCGGCCCGGGTCTCGTAGGGCGCGCGCCGTGGTGCGCTCTCGGCGAGGACGCTGGCCAGGTGTCGGCGGACCGCGGGGTCGCGGGTCCGCGGCGTCGACCGGCGGGTGTCGAGAAGGCGGCGGCTGTCCTCGAGAGCTGCCGCGATCGCGTCGTCTCCGTGGCTCAGCCCGCGGGCGAGCAGCGCCACCTCATCGACCTTCTGGCGGGCGAAGGCGAGCTGGGATCTGATCTCGGGGTCGAGCGCCGACTCCCGCGAGACGTCGTCGGGGACGTGGAGCAGCGAGCAGGAGGTCGACACCGCGATCTCTTCAGCCAGGCCGGAGAGCGAGCGGAGCAGCCGGAGCGACGTGATCAGGTCGTTGACCCAGACACCGCGACCGTCGACGACACCGGCCACCAGGAGGCGGTCGCCAAGGCCGCCGAGCTGCCGGAGCCGCTCGACCTCGGAACCTCCCCGTGTGAGGTCGAGCCCGACGCCCTCCACCGGTAGGTCGACGATGACGGGCAGCGCCGCGGCGGTGTGGCCGAAGGAGGTGGAGACCAGCAGGCGAGGGCGGCGGCCGATGGCGGCGAGACGCCGATAGGCGGTGCGCAGGGCGGAGAGGTCGTTCGGGAGGCGATCCTGGACGAAGGCGCTCTCGTCGAGCTGCACCCATTCGGCGCCCTGGGCAGCGAGCCGCTCGAGGAGGTCGGCGTAGACATCGAGGAGCGGGTCGAGGAGAGTGAGCGGGTCGAATCCCGACTCGGCGGCGGGCCGGGCCAGCATCAGGAAGGTGACCGGGCCGAGCAGAACCGGCTTGCTGACGATCCCCAGTGCATGCGCCTCGGCGAACTCATCGATGGGCTTGGTCGAGGAGAGCGCGAACCTCGTGCTCCGGTCCAGCTCGGGGACGATGTGGTGGTAGTTGGTGTCAAACCACTTGGTCATCTCCATCGCCGGCGCCGTCATCGTTCCCTGTGAGCGGCCGCGGGCCATGGCGAAGTAGGTCTCGATCTCGACCGGGCCACCCCGATGGCCGAAGCGAGCTGGGACGGCACCGACCATGGCGATGGTGTCGAGGACGTGGTCGTAGAGCGAGAAGTCGTTGGAGGGGATGAGGTCGATCCCGGCGTCTCGCATCAGCGTCCACCAGCGGGCCCGGATGCGGCGAGCAGTGGAGTGGACCGTGGCGATCGGCTCCTCGCCCGCCCAGTGGCGCTCCAGGGCGCGCTTCAGCTCCCGGTCGGGGCCGATCCGGGGGACGCCGTGGATGCTGGACCGGGTCACCGGTGCTCGGCGGGAGGTCTCAACGCCATCCCCGGATCATACCGTAAGATCCCGATTACAAATGTCTATAACCATTGGAAATTGGTATGCCACGATGGAAGTTGAGCCCGGTCGCGGCATGGCGCCGATCACTCACGTCCGGCTATCCTCGGCCACGCCATTGAGCCCTCAGGACATGAACCGTGAGCGCAGCACGCTGACCAAGCCCTCCCGCGTGGTCGAGTCCATCCCTCCCGGAGCGGGAGCGTTGGTGATGGGCACGGGGATCGTCTCCATCGACCTCGCCCTGCTTGGGCAGCAGCCGCTCTCCCTCGTGCCCCTGGTGGTTGCAGGCGTCGCCTGGGGTGCCCTCGGCCTCCTCCTGGCTGGCCGCCTTCTCTACTCGCGCGACCGTTTCCGCGGCGAGGCGTCGCTGCCCGCCGCTCTCACCGGGGTCGCCGGGACGGCGGTGCTGGGGACCCGCCTGATCCTCCTGAACTGGCGCTGGCCGGGCGCGGTCCTCCTCGTCCTCGGCGCTCTGCTATGGCTTCTCCTGCTGCCGCGCGTGCTCCGCCGCTGGGTCACCCCGACGGTGGGAACCTCCTTCGTGCTCACCGTCTCCACCGAATCCCTCGCGGTGCTCGCCGCCGTGCTGGGCCTGAGCACCAGAGCCGGATGGCTCGTCCTCCTTGCCGTGGCCCCGCTGACCCTGGGGGTCGCTTTCTATGCCTTCGTGGTGGGCCACTTCGACTTCCACCAGCTTCTCATCGGCCGCGGCGACCAGTGGGTGGCGGGCGGGGCGCTCGCCATCTCCGCGCTCGCCTGCGCTCGGACGACCCTCGCGGCCCAAGCCCTGCATCTGCTGGCGCCGGGAGCCCAGGCGCTCCGAGTCGCGACTCTTATCGTATGGGTGGCCGCCCTCTGTTGGCTGCCCTTCCTGGTCGCGGCGGAGATGATCTCGCGTCGCGTCCTCTACGACACCCGGCGCTGGTCGACGGTCTTTCCGGTGGGGATGTATGCGGCCTGCAGCTTCGCTGCGGGGACCGCGGCGCACCTGCCGCCGCTTGTGCAATTCGCCCGCATCTGGACCTGGGTCGCGGTGGCGGTCTGGCTCGCCGTCTTGGCGGCCACGCTCTGGCAGCCGCGCTCTCTCCTGAGAGCTGAGGGGAGCCCGGGTGCGGGCGGGCCTGGCGCTGAGGTCACGGGGGCCTGAGACGCCTCATCCCCCGGTGGTGCCGGCGGGTCAGCCGCCACAGGGGCGTGCCGTCAAGGTTGCCGGCTCGGTCCCCCCGTCCCTGCCCCTCCCCTTCATGGCCGCGGCGGGGGGGTGGTCGGCTGCGGTGTCGCCTTCGCCTGGTCCAGCAGTGACGCTGTGGTCGACCCCACCACGGACCCAGTGGTCGCCGCGGTCCATCTGGGCGTGCTGGCCACCCTCTCGATGGGCGTGCTCGGTGCCATGCACCACTTCATCCCGCTGCTGACCCACCGTCCCCTCCGGTCGGTAGCCCTGGCCCGCGTCGGTGCCCGGCCTGATCCGGAGTGGGCGGGGGTCTGCTGGCAGCCACGGCCATGGTGACCGCCGCCAACCTCACGCTGGTCCCGCCACGGCGATCGTGGTCTCTCGGGACGGCCGGCGACCTGGTGGCCCACCCGTGAAACGCCGCGAGGTGGTGGGCTTGGAACAAGGCCACCGGGGTTCGCACCTCCCGTGGCGACTGACAGTGTCGTGGTGACCGTCTGATGCTCACCATCAGCGGACACGCTGTCCTCCTATGGCTTCATGTTCTTGGCGCCTGCGTCTGGATCGGTGGCCAGCTGGTGGTGGCCGCCGTCGTGCCGCTCACCCGAGGCTAACCGCGGCTGGCCCGTGCCCTTGGCCGGCGGTTCCAGGCGGTGGCCTGGCCCGCATTCGCCCTGCTGGTGGTGACGGGAGTCATCCAGGCCTACGCCATCGGGATCACTCCGGCCACTCTGCTCGACACCGCCGCCGGGCGCACCTTGGGGGTGAAGCTCCTCTTCGTCCTGGTGTCGGGCGTCGGTGCCCTGGCGCATGCGCTCACGCCATCGCGCTGGCGCAATGCCCGCCTGGCCGGAGTGCTCGGTGGCGTGTCCTTGCTAGGTGCCGTCGTTGCGGCCCTCTACGGAGTCGTCCTCGGCGGCGGCTGATCAAGAGGGGCTGGGCGCCGAGGTCCGAGGGGCCGGAGGTGCCGCCCGGGTGATGGCCTCCGAGGTCTCCGCTTCCGGGCAGACGAGGTGAGCCCAGCTGACAGCATCGCGCGGCTCGATGTGCAGGTGCCAACCTGATGGGAACGCGTCATTCATCGAGCGTCTCCACACGAATGTCGGGTCGGCCGGGGTCGGTCCGCGATCGTGGGCGAGACGCTGCGCCGCGGTAGCTGCGGTAGAGGATCTGAGCGCGCCCCAGGTAGCTGAGCGGGATGCTCCAAGCGTGAACGAGCCGGCTGAACGGCCAGAGCGCGAAGAGGAGAAAGGCGGTGATGATGTGGAGCTGGAAGATGAGCGGCGCCGACGCCATCAGCTGGGGCTGGGGCTGGAAGATGAAGAGCCCGCGGAACCAGACGGACACCGTGGTGCGGTAGTTGTAGGGTGTCCCCAGGGTGTTGATTCCGAAGGTCTCCCAGATGCCGAGGGCGATGACCACGAACAGCAGCGCGTAGGTGAGTAGGTCTACCGGTGTCGTGGTCGCGCGGACACGTGGCGACATCACCCTGCGGTAGAGGAGAATGAGGAGGCCGGCGATCACCGCCACCCAGGCCACGGTCCCGGCCGAGATGGCGATGACGTGGTAGGTGCTCTCTGAGATCCCGATGGCCGCGGTGAGCTGCTCGGGGATGAGGAGGCCGAGGATGTGGCCACCGATGGCCGCCAGGGCTCCGTAGTGGAAGAGCGGGTTCCCCCAGCGCAGCAGCCGGCTCTCGAGGAGCTGGGTCGAGCGAGAGGTCCAGCCGAACTGGTCGTGGCGGTACCGCCAGATGTGCCCGACCACAAAGATGGTGACCGAGACGTAGGGGAGAAAGACCCAGAGGACGAGGTTGAGGCCGCTCACCGGCGCAGGCCTCGCTCGACAGCCGCGATTGCGTCAGTGGGGTCGACCGGCATGACCTCCGGCGGGGCGAAGGGTTCCAGCCCCACCGTCTCCATCGGTGGTCCGTGCTCGGCGATCTCCTGGGCCTGGTCACGGTCCGCATCGCTCAGGGGGCCAAGGAGGGCGCACACCGCGGCGACGGGGGCGGCGTAAGCACTGCCGAGGTCGTCCAGCGCTGCTCGGAGGAGCTCCAGGGGGACGCGGTGCTCGGCGAGGAGCGCCTCCCCGTCCGGCTCGCTGGCCGCGTACTCGAGCATGACTGGCAGGAAGTCGGGGAGTTCGCGGTCACTGAGCTCGAGGCCGTGGAGCGCGTAGCGATGCTTGAGGCGTAGCAGTGCCATCCCTCGCTCCCGGCGGTCACCGAGCAGCGGGTAGGTGAGGTACAGGCTGCATCGCCGACCGAGGTCGAAGGTGTCGACGTACGCGGATTGGAGCTCCCAACCCGGTGTCTCCAGCCACCACGCTACGAAGCTTCCCTGCCCCAGCTCACCGAGCCCTTGTTGGGCAAGCTCCCGGATCGCCTCGACGATCTCTTCACGGGCGTCGAGGATCGGTACCTCCGGATACTGCAGGAGGAGCGCGAGCAGTGCGTATGGGCTCATTGCCCGCTGACCGCGGGCGGGTTAATGGTCAGCTGCAGGCCACCCTCGAAGCCGTGGGCGGTGCGACGCACCGAAGGCAGAGCCCCCTTGGGCTCGGTCCCGAGCATGAAGTGCGCCGCCGTCTCGGCGCGGGAGGCCGGGGTCGATGCCGAACGGGGGTAGCCGTGCTCGCCCACGGGGCAGCCGCCGTGATCCTCGAGCCGGGTCGCCACCTCGCGGTGGGCGGCAGGGATGACGTAGCGCTCGGCGTACGGCGCGATGGCGAGCAGCCGGTACATCTCCTCGATCTCCGCCGCAGACATGCCCACCGATCCGGCCACCCCTGAGTCGGCGCCGCTCCCGAACTCCTTGCCCCGCATGTGGACGCGCATGGCGGTGAGCTTGCGGAGCACGGCTCTGACGACCTCGTCGTCACCGGCGGCGAGGAGGTTGCTCAGGTACCGAACCGGGATGCGCATCTGCTCGACGGCGGCAAAGACGGCGTCGGGGTCGGCGCCGTCATCGCTGCCGACGGCGTGGAGCACTGGGGAGAGGGGGGGCACGTACCAGACCATGGGGAGAGTCCGGTACTCGGGGTGGAGGGGGAGCGCCACCTGGAAGCGCACCGCCAGCGTGTAGACGGGGGAGCGCCGCGCCGCCTCCACCCAATCGTCCGGGACTCCGTCGCGGCGCGCCTGCTCCCGAACCACCGGATCCTCCGGATCGAGGAAGAGAGACCGCTGAGACCTCAGCAGGTCCTTGGGGTCGCGCACTGAGGCTGCCTGGCGCACCCCGTCGCTGTCGTAGAGGACCAGGCCGAGGTAGCGGAGGCGGCCGACGCACGTCTCGGAGCAGATGGTCGGCTGCCCGTCCTCGATCCGCGGGTAGCAGAAGGTGCACTTCTCCGCCTTGCCGGTGACATGGTTGAAGTACACCTTCTTGTACGGACAACCGGAGACGCAGAAGCGCCATCCTCGGCACATGTCCTGATCGACGAGGACGATACCGTCCTCCTCGCGCTTGTACATGGCCCCGCTCGGACACGAGGCGACGCAGGAGGGATTGAGGCAATGCTCGCAGATGCGCGGCAGGTACATCATGAAGGCGCGCTCGTAATCGAGTCGCACGCCCTCCTCGACGTTCTGCCAGTTGGGGTCGCTCCCTGCCGTCACCGTCGACCCGGCGAGGTCGTCCTCCCAGTTGGGGCCCCATTTGATTTCCATGGGGCGGCCGCTCAGCTGCGAGTGGGGTCGGGCCACCGGTTGATGCCGTGAGCGCGGAGCGTTGGTCAGGGTGAGGTAGTCGTAGGTCCAGGGCTCGTAGTAGTCGTCGATCTGGGGCAGGTCGGGGTTGGCGAAGAGGCTGAGCAACTTCCAGAGCCGCCCTCCCGCCTTGAGCTTCAGCCTGCCCGTCCGAGTCAGCGTCCAACCCCCCCTCCAGTGCTGGTTGTCCTCCCACTTCTTGGGATAGCCGATCCCAGGCTTGGTCTCGACGTCGTTGAACCAGATGTACTCGGCGCCGGCCCTGTTGGTCCACACGTTCTTGCAGGTGACGCTGCAGGTGTGGCAGCCGAGACACTTATCCAGGTTCATCACCATCGCGACCTGGGCGCGGATGCGCATCAGTACTGCACCTCCGTGCGTCGCTTGCGAATGATGGTGAGTGCGTCCCGCTGCGAGCCGCAGGGGCCGTAGTAGTTGAAGCCCCACGAGAGCTGGGCATAACCGCCGATCAGGTGGGTGGGCTTCATGCGGATGCGGGTGAGCGAGTTGTCGGTTCCCCCGCGGGTCCCCGAGACCTCGGAGAGGGGGACGTTCACGTGTCGGTCCTGGGCGTGATACATCAGGCACATCCCCTTGGGGACGCGGTGGGAGACGACCGCGCGGGTGACCACCACCCCATGGCGGTTGTAGGCTTCGATCCAGTCGTTGTCGCGCACCCCGATGAGCTCGGCGTCCGGAGGGCTCATCCAGATCACCGGCCCCCCCCGAAAGAGGGTGAGCATGTGCAGGTTGTCCTGGTACTCGCTGTGGATCGACCACTTCGAGTGCGGGGTGATGTACCGAAGGGTCAGCTCGGCCTCTCCCGGCTGTCCCTCGTTGGTGACCTCCCGCGGGTAGCCGCTGATGGTGAGCGGCGGCCGGTAGGTGGCCATCCCCTCCCCGTACGCGAGCATCCACGCGTGGTCGAGGTAGAGGTGCTGACGCCCAGTGAGCGTCCGCCAGGGCACTCCCCGCTCGACATTGATCGTGAAGGGCGAGTAGCGGCGGTTGCGCGCCTCGATGCCCGACCACTCCGCCGAGGTGATCACCTTGCGGGGCTGGGCCTGGGTGTCGGCGAACTCGATCCGCTCCCCGGCGCGGTCGGCGGCGAGATCGGTGAGCTGCAGCCCGGTGCGCCGCTCCAGGGCCCGGAAGCTCTCCACCGCAAGTCGCCCGTTGGTGGTGCCACTCAGAGCCAGGATGGTTTCGCAGGCCTGGTCGTCGCGGGCCATGGCGGGCCGTCCCGCAGCGACGCCGGTGGGGACCACGCCGTTGCGGCTTCGCAGCCACTCGACCTCGGCGTCGGGCCGCCAGACCAGTCCCTTGACGCCGGTGCCCAGGCTCTCGACGAGGGGCCCGAGCGCGTGCATGCGGTCGATGACGCTGCCGTAGTCGCGCTCCACCACGGTGAGCTGGGGCATGGTCCGTCCGGGCACGGGATCGCACTCCCCGGCACGCCAGTCGCGCACCTCGCCCAGCGGCTGGGCCAGCTCGTCGGGGGAGTCGTGGAGCAGGGCGGCAGCCACCACATCGCTGCGTGTGCCTAGATGGATGCGGGCGAGCTCAGAGAAGCGGCGGGCGATGGTGGAGAAGATGTCCCAGTCGGTGCGGGTTTCCCACGGCGGGGTGATCGCCGGGTTGAAGGAGTTGACGAAGGGGTGCATGTCCGTCGTCGAGAGGTCGTACTTCTCGTACCAGGTGGCGGCCGGGAGCACGACGTCCGAGTAGAGGCAGGAGCTGTTATGGCGGAAGTCGAGGGTGACCAGGAGATCGAGCTTGCCGATGGGAGCCGGATCCCGCCACGTCACCTCCTGCGGGCGCAGGTCTGGAGCGACGTCCTCGTTGCGGACCGCCGCGTTCTCGACCCCCAGCAGGTGGCGCAGGACGTACTCGTGGCCCTTGTTAGAGGAGCCGAGCAGGTTGGTCCGCCAGAGGGTGAGAACACGCGGGAAGTTCTCGGGCGAGTCGGGATCCTCGGCGGCGAAGTGGAGGCGCCCGCTGCGCAGCTCCTCCACGACGTGTTCGGCAACGTCGACGTCGCGCTCCCGGGCCTCGTCGCAGAGATCGAGGGTGCTGCGGTCGAAGCTCGGGTACGACGGCGTCCAGCCGAGCCGCGCCGCCAGGGCGTTGAGGTCGGCGACGGTGCGCCCCTGGAAGAGCCGAGCGCCCCGGCGCGTGGCGAACTGCTCGGGGGTGAAGACCTCGTAGCGCCACTGGTCGGAGGCCAGGTACCAGTACGGGGTCGCCGCCTGGTGACGGGGCGATCGCACCCAGTCGAGCGCGAAGGCCACCGTCTGCCAGCCGGTCAGCGGGCGCACCTTCTCCTGACCCACGTAATGGGCCCAGCCTCCACCGTTGACCCCCTGGCAGCCGCATAGCAGCAGCAGGTTGAGCATGGAGCGGTAGATGGCGTCGGCGTGATACCAGTGGTTGGCCCCCGCCCCCATGATGATCATCGACTTCCCCCGGGTCTGTTCGGCGTTGCGGGCGAACTCGCGGGCGATGCGGGTGACCAGTTCGGCATCGACGCCGGTGATGTCCTCCTGCCACGCCGGGGTGAAGGGCTGATCGGGGTCGAGGAGGCCGCGGGGCCAGCTGCCCGGCAGCCCCTCCCGAGACACACCGTAGTGGGCGAGGAGGAGGTCGAGGACGGTGGTGACCAGCCTCCCGCCGACGTGCTTCGCCGGTACCCCGCGGGGCATGGGGGTCGCCGCACCGGCCTCGGCGTCGAACCGTGCCAGCTCAATCGACACCAGATCGTCCTGGCTGCCGAGGAGAGTGAGGAGCGGATCGATGTCACCGAGGTCGAGATTCCAATGGCCTTCCCCCTCGGCGCCCCAGCGGAAGCCGTTCGAGCCGCTGGGTACTGCGGTCGTCCCAGTGTGCGAGTCGATGACCACCGTCTTCCACTCGGCGTTCTCCGAGTCGTCCCCGAGGTCGGAGGCCCGGAGGAAGCGTCCCGGAACGTACGCGTCCCCGTCGCGGTCGAGCGTCACCAGGAAGGGCAGGTCGGTGAACCGCTTGGCGTAATCGGTGAAGTACGGCACCGTTCTCTCGACCCAGAACTCGCGGAGGATGACGTGTCCCATGGCCATCGCCAGTGCGCCGTCGGTTCCCGGCGCGGCGGGCAGCCACTCGTCGGCAAACTTTGTGTGGTCCGAGTAGTCGGGAGAGACGACCACCACCTTCTGACCGCGGTAGCGGGCCTCAACCATGAAGTGGGCATCGGGAGTGCGGGTGATCGGCAGGTTGCTGCCCCACACCAGCAGATACCCCGCGTTCCACCAGTCCCCGGACTCGGGGACGTCGGTCTGATCTCCCCAGACCTGCGGTGATGCCGGGGGCAGGTCCGCATACCAGTCATAGAAGCTGAGCATCACTCCGCCGATCAGGGAGAGGAAGCGGGTGCCGGCGCTGTACGAGACCTGGGACATCGCCGGGATCGGCGAGAACCCGGCGATCCGGTCGGGGCCGTAGCGCCGGATGGTATGCACATGCGCCGCGGCGACGATCTCGGCCGCCTCGTCCCACGAGGCGCGGACCAACCCTCCCTTGCCTCGAGCCGACTGGTAGCTGCGCACCCGCTCAGGGTCACCGACAACGTCCGCCCAGGCCTCCACGGGGTCGCTCAGCCGGGCCTTCGCTTCCCGATACATCTCAAGGAGCACGCCGCGGACGTAGGGGTAGCGGATCCGGAGGGGCGAATACGTGTACCAGGAGAAGGAGGCGCCCCGGGGACAGCCGCGAGGCTCGTACTCGGGCATGTCGGGTCCGTTCGACGGATAGTCGGTCTGCTGCGTCTCCCAGGTGATGATCCCGTCCTTGACGTACACCTTCCAGGAGCAGGACCCGGTGCAGTTCACCCCGTGGGTGGAGCGCACCACCTTGTCGTGCTGCCAGCGGTCCCGGTAGAAGGACTCCCATTCTCGCTTCCCGGGCGCCGTCGCGCCCCAGCCCCCGCTGGAGGGGTCGGCGTTGCGGCGCAGAAAGCGCGTCGTACGGATCAGGGGGTTCAGCTCGCCAAGGCTCATCGCTCTTCAGGCCTCAGAGGAAGCGCGGCGCCGGCGGCCATTATCCATGACGACCGGACCAGGGGGGCCGCCAGCTCGGCCTCGAGGGAGCACAAGCGGGTCACCGTGACGTGGCCTCTCCGCGGTTGGGCGTCAAAACACATGGTGCTTGGGTCCCCCAAGGGCGCCCCTCCATATCCCGTCCCGCTGGTTTGAGGCGCGGTCGACGGGTTCAGACAAGTCGTGCCGCGCTGAGTGCTCCAGAATAAAATGGCATACTACATCAAAAAGGTTCAAGGACGCCTCATGCAAAACAGCGGGGACAACACAACATCGCACCGGACCCGGATCGGGAACATCGTGGGCCGCCCCGCACGGGGTGGGCCATCAACCGGTGTGGACACCGGGTGTGAGCGATCGCACCAGAAGCCTGAAGCGGCGACGTCGGTCAGCAACTATGGCGCTGCACGATCGTGGCCGTGAGACTGGGGGCGGGCTGCCAGGCTTGGCCGTGGACAATCCTCGCCTCGAAGGTGAGCCGGGCAGCGCGGTCCGCCGCGTGGACGTGGTCGAGATTGGTCGGGGCGGCCTCGGCCCGCCACCACGCAAGCTCCACGAAGTCGATGCACTGGTCACGAGTGCCAGTGAACTCAACCCCGCCGTTGATGTCGACGACGCGATATGGGGCGTCGCCATCCTGGACCGAGATGAGACCACGGCTCCGGCGGATGGCCTCCCGGGCCAGCTCTCCCGGTCGTGGCTCGAAGGCGTGGTAGCTCTGGACCACGATCAGCGTCCACGGGTGCGGAATCGCTCAGGGAAGCTCGACGGGGTGCCTGTCAGGACCCGCCGGCTCGGAGACGCCATCCTGACTCGCAGCCTGCCTCGCTGCCGATGGGCTCGCCAGAGGTGATCCCAGGCCACCCGCCGGGATCGGTGCTCCCTGGGGTTCCAGGGTGGCGCGTCTTCAGCGTTCCGGAGTTGGACCGCGCCTACCTCTGTCGGACGCTGGTCTCTCATGCCGTGTCTCATAGCTGACCACCCCGGTGGGATGAACTCAGGCAACCTCTACGTGCACCAGTCCGGCTGGCTGCACCGACACCTCACCCACCTCGTAGGTGATGTCTTCTCGGAGCGCCTTGCCGATGAAGCAGTGTTGGCGAGCCGTGCGCGCGCATGCGGTGTACTCCGTCGCGCGGCGCGGCTCACCACCCCGGATCGTGGGTTGGACGACGATCTGGGAGAACCGAGCTGTGCTCCCGGGATACTCGGTCACCATGCCGGTGGCCCGCACCCTCACCTGCTCAGCCGGAAGCCCGTCCCGCGCCAGCAGGTGGAACAGCGTTCCCGCATAGCAGGAGGCCACCGCCGAGACGAGAAGTTCCTCCGGGCTGGTGCCGACCCCGCGGCCTCCCATGCTGCTGGGTGCGGAGAACACGACCTCCTCCCGGCCCATGGTGAGGATCCCGGTGCCGGCCCGCTCGCGTCCCCACCACGTCACCCGCGACTCAAACGTCAGCTCAGCCACGGTCAGCCTCCTTGTGGGCAGCGTCGTCGACCCACGTCAGGCGCTGGCGGACTCATCCCTTCGCGTGCTGCCCCTAAGGGACGAACCCACTCCGCCATGCTTTCGGCCGGGACCCAGCCAATCTTATTGATGGTTATGGCCATCATAATATCACCGGCCTGGGGCTCCCGTCAAACGTCCATCCTGGGCGGGCACGCGGAACCATTACGTCCGCGGCCGGATGGGCTCTCTCCCCGCGCCGTTGACTCGGCCCGGCCTCGCGTGATATAAATGGCACACAGCATGTTTATGGTTACGACTCTTCTGATTCCACCCACCGTCGGCAGCGGCGCCATTGACGGCTCGGTTGCCAGTCGGGGTGCCCACGCACCTGGTGGGGGACGGCTCCTGTCATGAGCTACGTCATCACGGAGACGTGCATCGACGTCAAGGACCTGTCCTGCGTCGACGTGTGCCCGGTCGACTGCATCCATGCCAGCGACGATGATCGGATGCTCTACATCGACCCCGATGAGTGCATCGACTGCGGCGCCTGTGTCGACCCCTGCCCGGTCGACGCCATCTACGCCGAGGAGGATGTTCCGGCAAATCAGCAGCCGTATGTCGAGATCAACCGCCTGTACTTCAAGGACCGGACCGCGGCGCGCCAACGCGTCGAGGAACTACGACCTCGAGTTGGCACCGACGTAGCACCCGCCTGAGGCAGAGGCTCTTGGTCCACCACGGCCGCCATCGCAAGGGGGATGAAAGATGACCAAGGGCGTCCGGTGGCGAGTCGTCGTGCTTCAAGTGGGTCTCGTAGGAATGCTTGGCTTCATCGCCGGCTTTCTCTTCTGCGCATCCAACTTCACGCGCAGCACGGTCACTAGCCAGCTAGCGACGCAGCCGGCGTGACTCGCTCAGCGCTGGTCGTGAAGAGGGGTGTGGACGTGTCGTACGTGCGTTTGGTCACCGTGGAGGCCACCAGTAAAGGGCCGCGAGAGCCCCAAGCGCTCACCGAGGTGCAGGCACAACGAGCGCCGGCTGAGGCCCTCGGACTGCGCCTATAGTCTCGCCCGTGACCCCTCTCTGACCGCATCTGGACCGAACGCGGTGAGGCACTGGAAAGGTGAACCAGATGACGGGTGGGACGCCCACCAGGGCAGGTGATTCCAGGAGGTTTGGTATGAACGAAGCACAGGACGAGGGCGGCCTGCTGGATCAACTCACGCGAATCCTCGGCGGGACGGCAGTAGGCTCGCTCCGGGCACCGACTTCCGATCGCCGAGCACTCATCCTCCGCCTGGCTCGCGACGTTGCCCACGCGGGGGAGCGCCAGGAGACGCCGCTCGCAACCTACCTGATCGGCCGCTACGTCGAGTTGCGTCGGGCGGCCGGACTGTCGGAGGATCAAGCGCTCGCCGAGGCCGCCGAGGCCGTCAGCGCCGTCACCGGCTCGCCGGACACCGAGGTTCAATGACACGACCAGGGCCGGGGGCGTCGCGCAGGTGATGGGTGAGGCAGGCCTGCCATGGCCTTCCGCCCGGGTGCCGGGAGCTGGTGGGGTGCGACGCGCTATCGTCCGACGCTGATGGACACGCGTCTGAGTGGAGCCATCCTCTGCGGCGGTCGAAGCCGGCGCATGGGTCGGGACAAGGTCTGGCTCAATCTGGGCGGGTCGAACCTCCTGGACCACGCCATCGAGCGGCTGCGCACGGTGGCTGACCCCGTGATTCTGGCGGGAGGCAGCCGCCCGATCGAGCGGCCTCACTGCCTCAGCGTCCTCGACCCTGTCCCCGACCGGGGGCCCCTCGGAGGGTTGGTGGCCGCGCTCCGGTGCTCGCCGCAGCGGCTCTGCGCCGTGGTCGCCGTGGACATGCCCGATCTGAGCCCGACCCTCCTGGTCAGCCTCGCCGAGATGTGGCAGGGCGAGGATGCCGTCGTCCCCCTGAGCCGTGAGGGACCGGAGCCGCTCCATGCCGTGTGGTGCGGCAGCGCCCTGGCCGCCGTCGAGCCGGCCCTCCGGGGCGGCGACCTCTCCCTCCAGGGTCTCCTGGCGCGAATCCGGGTCCGGACGGTCGATGCCGCCTTGCTCGGCGGGGTGGACCCGGGGTTCCGCTTTGCCGTCAACCTCAACACTCCGGCCGACGTCGAGAGATGGCGGGCGGCGCCTCGGCAGGACACCAACAGGCGGACCCACCGTCCACTCGCCCCAGCCGGGGAACGTAGCCGTCCGAGGGCGCGGCGCGACGTGCGCGGGATGGCGCTTGGCGGTGATCCTGATGCCGAGCAAACCCTGGGTTGGGCGGGCGATGAGCGGTAGACACCCGGATGAGCAGATCGTGACGACCTCCATGAGCGAACTTGTGCCGGTGTCGGTCGCCCAGGACCGGTTGCTCAGCCTGGTGGCGGCGCGAGCAACAGGGGAGGAGCCGGTCCCTCTCGGCGAGGCGCGGGGACGCGTCCTGGCACGGGCGGTGGTGGGTGAGCGGGCTCTCCCTGGATGTGACAACTCGGCGATGGACGGTTATGCCGTCTGCGCCGACGACTGTGCCGGAGCCTCGCCGGCGAGCCCGGTGCGGCTCGAGCTCTCTGGTGAGGCCCTGGCTGGGTCGCCGGAGGCGACACTCGTCCGCGGCACGGCGATGGGGATCGCAACCGGAGCGCCGGTGCCCCGCGGCGCCGACGCCATCGTGCCTCTTGAGGACACCCAGCCGGAAGGTGAGGGTGCCGTCCTCGTCCTCGTCGCACCCCGACCGGGCCGGCACGTCCGTCGCGCTGGCGAGGACGCCATGCCCGGGACTGTGATGGTGCCTGCCGGGCGCCGGCTGCGCCCGGTGGACATCGCCGCCTGCGCCGCCGCGGGGTGTGCCTCCGTGTGGGTCCACCGCCGTCCCCGGGTCGCCCTCATCTCGGGGGGCGACGAGCTGGTGCCTGTGGGCGTGGTCCCCGCGTCCCACCAGGTGACCGACAGCAACGCGGCCATGCTGGCCGCCGCGGTGGTCGAGGCCGGGGGCGAGGTCGCTGACCTGGGGATCGTCGGCGACTCCCGGGAGGCGGTGCGCGCCCGGCTGGCCGCGATTGCCGGGTGCGACCTGGTCATCACCAGCGCCGGGGTCAGCGTCGGACGGCACGACCACGTGCGGGAGGTCGTTGCCGAGCTGGGCAGCATCGAAGCGTGGCGCCTCGCCATGCGTCCCGGCAAGCCGCTCCTCATCGGCAGGATCGGAGACGTGCCGATGCTCGGGCTGCCGGGCAATCCGGCGAGCGCGGCGGTCACCTTCGAGCTGTTCGGCCGGCCGGCGCTGCTTGCGCTCCAGGGCGCCTCCCGCGTCCACAGGCGTCGGATCGCTCTCCGGGCGGGGGAGGATCTGGACTCTCCGGAGACGCTGGAGACCTACCTCCGGGTCCGCCTCAGCGATGCTGAGGATGGCATACCCGTGGCCACCCTGAGCGGCGCGCAGGGCTCATCGATGGTCCGGTCGCTCAGCGACGCCGAGGCGCTGCTGGTCCTCCCCGTCGGGGTGTCGCGAGTCCCGGCCGGCAGCGTGGTCACGGGCCTGGAGCTCGCGTGACCCAATGACCGCTGATGTCGTGGACGGCGTGCGCGTGGTCTGCTTCGGTGCCCTGCGCGAGCGCCTCGGAGCCGATACCCTGGTCCACGAGAGTGTCGCCACCGTGTCCGACCTCTGGTCGATCATCACCCGCGACCACCCCGATCTGCAGCAGGCGCGGACGCGGGTCAGGGCGGCTCGCAACCTCACCTACTGCGACTGGGAGACGCAGGTCGAGCCCGGCGACGAGGTGGCCTTCATGCCCCCCGTGGCGGGCGGCTAGCCATGCCGCGACTCCACACGGCGCTTCCGACGGATCCCATCGACGTGGGCCAGCTCGTCGCCGAGATGCGCGGCGATGGCGACGGCGCGATCGCCAGTTTCGTCGGCGTGGTGCGCGACGCGAACGAGGGCCGCAAGGTCCTGCGCCTCGACTACGAGGCGTACCTGCCGATGGCCGACCGGGAGCTGCGCCGCCTCGCCGTCGAGGTGGCGCAGCGTCACGGTCTGAGCGCTCTGGCACTGGTGCACCGGGTGGGTTCGCTGGTGGTCGGCGAGGTGAGCGTGGTCGTAGTGGCCGCGGCACCGCATCGTCGCCCCGCGATCCTGGCCTGCGCGGAGGCCGTGGAGGGGCTCAAGCGCGACCTACCGGTGTGGAAGCGGGAGCACCATCCGGATGGCGCAGTCTGGGTCGACGCTCGCGATCTCGATGACGATGTCGGGCCAGGCGCCAGGCTTCCCCGCGGACCATCCGAGGCTCCCCACGATGAGGTGGTGCCGGTGGCCGCGCAGGAGGGGGCGGGTCCTGATCCAGACCAGGCGGTCGAGCTCGAGCGCTCGCGGCTCTCCCACGTCGGTGCGTCTGGGGCATTCCAGATGGTTGACATCACGGATAGGGCGCCGGCGCGCCGCGCCGCCAGCGCCGAGGCGCTGGTGCGCTTCAGCGATCCGGCGACGCTCGTCGCCCTGCGTGCCGGTTCGGCGAAGGGAGACGTGCTGGCCGCCGCTCGCCTGGCCGGGATCATGGCGGCCAAGCGCACTCCGGAGCTGATCCCGCTCTGTCACCCCCTGCCCCTCACCCACGTGGAGGTGACGATCGAGGTGGACGACTCGCTCCCCGGGGTGCGCATCGTGGGCACCGCCCGCTGCGCCGCTTCCACCGGCGTCGAGATGGAGGCGCTCACCGCAGTGAGCGTGGCCGGGCTCACCGTCATCGACATGCTGAAATCCGCCGACCCGTGGATGACCATCGAGTCCGTCCAGCTGCTCAGCAAGAGCGGCGGTCGGAGCGGCGAGCGTCGGCGGCCATGACGACGGGCGGAAGGGCGGGCGTGGGGGGTGGCCAACGCCGGGCCCTGCTCCAAGGGGTTGCCGGCGCGCCAGCGCAGTCTCCCATGGACCGGAGGTGGCGGGCTGCCGTCATCACCGTGAGCGACAGCCGGGCGCGCCGTGGGGCCGCCGAGGACTCGAGCGGTGACGCCATCGTGGCGCGCCTGGCCGACCTTCCCGCCGACGTCGTCATCCGCCGGGTCGTGGCCGACAGTGCGGATGAGATCCGCTCCGCGCTCCGCGACGCCGTGGAGGGGGCGAACCTGGTCGTGCTCAGCGGGGGCACCGGCCTTGGGCCCCGAGATGTCACGCCTCAGGCGATCCGTCCCCTCCTCGACTACGAGATCCCGGGGATGGCCGAGGCGATGCGGCGGGAGGGGCTGCGCGGCACGCCGCACGCCATGCTCTCGCGTCAGGTCGTGGGTGTGGCCCGCCGCCGACTGGTCATGGTGCTTCCCGGCAGCCCACGGGCCGTCATCGAGGGGCTCGACGCCGTCTGGGAGGCGCTGCCCCACGCCCTGAGACTTCTGAGCGGCGACACGGCCCATCACTGAGCGGGATCTGCGAACGGCGGGCGGCGGCTAGAGCGCCCAAAGCCCTGCTGCTTCCGCGAATGCCCGCTTGTCCGGCGCCGGTCATCCGCCGATGTAGGACATCTCGATGCGTCGCAGCGATGGGGGCAGGGTGGCCCTGATCTCGGAATAGCGGTCGGCACGATGTTCCCAACGGGTGCTGATCAGGCGGCTGAGCTCGGCGTCGGAGACACCGTCACGGAGGGGCCCGCGCAGGTCGATGCCTCCGACCGCGAAGAGGCAGGTGTAGAGGCGGCCGTCCGAGCCCAGCCGGGCTCGGGTGCAGTCGCCGCAGAAGGGCCGGCTCACCGCGGCGATGACACCGATGTGTCCGACTCCGTCGGCGAATCGGTAGCGGCGGGCGACATCGCCTGGCTCCCGGGTTTCCTCGACCAGCGGGTGGGCTCTGCGCACCTGATCCAGGATCTCCTCTGCCGTGACCACCTCCTGGCGGCGCCAGCCGTTGGAGGTGCCGACGTCCATGTATTCGATGAAACGAAGGGTCAGGTCATGGGAGCGGGAGAAACCAACCAGCTGAAGGATGCTGGTCTCGTTGACGCCGCGGCGAACCACGCAGTTGAGCTTGATTGGATGAAGCCCGGCAGAACGGGCAGCAGCGATCCCATCCAGCACGTGGGACACGTGCACGCCCGAGTCGGTCATCGCGAGGAAGACGTCGGGTTCGAGCGAGTCGAGACTGACGGTGACCCGGTGGAGCCCGGCGTCCGCGAGGGGGGCAGCCCAGCGCTGGAGCAGCGCGCCGTTGGTGGTCACGGCGAGGTCGCTGACCCCAAGGCTCCCCAGGCGTCGCACGATGTGGGCGATGTCCGGGCGAAGCAGCGGCTCGCCGCCGGTGAGGCGGATCTTCGTCACCCCCAGGGAGATGAAGATCCCGGCGAGGCGGCCGAGCTCTTCGACGGTGAGTTGCTCGCTACCCAGGAGGAACCGGTGCCCGGGACCGTAATGGCTCCGGGGCATGCAGTACGGGCAGCGGAAGTTGCAGCGATCGGTCACCGATATCCGCAGGTCGCGGAGCGGCCGATGCAGACGGTCGTGTATCGGGACGGCGGCGTGATCCGGCTGTGGAACCAAGTTGTCGCGAGCGCTGTCCAGGGCGCGGCGGGTCGGCGCGGTCACCGTCATCGCGGACTCCAAGTCACACTGGATGGCGCAGGCTCTCGATCATAGCCAGGATCCGCGGAGGCGTGACGCCGCCCCAACGGAGGGTAGACGTCGACCCTGGTGGGTTTCACCGTGGCGAAGACATCCCCCCCGTGGTGATTACACCGTCGAGGGGCTGACTGAGTTCGCCACCGGAGGCGTCCGCCAAACCCGGAACGACCAGCGTGCGTTTGCTCTTCGGTTTCCTGGACCAGACCACCCTGGCGCTATTGACTGAACGCGGCAATCGGATCTACGAAGGTCCTCGGGCCCACGGCATCCCGCCCATGGAGGTAGCCTGCTTGTTCAGATCAGCCGGTCAGTGTCTTCTCGAGCAGTAGGTCATACCCGCCATGAGAGCGGACCACCCGGGCCGCCAAGGGCGCCCGCTTCAGACTGACCCAGTATCGGCTGTAGAGGTGCTTGTACTATGCCTTCGCAGATGACCAAGGCCAAGGATCTCACCCTGGGCGAGGCGGCGCGGGCCATCGGGGTCAGCGTGGACACGCTGCGTCGGTGGGATCGCGCCGGGAAGTTGCGCACCCATCGCGACGAAGACAATCGGCGCATGGTGCCCGCGGGGGAGGTGCGGCGCCTGAGGGCAATTCCAGAACGCCACCGGACGGGGGCACGTCTTTCCGCTCGCAACCGCATGCTCGGCCGGGTGCTCTCGATCGAGGCCGACGGGGTGATGGCGCTGGTCGAGATCGAAGCTGGTCCGTTCCTGCTGACCGCGGCGGTGACCCGTGACTCCATCGAAGAGCTCGGGCTTCGCGAGGGGGACGAGGTGACGGCCTTGGTGAAAGCGACCTCGATGATGATCGAGAAGATCTGATTGCCCGGTTCCGCGAGTTCGGAGCGGGCGCGGCCCTAACCACCATCACCCTGGCGAGCGGGGCCGCCGCCGGTGTGGATTCACACGGCGCTTCAGGATAGGAAACGTGAACCCGTCGTGCGCGGCGGGTCACGGGTGAACTGGACGGAGAAGGATCTCGGCCTCTGCGTTCGCGCCCACCGGAGCCGGCGGGCGGCGTGCGGGCAGAACGCGAGCCCCCAGGCCACGGCCGGCTCGCGTGACCGGTGGGCGGCTGGAACCGCCACCGGACAGTGACAGGCTTCAGCTCGCTGCCGCCTCATGGTGCAAGCGCATAGGCAACCACGAGGGCCACCACTCGTGCGGCTGACAACTCAGCCTATGCTAGGCTTATGCGCTCTCAGTGACGACCATCGATGATGGCCGAGACAGAGGTCAAGCGCATGCGTGTCCATCCGTCGAGATTGGGGGTGGCCCTCACGGCGCTGGTGGCGCTGGTCGTGGTGGGCTGCGGGTCCAGTAGCAGCGCGGTCAGCCCCAAGGCTTCATCCACACCCTCGCCCAGTCCCACGGGAACCCCCACCCTCGCCAACGTGGCGAGCGCCGGCTCGCTCCAGCTGCTGATGGACAAGTACATGGGCCCGCCCTTCATCGCTCAGACCGGCGACGAGTACCAGAACCAGTCGGCCGGCAGCGTCGGTCTGGGCCAGGAGATCGCGGCGGGCGAGATCACCCCCAACGTGTTCGTCCCGATCGGCTCGGCCGCGATGTCCCTGGTGGAGCCGGCCTTCACCACCTGGGCGGTGCAGTTCGCAGCCAGCCCGCTGGTGGTCGCGTACTACCCCCAGGGCCCGTACGCTTCCGAGCTGAAGAAGACCTCTGAGGGCAAGCTGCCCATCACCGACCTCTTCACCCTGATGGCGACCCCCGGTTTTAAGCTTGGTCGCACCGACCCGGCGGTGGACCCTCAAGGTCAAGGCTTCGTCGAGATGGTTGACCTGGCGGAGACCTACCTCGGGATCAGCTCGACCACTGCCAACGCCGTGCTGGGCGGGTCCAACGGCAGCTCACAGATCTTCTCGGAGACCGCGCTCGAGCCCACCCTCCAAGCGGGCGAGCTGGACGCCGCCAGCGCCTACCTCCCCCAGGCGGTGCAGCTCGGCCTTCCCTACGTCGCCCTTCCGAACCAGATCAACTTCGGAGACCCCAGCGACGCCTCGATCTATGAGGCGGCCTCGCTGACTCTGTCGACCGGTACGGTAGTGCACGGCTCTCTGCTCGATCTCGAAGCCTCGGTGCTGAGCACCACGAGCAATCCCGCCCCTCCGGCCGCCACCGCCTTCGTGGAATTCCTGCTCGGCTCCACGGCGCGCAGCGTCCTCAAGAAGGAGGGCTACACGCTGGTGCCTCCCACGCTGCTGGGCCAGGCGTCGGCGGCTCCTCAGGGGATAAGGGATCTGACCACAAGCAGTTGACCAATCCGCCAGCTTCGATGGCCATGCGCGGCGCCGGCGTGAGGGTCAGCACCGGCGCCGCCCTCATCGGAGCGCTGATCGTCTGGGTGGCACTGCTGGGCCCGCTCATCACCTTGCTGGCCCACCTCACCCCCGCCTCCGTGATGAGCGCCCTGAGCCAACCGGGCGCCTTCCAACCCCTGGTCACGTCGGTGACGGCCTCGCTGCTGGCCCTGGCGGTCATCCTGCTGCTGGGTACCCCGCTCGCCTACCTGATGGCCCGGGGCCGGCTGCCCTTTCCCCGGGTCTGGGAGGTCGGAGTGATCCTGCCGCTGCTCACCCCACCGCTCGTGATCGGCCTGCTGCTGATCTTCATGGTCGGGCCGGCCACCCCCATCGGGGCTGCCCTCAGTCACCTCAACCTGACCGCCTCGGACACCTTCTTCGCCCTGGTCGTGGCCGAGGTCTACGAGTCGGTGCCCTTCTACGTGCTGGGCGCGATGGCCGCCTTCGCCACGGTCGATCCTGCCCTGGAACAGGCCGCGGCACTTCTGGGAGACGGCCGCTGGCGGACCTGGCGGCGGGTGACCGTGCCGCTGGCCGCTCCCGGTCTGGCCAACGCGCTGGCGGTGACCTGGGCCAGGGCCATGGGCGCCTTCGGCGCGGTCCTCATCATCGCCTACCACCCGTTCGGTCTGCCCATGCAGATCTGGGTCACGCTGCAGGAGACAGGGCTCGCCTCAGCCCTGCCGTACGCCCTGGTGCTGCTGGTGGTCGCCCTGCCCCTACCAATCGCCGCCTACATCTGGAGTGCCCGTGCTCGTCGCCGACTTTGAGGTAGCCCGACGGGAGTTCAGCGTCCGGATCCATCTGCAGGTGCCGCCCGGAGAGCGGCTGGCGCTGCTGGGCCGCTCCGGAGCGGGCAAGACCACCACCGTGGAGGCCCTGGCGGGGCTGCTGCGTCTGAGCCGCGGCGAGATCCGGCTCGGGGAGCGACAGTTGAGCTCGGCCCGTCACCCTGCCGCCGACCTGCCCCCGGGGCGGCGCGGGGTCGGCCTGCTGCGCCAGGATCCGGGGCTCTTCCCGCACCTCACGGTGCTGCAGAACATCGGCTACGTGCGGGGAGCTGACCCGGCCGCAGCCCGGGTCGCCGGGGAGCGGCTGGGACTGGGAGCCCTCTTGGGGGCCCGACCGCGGGGCCTCTCCGGCGGCGAGGCCCAGCGTGTGTCCCTGGCCCGGGCGCTGCAGACCAAGGTGGATCTGCTCTGCCTCGACGAGCCCTTCAACTCCCTGGACCGTCCCCTCGGGCTGGAGCTGCTCGAGCTGCTGCGCCGCGAGCTGGAGGATTCCGGCACCTCTGCGATCCTGGTCACCCACCAGCTCGAGGAGGCCCAGGCCTTCGCCCAGCGCCTGGCCGTTCTCCACCGCGGCGCGATTCTCCAGGTGGGCCACCCCCGCGAGCTGGTGCTGCGACCGGCCAGCCGGGAGGTGGCCGAGCTGGTGGGCTATCGGGGCTGGCTCACCTGCGGGACCCAGACCATGGCCCTGCACCCCGACCGGGTGTATCCGGTCGGCGCTGAGGATGGCGGAGAGATCTCGGCGCGGGTGGTCCAGATGGTTCCCCAGGGAGCCAGGATCGAGCTTGAGCTCGAAGCGGAGGGGCGCTGGCACGGACGATTCCGCTGTCGCTCGGACCGATCAGCGACGATCGGCGAGCTGATGTGGTTCGCTGCCCCCGGAGCCCCAATATTCCCTACCGCCCCTACCGCTGAGGAGGTGCGGCCTGGCTGAGGAGCGCAGAGCGGGCAGGTCGCCGACGGAGATCGCTGCCGCCACCCGTCGGTGGGATCGAAGGCTGGTGCACCGGCACTGATATAGACGAGATACGTGACACATCACACCTAGCGCCTCTACCGCACCCCGCTATTGGCAAGCCTGTGGACAACCTGTGCGTCACACTTGACACTGGACACGTTGACACAGGAGTGGTCTTGCTGGGCGCCCTCCTCTTCGATCCTGGGTGAAGGACGGCTGGATGCGCTGGACACCGAGGCCGCGCCCTCCACGGCCTAGTGGAACGTCTCAGTAATAGCTAGACAACAGGGCTGGGCTGTGCGATGCTGCTCGCATGTGGACTCCAGCAGCACCGTTAGCGGTCTCCCCCGAGCAACGTCGCACCCTCGAAGCATGG
>Ga0187868_1000304_pt1 | contig 42018 bp, 63 predicted proteins | sample June2016WEW_13_4_FD_133014 | JGI IMG/M metagenome (GOLD analysis project Ga0187868, IMG submission 133014) | Peatland microbial communities from SPRUCE experiment site at the Marcell Experimental Forest, Minnesota, USA - June2016WEW_13_40 | ecosystem: Environmental > Terrestrial > Soil >... | reverse complement strand
GCATGAAGCGTTTTATGCTTGCGAACAAACAGCATCGCTTCGGTGCATGGATGCATTTGTGCAAGCTCGTCCATCGACATCGTTACAAGTGGGTTCGTTTTCATGTCGGCCATTCAATCAGAGATGTAGTAATCTTGCAAGAACTTTCTTCAACCGTGAATAATCCCGCTGACCTTCCAGGCCAATGACCAACTCAGGCGAAACGATTTCTGGTCCTACGGCCACAGTCGCAGTAGATTCATTGCAAATACTCCAATACCGGACGCTCTTGTGGTTCGCCATCCACCCACGCCACCAGACGCGGCTGTTTCCTGTTCATGGGATAAGTGCCGATCACGACAATTTCACCGCCGGCGTTCAACCACAATCGGTGACGGGGTTCCGTGCTGATCTTGTTGACCCGCTCACTCACATGGGTTGAACTCGTTGCCTGCACTAGGATAAATCGGTGAGGCTTGAAGGCCAGGAAATCCCCGAAATTGAGGAAATCCCTTTTCCATGTTCTGCCGTTGTGAAAATTGTCGTACTCGACTCTCTCAACGGTGTACCCGCACAACCCCAATAGTTCGCGGGCTTTTTGGCTCGGAGTCATGCTTTCTGGTAGTGGCCTGTTTTGGTTTTTTCACTTGAACGCCAAGACCTCCTGTGCCAAGCGTTTTGCGGCAATCTCCAGCCATCGCTCGTCCACATCGCAACCGACGAATCGTCGGCCCATCAGCTTTGCGGCCTCTGCCGTACTGCCGCCGCCCATCAGCGGGTCAACCACAAGCTCGTGCGGTTGTGTGTGCCAGCCGATAAACTTCATGGGTAATTCAATCGGCTTGGGCGTTGGATGATCATCGGCAGTGGGTTTCAGGCCTGAGATTCGCACTACGTTGCCAACGCTTGAACCGCCAAACCAGCGGCAGGCCGCGCCGGGCTTCTCCCCCACAAGGATCGTCTCGTAGTTGCGGCGATAATGCCACCCCATGCCCAATCCGCCCTTGTCCCACACGATCATCTGCTTGAAACCGAGCAATTCATCGAGCCAAAGCGACCATCGGGCAAATTGCGGATCGGGTCCGCCGCCGCCGCCGCAGCAGCAGCAGCAGCAGCAGCCGGGCTTCAAGACTCGCCGTGATTCTGAGAACACGAACTTGACCAGCCTGCTCGCTTCCTCTTCGCCGTCGTTGGCGATTGGCCTCGCATCTTCAGGCTTGTTCTTGCGGATGCCAAGAGCGGCTTCCCAGTTGTGTATCAAATCCCCGTTGTTGTTGTTGTTGTGACCGTAAGGCGGATCGGTAAACACAAGGTCTACCGATTCATTCGCCAAGGATGGCAGAATATCACGGCAATCAGCGTGCCAGATTTCCGCGTAATCATCTTTGTAGTACGGTTTCATTCAAAGTAGGCCACTACCTGCTTTCTTCTTCTTCGGTTTCACCAGTTTGTAGCCATCGACGATGTGGCCCCGCTCGCACATTATGTCGATGACCTCGTTATTCCCCACCTGTATCGGCACGCTCTTGTACGTGGGCGATTCAGTCCCGCATTTCCGGCAGAACCTGGTCTCGCCAGTTGGATGCACCGTGATGCCGTTCATGCGGAGGTCAGCCATAAATCCCCCTCGTCAATCCAGCGGGCCATTTGTAGGGTTCCACCTGTGATTCCCCAACACGGGCGTTGGCATATCGCCGGGCATGATGATTCTGGTACTGCTGTATCTCCTCGCAATGTCGGCAAATCCATGAGCCGCCGCAGATTTTTCGTACACCGGGTTTGCCGCACTCGCACTGTTGTCCCTTCCGGTTCCGGCGTATCACCAACCCCAACGATTCAGCCTTCTCGAACATGGCGCGGAACGATCCAATCGGGTGCCCCATGCGCTTGCTGATCTCCGACCATGACAGACCTGAGTTGTAGTGCTTCACAAACAGGTTGAAGTCGATGGGGTCGCGGGTCATGTGCATGTGTTGGCTATTTCCAGTAATATGTCAGCGTGGCACGGTCTATCCAGCGGGCACCAACATGCCAGATTTTTGCCGCGCAGTTCGGCCCGCGCTGCCTCGACTGGATGGATACCAATGCGTTTGGTCCATCGACAGTGATCCTCGTACAACCAGCGTGTCCACATCTCGTTCATTGGCCCATCGGGAATCTCCTTCGACATCCAGCACCCGTGCGCCGTGTTCCGAAACATTCGCAGGCACAAGTCTAGCCCATACCGCCGAATGTCATAATAGGGATTTCCCCACTTGCTCGGCCTGGATACGATTACCGTGTTCGATGGCAGTCTCCATCCGGTTGTTCTTTTCAGTTGAACGCGATAGGGCGTCATATCCTCTGCCCTGTGAGTGCTTGGACTCTCCTGACCAACCCCATGAACTCAGCCATCGCTTCAAGTTGGCTGCTGGTCAGCCATTGTTCCCGGACATACGTTCTCTGCTCGATTCGGCAAAGTTCTCTGTACTCATCTTCCATCTTGGGGTTGATGATTTGCAGGCTTTCGTAGTTCCGTACCCAGTTGGCGAGCACCTTGAACCGTGCCTCCCGGCTCATTGCCGCGACACGCGCACAGCACTTTTCATCTTCTGGGGTGAGTTTGTAGGAGATCATTGTACCCCCGTTTGCAACCGTTTAAGCCGGTTCTGTTCTTCCAGCAGCTTGCCGTATCTCTCGCCGGCGGGGCAATCCTTTAGCTCCTTGCGTATGGCGTCAAGGCGCTGGTTGATGTCCCATGGAGAAAGAGGCTTTTCTGCGGGAACAATACCACGAATCGAGGAGACGGGACCGCCCCGTTCCTGCCAGTTGCGCTTCCAGTTCCGCAATGCCGCCTGCCAATCCTTCATGGGGTTCTTCCCCACACGCCATCCATTCGTGGTGTAGTAGTCCACCATCTTGGCGCACTCGGCAGCCGGTAGTCCAATCGTTGCTCCGTAAACGGTTGCTTCCTCAGAGGTGGGATGATCTCCGTTTCGCCCCTTAACAATCCCCCCCGAAGTAGTACCAATACCATTACCATCACCATCACCAGTTTGGTTGTCGTGTCCGACAACCGTTTGGTTTCCTTTTGGTCTATGTCTTATGTGCTTGTATCCGCGAGCCTTAAGCGCAAGGTGGCTTGCCTTGGTGAGTTGCGACCTGCGCTCTAAGAGTTGCGTGTGCTCTGCTATCAGCCAAGGGATTTCCCATCCGCCAGAGGCCACGGGCCGGAGCAGTGGTTCAAGCTCTTTCCATGCTCCCGCTGCCGTCTGTCCTTCTAGGCGCATCCATTTGGCGCGAATAGTGTGGTCTTGGGGGATAAATCCTGTTTGCTGGCTATACCAAGAACGGTCGCAGAGCCGGTGCAACGCACCCACAGCGAGGGTGCTCAAATCCAGTTGTTCGGCAGTGCGATCCTTAGGGAAGTGTCTCCAGTACGGAAAATCGGCCATAATCCCCACAAAAAGAAAAGCGGTCAACACGAGCGTCGCTGTGCCTGCGACATGGGATCGCAGCCGAGAGAAGCCCGGACAACGCCCGTGTTGACGGCGATAATTTCTGAGGTTCCCCATGTCGATGTTGCACTAAGTACGATCCTACCAAGTTCTCCTATGCTGTCAACGTAATTCTTTCTTGTGCAGCAATCCGATTATCCTTCGGAAAGTTGGGTCGTAGATTACGCTCGCTCGCCGGCGCTTGCAACGCCGGGTTATCGCCAGCCACCCATTTGTCGGAGGGCTACAAGAAATGCGCTTCCCCCTTTCGGGACTAACCCTCGAACGTAAGGCCTCGCATGGCACGTTTGCTGCACAAATTAACTGTACTGAAATAGTGGAGAGGCATCGGCAGCTGGTAGTGGCCTACTTTCATTTTCGGGGCAAGGAATCGAACGTGATGCGGTCTTTCCCAATCCAACGCACACGGAATCGACCGCCCTTGATTTCGACCTCTTCGCCATTTTGAAACACCGGGCCCTGGTCTGCGCGATTCGGAATAGCTTCATCCTTAGCAATTTCCATCGCCTCCGTAAGCGAGACGCTGCGGCCCTTGAGTTCCTCCAGCATTTTCTTCTGCGCGGGGTTTAGCTCCCGCATTTCTCCCGTTCTTAGGTCTTGCATTTCTTGTCCTTTCGTTTTGGTTCAAAGTAGGCCACTACCCGGCAGCTACCTCCCCGGTTCATCAGCAGGCTTTCATCGTTGCCACGAGCCGGAGCACTGTGCCCCGCTTGAATCAGCCCGTCCCGTGTCTCGCCGCAAGGCTTCGACCTGATCTGCCGATCACTATGAGGGGCATTCCCCTTGCCCAGCCCCTTGTCCACACTGGCATACTGCACGGGATTCTTGTTGGTGTGTAGATGTGAAATGGACTGCCGTGCCGGTGATCCCGGAGGCGCGGCAGCAGATTGAGGCCGACTGACAACCCGACCGACCTCAAACAAATTGGTGAGCGGGACAGGATTTGACACCTGCATTTGACCGGCCCGAGAGATGTGGCCGTCGTCATGCTCCGGCGACCATCCCTCAACTTCAATCTGGCGTTTACGTTCTGCGGCGATCAGTTCGTTTCCAGTCATGGTGTCCTCGGTCGCTGAATGGTTTTGCAGAACTCAGCGTGTTTAGTTACTTGGGCGACCGTAGCCGATCCCGGCGAGACATGGAATGTGTCGATCCAAAAATCATCGTCCCAATCGCTCGGATTTCTGCCAAAGCGCCTCTCGTACTCCTCCTCTGCTTGGTCACGCAGATTGGCATATCTTTCGTGCGCATTTGAGAGTCGGTCAAGTAATTGCTGAAAACCCAAATCTGTCATATCTGCTTCTCCTTGAATATGCCCTCGGAGATTGTATTCAACGCTCAGCCCTCCTTCCACTTGCCCGCAGCCCTGAGCACGGCTTCGGTGATTTCGGCGGGGGAACACAAGACCAGATTCCCTAACCAGTGTTCGTCCTCCTCGCCACGAGCGCAAACGATTTGAAGTTCTCTGACAAAAGCCTCCTTCGTGTGCAAAGGTAGCTTCCTCGCCACCGCTCTTGCGGCGTCGCCGTCGTGGGGGTAGTCGGGAACCGCGCCATGACCCACAGGCTCTCCATCTGGTCGAAGCACCCACGATTCCGGGCGTGTAAAGCCCTTGATTTGGTTATCCAAATCAGGGTCGCCGGAAAACTTCCAACCGGCAAGTTCCGCCATCGCCTGTCTTTGAGCCTGCTCGTTCACTTCCCGCTCCTTAGCCCGTACCACCATGACGCAACTCCGTATGGTAGGCATCACAGACGCTTAGTTCTGTCGGCTTCCCCTTCCCCTCCGGCTTGGGCTGGTGAAACTGGCGGTGGGAGGCGATGAGGCCCGTCGCAAACTTTATCCATTCGCATCGAGGAAGGCGCAGATTACAGATTTTTTCCGCCAACTCCCCATCGCTCTCCGTTGGCTCGGCAGAAAGCGAGGAAACTTTCTCCTCCACCCGTTTGCGCTCCGCGTCCATCGCGTAACGGAAGGCGGCCTCAGGATTCAGCGTACTCCGAAACACATCCCATGCTTCACCGACGATTTGGTATTGGGTCTTGCTCATCTGTTCTCCTCCTTGGGCGATCTAGGACTGTCACTAACCGGCTATAATCTGCATGGTTTTTGAATTGAAGGGCTGCGGCCAATTACGCCATCTTGTCCAAATCACCGAATCCCATTTGTTGCATTTCATATTGGAAATCAAAATCTCGTTGCCCCTCGGATGGCTTTCGACCATTTGAAGGGTTTCGACCTTGCTGTCGGGATGGTAGTATGTCGGGCCAATTTGCTCCGGGTCACCACGGAATAACTTATCCCCCTCGACCCGGTCCTCTCGTTTCCACAACTTGAAGGCATAGGCACTGTCAGGAAAGACCACTCTCTCCGGTTTTGTGTCAGCAGGACAATCCACTTGCCACGTCTCTGCGACAAATGGACCGGGCGCAAAAAATTCAATCCAGTACGATATTCGTTTTCTCATCTGTTCTCCTCCTCTACCGCAGTTGGCCGTTTAGCTGTCCTGTCTTGGATTTAAGCCCCGTTTTGCCATCGCAAGCCACTTTGGGCCGTCCGGGGCACAAAGACGCCGCAAATCGAATCTGGGACTGTCAGAATGGCCTCTATTGCGCTCATCTCATCCTCCGGTTCCTACGATGGCGGCGGGGGATCATTGCCAGTACATCATATCTTCAGGGCTGCGTTTGCTACAAGTGTTTTGCAGGAACTTCATACCTGCAATTTCCCATTCGTAACTCCACGAAAACCACGTATCCCCATCCGTGTGCATTAGCATCCCTCGCGTGCCCTTCGTGCTTTTGGCATCAATCTTGTGAACATCGGCCAAGTGTTTCATCATGGCCTCATGCCCGAACTCTGGATTGTCCTTGCAGTTTGGGCAAATCCACCAACTTCCAAACCGTCGCTCCTTGGGCGTTTTGCTCATTTCCTCACCCGTCCTTTCTGGCCGCCGGGGTCAGGACAGCTTCTTCTTGAGTTCGGCGATGCGTTGCTCGGCCCGCTTCTGTGTTGCCGCAAGCTCCCGTTCGATTGCTCGGCGCTTGCTGAGATCATTGACCACATAACGAACCGAATCAAATCCAAACCGGGCCACCAGCTTTTGAATGTATGGCAATACCCGTTTGGCAGCGTTGCGTTTCTGTTGAGTCTTTGTCGGCATTCGATTCATGCTGGAATCCTTTCGACTTTGGGTTTCTCGTTTTGCCAAGGAGCGTCAAACCTGCGCTTGCAGCGCGGACACGACTTTGGGGATGATTTGCGCGGAATCCAACTGTATTTGCAGTCCGGGTTTGGACACGTCCAAAGGCGCTGTGCTTTCATGGGGCTATTACTACTACGAACAGCCTGTAACTGTCAACAGAAATCACAACAATTCTTTCCCCCCCCGCGCAATGCCCTAATTCTATTGGGTAAACCGCAGAAGATTTCCCTACACAACCCCGGCACCGGCTCTAGGTGAGGAAGCCCGGAGAAGTCGAGGGGCTTGAGGCGAGACGAGCCGGTGCCGGTCAGATAACCCCAGTCTGAGGCCGCGTCGTGGCGGCGTGTCGGACGGGGAACAGAATCAGAACGTCAGCAGAACGCCAGCCTTGAAGTCGGCGACCGTCTCTTTCTCGCCAAACTTCAAATGCGCGGCCTTGTCGATGTCGGGCTGGGCCGTAGCTGCCAAGGTGATCCCCTGCAAATTCTGCAACGGGCCGAAGTGGAGCTTTTGTAACCAGCCGACATGCCATAGGGTGTTGAGTCCGCCGCCAAGACCAAGGTGATCGACTGTGGCCGTTGGGAGTTGGGAGACCGTGATTTCACCGTTTATGTTCACAACCCCATTGCTCTTGACAAGGGGAGGCGTCAACACGCTCTCGGTGACTACCGCCGTGAGCTTGCCCCTCCGCAACTGGTCAACCGTGTTCCCCAAGCCTGCTGAGGCCACGCCGTTGCTGGCGACGTACAGGTAGGTCGCGTTGAGGGCTTGACCCCATGCGCCGCTTACGGACGTAACGCCGGTCGCGCTGGTGATGACCTGCGTGATAACGGCGCTGACGGGCCGGGTTGGTACGGTGGTTGTTTGCGCCGCTACAGGCCACGCGCCCGCTGCGATCACCAACATCGTGGCGATTATGAGTCTCTTCATGTTCGTTTTATCCTTTCTCTTGGGTTTTGAGTTTCATTTCCGTACAATGTGACGGGCAACGGAAGAAATGACCAGAGCTAACGCTTGCCGCCGCCCTTCGATTCCTTGCAGCAAGTCGGCATCCAATCTTCTGACATGCCGCCAGTTTGTATCCTTCTGGAGACCTGTACAGTGATTCGACGGGGTCGCCGCATTCAGTGCACTTCATCTCGTTGTGATCGCCTTGGTTTAGCACCTATCGCCTCCCGCCGACTCTTTACAGCCGACGCTTGGCTCTCGATGCCTATGGAGCAGGTGTGAAGTCGAGGTAGTAGCTCTTGTTCAACTCAAAGAGCTTCCAGACCTCTTGATTCACCGTTCCCAACTGCAAGCTGCCCGTGGGCGTACTGGCCCAGAACTGCTTGTTCTCCTCCGTGTCGTAACAGACAGGTGTAAAGTTGAGTGTTCGCACTTCGACGGGTGGAGTGCTCTTGCCATCTTTCCATCCTGAGTGCATCGTCGTCGTGTAACTGTTCAACTGGAACTTTGCTCTAACCATTGCGACCACCTCCTTTCTTTTGCCAGCCGAGCCATCGGCCAGCGGTTTCGTGTACGGACTTCTGTTGTCCTGAAATGTCTGTGGGCAATAGGTCACAACTCCATGCGTCATGGCCGCGCTTCCTAAATGCCTCGCGTACAACTCCGCTGAACTCACAGGCCACAAGAACTTTCATCCTCTTGCCAGAAATCTCCTCACCGTTTTGTGGACGCCATCCTTGTGCTTCAGGTACTCGATTGTCAAGTAGATTAAACCGGCGAGCATCCAGTAGTACCGGGTCTTTACCCGGTTCAACACCACTTCGGTCTGCAACACGTCCAGCCGAGCGGCCACGAGCTTGTCCAGACCGTTTGTGGCGACGGTGGTAAATGCGTGGAGATCAGCCTTGGCTTCTACGGCGGCGTCATGGACGGCGGTGACGGTGGCACACCCGCCCGTTACCCAGACCAGGACGACCCAGATAACCGGAATTGTCCACCAATACTTCATCTGAGATCAAACCTGAGAACAAACCCCATTCGGCTCAATAGCCTATGAACCCAGTTGAACCGCGGCAAATAAATCGTCACAGTTGTTGACTGACAATCACTGGTGCAAACAATGTCGCTTTTTGTGTATATGCTCATCACGGCTTGTCCGTAGGAAGTGTCGCCGGTGTCGCTACGTTCGCCCCAGATGCGCTTTGGCCCTGTCCCTGTCCTTGGGCAGCCTTGAGGCCCAATAGCCCCGGTACGGCCACTACAGCGACTTTGCAAGCCGTCATCAGCCATGCCTGAGTCACCCCGACTGAGATGATTGCCCCGGCCACTACGCCGATCACAGCCAATACCACCGAGGGGTGCGTTACCAAGTCCAGCCATTCTGACCATCGCGTTGAGTTCATGCTCTCATTCCTCCTAAAATGCTCCCTGTTTGCCGCCGCCCTGTCCCGCCGTGAGGCACGGAGACGAGTTCGACAAACTGTAGTTGTTGAGATACGCGTTCTGCATACTGCCGTGCGAAATGTCGATGAACTGCGGATTGCAGTTTGTTCCGTGTGCCTCAAACCCGTACTGCTTCATCAAAGCGAGCGTGTCCGAGTGTGCGCCGTTCGTGTCTGTCACATCGAACCAGTCTGTCAAGTTCGTAACAGACCAGTCATTGTAATCTATCGTCCAGCTTGAGAACGTGTTGGTGTTACCGATTGTGCCGAAAATGAACAAATGCGTAGAGCCGGAGTCGCTGCCGTTGGTGTCGAACTCGTAGCCGATATTGTTGAGCACCTGAATCGTGTGATTTGTGGGCCAGTAGGCCGTGATGCCGTTGTATGGGTCTCCCGCTCCGCATTGTAGTATCCCGTTATTGTGGTCAGCGATGAACGTGTTGTTGGAGATCACAACCTGCACGGGATTTAACAGGTTGCAACTCAGCGTTGACCCGTTCTGCACGCCGTCATTGACGGTAATGAAGTTGCCGCCACCAGATGCGCCGGTTTGGATGTTGAGCAGGTTTGCGTAGATATTCGCGCTCGCGCCACCACTCAGGAATATCTGGCCCGTCGCCGCCGATGAATTGGTGGTGTGCGAATCCGAGAACGTATTGGCGTAAATGTTAATGTTCGAGCCGAACACGCACGGACTGGCCACGTTGAGAAATATCGGGTCTTGATGATAGCCGGTGTTGGTTACGCCGTAGTATGTCCCATACGCCTGATAGTAGGCCCAGCCCATATCGTGAAGGCTGTTACTGGAAATGGCGATCCCGTCCGCTGCCGTAGCATTGGCAAAAGCGAGTACCGTTCCCCAAAGAATGTAATCGTGGAAGTTGTTTCCCGACACCACGACGTTTGTGGCTGCCGCAAGGCCCAAGTCCACCCCATGACATACCTTTGTGAACTCGTTGCTCACGATCTGGAAATTTGAGAGAGACGGGGCATTTCCTGCTACCGTGTGAATCCCGATGCCCGCTAGACTGCATTGGCCTATCGGATACTGATTCTGCCACAGGCCGATACCGGTAAACAGATTGCCCGATACGACAAGGTTCGACACGTTCCCGCCAGTGTAGATGCCCCATGCGAAGCTCGCCGGAAGTCCTGTGTTGACGCAACTTCCCCCACCGGGCTGCGGGCCGGTAACAGGATAGTTGTATGCGCCTGCCGGATAGCTGGTGATGTCGATTGCCCCGCCACCAAGCGGGCCGATCTGGAATCCACGAATTGTAATGTTTTGGAGCGCGGAATAGTTCTCAAAAGCTGCAAGTGAGTTGCTACCTCCGTTGGAGCCGTTGTCCGTAATGACCGCCTTGCTTCCGTTGCCCCACATTGAGCCATCGTAGATTGTTGGTTGCGTAACGCTGATGCCATTGACCAACTGAATCCCGATGTTGGGCGTCGCCTGCTCAAGCGCAATGCCGTTCGTGCTGAGGACGTACTGCTCGCCACCGTACACATAACAGATCGACCCGGCGTTGAGCGTGTGGCCCGACCTGTTGTCGCCGGGGATATACTGCCACGGCTGATTCGTGGTGCCGGGGTTGGACTCGGAACCAACGCTCTGCCGCACGAACACGGCATTGTTGGTGCTGACGGAACCGCCTCCGCTGTTTCCGGTGCCGACTATGGTGAACAGCCCGTACACAACCGAGGTCTGACCGAAACACCGACTGGCAACGAAGACGCAAATGGCGAGATAAATCAGCAGCGTTGTTAGGAATCGTTTCATGGGATCACCTCCACTCGGAAAAACTCTCTTACTGCTGCGTTTGTCCACGAACAGGGATAACCGACTCCGTTGGTGTCCACGCAGACCTCTGTGTAAACGTCGGTAACAACTTTTCCGGCCAAGCTGTCCCGAAAAGCGAATTGCGGGATGGTGATGCTCTCGCGGTCAAAGTTTGTCTGGTCAACCCAACAACAGTATGCGTTGGTCGAGGTTTCGAGAATCACCTCGCTGCAAATCGGTACAAGGTTGGTCGGCCATTCTTCGTGGTTGGCCCAAAGCGAGACGTTGGTTGCTTGACCGGGGAAATACAGGATGTGCAGCGGCGGCAACTGCCCCTTGGCGCACTGCCACGCCAGACAGATGATGCAGGCAGCCAACAGTATGGCGTAGGCTTTGGTCATTGGTCAGGCGACTTGTCCTTGCGCTCATTTCGCTTTTGTACGGCGGAACTTTCCCGCTGCAGATTATTCAATTGCTCACTGATTACATCCATCTTGGCCGGGAGAATGATTATCGCATCGTGCATCGGAGCAACCATTTCTTCGAGCTTGGTCACGCGACGATCAAACCCCGTGCGGTCTGCCACGGCAAAAAAGCCGCATACGGCGCAGAGCACAACCGTAGTCCATTTCCATGTTACAGAAACCTGTCGAGATTCTTTGCCGTTGTCGTCAGCCATCATTCCTTTCCACGCATCATTGTAGCCACGCCAGAATCACCACAACGCCACCCACGGCGGCGCCACCGCGTCCGACACGGGCGCTGCGCTTCCAAAAGAGATTGTCACCGGAAAATACGGCGTCGCGGTAAACACCGCATACGTAGCCGCGCTGTTGGGGTAGTTGGTGATCGCTCCCGCCTTGGTTGCCGGGCTGACGCCAATCGACGGCGTACCCGTGTTGTTTATCAGCGCCACGAAATACAGGCCTGCCGTCAGATTTGTTGACGCCAGAAACGTCAGGCTGCCCAACCCGTTGGCAGGCGCAGTCGACCAGCAGGCAGAATTCGTCACCGAGGTTATCAGGTTCAGATTACCCGACCCGTCATAGCGGTACAACGCGACGCCGTTGCTGCCGGGGCCGGTCGCACCGGCTACCGCGGTCTGTAACCAGGTCACACCGTTCACAGCAGAGTTCGTTGGCAGATAAATCGCCCGCGCATACAACGTCCCAACCCCAAGCGCCAGCCCGCCGTTTGCCGCCTCAAACAGCGGCCCGGTCTCTGCCAGCCACGGCCAGCCCAGCGCGTTGGCAATCGCAAGCTCGCTGTTGACGTAGGTGTTCGTCGGTGCCGACGTTAAGAATGGCAAGCCGCCGGGGCCGGTTGCGCCCTGCGCCATGTTGACCGGGCCGGGGACGAAACCGCTGAGTGTGCCGGAGCCGCTGACGGCTATGTTTCCCCCGATGGACGAGCCGATAGTCACTGAGGATTGATAGCCGCTATTGGTGTACCATGTGACGCCGCCGTTGGTGCTGATGGCGTTGACAAAGGCCAGTGCGTTGGGTTGTAAGGCACTCTTGTTGAGGATGCCCCATTCGTTCGTGTTGTTGTAGAACACGACGAGCCACGGATGAGCCCCAAGCGAAATAAGCGGCCCCTGCCAGACGCCGGCGAAGTATTGCGGGAAAGTATTAGCATAATTGGTGTACGTCACATTGAGTGTGCCGATGCCGAAGCCAGCCCCAACGTAGTTCGAGGACAGCGTGACCGGCGATTGGCCGTTCCAGCTTGCACCCGCTGATTGGGTGACGTTGCTAAACGCGCTCGGCCCGTTGGGGGCGTTGACGCCGTAACCGGCAGTTGGCACACTGAGACCGCCGTTAAACGTGGCGAGATTGTTGACTAACAAGTTGCCGCTGATGGAACCATTCCCGCCAATTGAGGCATTGCCCGTGAGCGTCGAATTGCCGCTCACGCTCAGGCCGTTGGCCGTCATGTTGCCCCGCAGATTCAGGTCTGGGCCGCCAAACGGGAGTCTCGCGCCGTTGACCAGATACGGCCACGATTGCAGGACGCAGTTCATCATGTTGGATGCGCCTGCGTAACTGGGGTGAACCGTATCCTGATTCATCCCGGTGTACCACGCGCCGCTGTCGAACGTCGTGTCTACGGAGTTGCCAACGTCGATGAACCCGGACAACGGAGCCGGACAGGTGCGAATCCACTGGTTCACTTGTACGAGAAGATTCGTGGTTCCGGCTGGCACGGGCGAAAGCGTCATCTGGTAGACCTTGGCCCCGGTGTTCGTGAGGATGCTCCACAGGGCGATGTAAGCGTTGGTGATGGCTCCCAGATTGTTGTTCCCCTGCTGGTATACGTCGTTGACGCCCGCTTCCGAGATGAACACCGTCACATTCGAGCCGAGCGTGTTGAAGAACGGGACGGAAACGCCGGTTCCCTGCTGCGTGATGTTGGTGATGTCCGAGCCAGATACCGCCGTCTGGATGAAAGGAATGCCCATGTTGGCCAGCGCCTCGGTGATGTAGCTCCGGCCATACGAGTTGTTGGTGAAACTGTTGCCCTCAGCCGCCGCAACGGAATCGCCAACGATGGCTACCGCCACGGGATTGATCGTTGGCTTGATTGGCCACCCGATGATGGCGACGGGGCTTAATCCGACAAACAAGCCTCCGCCATTGACCGCATTTGGAGTCTCGACACAACACTGGGTTTCGTTGGATATGGCGCTTGCGTTGCCGACCAGCATCCAGCCGCCACCGCCCGGATGATTGCCCATTGGGTTGTTAGGTGTGTAGCCCACGGGAAATCCCACGCCGTTGGGTGTCGTGATGAACCCGCGAACGCGGTAGTACGCACCGGCGGGGATGCCGACATGAATCGGGTCGCTGTTGCTGACCGCCAGCGAATTTGCCGCGAGCACAACCTGAGTCGCCCCGCCCCATGTCACCAGCGTAAAATTGTTGCTCGGATACTCCAGTGACCAAATCTCGGTCAACGCGCCGTTGGCATTTGCCAGTAACCCCGTGATTGTAATGGCTGCGTTGGCGACCTGAAATTGCAGGTTCGTAACGCCATAACCCGCCGGTGCCCATTCGTCATCAGCCACGCTCATGTTGGTATAGCCTGCGGTGGTATAGCCGAATCCGCCAGCACCGGCGTTGGGAATCGTGCTATCGTTCCAATCTGTGCGCTGGGCAACCTGCAATGGACGGTTTATCGCAACCAGATTATTCGTCGCCCCGGCCACGGCGGAGGCCAGCACGGGCGCGGTGGACGGTACATCCACGAAAACGGCATTGGTGCCGCCCAGCATTCCCAGAGTAAGAGTCACGTTCCCATTGGTGTTAGCGAAGGCGTTTGTAAGGGTCAGGTAGGTATAGAAGTTTGAGCCGCCCCCGCCGCCACCGTATGTCCCGCTGGCCCAGACCTGACAGCCCAGTAGACACAATGCCAAAACTGCGATTATCTTTTTCATTGCCACGGTGCTGTAGCTCCTCTTGTTAGATAGTCCGTACCGTTTCCACCGCCGTCAACGTACCCCCACAATGGCCCGCCATAGAATCCGTTATTGTGGTCTGATCGGTAACTCTGCCCGCTACTCAAGGGGAAATCATTAACCGTATAGGTGTAGGCGTTGGTCGTGTAACGGTTGGCCGACCCGGCTGGGTTGGTCGTGATGACGCTGGTGGCATTGCTCTCGATAATGTGACTGTTGCCGGAGCCGATGTATCCCACGCCCCTGACGACAACGGCCCCACTACCTCCAGCATCCAGCAGTATCAGGGTGCCGCTGACGGCGATATTCGTGCCGGTCGGGTACTGATAGCTCGGAGTCTGCCCCATACAGAGGAAGGCCACTCCGTAGATCTCCACAATGATTCCGCTGATTACCAGCGTTTGCTTTAGTCTCGTTGTCATGCTGCGGTTCTCCTTAGAGCGAATTGATTTTTGCATCGTACTTCGCCCAGTCAACTCCTAGTTCTGCGGCAACCATACGCTCAATCGTTGTTGCCGTAAAGTGTTCGTCTCGGTAGGGAGCCAGTGGGCTGTCGCCCGGCTCCTCGGTTTCGCTGTGCGCCCCCGCCTTCCTGTCCGCCTCAAATCTTTCATCGAACTCAGTTACGTCCCTGTCATCCACCCCCCGACGTAGGCACAGCCAAGCCTCAACAAGCTCATGCAACGCAACACAGAACTCATAGTCAGCATTGTCCATTCGGGACACTGCAATGTCGATAGCGCCGGGTTTGATTTGCCAGTCACCCACCGTTTCATAACGATGTTTGTTGTGGGGGATGGCATGAAGCGTGATTGTCGGCATCCGGGTCATTCGATGTATCCCCACTCTTTTAACTTTCCAAGCTCCTTCTCTGCAAACTTCTGGCCAATGTCTGTCCGAAACACAGGGGCACGGACATCAATCCGTTTCATCGTCTCCACGCACTGTGCGTTGGCCTTCTCAATATCGGCATCCACGAAAGAAACCGTGCTCACCCAAGCCCAGTCATCGGCAATCCGGTAACAGTGTTTTTTGTCATCAAACTTCACATACTCCGGCAGCGCGTGTTCGTCCCACTCGAAATCTATCGGCTGGTTCTTGAACGTGTGCGGGTCGTCGTCGTCAACCTTCTCATGGGGGAAATCGCCAGCACCAATCACCGTTCCAACGCACCAGCCGGTCTTGTACCTAACGCCTCCCTGCCTGCGATCAATCAGGTCTGCATAGAACTCCCCAGCCGGCATGTCCAGCAGTTGTTCCTGTAACGCATGGGCCGGATACCCGAACCGTTTCGTCCACTCGTACAACCATGCTTCGTCTGGGCCGACAATCCCGCAATTTGCGTCTATATCCAGAATCACGTCAGAACAGTTCTCTTGAAGCCACGGAGTCAGCGGGTCGAGCATCATATCGAACAGTTTCGTGTTGGTGCCGAACTGCATGACCGTACCCATCTCTCCGGTCGTAACGCCGAGGTCTTCATTGAGCATCTTTTTGAACTCTCGGTTGTACTCGAAAAAGATGTTCCCGTTTTCATCGCGCAACCAGTCGTACCCCAACCAAAACGCACCGACCGCAAACTCAATTCCGGGTGCGCCCTCTTGGAGCATAATGTTCTGCATCTCGTTGGCAAGCGGGTGTTGCTTAATCCATTCGAGTTGGGCAATCACATCCTCACCGTCATCGTCCTTGCCGACATAGGAAAATTCCTTGGGAGCGTGCCCCAACTGTTTCAGGCACCACATATCCGGGTGTTTCTTGATGTACGCTATGGCTTCATCGGCGTTCTTGACTTGGTGGAAATTCGGTATCGGCACCCCCAACGATTGCGCCAGCTTGGATTGATACACCCGGTCGCGCTCGCTTCGTTCGGTCAGTTGGTTGCCGCCGCACACTTTCCAACTATCCTTGCGAAGTCCCGAAACATCCATTTCATCATCACATATCAGGTAGGCATCGCGCCCGGCCCAAGCCAACGCATCCCGCATGTTGGTGAACTTCTGGATGCCCATGCCGTCCAGATGTTCGCGGCTATTCTTGTCCCACATGCAGTAACCAACATCTTCGCCCTCCAACGCTGAGAGCCGGTAGGCCAACGAACAGGCCATCCCCTCTTTGCCAAATAACAGGAACTTGCTCAAGGCGCACCCATCATCTTCTGTATTGGCGGCAATACTCCCTCATGCCGGCCAAGCGCATAGCCCGCGCCCATTGTCAGAAAGCCCTTTTCCCATGCAGAGATTTTCAGCAGCCGTTTCCGCTTGATGTCCAGTTGGTCAAGTATCTCACGGCCCTTGTTCACGTCAGCTCGCTTGGTGCCGAGTTGTTTCATCTTGGTCGTGAGATCGTTGATGTCTTGAGTCAATCCCTGTCGCTCGACTGCAAACTGCCGCCGTAAATCAGCCTGTTGCAATGACAGCATCCGTTGCCGGTCAGCCGCCGTCATCTGGTTGTCGGTAATCCGTTGTTTGAGTCCCTTGAGTGCCGATTCCTGTGAGGCTTGGGCTTCTCGCAACGCGCCGGCTTGTGGCCCGAACGGTTTGGTAATTGCCCCCTCGCCCAACCCTGGAATCCTGCCAGACCCCTGTTCGAGCCGTAGAACCATATTGGCCCTTGTGGACGGCGCTAACGGGTCGCCGGTTGCCAAATCGCGCATTACCTTGAGCGAACCGTCTATGTCATCTTCCGAAACTGGTAGTGCGCGTTTCTGTAGGAACGCTCGCGCCCTAGCCATCCTCGCGTAGTCTGGATATAGCGCGGCAGCATCCTCGTCGTACTTGGCAATAAACTTGAGTTGCAACCCCTTGAACCTGTTCCCCCAACGGTCGTACAGGCCAGCGGGTTGTGTTCCTGCTTTGACTCCCGGACTCATTGAATCGGTTATGGACTTGCTGAGATGCTTGAAGTCTTCCGCCTTGAGCATGTCGTGTGCTTCGCCGGTGTCACTTTCTGTTGGCGGTTTGGCCTCCGGCGTTCCGAAACCAGCAGGTTCTTTTACTTCTTCCGCCTCCTCACCCAACATTGCCTTGAGCTTCTTGTAGATTGCCGAGGTTGGCGGCACATGGTCAGCATCCATCTCTTCCAGCAGGGGGCGCACAACTTCATTCTGCCATTCTGACCGGGGAATCTCCTTGCCGTTCAGCGCCCTGTTGAACACTTCATCCCATGTTGCGGACATGTTCTTGCTGATTTGCGCGACTTGATTTTTCAGATGGGGAATGTTCTTTTTGATGGCGTCATTAAGCTGTTGCTCGGCAGTCTGCACCTTGGCGTCTGTGGCAGCCCTTACGTCTGCCATCTGTTGCCTGAGTTGGTTCCTGACGTTGGCGGCCTGAATTTGGGCAGCAGTCTTTTCCTCACCCAATGTCTGTAGCTTGACGTTGGTGCCCTGAATGCCTCTCGAACGTTGCTTGATTAGCGCGTCCTTCTGTTCTTGGATGGCTTTACCCTGCTCGTCCAGCGCACGAAGTTGGGCCTTGATGTCGGCATGACCTTCGGCGTACTGCTGGCTGGCTTCTGCCGCTTTGTAGCCGGGCCGCCAGTAGTCCGTTAGGGCTTGCCGCGCTTCTGGGGAAGTCGCCAGTTCGCCGGCTTTGGACAACACCTTGCCTCCTGCTGCGCCAATCGCCGTGTTTAGAGCCGTTGGAACCGGCCCCTGATTTTCTGCCATTGATTGTCCTGCGCCAAACGCTGCCCCCGCCATTGCGGGATTGCCCGTCAACAGTCCTGCGGTTGTTAGTGCGTTACCCGCGATCTGATTGACGCCCGCCATGCCCGGCCTGTTCGTGACCGTTACAGGCCCGCCAAGGAACTGAGGCAAATATGTCGAGGCAACTGGCGACGGTGCGAGGCCCAACTTCTGCTCAATCTGTCCCACACCAGCTATGGCTGGCCTGACTAATGCCGCCCCAAGCCGGGTCACGTTAGAAACCCCCTTTCCGACCTCCTGCATCATCGTCGCCTTCGGTTTCTCGGTGCGGTCAGTCGTGTCCTGCTCAGGTTCATCGTACACAACCGAACCGCCTGCGTTGTCATACACTACTGCCATGTGGCGGGCCTGCCTCCTACCATTATTTTGTCACCGGGCTTTATCGTCCCGTTCGCTGCCGCCGCTTTAGCCGCATCCTCAGAATCGAACCGTGGCGCACCGCCCATGGCATTCTCTTTCCCCAATATGTTGGCAAACGCCTGTTCCGTAGTCGGATAAAGTATGCCAATGCGTTTAGGCGCTTCCGGTCCGAGTGTGGTCGTTACGCTTTCCTGCGCCACGCGCAACCTCTGTTGAGCCAATCTCGCAACACTCTTTACAAACTGGTCAGCCTGATCGCGCCCAAAGAATTTCGCACCCAGCACCTTGTTAAGCGAGTTCATCTCCTGATCGGTGATTGCCGAACCAGCCAGAGCCTTGTAAGTTTCCAGTTTCACTGCAAGTTCTGGTGCGCTGAATGCCGTCACATTGGGGTCGCCTGTAAGAGTCTTGGCGGTCATGTCGAACCAGTTGGCCGGCGGTGACTGGTCGGGGTTGAGCTTGGAAATGTCAGACTTCAATTCCTGCAAATGCGACGAAAGGGTATTGAGTGAAATCACATTCTGTTGAAATTTACCGTTGGGATTCAGATAGTTCTCCCAAGCCACTTGACGACCCACGGTATATCCCCAATCCGTTTCGGGGAAGATCGCCGCTTCTGCCGCACGAATCGTATTACTATACTGCGAAAAACCAGTCACCGGAATACGACCCTCAGCCATGCCTTTCAGGTAGTTGTAGGTGTCCGGGTAATTCTGTTGCAGGAACGCCTGTTTTTCTTCCGGGGTTTTCAGGTGTGACGTGGCCGCGATTGCCAAATTAAACTCGCCGCCCTCCTGCTTGCGATAGAACGCCTCTGCACCAGCCCTGTCAGCCGGCGGCGCGGCATCCCCCATTTGAAGAATGCGTTGAGCCACTACGTCCTGCTGTAGTGTCCCCTCCAGTTTCGACGGCGGCTGCATCATCTGACCGCCAATCGAAACGCCGCCTTGTCCGGGTGCGCCTTGTTGCGGAGAAGGGGTTCGGCCTGCCGGCGCGTTCGCTGTGGGGGAATATCCGGGTGGCATACTCGTTGACGGAGGCGGCGACGACGGTCCCGGTGTCCAGCCCAGCAACTTCGCCTTGTCGATGGTTGCCTTGTCCTGCTCGGATTGCCATTTGATTCCAAACTGTTGCACCGCCGCTTGTCCGGTCTGATATTCCTGTGGTGACAGATATGGTTGCGCGGCCTGCAATCGAAGCGATGCGCCTGCCGGCGTGTCTGCGGAAAACACGTTCTTCAGCAAATCCTGTTTCCGCTGTTCTTTCTCACCGGCAATCACCTGCTGCTGATACTGCTGTTCTTGGGCCTGCTTCATCATCTGCAACTGGTTGGCCTTCTGGTTCTGGGCGTTCTGCTGGATTTGGGCGATCATCTGCAACATCGCCCGTGATCGTTGGTCGGAATAGAACTCACCGACCTGTGGTCCCGCCTGTAACCCGCTGGTGAAATCCGTGCCAATAGACATGTTAATACCCACCCAACGACAACCCGCCGCCGCCAAAGTAGTTTGAGCCGACCGGGTTTGCGGCGTAATACTGGTTCGCTGCGGCTATCTGAGAATCGAACCCGCTACTGCTGTTTCCTCCGGCCATCTGCATACCGCTTGGGCTCGCCCCACCGGCAGACATCAACCCAATGGCCGAATCCGTCATCGGTGCCGTCCATGCCTGCGCCATCTGTTGTTCCTGACCGTACTTGACCCCGGCAAGTGACGAAGCCAGGCTCAGGTAATCCTGTGGCGATAATGCGCTCAGCGTGTTTCCTCCAAGTGAAGTCGCGCTTTGTGGCGAGTATGTTGACCCGAACAGGTTGGGTACTGTCGGTTGCAGATAGTTGTTAAGATAATTCTGCATCTGGGCTTCCTGGGTGTTGGCCTGTTGCAGGTTCAGTCCGGTCAACTGGTCGGCGGCGTTCTGTGCGCCTAGCGGAGAGCTTCCCAGGCCCATTGCCGCCTGGTTGCCCATGAACTGCTGGTTGTAGTATGCCGTCTGGGCCGGTGTCAGCCCTTGGAATCCACCGGGCCCGATGTTGGCTCCCAGCGTATTTCCCAATGCCGTCTGGTTCTGATAGAACTGTGGCGCGAGTTGTTGCTGGGCGCCAAGTATGGCTTGTCCAGCCGGTAACCCGTACTGCTGTTGCATCGCCACGGCGCCCGCAGCCGACCCGGCATTCTGTGCGTTGGCGATCTGCTGAAGCTGCGGTATTGAGGTCTGGAGGTTCTTCAAGAACTGGCTCTCGTACCCAAGCTGTGACGTGTCAGAAATCTTGGTTTGGAGATTGTTGATTTGGTCCTGGATTTTGCCTTGTTGCTTGGCGTTGGTTGTCTGAGCCAGCTTGTTCTGAAGGTTCTGCAACTGGATTTGTTGTTCAGGGCTGTAGCCGTAATAGGGTTGAGTGGCTTCGTTGCCTACGCCTCCCGCGGTAGGCGGGCCGGGTGTCAGCATCGAACTGAACAGGTCGCCAAACCCGGTTACGCCGCCACCGGCCGAACCCGCAATGTATTTGTAGCCCATTATGGTTCCTTCGGGATTTCACCGTCCATGGTGTCATCCTCAATGCGCTTTTTATCGTTCAAATCTTTCAGGCGAGTGCTGTACTTGTCGCGCAACTCGCGGCCACCGAGAATGTAGGCCACCGTCAACGCGGGGTCGGTGTAAACCCGGTAGGCGTGGCGATTGTCGCCGGTCTGATTGGCGTAATGCCAAGCCGCGATGCAGTTGGACAACACCGGCACCAGCAGTTGCGCGTGTGCCCGGTAAAAGGCGTTGAACGGCCATTTCAGGAGCATATCCTGAAACATGTCATCGGCCATCTGAAGGTCCACGGGGTCGCCGTCAACGATGTGGTCCCAAGTCAGCCATACGCTTGCGGCTTGGTTAAGCCACTCGAAGGCATCGGTGTGTGGCCCGCACATCTCGCGCAGGAGGTCGTTGTATTGCCGGTCAAGCTCGGTCGATGGCGTGTCGTATCGTTTCGCATACAACCGTTTCATGTTCGGGTTCATCAGCCCAAAGGCGCGTTCCTCCAAGGTGGTCACGCGCATCTGGCTGAGTATGTGGAATCGGTCGGCATCCCAGTAAAGGCCGGGACAACACAGTTCCCAAATGAGTCGAGCGGTTGGTTCCTCGAATTGTTTCTTCGCCGGGATGTAAAGCCGGTTGTTCCCATCCGATGAACCACCGCCATCTTCGCCGCAAATCTCAATCCATTTGGCACCCGGGAACGCCTCCCGAAGCGGTTTCTCATACTCCCGAACCAACGGCCCGCAATCGCCCACAAACGCCCGCTGTTGGGCTTTCAGGTGCGCTATGGTCGCATCTACGCCGCCCTTCTCGCGGGCAAGCTCGTGGAAGCACACGGTTTGGTGGTCGGTAAGCAGGTTGGCAAGCCAAGTGGTGCCCGATCGGGGGGGTCCGGTTATGAAAAAGTATTTGGTGTGCTCGCTCATGTCGTATAGACCACCACGGAGACATAATTAGCGTCTGATCCCGCTCCGTACTGTCCCTGCATCGTAAATACCTGTATCTGCGAAGTAGAATTGGCACTGCCCGGACTGGCGTTCCACAAGCAGGCGCCACCTCCAGCGGTTGCCCCGTTTGTCCCCCCGCCCACACCGGCAAATCCCGCATCAACCGCTATGCCACACGGCCAGGCCGGTATTGCCGATGAGAACACGATGTTGAACAGGCCCGTTATGCCAGAGATAGGCCGCAACCACGGCACACAGGCAACAGCGTGGACAAACACGAGCTTTCCTTCTCTGTCAATCGGCGGCAGTGCGATACCGACAAGACCCCACTCCGGCGACTTGACCGGGTAGGCAATCGTCGCCAGCGTCACAATCTGGTTGTACCGATTCTCGATGATGACTCCGGCGGCGTCCAAGTTCTCGATTGTTGCCGGGTCAAACAACCGGCACGAATCGAACTCGCGCTCGTAGTCGCCGCAGTTGCGATGAAAGAACCGTGCAATCTCGTTGGCGTGAAGACTCGTCATTGCGTCCATGTGATTCTCCAAGCCGGACTGTTCGTGGTGTTATCGTTGACGGTGATCTCGTACAGTGCGCCCTTGGTGTCGCCAATGCCAAAGAACGTCATCGGCACAACCGAGTCACCATAGGCGCTGAACCGGGATGGGTTGGTAAACTGGAATGGATGCGCGAAGTATCCCAAGAAATTATTCGCAATCCAGTTGAAGTTGGTTGTGTAACTCAGCGCCACACCAGTCGCGTTTGAGTCGGCGGGAACAAGCGTGTTGTCGATAAACGTCAGAAAACTGTTGTTGCCCCCCACAAAGATGCAGTAGTTGGTGTTGGCTCCCGCAACCAGCCAGTTTCGCACCACCTTGATTCGACTCAGCGTGCCTCCTGTTGCGCCCATAATCAGAGCGCCCCCGTTGGTGCCAGTCTGGTCAACTACATTGTCGTGGATGTAAACCTCTAATCCGTCCGTCAACGAAATCCCCGCCCCGTTGCCGGCGGAAGCGAAGTCTTTGTTGTCGCTAATCTCAGTCCCTTCAACCTGCATTGTCCCTTTTTTGAACAGGATTCCGGTGTTGGCCCCCAGAATGTAGTTGTGATCTATCCACGAGTTCCGGCCATCGTTGGTGCAGTTAATGGCGGTCGAACAACTAACGAACGTGTTGTCCTTGATTTTGAAGTTCTCACCAGACCATGTAATGCCGTTCGGGAACGAGGTAAAATAACAGTCATGCACGTTCACGCCGGGGTTCGGGTCTGACGATTGTTCTGTGAGTACCAGCGCGTTTGCAGCCAGTCCGGTCGGATTCTGAAATTGCAGGTTGGCGATCTCGACATCATCGCCGGTAACGACAATAACCGCGTTCATGTTCGTGCCGGCAATCAAAGACGCTCCCGGCCCCTGACCTATGATTCGCAAATTGGAATACGTTCCTGCCGTTGGCGGAATGTAAATCGGTTCGTTGATGAGATAGAACGAATACGGCTTGAGCACGACCACCTGCCCGCCAAACGAGCCGCCCCCGGCATTGGCGGCGTTGATCGCCGCCTGTATTGCCGGAGCATCATCATTGGTGCCCGACCCGGTTGCGCCGAAATCCCAAACATTGAAAACCCCCAATGCGGTCTGCGCGACATTCGATGCGCTCCCGGAGAACCTGCCGGTATTCATCCAAACCTGTACGCTGCGTTGTACCCAGTTGGTTTGTGGCGTCCACTGGGCGAATACGGGAGTCGTCAACAGCAGCAAAATCAGAAGTCGTTTTGTCATAGCGGTGTTATCACCCATGAACCATTGTTGTCTATCGTGAGCTTGAACTGTTTCCCGTTTGGCGCGGGCAGGATAAGCTGATTCCCGGCCTGCGCTTCGTTGGCTGCATTGGTGCTGCCCGGTTGGATAAGTGCCCGCAACGCCGGCCCGCTGGCGGGCGCGTTCCCCGGAATCGTTTGGAAGGTTTCACCAGTCGCAATGACATTGGCAGCAATCTCACCGACGCCGCTGCCAACGCCGGTAATGGAGGCGTTCTCCACCAGATTGTTAAACTGTAGGGCATTGACGTTGGTTTGGTTCGTCGTGAGCGGGCTGTTTACTGTGAGTTGGGCTGACATTAGATTTTACTCCCAAGCCACGCTTCCGGCGGCTACGGTTTCCGGCTCAACGGCTGTTGCCGTCTTGTTAAGATTCGGTATCGGTGAGTTCAGGTCTTGCCAGCGCACCGGAACGGCTGCGCTCTGTAGTTGCCACCCAAGAATTGACGGCAGCGCCGTCGAGGTAATCTGTATCTCGGCGTCCTTGTACCGTTTCAAGTCGCCATTAAGCCCGTCGAAATGAAGGTCGAACAAGGCGGCAAGCTCTATGAGTCCGGGCAGGTTCACCGGCAGGTTCACCGGCAAGTTGACCCCCGTGCTTGGTGTATATGTTCCTACCGTCTCGCTGCTGCCATCATCAAAGTTCATCTGTACCGTGATGGAACCGTCATGGTCGGTATCCAACATTATCCCAAGCCGCAACCCCTCTTTCTCGTTCAATGGCATTCCGTGATCTACCCGCTTGGAAATCTCAGTGTATCGTTCCCCATTGTCCTGATAAAACGCCTGTCGAATTGGGCCGTAGAATGCGGTGTTTTCATAAACCCCATTCAGGAAATCCGGGGCCGCAAACAACAAAGCCGGAGGATTGCCGTTCAATGACCCCACACAGGCGCATGTTGCCGCCATGTTTGTGTATCCGCCGACGTATCCAGCCGGGGTGAAGGCCGAATCCATAAAAGTCCAGCCCTGTGCAATGTTCTGTTTCGGCACCTTGGTTTGATATGCCGCAACCATGTTTGGCGTCTGGCTGCCATTGGTGCAACAGAACCACAAGAGTTCGTCATTCCACAAAATACAGAAATTGTTGTCCAGAAACGCCGGCGATAGACTGGCAACGAAACCCGGTATGTTCATCGAGAACGGCAGGCTCGGCGTTACGAGCCTGTCCAGCGCCGTGAACGCATCTGTCCGCAGTCCTTCCAGCGTGCCGAAGACAATCTCTGCATTCTGGTCAAATCCCATTCGGCAAACGGTCCGGGGAGAACACAGGTTGATGTGATCGAAAAACGGCTGTGTGTTTAGCTGATAGCTTGATGGTGTTCCGCTTGAGACATCGCACAAGTGTATGCTCCCCTGGCCGCCGTTGACGCCGTACTTGAAAAGAATGAGAAGCCCGTCTCGGTACGGGAACACCCGCCGGAGATTGCCGCCGTCGCCAATCGACACGTTGATGGCGGCGTTCTGTATCGTGGTTGGAGCGTTTATGAGGCTGAACCACATATTGTCGCCGCCAACATAGAACATCTGGTTCATAAACCATGTCATGTCCTCCAACCCAATGATTGGATTGCCGCTTACGTCTGTTAGCGCGATTGCCGCCAGCGTCTTCCCGTCTGTGGCGAACAGGTTGCCGGCGGTGTCGATTATGTAAACAAGCGACGATGCGCTGAATGGACTGCCGGCGTAGTTGCCGCCCTGCACCAACACACAATACCCGCTGGTGTTAGGCGAAGCGCCGGTAATCTGGGTAAAGGCAAATCCGTCCGTCAGAAACACTCCCGGCCCGGTGAGCGTACCCGGACTATAAGCACACGTCGCAAGCAGGTATTCCGTATTGTTAAGCGTGAACGGGATCATGTTGGTAACATCATAGGACAGCGGCGGCGGTGTCCCAAATTGATACCGGGGCTGCAACGGATTCGCCGGACCGAGCCTCTTGGTGCGTTTGCCGGGTACGGAGATGTCACCATTCACAAGAGAGACAAACTCGTTATCCGCCAATGCCCGTCCGTTAAACCGTTGGTTGACACCACCCGACGCATCGACGTTGGTGTACGGGTCAAGATTGCCCCCGGACTCCAATACCCGCTGTAGTTGATACTCGTTCATGCCCGGCCCAAGGGGATCATTAACTCGGCATTCCCCGAAAGCTCCTCATACTTCTTCCAGAAATCCTTCATGTTCTTGTCGAACTTGGCTTCTGCGGCAGCCGCATCCTTCCACTGTTTCTGTTCCTCAAACGCATCCTGTGTCGCGCCGGATACGATAATCTCCTCGCAATCAAACGCCGGCACGTCCGCCCAATTCAACATCGGCACATAAGCTCTTTGGGCGCAGACCCGAAAGTTGGACGGAGCCGTCGGTGCGACCTCTAGTTTGATGCGTTGGTATTCGGGACTGACCTCCCATGTGTTAATCGTCGCAATCGTGCCCCCGCCGGTCTGGGCCACTGTAATAAGACCAATGCTCGGCCCGGTCTTGCTAACGGCGTTGACGTAGAGATAGGTGTTCGCTGAAGTCACCGGCGCTGTGCCGGTCGTCAACAGGGATTCGGTTATGACTTCATACGCCGTGCTCATGCCCCGGAGGAAAACCGTTACCTGACCGCTGTTGCCCGCGCCGGTGTTGTCCTTTGTCGAATTCGACACCACCGTAACCGTAGAAGCCGCTGTGGGCTGTGCCAATACGTTGCTGACGCCCAGACAGGTGCCAACTGGAGTGTCTTCTTCCCATTCCAAGAACGTCCTGAACAGGTTCCGCAATGCCAACACCTTGTCGCTGTATGAAGCCGGGTCGATGAGATAAATCGAGTTGCCTTCCTCCTGACCGCTTTGATCGGTGATACGCAGCACCAGTCCAATCTGTTTCGGCAGGGTCACTTCTTGAACGCCGGCCTGTAGCGCGACGGTGAAGAAATCAATGGTCTTGGGCCAAAGCATTGTCTCGTAAGCGGTCTTGTACCGGCGGTTGAGCCATTCGATGACTTTCTGTTGAACGTAATTCGTCGGTGTCACCCCGTCCGATTGGACGGATGGAACATTGGTGTTCCGGCATACCCGGTTCGCCATTTGTAGCAGGCTGTGCATCATGGCTGGCGTTTCCTGATCGTGATGGGTTTGCTGGCGTCAATCCCCCGCCGGTAATACTCCGGCAACTTGTTCAGGTCTTGCGCGTGACTATGCTCGGACTTCTCAAAACAGGGGGTGCATTTGGTGTCATCGGCTTCTGATAACAACCTGTCAATTCCCCTCTTGAAATTGGCGGTCATCCAGTTTAGTTCCGGCTGTTTGGTCAGCCACCGCAGAAAATGTTTGTGCTTGCGCCACTCGGTCGTGCCCGTTCTCTCACGGCAAACGTCCATGAGCAAACCATCGACTTGTATCGGCACGCTTAATCCGAATGAGCCATCCCGGTAATCGTCACCCATGATTTCGGTGGCTCGTTTCGCCTGTAGTCCCGCTTGCTGAAAACCCTCTGCGTTCCACCTGGCCCGCCGGGCATTGTGTTTATCCTCAATAATCTGGCGCACCTTTTGCCAGTCAACGGGCCGGTCTTTAATTATGATTCCCAGCGGCATTTGTATTTCCTGCCGGGGTGGACGGCTATTACACCGGCCACCCCACAGGGTTGATTGTTTACTTGGCTACCTTGATCTGTTCACAGGCGTTGGTTGACAACACGCCCGTAATGTTGGTCGTGAACCCATACAACGCACAGCCCACAGGCCCAAGGTTGGTGATCGAGTTGCCGGGCAACGACCACGGACAATAATTTATCCACATGCTCGTAGGGGCAACTATGCCGTTGGGCGGCAGGTTGGTTTGTATTGTACTGGTGCCATACTGCTGATTGGTGTACGTCACAGTGGGCGTATTGGTAAACAACTGACTCGGCCCGTAAAACAGGGTGTTGGTCGTGGTGTTCACCAGTATCGTGTCAATGGTGTAAGCCGTCTGCGGAGCAACCAATGACGACACGACATTGAAGCCGTTCGTTGTCAGCACCCCGCCGGCACCGATTGCCACCACTGCGTTTGATACCGTATACGCCTGTACCACCAGTTGCGTCACCGTTGCATCAGCCAACGGAACTGTCGGCCCGTTGACGATTTGCCCGAAGGCCAATGACGGCATGAGACAGAGCAACAGTGCCGCCATCATGCCGGCCATCGCTACGACCGGCCCCGCTGTCCGGCCCCTGAGTATCTCCTTGTCGAAGAACTCCGGCGGCGATTTGGCTTCCCAACGGAGCTTGCCGTCCTCCTGTTTCTTGAGCACGGCGGTCTGCTTCCGCATCTCGCTGTTGGGATCGCCGGGGATTCCAACCCACCATTTGACCTCGATTTCGGCTCCCTCTTTCTCGTCATCGGGGAACCCAAGGAACTGCTTCAACCGATGAAACAGTTGCTTGTGCATCCCCTTGGTGACGACTTCACGCTGGAGAATGGACAGCCGGGGCAACTGACCCGTTCCGGCGGTGTTCTCCAACTGTTCCAGACGAGCCTGCAACGCGGCAATCGTTTCGCTTTGATTCTTGTATGCCATGTTCAGGTTCCTCCTTACATTCCGGGCGTTACGCCGGTCGTGCAGACACGGCCATGAGCTTGCGGGTTCCTGTCAATCACTGTCCACTGACAGTCAATGACGCCCTGCCGGTTGCGGCTCACGTTGAGCGGTTGTTCCCGAACGCTGCCGAACGGGATAAACTCACCGAGCTTGACATACGCCGGCGCGACAAGGGCGATGCAGCCCGATGCTTCGATGGTGCGGTCGCTGATAAAATCGACACGTCCAATGGCGCACTTGCTCCAGTAGGTGTGTACGAAGTTATCAATCGCGTGTTCCCCAACCGCCTGTGTGACCTGATACCCCGGTCGGCCAGTCCATGTGGACGCAATCGCCGCCTGATAGCCCGAAGGCATGTAGGCGTCAATCCCGCCACCGGGCGCTCCGTTACGGTGCATCTGGAGCAACAGAGCCTCGAAGTTGTCCTGACTGAAGGCATTGAATGCCGCCAGATTGGGCAGTATACTGGCTGCCCACGACAACGGAGGCGTGGCTGCCGAGTTCATGTTCCATGTCGTTGCGTCAAAGAACCCCGAACACAAACCGATCTGGTTGGCCGGTGTCCCCTGTGTGTCTTCATCAACGGCCTGTACCTGAGCGGACAGGTTGATGAACTCCATCTGTTTGCCGAAGAACTTCATGGCGCGTTCGATTTCCTCGGCGATTTCCGATTCGATGCCGCCGGCAACGAATCCCTGTTGTGCGGCCCGCTCTGACGCCTGTGTAATCTTCCAAGGATAATACATATACTCGGTCTGATTGTAGTAGCGTTTGCGGGCGAGCGTCGTCTGGAATATCCAGTCGGTGCTGAGTTGTACCACGCCAACCTGTTGAGTGGCTGACGGCGCTCCGCTGGGGAGCGTGGACGGCAATGTGGGGAGATTATCGGTCAACCAGTCATGCCGAAGACTGCAATCGACCCGGCTGCATTTCTTTGTGAAATATGCGTCCGCCGGGTCAAGATTTGTGAGTGCGTCTCTTGACAGGTCTTCCCGATAACCCAAGCCCATTGCCGCGACTACGCTGGGGGCGTAGCCAAACGGTGAGGCTGCTGCCATGTGATTTTAGTATCCTACGTCTTGGCCGAAGCAACCGCTTGTGCTCGACGCTGACGTAGTACCAAAATCTGCCGATTCAGGTCCGGGTCATGGAAGGTTGGGCCGCCCTTACGACGGCGTTCTTCCAACGCATTCAGTTCCTTGTCCAGATCGGCTAGTTTGCCGCTGGGTTTGGGAGCCGCTTGTGTGCTTGATGTTTCCAACTGAGTCCTTGCAATCGCCTTGGCCGTTGCAGCTTTCTGTGTGGCGAGCTTGGCTTCGGTTGACTGTACCGTTTGCCCCTGCATATCCAAGGCGGCTTCTGTCGCATAATACAAAAACGCCGCATAATTGATGCCCTGCGGTCCGGCAATGCTAACGCCGGATTCTGCCGCCAATTCCGCCGCCCTGATTACGAGCGGTGAATTAACATCAATCTTGCCGCCGTCCTGTAGGAACGGTTGGCGTTCATGTAGTCGCGCCAGTTTCTCCGAAAGTCTTGTGGCGACCTGTTGCTGCTGGAATTGACCAAGGACTTCCTGTTTGGCCCGGTTCACGAGTTTGTTGTCGTGAGCTTCCTGCCATTTGGACTGCGCCTGTTGGCGCTCCGCATCGGTTTGGGCGGTCTGATACTTCTGTGTCCAGAACTCCTCTGTCTCTTCGGGCTTGGGAGCGGCTGTAGGCTGGGCCGGTTGGCCTTGTGCCGCCAGTGCATCCCGCAACTGTGCCTGCAACGCTTTGGTTTTGGCCGTCAGTTCACTGATGCGCCTCTCGGCTCCCGGTGCTCTGTGCGGCTTTGCCTTGGCTACTGGTTGCTCGTCTTCACCCTTTGGCGCTGCTGTCTCGCCATCAGGTGCCGGAGTGCTGCCTGAGTCATCCGGTGTGCTTTGGTCAGGCGTAGGTTCGGCTGGCGCGTCATCGGGCGCGGGCGACGGAGCCGCGTTCGGGTCAGCAGCCGGTGGCTGACCTGCTAGTTTTACGTCATCTACTTCATCCGCCATTCTGGGTTCCCCTTCTGTTGGTTTCCTTGGCGTGTCTAACTGATTATTACTGGCTCTTGTGAGGGATGCGTCATGCCATCGTCTTCCACCGGATGCCATTGGTGGTCAACCGGCGGTTGTTTGTCGCGCTCCTCCTTGTCGATTCGAGCCTTCAAAATGTCCTGTTTACGCCTGATACACTGCCGCAACTCCTTTGTCAACTCGATTCCAGCAAATGCCGCCCCGGCGTGCCATTGGCTGTTCTCAGATTTGGCAAGGTGATCGGAGTGGAGCCGGTCGATTATGTCGAGGAGTATCCCGCCGAACTCGCCGTCCATACCCTTCTCGACAACGGTTCCGCGTTCGACAACCGACCCCTCGGTTTCCAGTGCGGGCCGGGGTGACCGTTTGAACCAACGGATGAATGGATTGGTTGTCATCTTGGTTGTGGGTTAGCCGTTGCCGATGGCAACGAGATGTTCTTTTGTGCTTCGACAATTCCCCTCAACTGCTCGTATGCAGCCCGCCAGCGTTGGTCATTGTAGAAGCCGGTTCCGTGGGCGTCGTCGGCATCAAACAATTCGGCCAGCAATCGCAAAAGTTCATCTCGCGTAATCATCTTGGTTTCCTATTCTTGAACACCGAAACGATAAGCCCGAAGGCCGCAGAAAAAACGACTATTAAAGGAAAAATAAACCAAGGAAAGGGACTTAGAATTCCGCCGGTGTGAATCATCTTGGTTTCAGGTTGGACGCAGCCGATTGCAGGGCTGTGTTCTTTTGTTGTCGTGGAGGACGTTTCCCTTGTGCCAGCTTCGCCATCGCCTGTGCCTGCATTTGCATAAATAGCTGCTGCATCTGTTGGGCTTTTTCGCGTGGCGGTATGATCGAGTTGGCAATATTGTAGGGCAACAGCCGGTGAAATACAGCGTGAATGGCGTCGTAGAACTCGACAAACGGCGCAATCGCCGGGTTCTGGGTGATGAACTGCACCGACCACACGAGCTTCTGGTCGAGCAATACCGCGCCGCCTATCGTTTGGGGATCGCCTCCGGCGGCAATGATATACTTTGGCTCGAAATCCGCCTGTGTCAGAACCGCTGCCTGTTCCGTCTGTTGGTTCCGGTACTCAATCCTGCCCTCGTCATTGTCGAGGAACAGGTATTGTTTGCACAACAGATGGACATGCAGAAAGATTCTGCCCCAGAACCGCAGCCAGTTCGCCATCTCGTACTTCTGAACCTTCTGCGCCGGGGTGGCATTGGCTTGTACCTGTTCGGCGGTGGGTGCCGTGGCGTATCCCTTTAAGCCGGTCTGGTCAACTATCCCAATGAGATTATTGAACTGGGCTGTCGCGGCTTCGGCGTCGTACTCCGGTATCTGGGCGAGGTTCGGGTAATCCATGAAAGTCGCCACTTTGCCCTGAGTAGCAACGTAGTCGGCATTGTCCACCGGGTGCATCTGTCCGTATTGTCTGACGCTGGACGGCTCAAACCCGCAATCTTCCATGTAGAACCCCGGCGGATTCATGGCGAGCGTGCTACGATTGATAGCCGCGTTCCGGGCGGTATTGTACTCCATTTCCAGCGGCCAACCCAACCCGATTATGCCTTCGCCTTCGTAAAACCTGTCCTCGGTATAATTGTAGTAGTAATCCTCGAACGGCCACATGCCGTGGTTGTACGGCAGTTCCATCGCCCTGAGACAGATCGGATAAGCCATCTTTTCGTCGTTCGGTTTCTCGCCCAGTTGCGGGCAAAACGTGAGAACGGCTTTTACCATGAGATCGGGGGATTTATCGGTCTTGCCGTTGAACTTCTTTATCCAACTTCGTTTGACCCAGCAGTAGAACTCCCAGACATTGACCTGTCCCTTGTTGTCCTTGACCTCTTGCAAGCCCTCCGAACGCCGCCGGGTGGTTTCCATCTGGCGCTGCTCGATGTCTTGTGGCGCGGAGTTGTACTCCTCAATGACGGCATCAACCGCCGAATCGCGGTAGTTGCCGCCATTGCTGCGTTTCTTGGATTCCAACTCGCGGTCGGTCATTCTGAGCTTGTGACAAATCCAGCGGGCATTGCGAATCCTGCCGGTATCGGAAGGCACAACCACGTCTTCGTAGTTGCAGATGACCACCCACGGCTGGTTGTAGATGATCTTGTCAACTACGACTTCGATGGTCTCGTTGTCGGAGTCCTCCACCTGCTCAAGAATGTGGGTAATGCGTTCCGGGATGCCTTCTTTGTCGGGGTCAGACCAGCCCATGACATCGGCCACAACCTGACGCATATCATCTTTGGTTAGTTCAGCGGATGAAATCTGTTGTTTGGTGGGCGGTTCTGGTTGTTTCCCGGACTGCGCCGCCTCCTGCTGGTTCTGGAGCATGATGGGGCCAAGCACTTTGGCATACTTGGCCTTCTGCGCTTGTACTGTGGCCTGTACGAACGTCTCTCGTGGCCTGTCCTCGGTCGTCAACCGAGTTTCGGTGCGCCAAACAATCTTCGCTATCGTCCGGCCCTCAATTCCGGCTTTGCCGTATCCCACACACACGGCATCGGCGAAACAATCTTCCATCGTACCGCGATACAGGGTTTCATAGTAGCCTTCGAGCCGGTCTGCGGAATCGTTGAACTTGGCCTGGTAGGGCGTAATGCGGGTAATCCGTGGAGCTTCGAGTATTACCGCAACGAAATCTGGCCGGGTCTGGCGTATCGCCTGCATCCCGTGCCGATACCGTATGTCGGCAGAGCCTTCGTAGGGAATATCAGGGAACGGACGGCCAATCATGCCCCGGTACATCTGGTAACTGGCGCGTGCCCGTTGGAAGTTGGTATTGCGCTGGGTCGTCTCGGAGGAGATTTCCCCGCGCATCTTGGTCAGGAACTCATCGAACTCATCGGGGGGTGGAGTAAACTCCTTACCGGATTCCTGTTCTTCAACGGCAAGCTGCTTAGGGTCGTCAGTTGTGGACTTGTCAGCCAAGAGTACCGCCAATCAGACTTTGACCGCTTTGACCGCCAATGTTTTGCGTTGTGCAGATTCCCAGAGCGTCGCAATACGGCGTCGGATAAAACGACGGATAATAAACAGGATACGGATACGGATACGGATACGGATACGGCGGCGGAACATAATACGGCATCGGGTAATACACGGGTTGTGTAACAGGCAATACGAGAACAGACTTCTTCAGTTGGTCAACTTCCTCTCGCAGCCTTTTGACTTCAGTTTCCAGCGGGGTTGGTTTGCGGTTGGTCTTTCTCATCAGAATCCGTTCCAGTTGATTGGCGCTGCTGGGTGTCCCGCGCTCTCCGGCGTCATCAGTTGGTCGCGCTTCCGTTTGATACGCAGAATCTCCTTCTCATGCGCTGTAAGTCTCGATGTTCTCACTTGCTCTGCGCTTGCCATTGGCCGATATTTGAATCCTGCCATGACGAGGTACATCAGGTTCCGCACATAGTCAAGGAATTTGTCATCTATTTCATCGGTCAACCGACCAAACGAATCCTTTTTGCGGGACAAGTTCACCAGATGCTTCTTGGTATTGGCGCATCGCCTGTGGATATGCAGCTTGTTATTTTGCAGCAGCGTCTTGACGAACGTGATTCCGCCCACGTCCTTGCCGGCGTCCTGAATATGCCGGTTGCCGTCCTCAAATCTGATCCTTCTGCCATCCAATTCCTGACGCACCGTTGTCGAGCCGTAATCGCTGCGGCGAATCTGCTGGTTGGCACCGGCCCGGTCTATCACCCGTTTCAGCGTGCCCCACTGAGAGTCCAGTCCGCTAATGATACTGGCGTATTCGTCTATGCCACGGTCGTCCCTGTTGATCTTCAGGTAATCGCCGTGCGGCCATTCGTCCAGTATCCACCAGTCCTGTATTTCGTCCAGACCGCCAATAAGGTATACCCAAGGCTTAACCGGGTGAGGGTCTAGCGAACCGAAACCGCTGAGATGCTCCGGTTGGTCTTCATCGTCAAAATCAATGTCCTCCGGCACTTTGAATATGTGCTGTGTCAGACCGGCGAACTTCCCCGTTCGTCGCGCCTCGCGTTCGTCGTCAACATAATCGGCAATGACGGCTTCGACCTCGGCATGGCTCATGTGACCGTCCGGGTAATGGTCACGGCAACATTCCTCGATGTCACCGAAACAATGCCGGGCCAGCGGGTTGTCAACGATCTCCTCCTGTACCCATAACTGACCCGACCGCCAGATGGTTGACCACAGTGACCGGAAGCCGGACCCGCGCAATCGTGGGCCGTACTGCCGCCATATTGTCGGTTCTTCCGTTGCTTCTGACATAAACAACGCACCGAGCGTATCGGACTCGTGAGCCGCCCACGGCTGGTTGAAGGTTCGGATGGACAGGGTAAATCCGTTCGGTAGCCGGAACAAGGCTTCGTAATCGAACCCCTGTTTCTCACTGGAGAACTGACCATGCGGCCACGAATTGTAAATGGCTTTCCACAGCGCCCCGGTTTCCTCTTTGATTTCCAGCGCGTTACAGGTGATCCTCAACTCAGGTCGGAACGGCCAGTGCCGGACGAAATCCAAGGACTTCCAGTATGGCGAACACCCGTGGTTAGCGATGTTCCATATCAGATGGGCCATGTCGGTCGATTTCCCGATTCCGTTGCCAGGCAGTATCCCGAATGACCGGCACCCGGTTTTTATCCCCTCTTCCAACATCAGGTTGATGCGTTTCTGTACCGCATTGGGCCGGAAAAAGGAGACAGGACTTTTGCGTGCCGCCGTTTCATATTGCGGCTGTACGGCCCGCAACATCTCCTGAAGCTCGGCGGTGGATTTACTCGACAGGTCGATGTCGGTAGGGTCTGTCACCGGCTGCCACGAAACGTGCCGCGTTTGACATGCCGGGCGAGCTTGTGCGCGAACGGCGACATATCACTACGATGTTTGGCTTCCATCCGGCGGCCCTTGGGTGTGATCTTCGAGCCGCGCATCGCCCCGATTTTGTTCATTGTCCCGTATATCGCGTGGGGGTTGTTCCCGTACTCCTTGCGTAGCTTCTCCTCTAGGAATTTCGGCACTGGCAATCTCCTTGGTTGGGGTTACGTTGATTAGTTCACTGCGACGGCTGAGTTCGGCCATCAGAACATCGTGCATCCGAATGACCTTGTTCAAGCCTTCGTAATCGAAAATCGTAGGCGGGTCTTTGGCGGTAAGGGCAATGGCTTTGTCCGTATGGATACCAGACATGACAGAAAGCTGGACGGGATGAATGCCAGTAAGGTCGGCGGTTTCCAACTGATCGAGACAGCGGGTGGCAATCTTGAAATGTTGCGATGCCCGTTCTTTTTTTACTATGCTAAACTCATCGGGGTTGCGCTCTGCAATAGCGCCTACGGTAGAATGATGTAATCCCAGTAAATCGCCCGTTTTCTTCTGCGAACCAGTGTCGGCAAGCATTACAAGGGCTTTAGCGGCAAGCTCCGGGTCGCGTTTCTCGATGGCTACACCCCCTCGTTTCCTGCTCATATTGCCTCTTTACCTCATTTCCCCGCGGTCGGCAAGCTCTCCTTCAACCCCTGTTCATCTGGGTTGCATAGCACCTCCTCGATCGCCTCCAGCCGGGCCAGCACCTTCCGAAGTCCGTGCACCATGTTGTCTATCGGCTGGGAAAGACACGAACACGGGTACTGGCCAGCCTCGAAATCCACCGGCCCGCCATACGAACCACCGCATATCTCACACTGCACAAAAATCTTCTTACACCCACTTGACAAAAAAAGCAAGTGTGCATATAGTGGTTCGTCAGGCTATGCAACGTGAACTTATAGAATCTGGCCCCACGAGCCGGATGCCCTTGTCAGAGGGCCGCGCCCATGCGAACGTGGTGCATTGCATAGCCCCCCGTTCTCCACAAGAGGACGGGGCTTTTTCCAAACTTAGCGACCCCACCTATGACCTCCCAGCCCATACCAAGGCCGCCCTGCGCCGGGCCGGGGTAAAACAGATTGTGAGTTTTCCATGACCGCCCCCCTGTCCAGAGAGCAGATTGAGGATAGGCTTCGACCTCACTATGGCCATACAACTGAGTTGATTCCCCGTGAGGTTCAAATAATGCTCCAAGAGGAACGCGAGGCCTGCGCGGAGATTCTAACCATTTGGGAAAAGGCCGCTATAGAGCAATTCGATAAAAATTCTTATGCACTCGTACGCTCTACCATCCTCGCCCGTGGCAACAGACCAATTTCCCAAAGCCCACCATGAGCTATTTTCCAATCATGGCCGTCAACGGTCGCCCAGATGAGCCAACGACAAGATCACTTCTGCGCGATTTCCGTAACCAGCGCGGGGAAGGTATGATACGACAGCCCCGCTTAATTCCATGCGCAGAGCTTCAGCACGTTAGCCTGTAACGCCGGGACGTGGTTCGTCTGGTGGCGTAATGCTCTGACAGTCTCAAAAGAGACGCTATTCCCCATAGGGGCGTATCGTCTCTTGATCTGGCCCTTGATCCTGCCTTAAATCCAATCCTGAGTGCAATACACCCTATCCCTAAACCCCTCCCTTTACTCGCCTTTTTACAGCTTTTTATAGTTCCAGAGGCAGAGGGCAATGCGTACTAGTACAAGTACACCGCCACCATTGTCCCCCAAGCCGTTCGGACGTGGTAGACCTGTCAGACCAGCACCGGACTACACTACAGGTTGTACCACAAGAGGCATAATTATACAATCGACCTGCAAGCCAGTAAATACCTAGAGCATTTGTAGACCTAATCGCCATTGTGCGACGTAGTATAGAGGACTACTTCTACAGGTTGTGGTTGTGTAGGGTAACGTGTTGGGATTGTGTAAGTTGTGCACCTTATTCCTTTTTGACTGACACCGAATTAGTCAGCATGAATGCATAGTTGTGTAGTTTAAGACCTTGGCATCAAAGCAGATGGGAATATATTACTGCTTCTGCTACTGTATAGAACTGACCAGTATGAGCAACAAGCGACAACGTGGACAAAACTAGACAGTGAAAGTGTAAGAAAAAGCAGAAACGGTGTCGGAAAGCCTACAGTGGCATAAGTGGTTGTGGGACAAGGGGAAGGGGTAGAAATGGGGGTGAAGGGTGTCGGCGGGGTTTACGGTGTCTAGAATTATACAGCGAAAAAGCCAATGAAAACGCATGGTAGGGGTTGGCACGGATTAGGCTTATAGACTGGGCATGAAAACAAACACAGTTCGACTCGAAGAAATCGCAAAGCAAGTGATGGCCGAAATCAACCCACGTCCGCAAATCATTAGAGAGTTCAAGACGCGCAACTTTACCGTTCGCGTCGATGCTCTTGAAGATTATGACGTGGACCCCTCGTTCGATGAGGATGGCAGCGTTCGCAAGGGGTTAGAGAATGGCGATTTGATTTGTTTCTGTGCTCATGCGGTTGCGTACTGCAAAGGCTCGGAAGTCGCCAGCGATTATCTTGGCGGGTGCATTTACAAAAGCATTGAAGAGTTTGCTGACCACATTGAATGCGGGAAGTACAACCGCATGATGGCGAGGGATGGCAAGAAGGGGCAATGCGGAAGCTATTTCAGAGACATGATTCGGACGGTGTGCGATGAGGCCCGCAAGACGCTCTGTACTATGCAATCAGTTCGCGTGAGGATATAGCTTCCCTCTTCCTCTTGGGGCACTGGCTTAACTGGTGCCCGGAGGGGAGCAGAGAAACCGAAGCAGCCGCAAGGCTGGGAAAGAAAGAGGTTAATTGGCATGAAAATGACAGAAGCGCAAGTTGTTAAAATTGATGAACTCTCTCGAAAAGGATTTGCAATAGCCTGTGAGGCGTTTGCGCTAATGCGTGAAACCCTGAAACGAGAACGGGCAATCAAGGCGGAGTTGCTGGAGGCGTTGAGGGGATGCCTGACGGCATTGGAAAATGTCAACAAAGTGGGCGGCGATGCAAGCCGAGATACCTACATAATACAGGCCATGGAAGCCCGTGCCGCCCTAGTGCGGGCCACACCTACCGCATGATTCCCCCCATCCAATCTACCGTGCCGCCCGCTCAGGACGCCGTAAACAGGCGTATAGGCGCAAGAAAACGCTTCCCGGAGCCTCTTAACCTGCATTTGGCAGTCAATGCCAAGTGCAACGAGGTTTGCCGGAAGGCTTATTTCGCCGCACAACACGACCAGGCCCGGTCAATACGATTTTGGCGGGCAGCGGTGCGACTCATGGTGTGGCTGCACGATTACGAAGGGGCAGATGACATTGAGGATTGCGTATGGTCAAGAGCGACACAATAGAATGCACTTGCAACCCGTCCTACATCGTGTCTGAAAGAACCTGCTCGCGCAGTGCCGCTCAAACCATAAACGGCGAGGAAACGGGCAGCTTGGTTTTGGCTCCAAGTCGGGGTCAAGCTGAACTCCTCTGCCTACAACTCAGGGAAGTCTGGAAACAGCCCGGCAACACAAGGAAAACATGACCACCCCGGCGATCACCATAGACCCGGCAGCCGAAGCTTGGCTCAGGGCATTGGCCGGGACAACTCATGGCCGGTACTCACGGTTGCGGAAGGCCGTTATCAGGACGATAGGGCTGGAACCCGGTGACACGATTATCGAGGGTGACATCGAGTGGGCGCTCGGTATCGGTCGGTTTGCCAGCCCCACTTCCGGTAATACCTCAAGGGCGTCCACAACTCCAAGACCTGAACCGGCCACGTCCTGAACCCGGTCCGGTAAGAGCGCAGGATTGCGTTACAGGCCCGGTCCCGTTTCTGGAGATCGGTTCGGGGTAGGAAACTCATTTAGTCAACGGGAGCCGGATAGGGTTGTACCCGGCCCCCGCTCTCGCTCTTGTTGTGGGACTCGCATAAAAGCATTCTCTCATCCTCTCTGCCGGTCGCCCGGCGGTTATGCAGCTTGCGGCCTTGGGTCTTCCTTGGCGATCTCGGAAATGTAATCGTGGTTGTCGCAAAGGAACCGAGCAAGCTCCTCCAACAGTTCCTGCTCAATCAGACAACCGCCGTTTCGGATATTGTCCTTTAGGAACTTTTGCATCTTTGCTGTTCGGGCACTGTCAATGTCCTCAAACAATGTCAAGCCAACCCGAAATGCTTCTGCGACCCGAATTGAATCCATTTGTGGCGCTATTGCTCTCATGCGTTCCTCCTCATGCTGAATGTTGACTTGTGCTGCCCCCAAGATTGCCGTTGGGCCACACCCGTATACCCCCCTCAACAATCCGCTCCCCGGTATCCCCGCCGGTCCGGTGCTCCCGTATCATCGCCAAAGCCAGGTGCGCTTCGGTGTCGGGCAGGCTCGTCAGGTACTGGTGCGGTTGGGGAGCCTTGCGCCGATAGTTGCCGTTCTCGTCCAATATCCCCAACTGGATTTCCCGCTCAATCATGGCCCGGTAGTCTGAGCATTGCCGGTCACGGGCTGACTGGGGCTGGGCGGAGGGAGCGTCGGGGGTCATATCGGTAACACGACGTTGGTGGACGGCTTTCCTTCGGCGGTTCTTTTGGCGTGAACCTCGTCAATGCAAGGGCGGCAACACGCAGTCAACTGTTCACCCGTGTCTGGGTCAGTTCGCTCAAACCAGTCTGACGGTTTGTGCCAAGCGTAACCCCCCGCCGATGCCGGTGCCTGTTTTCCGCATCCATCACACACGATTATCGCACTCATCTGTCCAACCTCCTGTCCATCGCATCGTCCGTTGCCCATAATCGACTCCCACCCGCCTTAGTAGCTGGCCCGGATAGATCAACACCCGGCACCGGGGGGTTAGGACGGGCGGGAGTCATAACATCTTCATCTTTGCCCGTTCATCATTTCGCATGGCCTGCGCGTTCTCAAATTTCAATTTCTCCAAATCCCAATGCAAACAAATCGCCGCTGCAGCCGCTGTCTCCTGCATTATCTTTTCGACCGCAGCTTTGAACCGTTCGTCTGCCCGCGCTTTCCATTCGGCGGCGGCGGCTGAATCCCCGTCCTTTAGGAACCCAGCCACCAGCACCGCCAATGCTTTCTTGATTCTGTCATCTCGCAAACCGACAACCTGCCGGGCCAGAGCAACGGCCTTCTCGGAATCTTCCATCCGCTTAAGACATCCGGCGCATTCGCGCTCTGCCCATAACAGTTTGTCGTTGTCTGCAAGCATCAGAAGTTGACCGGGGGATCGTCAGCCGCTTGGTTCGCAGCTTCTTCTTCGCTAGCCGGTCGCAATCCCTTTCCTGCGGGCTTGCCACCAATCCGGGGTTTGGCCGCTGGTTTGACCCGGATAGCCTGTACCACGTCACCGAAGGCTTCCACATCCACCACGGTCAGTGTGATACGTTTGCCAGCCCATTCGTCGCTCTCGTCGCCGTACTGCTTGGCAATCAGCGCCCAGTTGGTCTTGTTCAAGATAACCGGCTTGTCAACATCGACCAGATACATCACCGGCTTTTCTGTCTCTTTCTTCGTCTGAGGGTCAGTGAACTTCTCCAGTTTCACCGATTCGATCACTACCGCCGAATCCTGTTCGATGTCCTCTGCTTTCAGGTATTTGCTCGGAAAGACCTCTCCGCTTCTCATATCAATCTCCTTCGTTTTGATTCGTTTCGTTTCACTTGTTTTACATCACCCACCACAAAAGTATCCCCACCTCGGTCCCCAAAATGCTAAACACCATCGCCATCTCAATCCAGAACATCACCACCGGACATTTCGGCTCCGGGCCGTAGGTCTGAGAAGCCCATTTGTCGAGTGGGTCATACAAGCTTCTCGCTGGTCTCGGCATCGAAACCGAGTTCGTTGGCGATGTCATTCATCAGGCAGGCACCATCGCAATCTGCGTCGTCATAATGAACGGTAAGGTCAAAGTAGTCGCCCCCGTCATCAAGCGCCTTCAGCAGATCATACGCGGCCTTCAGATACTTCTCGCGCCGTTTCTGCCGCGCCGTGAGCAGTACAACTTCATCTCGCAATTTGCTGTTTTTTCCGCTCACTTCTTGCGCTCCTTGGTCAGAGACTCGATGGCCCCGTCAAATTGGGAGGCCAGTTCCGGCGTCCAGACCCGGTAGCCGTTTAACAGGCCGCTCAGTAACGGTGCCGTGATCTTCATTTCTATGGCGATGTCTTGCCGGTGCAGCTTATGTTCAGCAACCGTGACTCTCGCGGTTCGGGCCACGAGGTCTTGATCGGCGTTGTTGCCCTTGAAATGCGTGGCAATATTCATAGAGATTTCCTGAAGGGGTTCCGCACCAGCCTCCGCAATTGGTTCGCCTGCCATTTGCGCTCACTGTTTCTCGCGGCGGCGTCGGCGGCGTAGGCGGCGGCGGCGTCGGCGGCGTAGGCGGCGTAGGCGGCGGCGGCGTCGGCGGCGTCGGCGGCGGCGTAGGCGGCGGCGTTGGCGGCGGTGGCGGCGGCGTCGGCGGCGTAGGCGTTGGCGGCGGCGGCGGCGGCGGCGGCGGCGTTGGCGGCGTTTCGGCTAGCCTCCGAGGGGTCGTTCAACCACTTCAGCGCCGCCTCAATCGCCCTTCGCGGTCTCTTGTCATCCGGGCACTTCGACTCGAAGATTGGAAGCACTCGCTCCGCACACTGACAGGCGAACCTGACGGCAATCGGTTTCTCCAAAAGACTTTTCCGCCGCAAGAACCATATCATCCAGTCGGCGCGTTCGCACTTCTGCCATGCAGCATGAAGCGTTTTATGCTTGCGAACAAACAGCATCGCTTCGGTGCATGGATGCATTTGTGCAAGCTCGTCCATCGACATCGTTACAAGTGGGTTCGTTTTCATGTCGGCCATTCAATCAGAG